>Ga0049085_10001263_pt1 | contig 10036 bp, 8 predicted proteins | sample GreLakmeSU08MSRF_FD_66721 | JGI IMG/M metagenome (GOLD analysis project Ga0049085, IMG submission 66721) | Freshwater lentic microbial communities from great Laurentian Lakes, MI, USA - Great Lakes metaG SU08MSRF | ecosystem: Environmental > Aquatic > Freshwater > Lake | place: Great Lakes... | reverse complement strand
TTGTTCATATCGTCCACGGCGATGAAGAGGACGTTGGGGCGCGCGGCTGCATCGGCGGTGAACGCGGCGATCAGGCAGAGCAGGGGAATGAGCGTCCGGAAAAAGTGCCGTTTCATTCGTTCAATCTGAAGGGAAGATGCAGGAGCGGGCAATAGCGAATTGCGGAAAACAAAAACGCCGGACTGGCGGGCCAATCCGGCATAGAAGTTTCTCCAAACGCAATTAGTTCTTCGGCAGCTTGGCGAGGGCTTCTTTCATTTCTTTCAGATGCACGTCGGCCTGCGGCACGTCGGTGGCGTGGACAATCTTGCCGTCCTTGCCGATCAGGAAACTGGCGCGGCGTGCGATGTTCTTGCCGGCCTCGCGGCGCACGCCGAAGGCATCGGCGATCTTGCCATCGGTATCGGCGAGCAACGGAAAGTTCAGGTTGAACTTGGCGATGAACTTCGTGTGACTCTCGGCGGAGTCAAAACTCACACCGACGACCTCGACGCCGTCCTTTTTCAGATCGCCCATCTGGTCGCGCAAGCCGCAGGCCTGCTTGGTGCAGCCCGGCGTGTCGTCTTTCGGATAGAAATAAAGCAGGACAGCCTTCTTCGCGGTGAAGTCGGAGAGCTTCCAGACTTTGCCGTCCTGATTCTTGCATTCGACGGCGGGCGCCTTGTCACCAGCCTTCGGCACGCTGGCGGCGTGGATGTGAGTGGCGAAGGAAAAGGCCGCGAGCATCGCCAATGAGGATGAAAGGAGTTTTTTCATATGTGGTGTTGGGGCTGAAGCTAGTTGTCCAAATGACGCGGTCAAAGTTTTTTTCTTCAACCTGAATGGCACGCGTGGCAGTATGCGTCCAACTCGCGCTAAAACTAAAACTGCCATGAAACAATTCCTGAGCCTCCTCACGTGCCTTGCCACCCTCACCGTGTTTGCCGCCGATGCGCCGAAAGGCGGGGCGTTTCTCACGCCAGAGACGGCTGGGCCGGATTTCCAAGTGCAGGGCGAATACGCGAGCGAGAAACTCGGCGCGCAGGTGATCGCGCTGGGCGATGGCAAATTCCGCGCCGTTTTCCTGCACGGCGGTCTGCCGGGCGCTGGTTGGGATAAGTCGGCGAAGGCGGAGATTGAAGGCGCCACTGTTGATGGCAAAACCAGGTTCGGCAAAGCCGACGGCGGTTGGAGCGGCGCAGTCGCTGGCGAAGTTTTCAGCGGCAAGACCGACAAAGGCGAGTCGTTCCAGCTCAAGAAGAGTTTCCGCAAAAGCCCCACTACCGGCGTCAAGCCGCCGGCGGGGGCGGTCGTGCTTTTCGACGGCACGTCGGCCGACAATTTTTCGCCGGGCAAGTTGACGGCCGACGGATTCTTGGCCGAGGGCGCGAACAGCAAGCGCCGGTTCCACAGCCAGAAGCTTCACATCGAATTCCTGCTGCCGTTCCAGCCGACAGCGCGCGGGCAGGGTCGCGCCAACAGCGGTTGCTATCTGCAGGGTCGTTACGAGGTGCAGGTGCTCGATAGTTTCGGGTTGAAGGGGGAGAACAACGAGTGCGGTGGTGTTTACACAATCAAGTCGCCGGACGTGAACATGTGCCTGCCGCCGCTGTCGTGGCAGACGTATGACATCGATTTCACGGCTGCGAAGTTCGACGCGGCCGGGAACAAGACCGAGGACGCGCGCATGACAGTGTTGCACAACGGCGTGAAAATCCACGACGACTTGAAACTACCGAGGACGACCACCGCTGCGCCGCTCAAGGAAGGGGCTGAACCCGGTTACCTGCATCTACAGAATCACGGGAACCCAATCCGTTTCCGGAACATCTGGGTGGTTGAGAAGTAAGAGAAGCGGCTCCGGCGCGCTGTTCAGTTCAGCGACGCGCGCTTCGAATTTTCCGGTTCCACGACGAACTCGCCCGCGAGCTTTCGCGCCTCGCTGATTTGTTCGACGGTCATCTCCTTCGCCAGCGCCTCGCGGTATTCGCCGGCCTTCGCGTGACCTTGGTTGGCGGCGAGATGGAGCCACTTGTACGCGGCGACAAGATCCTTCTGCACGCTGGCGCCGTGGTAGTAGAAAAGGCCGAGCTGGATCTGGCCGACGGATAATCCCTGCACGGCGGCGCGCCGATACCACTCGAACGCCTGCGCGAAATCCTGCTTCGCGCCGTGGCCCTTCTCATACATCCAGCCGAGTGCGGCCTGCGAGTAGGCGTTGCCTTGTTCCGCGGCCTTGCGATACCACTGGGCAGCGGTGATGAAATCCTGCCGTACGCCGCGGCCGTCGCGATACATCGTGGCGAGATTGTTCTGCGCCATCGGATAACCTTTCTCCGCGGCTTTGAGATACCAGTTGGCGGCCTCGACAAAATCGCGTCGCATGTCGCGGCCGTTTTCGAGCATCCAGCCGAGACTGGTCATCGCGAAGACGTTGCCGGCATCGATGGATTTTTTGTAGCACTTCAACGCCTCCATTTCGTCGCGCGGCACGCCTTCGCCACGCTCATGCATCAAACCAAGATTGTGCCACGCGTGGTCGTTACCCTGCGCAGCGGCGAGACGGAACCAGCGCACGGCCTCGTTCGGATCTTGCGCCATGCCGCGACCTTCGCGGCAGAACAGGCCGAGATTATTTTGAGCGAGAGCGTGGCCGGCGGTTTTGTAACCAGTCACCGAGGAGGAAATCGGTTCGGCGGCGCGATGATACCACTTGGCGGCCTCGGTGTAGCTCCGATCTACTCCCAAGCCGTGCTCGAACAACCAACCGAGATTGGTCTGCGCGTGGGCGTTTCCTTGATCGGCGGCTTTGCGGAACCACTTGGCGGCTTCGCCGTAATCCTGCGCCAAACCGCGTCCTTCGCGGTAAAGTTGGCCGAGATTATTCTGCGCCATCGACTGTCCCTTTTGCGCGGCGAGCTTATAAAGACGTGCGGCTTCTTGTGGATTAGTCGGCACGCCTTTGCCGGTGTCGTAATGCCACGCGAGATGTGTCTGGGCGAAGTAATCCCCTGCGGCAGCTTTCGTTTTCAGCTCATTGATTTTAAGGGGGGGTCCCTGCGCGGGATCGTTCGTGAGCGAAGGCGAGCCAATCGGATCGACCGAGGCGCAACCCGCGAGACACACGACCGCCAGCATCGCGGCAATACGGCCGAAACGTGGCGCAGGTCGGGCAGTGGACGTCGCGGATTTCATCCCGTTGCCAAGCTACACGAACGATCGCATCTGACAAGCGGGAGCTGTTCACGGCTTCTTCACAGACGTGTGGTCAATCGCGCGGTTTGACCTGCACCGTCATTTTTTGGCATTCTCCTTTTATGGGCAACACTTTTGGGCACCTGTTCCGCATCACCACTTGGGGCGAATCGCATGGCGGCGCGGTCGGCGTGGTGCTGGATGGCTGCCCGCCGCGGCTCAAACTTACTGAAGCGGACATCCAGCCCGATCTCGACCGTCGTCGGCCCGGTCAGTCGCGCATCGTCACGCAGCGGAAGGAGACCGACACGGTTAAGATTTTCTCCGGCACATTCGAAGGCCGCACGCTCGGCACGCCGATTTTAATGTTCGTGCCGAACGAGGACCAGCGTTCCGAGGCGTACAGCGAGATGGCGACGAAGTTCCGCCCGTCGCACGCGGATTTCACTTATCAGGCGAAGTACGGCATCCGCGCGTGGCCCGGCGGCGGCCGCACCAGTGCGCGCGAGACGGTCGGGCGCGTGGCTGCCGGCGCAGTTGCGAAGAAACTTTTACGCGAGCAGTTCGGCGTGGAAGTGCTGGCTTACGTGACGCAGGTCGAACGCGTCATCGCCGAGGTCGACCGCGAGAAGGTGCGTTTCAAGGACATCGAATCGAACATCATTCGCTGCCCCGACCAAGCCGCGGCGGAACGTATGATTGGCGTGATTGACCGCGTTCGCAAAGATGGCGACAGCGTGGGCGGAATTATCGAAGGCGTTGTGCGCGGCGTGCCAGTGGGTTGGGGCGAACCGGTGTTCGACCGACTCGAGGCCGATCTCGCGAAAGCGATGCTCAGTTTGCCGGCGACGAAGGGTTTCGATATTGGCTCCGGTTTCGATGCCGTGACAATGCGCGGCAGCGAGCACAACGACATCTTCCGCATGAAAGGCGGCCGTGTGCGCACGCTCACGAACCGTTCTGGCGGCATCCAAGGAGGCATCTCGAACGGTGAAACGATTTATTTCCGCGTCGCGTTCAAGCCGACCGCGACCATTCTGCAAGAGCAGGACACCGTGAGCGCCGAAGGTCGCAATGTGAAGCTCAAGGCGCGTGGACGCCATGATCCGTGCGTGTTGCCGCGCGCGGTGCCGCTCGTCGAATCGATGACCGCGCTCGTGCTTGCGGACCACGCGTTGCGCCATCGCGCGCAGTGCGGCAAATGATTTATGCGCACGTTCGTCTGCCTTTTTCTCCTACTCGCGAACTCCCTTTCCGCTGCGGAGACGGTCGATGCGCCGTCGTGGGATCTCGCGCTTCTTTCCAAAACGCCCGTTACTTTCGACGCGACGAACCGTAGCGCGGTCCCGGGCGTGAGATCTCTTTTTTACGAAGGCTCACGGTTCAACGGAAAGCCGACTCGTGTCTTCGCGTGGTACGGTGCGCCGACGAACACGACAAAGAAAGTTCCCGCGATGGTGCTCGTGCATGGCGGCGGTGGAACGGCATTCGATGCGTGGGTGAAGCTCTGGGTCTCTCGCGGTTACGCGGCCATCGCGATGGATCTGTGCGGCAGTGTGCCGGTTGGAACCTACGGCAAATGGCAACGGCACGAGCACGGTGGTCCGCCAGGATGGGGCGGCTTCGACCAGATTGACCAACCGCAGACCGATCAATGGACGTCGCAGGCGATTGCCGACATCGTCCTCGCGCACTCGCTCATCCGTTCCTTTCCCGAGGTGGACGCCACGCGGATCGGCGTCACCGGCATTTCGTGGGGCGGTTATCTTACCTGCATCGTTTCCGCAGTGGACACGCGGTTCCGTTTCGCCGCGCCCGTGTATGGCTGTGGTTTTCTCGGCGAGAACTCCACATGGCTCGGCACGTTTGAAAAAATGGGCACGGAGAAGTCCTCCAAATGGCTCGGCTGGTGGGATCCCTCGCACTATTTGAAACGAACCGCGATGCCGGTGCTTTGGGTGAACGGTAGCAACGATTTCGCTTACCCGATGGATTCCTGGCAGAAATCCTATCGAGCCACACAGGGGGCGGACACGCTCTGCCTGCGGGTTCGAATGCCGCACGCACACGGCGGTGCCGGTGAGAACCCCGCCGAAATCTATGTGTTTGCCGAGAGCCTTTTCAACGGCGGCGCGCCATTAGCGAAGGTGACCAAACAAGGTCGCGACGGAAAGACTGCGTGGGTTGCATTCGAATCGAAGTCGCCGATCGCCAAGGCGGAGTTAAACTTCACGCGCGATAGCGGTAAATGGCAGCAGCGAAAGTGGGAGACCGTGCCGGCTGCGCTCGATGCGAAGACGGGTCGCGCGAGCGTGATGTTGCCCGAGGGCGCGACGGTTTATTATCTGAACCTCTTCGATGAGCGCGGCCTCGCCGTCAGTGCCGAGCACGAGGAGTTGCCCGCTCAGAAGCCGTCGCGATAGACGAGCTTCCCGTTCACGTAGGTGCGCAGCACGCGTGTGGCGGCGATGCGTTCCTCGGGGCAGGTGAGTAGATTGGTGTCGAGCACGACGAGGTCGGCCAGTTTCCCAACTTCCAGCGTCCCCGTTTTGTCTTCGAGAAAAAGCAACTTGGCGTTGTTAACGGTGTAGAAACGCAGCGCCTGCTCGCGGGAAAGCGCCTCTTCTGGATGCAGGCGACCTTCGTGCCAGCGCGCGGTGCGTGTAATCGCCGTCGCCATGCCGAGGAAAGGATTGTACGGATTGATCGCGTTCTCGGATGAAATCTTCTGCATGTGATCCGAGCCGCCGCCGACCACCACGCCCGCGGCGAAGAGGCTTTTCAGCGGTTGAAACCAGCGCAGGCGCGCGTCGCCGAACTGCTTCGTGAGCGTGCGCGTGTCGAGATAGAGCCACGCGGGCTGGATGTCCATCATCACGCCGAGCCGCGCGGCAATTGCCACGGCTTCCTGACTTTGGAAATTCGCGTGGGTCAGACACGGCCTCGTCGCGCGCACGGGCAGTTCCTTGCTCAACTCATCATAAACTTCCAGCAACGCATGCACTGCGCCGTCACCGACGGAGTGCGCGGTGAACTGCAGCCCCGATTCCACCGCCGTGCGCACCATCGGCCGCAGCCGCTCCTTCGGGATGAACAGCACGCCGCGATACTTCGGGTCGGTGATGGCGTAGATGTCGCTCACGCCCCACGGTTCGCGCATGAACGCGCTACCCGTCAGCATTCCGCCATCGAGGAAAGTCTTGATGCCGATGACGCGCACCCAGCTGTCGTCATTCGTGTGGAGCGGATGCGCCGCAACTCGCCGGATGCGTTCCTGAATTTTCTCAATCGGGCCGAGATAGGAAACATCCGCCGACGCGCGAACCCGCACGGTCAACTGTCCGCGGTCGCGCAGTTCCTTGTACAGCGTCAGCGTCGAGTCGCCAGCCGCGCGATCGCCGATGGTGGTGATGCCAACAGCATTGTAAGCGCGGAACAGTTCACGCAACCGTTCGCGCCGCTCGTCGTCCGTCGGCGTTCGGGCGCTGGATTTCGCAGGCACGAACCGCGTGCAGTTGCGCAGAATGCCCGTCGGCTCGCCGGTTTTCGGATCCTTCTCGACGAAGCCCGCGCCGCCGTCGCTCACCTTGAAATCGCGGTCAATCTTGCTGAGTCGCAGCGCGAGGCTGTTCAGCGAGGCATCGGGTCCCGTGCGGAAAATCACAGGATGACTCGGTGCGGTGCGGTCCAGTTCAGCGCGCGTCGGGTAACGCTGCTCGCGCAGGCGGGTGATGAAAACCTGCTGCACGACGATCCAGTCGCCGGCCGGCAGCACCTTCGCTCGCGCGGCGACGTAGTTGAGAACATCCTGAATCGTCTCCATCGCCGGCACGGGATGATCGAACTCCGTCAGGCTCGCGCCGGAGGGATGCGTGTGCGAGTCCATCAACCCGGGCGTCACCATTCGCCCCTCGAGATTCACCGATTCGGTCCGCGGACCTTTGAGCTTCGCCACCTCGGCGTCGGTGCCGACGGCGAGGATACGTCCGTCGCCGATGGCGATGGCTTGGTGGATGGAGAACTTGTCGTTCACCGTCACGATTTTGCCATTGTGCAAAATCAGTTCCGCTGTCGCGCCGTGAAGTTGGAAGTTACCAAGCCAGCCGAGCAAGGTGAACAGCAGAGCGGCGCGTTGGGACGAGCGAGTTTTCATCGTGTTGGCTGGAGCGAGTTCGGTTGGAGCCACCAGAAGATTTCCCATGCGTGCCCGCTGAAAAGCCAGATGACGGCGGCGAGCGCGATGTACGGACCGTAAGGCAATTTCGCCGACCAATCGCGTTTGCCGATGGAGATGAGTGTGACGCCCGCGACCGCGCCGATGACCGCGCTGACGAGCAGCGAGAAGACCGCGGCCTGCCAGCCGAGAAACGCGCCGATGGCTGCCATGAACTTCACGTCGCCCAATCCCATCGCTTCACGCGGAATCACGAGTTCATCCGTCACTGCTTCCATTTGCACAACTGCGGTTGGATCGAGTTTCTCTTTGCCGACGAAGAGAGTGTGTTGCGAGAGGCGCACGGGAACGTCTGAGTAACAACGGTCGATCAACTCGAGTTTAGCAGCGTGCAGATGGATCGTGTCCGATCCGCGATAAAACAGTTCACCGTAGGGAATCGTTTCACTCGGTAGCACGAGGCTGTCCTCGGTGAAATAGATGCGCGAGTTGGGAGGTAACTCAATCTTCTGCCGACCGAAGGCGAGTTTGCCCAGCAGCAGCACGGCATAAACGATGAGCGCGCCGGTGGCTGCGCCGATGACGCTCCACTTGAGCGCCGCGCCGAGGGTCGGGGCGTTGTGAAGTGCGGGGAGACCGAGAGAAATCAGCACGCCCACGACTGTGCCGCCAAGCGTGATTTCGTCCGGAATGATGAAGTGCTCGAAATCGATGAACGTCGCGGCGATTAGAATCGCGAGCAGCAGGCAATACGCGGCGGCGATCAGGCTGGTCTGCTGCCACGCGACGGCGTTGCCGAACTTGTTCCACACCGCTGCGAAGGCGAGGCCGGTGAGGAGTTCCACGAGAAAGTAGCGCACGGGAATCGGCGCGGCGCACTCCACGCACCGACCGCGCAGCCAAAGCCATGTGGCCAGCGGGATGTTCAGATACCACGGGATGGTGAACCGGCAGTGCGGGCAGTGAGACGGGGGATTGATCACGCTCATTCCGCGCGGCAGTCGGTGGATGCAGACGTTCAGAAAGCTGCCGACCATCGCGCCGGTGATGAAATAAACGGCGGTCCAGAAATGAAACGGCAGGTTAGCCATACACGTTCATCTCCAGCGCACGGCGCATCGCGTCCAGCGGCGCAGACCGACCGCTCCAGATTTCCAACGCTTTTGCGCCCTGATAAAGCAGCATTCCCAAACCGTTCGCCGTGCGGCAACCGGCAGCTTTCGCGGCCTTGAGCAACGGCGTTTCCGCTGGCCGATAAATCATGTCATACACGCCGCCGGCTTTGCTCAACGCGAACTGCCGTTCGTCGAGCGGCGAGCCGTCGCCGGATTTCAAACCGAGCGACGTGGCGTTCAAAATGAGATCCACCACGCTCGCCGGATAACCGACGGTCACTTTCACGGTCGGGAAACGCTGGCGAATCTCGACGGCGACCTCTTCGGCTTTGCTCGCGGTGCGGTTGACGAGAAAGAGTTCCTGCACGCCGTCGCTGGCGAGCTTCAGCGCGGCGGTACGGCCTGCGCCACCAGCGCCCAGCAGCAGCACACGCGCACCGCGCGGTTCGACGTGGAGATCTTCGCGCAACGAGCGGGTGATCGCGTCGGCGTCGGTGTTAAATCCATGCGTGCGGATCTCGCCGGGGATTTCCGCGGCGATTTCCGCGAGCGGCCGCCAGTGGCCGTGCGCGTCTTTGGCTTCGAAGCAGACGGTGTTCACCGCACCCCATTGCTGCGCGCTCGTATCGAGCACGTCCATCATCTCCACCGCGAGCAGCTTGTGCGGTACGGTGAGGTTCAATCCGAGGAAGCGCATTGCCTTCGCGCCGGCGATGGCGGCTCGCAGTTCCTCTGGTCGCACTTCGCAGGCGAGATAGCGCCAGTCGAGACCGAGCGCGGCGATGCCGGCGTTCTGCATCGCGGGCGAGGCGGAGTGTTTGATGGGATGGCCGAAGACGGCGCAGTGGCGCGTCACCGCGGTGATGGGGTTGGCGTGAGCCTCAGGCACGCGCGAAAAACTAATGTTCTCCGCTAGAAGTTCCAAGTTCCAAGTTGATGAACGAACGTCGACGAACGTCCCTGTCGCGCAGAGGCGATGCGCGTGCTCAGCTTAAATAAACGAACGGGGGGATGGGGCAATCGAGGACATCGGCGACGGCGCGCAGGAGTTCCCCTTCGCTCTCTTGAATCAGGCCATCGCTGGCGACGGCCGTCGCGCACGCTTCGATCAGAGAGTTTTTGATGCGAGGAGTCGCGGTGGCGAGACGATCGAGCGCGGCGTCCACGTGGGCGAGATTGCATTCCGCGAGCGGCAGCAGCGCGAGGGACATAGCCTTCGCCCCGAGAATGCCGACACCGGCTTGGAACGCGGCGTTCTGTTCGTCCGGTTGCTCGTGACCGAGATGAGCGAGACAGGAAAGGAGCACGGCGCAATCGGGGAGGAGCGGGGCGAGTTTGCTCTGCTGCGCGAACCGCGGCGGTTGAGGATTGAACTGGGGGTCGAGATGGCGGCAGAGGGTTTTCTTGAGCGCGTATTCGAAGAGGTCAATCGATTCGTCCGCTTCGATGAGAACATCGACGTGATGGCGGAAATCCGTGTGTTGAGCTGGTGAGAGGCGGTGGAGTGCGGCAGTGGCGAGAGTGGCGAGTGGAAGTTTCGCGCGCTTCGGCAACACGGCCACGTGAGGGAGCA
>Ga0049085_10001255_pt1 | contig 10071 bp, 8 predicted proteins | sample GreLakmeSU08MSRF_FD_66721 | JGI IMG/M metagenome (GOLD analysis project Ga0049085, IMG submission 66721) | Freshwater lentic microbial communities from great Laurentian Lakes, MI, USA - Great Lakes metaG SU08MSRF | ecosystem: Environmental > Aquatic > Freshwater > Lake | place: Great Lakes... | reverse complement strand
CGTCCTCCTGGTGCCGCTGAAACTCGCCGCCAATGTGCCGCCGGGGCCGTTGGAAATTTCCGCCAAGATTGCCTGGCAAGAATGTGAGAAAGTGTGCGTCAAAGGCAGCGCCACCGTCCGCGCCACGCTCATCATCGGCGACACGTCCAAGCCCTCCGCCCACGCGGCGCTGCTGGAAGCGGCCCGAAAAAGACTGCCCGCGCCAGAGCCGGCCGCAAGCTCAATCAGCTCAATCAAAGCAGCGGCCGGAACCGCTGCGGCGCACTGGGAAAAACCCGCCTCCGGCAACACCCGCCCGCTCCTCATCGAGTGGACGACCGGTTTGAAGAACGCGGACTTTTTTCCATTCGAGGCCAGGGGCTTCACAGTGCAGGCGCCGACGGAAACAGTTTCGGCCGGCGCCAAAAGCCAGCTTCGCAAGACGGTGGAAAAATCCGACGGCAACTGGCCGGCGCGGGTCCGCGGACTGCTCGTCGGCAAGACAGCGGATGGCGCCCTGGTCGCGTCCGAAGCAACTCTTTCGGTCGCCGACGGCACGGCGGCGGGAACCACCTCGCCGGACGGAAAACTTTCCCTGCTCGGCGCGTTGTTCGGCGCGCTGCTGGGCGGATTGATCTTAAACGTCATGCCCTGCGTGCTGCCGGTGATCTCGCTGAAAATTCTTGGCTTCGTGAACCAGAGCAAGGAAGCGTCGGGCCGCGTGCGCCAGCTTGGATTGCTCTACGCGGCCGGCGTGCTTGTATCGTTTCTCGTCATGGCGGGCTTCGTCATCGGCGTGCAACAGGCGGGCAAACTCGCGAGCTGGGGGATGCAGTTTCAAAACCCGGTCTTCCTCGTCGCCATCACCACGCTGGTCACGCTCGTCGCGCTGAACTTGTTCGGCTTGTTTGAAGTGGTGTTGAGCGGACGCGCGATGGGCGCGGCGGGCGACCTCGCGGCGAAGGAGGGCAACTCCGGCGCGTTCTTCAACGGCGTGCTCGCCGTCGTGCTGGCCACGCCCTGCACCGCGCCGTTCCTCGGAGCCGCGCTGGGCTTCGCCTTCGCCCAACCGCCCGCGCTCATCGTTCTGATCTTTCTCACCGTCGGTGTGGGACTGGCGCTGCCGTATGTGATCCTGGCCTGGTCGCCGGGGCTGATGAAATTCATGCCGCGTCCCGGGGCGTGGATGGAAAAATTCAAGATCGCGATGGGCTTTCCAATGCTCGGCACGGCCATCTGGCTGTTCTCGCTCGCCGCGCCGAACTTCGGCAAGAGCGGCGCGTTCTGGCTCGGAATTTTTCTCGTGCTGCTCGCGCTGGCGGTTTGGATTTGGGGCGAGTTCATCCAGCGCGGACGACGCAACCGGGGGCTGGCGGCGGGCGTGATGCTCCTCTCGCTGGGCGCGGCGGCGTACGGCCTGACGCAGTTGAAGGGCGATGAAACCTGGCAGCCGTGGAGTGCCGAGGCCGTGGCCAAGGCGCGCGCGCAGGGCCGGCCGATCTTCGTAGATTTCACCGCCGACTGGTGCGCGATCTGCCAGGTGAACAAGCGCACCAGCATCGACATCCCGGCCGTGAAGGCGAAGCTCAAGGAGATCAATGCCGTCGTCCTGATCGGCGATTACACGCGCGAAGACGCCGCGATCACCGCCGAACTGAAAAAATTCGAGCGCGCGGGCGTGCCGCTGGTGCTGGTCTATCCGAAAAATTCCAACGCACCCCCGATCGTCCTGCCGGAACTGCTCACGCCGGGCATTGTCTTGAAGGCGTTGGAAGAAGCGGCCCGTTGATGCATCGAAGGGCCGACCGGCCGGAAAGGTGGGGCGCGGAGCGGCGCGCCCCACCTGCGTCTCTGGAAATTCCTTGGACAACGAACGCTTTTCCCGCTCAAATTTCGCGCGACCGAAAATTCAATTCATCATGGACAAAAATTCTAAACCACTCGTCGGAGTCATCATGGGCAGCCAGTCGGACTGGGAAGTCATGCAGCACACGGCTGCGCAACTCGCCGAACTCGGCGTGCCCCACGAAACCCAGGTCATCTCCGCGCACCGCACGCCGGACCTGCTCTTTGAATACGCCTCCACCGCCGAGGCGCGCGGGCTCGAGGTCATCATCGCCGCCGCCGGCGGCGCGGCGCATCTGGCCGGCGTCACCGCGGCCAAGACCGTCCTGCCCGTGCTCGGCGTGCCGATGGAATCAAAATCGCTCCACGGCATGGATTCGCTTCTCTCGATGGTGCAGATGCCCGGCGGAGTGCCCGTCGCCACCCTCGCCATCGGCAAGCCCGGCGCGATCAACGCCGCGCTCTTCGCCACGGCCATGCTCGGCATCAAGCACCCGCAGTTCCGCGCGGCCTACGACCAGTTCCGCCAGAAGCAGACCGAGCGCGGCCTCGCCAACCGTGAAGTGAAAAAATAGCCAGGCACGCCCGGGCCTCATCCCTGACTGCCGTGAAAAACTTCCTCGCCATCGAAATCGGCGGATCGAAACTGCAAATTTTCACCGGCGACGAGCGGGCGAACATTTTGGAGCGCCGCCGCTTCACGGTGGACGCGACGGATGGCGGGGCCGGCATCCGTCGCCAGATCGCCGCCGCGCTCCAGGAAATTCTCCCCGAGTTGAAGCCCGCCGCCATCGGCGTGGGATTTGGCGGGCCGGTGGACGGGCGCACCGGCCAGGTCTGCTGCTCGCATCAGGTGGCGGGCTGGCACAATTTCGCCCTGGGCGGCTGGCTGCACGAACTCACCGCCCTGCCCGTGTTCGTGGAAAATGATTCCAACGCGGCGGCGCTCGCCGAGGCCGCGCGCGGCGCGGGCCACGGGCACAATCCGGTTTTTTACTTCAACCTCGGCAGCGGCGTCGGCGGCGGGTTGGTGGTGGACGGAAAAATTTATCACGGCGCGAAACCGGGCGAGGCGGAGTTCGGCCACCTGCGCCTGACCCGCGACGGTGTGACCGTGGAAGACCGCTGTTCCGGCTGGGCGGTGGACAAAAAAATCCGCGCGACGCTGGGTGCCGCGCCCGGCGGTCTGCTGGCCCGGCTTTGCGGCGAGGCGCCCGGCGGGGAGTCACGCCAACTCGCGGCGGCACTCGCGCAACACGATCCGGCGGCGGACCAGATTCTCCTCGAACTGGCGGAAGACCTCGGCTTCGCCCTCTCGCATGTCGTCCACCTGTTTCATCCGGAAATTATCGTGCTCGGCGGCGGACTGTCGCTAGTCGGGGAACCGCTGCGCGAGGCGGTGGAACAGGCGCTGGGCGGCTTCGTGATGGAAGCGTTCGCGCCCGGTCCGCGCGTGGTGCTGGCCGGCCTGGGCGAGGACGCGGTGCCGGTGGGCGCGCTGCTGCTGGCGCAGGGTCTCCAGCCCTGAAAAATTTTCCCGCTGTTCATCAGGCGCAGCCCGGCCTATTTTCACCGCCATGAACAACTGGATCACTCAATACGTTTCGGCCCAAAAAGTGGCGCTGGACTCCATCCCGGTGGACGACGTGGCGCGGCTCATCGCCACCTTGCAAAAGGCGCTGGCGGAGGACCGGCAGATTTTCGCGTTTGGCAACGGCGGGAGCGCGGCCAACTGCTCGCACTTCGCCACCGATCTGGGCAAGGGCGCGTCCGACAAGATCGGCCGCCGCTTCCGCGTCCTTTCGCTGACCGACAACGTGAGTTGGATGACCGCGCTGGGCAACGACTACTCCTACGAGGACGTGTTCGCGCGGCAGTTGATGAACTACGGACGCCCCGGCGACGTGGCACTGGGTGTGAGCGTGAGCGGCAATTCGCCGAACTGCGTGAAGGCGCTTGAATGGGCGAAGGCCAACGGCCTGCAGACCGTCGCGCTGGTCGGCGCCAAGCGGGGGCGCATGGCGGAAATCGCCGGGCAGGTCATCGTCATCAACGACACGCACTACGGCCGCGTCGAGGACGCGGAGATGGGTATCCTCCACATGCTCTGCTACGCCTTCATGGAGAATCCGGGGATTGCCGAGTGAACGCGCCCTGCGGGAGTTGATTCTTCTACAGGTCTGTGGCCCCAACAGTCCCGTGCGCCGGCCAGACAAAAGGATCCTGGGCTGGCGGCGCGGCTGCACCGCTTCCGCACTCGCACTTTTTTCAGACGGCGATTAAACTGCGCCCATGCCCGCGACGGACATTGTCAAAAAGAAGCTCGGCACGCTGCCGCACAAGCCGGGCGTTTATTTGATGAAGGACCGTTTCGGCACGGTCATCTACGTCGGCAAGGCGCGCGATCTGCGGAAGCGTGTCTCCCAGTATTTTCATCCGTCGCGGCGGATGGGCTGGGATTTGAAGTTCAACGCGCTGGTCGAGGCCATCCACGATCTCGACGTGCATGTGGTCAAGAGCGAGCCGGAATCCATGCTGCTCGAAGGCAAGCTCATCAAGGAGTTTCACCCGCGCTACAACATCAGCTTCCGCGACGACAAAAATTTTCTACTGCTCAAGGTCAACCTGAACGATCCCATCCCGCGCTTCACGCTGACCCGGCTGCGCACCGACGACGGCGCGCGTTACTTCGGCCCGTTCCCGAATTCCGGCGCGCTGCGGAACACGCTCGCGCTGGTGCGGCGGCAGTTCAATTTACGCGGCTGCCGGCCGCTCACGCCCGACGCGGCGGACTACAAGCATTGTCTCTACGGCAATTTGAAATTCTGCACCGCGCCGTGCATCGGCAACGTGACGCACGAGCAGTATCTGGGGCAGGTGCGGGCCGCGTGCGATTTTCTCGACGGCCAGTGCGGCGAGATGGAGGCGTACCTCGAGATGGAGATGCGGAAGGCGGCGGGGGCGCAGGATTATGAGAAGGCCGCCGGTCTGCGCAACGCGCTGACGGATTTGCGCGCCACGACCCGAAAGACGAGCCGGTTTCCCCGCACGCCCTACAGCCTGCCCGTGGCCATCGAACCCACGCGCGATCTCGCCGAGTTGGGCCGGGTGCTCGGCCTGCCCGCGCCGCCGGTGCGGATCGAGGGGTTCGACATCTCGAACATCAGTGGGACGTTCGCGGTGGCGTCGATGGTGAGCTTCAAGCATGGCCGGCCCGACCGTGTGAATTATCGGCGGTTCAAAATGAAGTCGGTCATCGGCCAGGATGATTTCGCCTGCATGGCCGAGACGGTGCGGCGGCGTTATACGCGCCTGATGTGCGAGGTAAAAACTGCCGCCGCGCCCGCCGCAGACGTGGAGGAAGACGAGATTGAGGAAGTTGACGGCGATCCCGACGCGAGTTCACGCCCCACGCCCCACGCCCCACGCCCCACCCCGCAACTCCCCGACCTGATCCTGATCGACGGCGGCAAAGGCCAGTTGAACGCCGCCTGCGCGGAGCTGGCGAAACTGGGGCTGGAGCGGATTCCCGTCATCGGCCTGGCGAAGGAGTTCGAGGAAATTTACCGGCCGGGCGCAAGCGAACCGCTGCGCCTCAGCCACGAGACCGGCGCGTTGAAACTGCTCCAGCGCGTGCGCGACGAGTCGCACCGCGTAGCCAACTCCTACAACGCCCAACTGCGGCTGCGGAAAATTTCCGAGAGCATCCTCGACGAATTTCCCGGCATCGGCGCAGCGCGCAAGGCGGCTTTGCTGAAAAAATTCGGCAGCCTGGCGCGGCTGCGGCTGGCCACGGTGGAGCAGCTCGCCGAAGTGTCCGGCTTTGGCGGCAAGGCGGCGGCGGAGTTGAAGGCGTTCCTCGAGGCGCGGCCGGGGGGAGCAATCGCCGGTGCCGCGCTGGAGGTGGTTTCCCCCGCGCGGGCCGAGGGTCATCAAGCCGGGTCGCGGCCCGGTCGATAGTCACCGATATGAAAGTGGTCTTTTTTTGCGGCGGCATGGGCATGCGTTTGAAAGATTACGACGAGCACATCCCCAAGCCGATGGTCACGGTCGGCCACCGCCCGATAGTCCGCCGCCTATGACGCCTCTCGCCCTGAACCCTGCCGGCCCCGTCCTGCCTCGGCGCGCACTGCGACGACCTCGAGATCGGCTGCGGTGGCGCGCTGCTGCGGCTGCTGGCGGAACGGCCCCGGGCCGAGGTCCGCTGGGTGGTCTTCTGCTCAAACTCCGTCCGTGCCGCCGAGGCGGAAACCTGCGCCCGGCGCTTTCTCCAGGTCGCGCCCGGCGCAAAAATCCAGATCGAAAAATTTCGCAATGGCTACCTCCACCTAGCACGGCGCGGAGGTGAAGGACTGTTTCGAGAAGCTGAAAAAGGAATTCCAGCCCGACCTCATTTTCACCCACACCCGCCACGATCTGCATCAGGACCGCCGGCTGATCTGTGAACTGACTTGGAACACCTAGCGCAACTATCTCGTCCTCGAATACGAGATTCCCAAATACGACGGCGACCTGGGCGCGCCCAATTTCTTCATCCCGCTGACGGCGGAGATCGCGAAGCGCAAGGTGGACGCCATTTTGGAAAGCTTCGCTTCACAGCGGGACAAGCACCGGTTCACCGCCGACACCTTCATGGCCCTCCTGCGCATCCGCAGCCTGGAATCCGTGGCGCCGCACGGGCTGGCCGAAGGGTTTTACGGCCGCAAGCTGGTGATCAGATTTGTCCGCGTGCTCCCCCGCCCTCGTAGCGGCGCGCGTCCCGCCGGCCGAACTCGCCGCCGGGACGACCGCGCTCCACGGTTCATGGGGTGGAGAACGGCGCGTCCTGTTCCAAGGAATCAATCGAACTTCAAAGAGAATTGGCATGACTCCAATGTGCGGGTTTGGTTCAGGCACCTTCCCCGCACCACGCCACAACCCGCGGGCGGGACGCCCGCCGCTACCCGCCTCGTCACGGCGTCTTAGCCGGGAGCGCGGTCTTCCACTCGAAGGTCAGCTTCACATCGTCCCCGGTACGGATGAGGCCGAGGCCGACGGACGGCGCGGGCGGCTTGAGGCCGAAGGAGGTCATCTTCACCGAGGTCGTGCCGCTGAATTTCAATTTTCCCTTTTCACTGCGGTCCACCGTCACCGGCATGGAAATGGTGTTGGTCGCGCCGGCCAGGATCAGCTCGCCCTTGGTCTCGAAGTTCAGCACCGGTCCGTTGGCCGGTTCCTTAAGAACCATCTCGGTGAGGCGATACTCGATCTTCGGATGCGCCGTCATGTTCATGGCCTCGTGCATCACGTCGTCCATCGCCTTCTTGCCGCTCTTGAGCGAGCGGACGGGCAGCGTGGTCTGGATGCGGGCATTGACCTTGCCGGGCACGGCCTTGACGGCGGGCTCGGCGGGAAACGCCGCATCAACCTCGACGGAGCCGCCGATGATCCCGCTTTCGACCGTCCAATCATGCACGGTGGACGTGCCCTCGATTTTCATCTTGCTGCCTGGCTGCGCCTCGTAGCGGGTCATGGTTTGGGCGGTGAGCGAACCGGCCAGCAGCAGCGCGGCCACGGCGACAAAAAATGTTTTTAGTTTCATGGTTGTTCGATGGGGTGGAGGTGGACGAAAATTCAGCGGAAAATCAGACTTGGAACCATTCCTTCTCGAAGGTGATGCGCTGCTTTTTCAGGATGGCCTCGTTCGCCTTGATCGCGATGACCGTGGCTTCGTAACCCTCCGGCCAGCCGGCGGCGGGCAGTTTGGATTTGGCGAGACCGGCCAGGTATTCCTTGAGCGCAGCGGTGTCGTTCGGGTTGAAGCTGGCGACAAAATCCTCCACGCCAGAGAGCACCACGTAGGTGTTCGAGATGAAGGCCTCCAGCGCGTAGGAGAGCGACGTGTTCGCATACGGCGCGTCCTCGACCGGCTTGTCGCCCTGGGCCACGATCTTGGTCGCGTTGGCCACGAGCGCGATGCCGGTCTCCTTGTAAAATTCGTCCTTGCGAGCATAGACCTCCCAGCCGAGCAGCGGCGAATCCACCTCCTTGAACATCCACGCCTTGTTCGCGCGGATCATCACCGCGCTGTCCGTGCCGTAGATCATTTCGTAGTCGGCGTCGAACGAGTTGGCCAGCGTCGCGTCATAACTCAGCAGCGTGCCGCCGGGAAATTCAAAAACCGCCTGGATGGTGTCCGGCACGTCGCGTCCGTCGCTCCAGTGCAGCACGCCGCCGAAGCCGGTCACCGCCACCGGCCGCGCCTTGAGGAACCACCCGAGCACGTCGAGTTGGTGCAGGCCGACCTCGGCGATCAGGCCGTTGGACGTGGCGCTGCTCAAGCGCCAGTTGAGTTCCTGCTCGCGTTCGGGACTGGGGGCGGCGCGGCGCCAGCTTTCCTTCTTGTGCCATTGGGCGCGGGCCGAAACCGCTTTGCCGGCCGCGCCGCTGCGGATGAATTGCAGCAGAAAATGCCGCTGCGGATCGGAGCGCATTTGCAGACCGGCCTGGAAATTCGACTTGAGCGCAGCCTGCGCGGCCCGGGCGATGGCCCGTGCGTCGTCGAGGCTGTGCGCAAGCGGCGCTTCGAGATAAACGTGCTTGCCGGCCTGGAGCGCGGCCTCGGTGATCTCGCGGTGCTGATGCGTGGGCGTGGCGATGAGCACGGCCTGCACGGCCTGATTCGCGAGAAGTTTTTTGTAGTCGCCATAGCCCTCGGCCTTCGGGGCCGCGGTCTTGGCGCGGTTGAGAAACGGCGCGTAATGATCGCACACGGCCACGACCGGCGCGTTCGGCATCACGGCGAGCGTGTTGAGAATCTCGCGCCCGCGCAGACCGCAGCCGATCACCGCGCAGCTCACCGGCGGGCTGGAGGCCTTCTTGGGCGCGTCGGCGGCGGGCTTGGCGTCCTCGGCGCGCAACGGCACGCCGCCCATCGCGGCCATGAGCGCGGCGAGGGAGGTGCCTTTGAGGAAATCGCGCCGGTTAAAGTCGCTGGATTCTTGCGGATTCATGGGATGGATTGTTGCCCGTGACTGGCGCGGATTTCCACAGAATTGTTTGGCGCGGCAATTGGGCGGTGGCGCAGCCGGGACGTCAGCGTCACCATCGGAAATGGACATGAAAAAGGCGGGCCATCTGGCCCGCCTTCTTGAAACCAACGCGCTTACTCTTTCGGCAGTTCCTTGATCGTCATGTTGCGGAAACTGACGGTGCCGTGGTCGCCCTGCAGAAAGATCGGGCCGGGTTCCTTCACCTTGCCGTCAATCTCGCTGCCGGTCGCGCGGTCGCAGGCGATGTTGTCGTGAATTTTTTTGCCGTTGAGCATGATGGTGATCTTGTTGCCGATCATCGTGGCCTCGACGGTCTGCCATTCGTTGCCCGGCTTGGAGGCGAACTCCGACGGCGCGGTGTGCTGGTAGATCGCGCCGTTGCCGCCGAGCGAGGACTTGCCGGATTTGTAGTCGCCGAGGATTTGAACTTCATGCCGCCCACGGAGGTAGAAGCCGCTGTTGGAATTGTCCGGCACCATGAACTCGTATTTCACGGTGAAGTTCCAATACTTCTTCTCCGTGACCAGGTCGGTGCCGTGCTCGCCCGGCTTGACCGTGTTTTTCAGCACGCCGCCTTCTTCGACGGTCCAACTGTTGTGGCCTTTGGCCCGGCGCAGTTTCCAGCCGGCGGTGTCCTTGCCGTTGAAGAGCGGGACAAACCCGTCGTCAGCGGCAAAGGTGAGGGTGGCCGCGAACAGCGCCGCGACCGTAAGGGTGATTAGGTTTTTCATGGTGCGTGTTGGACTTCACCCGCCCCGGGAAGATTCGAGAAATTTTTCCGGCTCCATCCGAACGCCGCGGCCAGTGGCGCAGCCGTCCCGCCTGCCCCACTAGCTTGCCTCCGTCTCCACTTCGGAATTCGGGCTTCAATCCACCACCCGCGCGCCGCACGCCGCAAAGCGCGCCACCCCGTCGAGCTGCGTCTGCGCGATCAACCGCACGAAGCCGCTCTTCGCACAAAGGAAACGAAACTCCAGGATCGGCCCGCCGCGGTCCCGCGCACCCGCCGGAATGTTCAGCGGATGCGTGTGCAGCGCGGTCTGAAAATCCTCGTGAAACGCCGCGAAGTGCGCGAACGCCCCCATCACCGGCTCCAGCCGGCTGACCGGCACGCCCGCCTCGGTAAAAATCTTGATGCGCCCGATGGCCACGCGCCCCGCCTGCACCTCGCCGCCGTCAAACTGCAGCTCGTAACCCAGCCCATCCGAGCGCGCGG
>Ga0049085_10001254_pt1 | contig 10077 bp, 6 predicted proteins | sample GreLakmeSU08MSRF_FD_66721 | JGI IMG/M metagenome (GOLD analysis project Ga0049085, IMG submission 66721) | Freshwater lentic microbial communities from great Laurentian Lakes, MI, USA - Great Lakes metaG SU08MSRF | ecosystem: Environmental > Aquatic > Freshwater > Lake | place: Great Lakes... | reverse complement strand
GGTTGAGCGAAGAAAACGTAAAAATCCTTTATAATTGATCTCCCGATTTTAAAAGATTTATTTAATGAAAATTAGTTATCTAGACTTTGAAAAGCCGATCTCAGAACTTGAGGCTCAGACTCAGAAGCTCACAGAGACGCATGACAAGAATAAGAATCTTGATATTTCAAAAGAACTTAGTCAGTTAGAAGGTAAGACTGAAAAACTACTGCACGAGATCTACGACAACTTAAACGCTTGGCAAATTTCCCAAGTCTCACGTCACCCACAAAGACCCTATACCCTTGATTATATTGAGAAACTTTTCACAGATTTTGAAGAGTTGCATGGCGATCGCGCATTTGCTGATGACCCAGCAATCGTAGGGGGTTTAGCTTTATTTGAAGGTGTACCTGTGATGGTCATCGGGCATCAAAAAGGGCGTGATGTTAAAGAAAGACAATTCCGTAACTTTGGCATGCCAAAACCTGAGGGTTATCGCAAAGCCTTACGCCTCTATCGATTAGCCGAAAAATTTAATGTGCCTATTGTGACCTTGATCGATACCCCGGGCGCTTATCCTGGTATTAACGCGGAGGAGCGCGGTCAATCAGAAGCTATTGCGCGTAACTTATATGTTATGGCAGAACTCAAAGTGCCTATCATTGGCATCGTGATTGGCGAAGGTGGCTCAGGCGGTGCATTAGCGTTAGGCGTTGTCGATCATCTCATCATGCTGCAATTTGCAACTTACTCTGTGATATCCCCTGAAGGCTGTGCCTCTATCCTATGGAAGAGTGCGGATAAGGCATCCACTGCAGCCGAGACTTTAGGTATTACAGCCACCCGCTTAAAAGAATTAGGCTTGATTGATACGATTCTTCCAGAACCTTTAGGAGGTGCACATCGTAATCCTAATCTGCTTATGGAAACGGTTCGTAAGTCTTTAAAAGAGCACTTAACTAAACTCCAAAAGAAATCTCTAAAACAACTTCTCGACTTAAGATACGAACGTTTACTTAGCTATGGCAAGTTCAAAGAAACCGCTAAGTAACAAAATTCCAGTTTTCACCCTCAAAAAAACCAAACCACTATCCTTACTCGATTTAGTCGATAAGGTTTTTATATCTCTACTAGAATCTCACAAAAAGATTAAATCAATGACGGTTGCCTTAAGTGGAGGTGTGGATTCAGTAGTACTTTTACATCTCTTACATCAACTTCAAAAGACTCATCATTTCACCTTAAAAGCCTCACACGTCCATCATGGTTTAAGTAAAAATGCGGATAAGTGGGTTAAGTTTTGTGAGAAGTTATGCACAAAACTATCAGTGCCATTGGATGTGCATTACATCAAATTACCTCAAAAAAAGTCCCTCGGCATTGAGGGTGAAGCAAGACGGCTTCGCTATGAAAAACTTCTCAAATCACAATCTGATTTAGTCGTTTTAGCACATCATGAAGACGACCAAGCTGAGACATTTTTACTTCAATTAATCCGTGGAGCAGGGGTCAAAGGTTTGTCATCTATGGCGCATTTTGATGATAGCCGAGGCCTATGGCGACCGCTCCTAAATGTCACAAGAATAGACATTGAAAGCTATGCCAAAAAGCATCAATTAAAGTGGATTGAGGACGAAAGTAACCTGAATATAGATTTTGATCGAAATTTTATAAGGTCTAAAGTTTTACCTATATTAAAGAATAGGTTTAGCTATATTGTTAAAGTAATTTCTAGGTCATCTTCCCATTTAGCAGAAGCTCAAAACTTACTCGATGATTTAGCTAAAATTGATTTAAAAAGTTATTTAAAATCAGATAATTATAAACATAAAATTCATGTAAAAGCTTTAGATAAATTATCAAACGCTAGAGCAAAAAATGTTCTACGGTATTGGCTTGAAATCAATAAGCAATTGATGCCATCTAAAGACCTTTTAGATGAGCTATTAAGACAAGTTTTGACGGCCAAAAAAGATGCGACAATAAAAATTCAACTCTCAAAAGATTATGAAATTCGTCGTTATAAAGATGAGATTTATATCGCCAAAAAAAATCTTAAAGGACAAAAGAATTATGAAATTATTTGGAATGGTGAGTCCGAAATTTTATTGCCTAACGGACAAAAATTAACATTTAAAAAAGTAAAAGGTAGAGGTATTAATTTAAAATTTTTAGATCATCAAAAATTAAAAATTAGAAATCGACAAGGTGGTGAATTTTTTAAACCTGATTCAAAAAGACCCACTAAAAAAATTAAACAGCTTTTACAGGAATCCGATTTACCTCCTTGGGAACGTGAAAATTTACCTTTAATTTTTGTAGGTGATGATTTGGCCTTTTTACCAAATTTTGGTGTCGATGTTAAGTTCCAAACTAAGGCGAAAGAGCTTGGTTTGGAAGTAATTTTATAGCTCTATAAAAATCTTTGTTTTTTTACAACAAAATTCACTCATAGTGGGTATTTTAACAATACCTTAACTTATTGATTTTTTTGGTATTTTTAATATGAAATAAGGGGGGCTTTCTTCGGGAAGTTTTCCTAAGCATTTTAAGCACCTAAGATATTGAAATTTATCAGGAATCTCATTAAAGTTGCGTCATCTTTAATATTTACGGTTTTTGTAAGCATGAAACTAAAAATTTCTGCAATCGTGGCTATAGCCCTTGCTAGTTCATTATCACTAGGCGCTGCTGAAAAATTAACAACAAGTACAATCAATGTGATAAGTACGACACCGCTTCCATCCATTGGTTTGCCCCTTAATATTATTCCAGCAAATATCCAAATATTTGATAGCAAAGATCTTCGCAATCAACCAGGTGTGACCTTTGCGGATCAACTCATTAATAATGCGCAAGGCGTAACATTTAGTGAAACTCAAGGTAATCCTTGGCAGCCTGATGTCATGTTTAGAGGCTTTTCAGCATCTCCTCTTGCTGGCACGCCACAGGGTATGTCTGTTTATGTGGATGGTGTGAAGGTCAACGAAGCTTTTGGTGACACTGTGCATTGGGATCTTATTCCTAATTTTGCGATTCAAAATATGCAGGTTGTGCCTGGTTCGAATCCAGTCTATGGCATGAATACGCTTGGCGGTGCAATTGCAATTCAAACCAAAGATGGCCGAAATAATCAGGGTGCAGCGCTTGAGGTTGAAGGCGGTTCTTGGGGAAGAAAAAGAGCGCTCGCACAATTTGGCGGCGTTTCAAAAGATGGTTCTGTTGATTATTTCTTTGGCGCACAAAATATTGACGAAGATGGCTGGAGAAAGCATTCACCGACCCATATTAATCAAACCTTCGGTAAGATCGGTTGGCAGAATGAGAGCTCAAAATTAGATTTGAGTTACATTGGCGCCTACAACAATATGATCGGGAATGGTTTAACACCGATTGACATGTTAGGAAGTGATCGCACGGGTATTCATACAACACCAGATCAAACTAAGAATTACTTAAATCATTTTGCATTAAATGGAGCACACTGGCTTAATAAAGATGTCATGATGAGCGGAAATACATACTATAGAACCTCGAATCGAAATACTCTCAACGGTGACGCGAATGATGACTTTAAAGACTACACCACAACTGGAGCTTCAACCTCAAGTAGTGCCAAAGGTGGTGTGGATTCAGCAGGCTTCTGTCGACCCAGAGGCTCAGACTCTCTTGGAGATGCTTATGATGAAGAGGCCTGTGCTCCAGGTATTTTGAATCGCTCAAGAATTAAACAACGAAATCTTGGATTTAATCTTCAGGCTGCCTTTAACCAAGATATTTTTAAGATGAAGAATCTCTTCATTTCAGGGGTTAGCTATGATCTCGCAAGAACAAAACTCACACAGACAGAACAAATTAGCGATGTAGATGGTGGGACAGCTGGTGCATTTACTACTGGAACTGGTGCAACAGGTGGTACAGATATTGCGGGCGGAACATGGTTTGATTCGGCGAGACGCCCTATTAATCTAGATGATGATATTGAGCTTGATGTTTTATTGGGTGGCCGTTCAAGAACAGCAAGTCTTTTTGCAACGGATACCCTATCGCTAAATTCTCAATGGCACTTTACAGCGAGTGCTCGATATAATCACACTAAGGTGAAAAATCGCGATCATATTAGAACTGGTGATGAAAGTCTATCAGGAGATCACAACTTTAACCGTGTGAACCCATCTCTCGGATTAACTTTTACACCGTATGATAATCTCAGTGTATTTGGAACTTACAGTGAATCCAATAGAGCTCCAACCTCAATGGAGTTAGGTTGCGCAAATCCAGCGAGACCTTGTAAATTACCTAATGCGATGGCATCTGATCCACCATTGGATCAAGTGGTTGCCAAGACCTATGAGGGCGGCCTCAGAGGCAAGCTCACCGAGAGCTTAAAATGGAATGCTTCCATCTATCGCACGATGAACCACGATGATATTCATTTTATAAATTCAAGTACGAACTCTGGAGCACTCGGTTATTTTGACAATATAGGTCGTACCAAACGTCAAGGCTATGATTTAGGACTTGCGGGCACAATAGATAAATTCTTCTTTAGAGCAGGCTATAGCTTTATCTCTGCAAAGTATGATTCTGATATTCAGTTATTGAACGAAGTTAATTCAGCTAGTGATGATGATGTGGTAAATGTCCGTAAAGGAAATTATTTAGCAGGCATTCCAAAGCATCAATTTAAACTTCGTGCGCAGTATGAGATTTTACCAAAATGGTTGATTGGTACTAACGTTGTTTACTTCTCAGACCAGTTCGTGCATGGTAATGAGAACAATGCCCATCAAGCTAATACCGAAAATTGTACAGAAGATGGTAATAGAAGCTGCCCTGGAAAATTAAGTGGCTATACAGTGGTCAATCTTGATACACAGTATGATGCCGGACAAGGTTGGAAACTTTTTGCGAAAGCCGTCAATATCTTTGATAAAGAGTACTATTCTAGTGGTCGTTTAGCCGAGAGCTATTTTTCTCCAACAGGTACTTGGGGTACTGATGATAGAGGGGTTACTGGTGTTGTTCCAGGCGCACCTCGCGCGGCTTGGGTTGGTCTTCGTTATGAGTTCGGTGGTGCACCAGAAGTTAAGTAATATTAGTTAAAGAAAATAAAAAAGGGAGCTTTAAGCTCCTTTTTTTATAGCTGATATTTTTATTTTGCGTAAGTTTTATATAAGAATAAAAGGTACCAATGATTGGCACCATAGAATTAGCCAATATAAATTTTTCTTAAATAATTTAGAAAGTTTTCCTGATATGCTTTTAATAAATGTGCGACACAATAGCCACTAAAAAAAGGAATTACCTTTGAGCTTAAAGCTTCGTCTTATTTTAATTATTAATGCGGTATTACTTCTGATATTAGTTTTAGGATCGATTTTAGCAATCGATATGGCCAAAAAAAATGTCCGCGCAGAGGTTGCTTCTTCCGAAAAACTCACATTTTATTTATTTGAAATTGGAGTGTTAAAGAATCCTAAATACTATTCGATTGAGAGTGAATATAAACCTCTCAATCTTCAGACTTTGGTCCATATGCGACATCTTAAGATTGAGTTTTATAATTTAGAGGGTAAGTTGATCGAGAGTAATATTTCGGACACTAGAACACAAACAATGGATCAAGCTCCACCTTGGTTTGTGAATTTTATGGAGCTCATTTCTGATCCATGGCAACCGAAGCGTTTACCTGTTGAGATATTGGGGCAGCCGAAGGGTACGATTATTATTACCCCTGATCCGAGTTATGAATTTGGAGAGATATGGAATCAACTTACCGGTATTTTTTATTTAGCAGGAACCTTCTTTATCTTAACGAATATTTTGGTGGCATGGATTGTATTTCGTGCTTTAAGTCCTGTGGAATTTATTTTACAAGCCTTAACTCAATTAGAATTAGGGAACCTGAAAGTTAAAATGCCTGACTTAAAAACACCAGAGCTATCTGTGATTAGTTCAAAATTTAATCATATGGTGAAAACTTTAAGATTAAGTGTTGAACAAAACCACAAGCTCTCGCAAAAATTAATTCGTGTTCAAGAGGAAGAGAAAAAAAGTTTAGCGCGCGATCTCCATGATGAATTTGGACAGTCTTTAACGGCTATTCACGCTGATGCGGCTGTGTTAAAAAATTTAGCTACTAAAGAATACCCAAAGATTAAACCATCAGCGCATGCTATTTCTGATCTATCGAAGCATCTCATGAACCTTGTGGGCGGCATGCTTAATCAATTAAAACTAGGCGTATTAAATGAGTTAGGTTTAGAAGAAGGTCTGATTGACTTAATTCGTTCTTGGAAATTAAGACATCCTAAAATCAGGCTAGACTATCAAGTTGATCTAAAAGGTTTACCAAGGATCACTGAGACCCTCTCTATTACGACCTATCGTATTATTCAAGAATGTTTAACCAATATTTCTAGACACGCGAAAGCTAAACATGTGGATATAAAGATTCAGTTCTTCAAAAAAAATGTATTTTCCAAAATGATTGATATACATGTGCAAGACGATGGAGTGGGATTCAAGAAATCACATCGAGATGGCTTTGGCTTATCTGGCATGCGTGAGCGTATTCATGAAGTTAATGGCTCTATAAAAATTAAAAGTGAAGTACACCAAGGGGTGAGTCTTGATATTGAACTACCTTTAAAAAGAATACCAAAATAAATGAGTCAAAAAGTGACGATTATTTTAGTGGATGATCATGCAGTGGTCAGAGCTGGCGTAAGACGTCTTCTCGAGCAAGAAACTTTATTTGAAGTGATCGGCGAAGCGGAGAGCGGGGAGAAAGCCTACAAGATATTTGGAGAATTAAAGCCTGATGTGATGGTGATGGATTTATCCATGCCAGGGATGGGTGGATTGGAGTCGATACGACGTATTTTGATGCGTCATGAGCGTGCCCGGATTTTAGTATTATCTATGCATGAGGATTTATCATTTGCGAATCAGGCCTTAAAATTGGGAGCGAAGGGCTATCTTATTAAAAATACGCTGGGCGATGACCTAGTGAAATCTATCCAAATGGTTGCGAGAGGCGAGATCTTCTTAAGTGATGAGATTGCTAAAAAGATGGCTATGCAATCGATTTCAGGGGCAGAAGATCCGATTGACGAACTTTCTGCACGTGAGTTTGAAATCTTTCGATTATTAGCAGAAGGAATTGAGATTGATGCGATTGCCGCAACACTTAATATAAGCTCCAAAACGGTATCGAATTATCAGACCATGATTAAACAAAAATTAAATATCAATACTGCCGTGGAACTCATTCGCTATGCCATTAAAACTGGCGTCATTAAAAATTAGAATTTTTAAGCAACTCTTTTTTAGGTTACTTTTTTAAGTAAGAAACTAATCGGATACCTTTCCTCATGATATGATTTTAGCTATGAAGATTGGAACTCCTTTAACGCCGCATGCCATACGTGTCATGCTTCTCGGAAGCGGCGAACTTGGTAAAGAAGTGATTATTGCTTTGCAGCGTTTAGGTGTGGAAGTGATTGCGGTAGACCGTTATGAAAATGCACCAGGGCATCAGGTTGCGCATCGATCTCATGTCATTGATATGACCGATAGTGAAGCTCTCCTAAATCTAGTCAAATCTGAAAAACCGCATTACATTGTCCCTGAAATTGAAGCGATTAATACTGACGTTTTAGCTCAAATTGAAAAAAGTGGTGATGCGATTGTAATCCCCACAGTTAAAGCTGTTCAGCTCACTATGAATCGTGAAGGCATTCGTGATTTAGCGGCTAACCAATTAAAACTCCCAACATCTCCTTTTGCGTTTGCTAAAAGTTTAGAGGAATTACAAAAAGTGATTGATAGTGGTATTGGTTACCCATGTTTTGTAAAACCGACGATGTCATCATCTGGTAAAGGACAATCGAGAATTACAGAGGCTTCCAAAGTCAAAGATGCTTGGGATTATGCAGCTTCTGCTGGACGGGTCAATAAGGGTGTCGTCATTGTGGAGGGTCAAATTGATTTTGATTATGAAATTACTTTACTCACAGTTCGTGCCAAAAACGAAAAGGGTGACATTGAAACTTATTTCTGTGAACCCATTGGACACAAACAAGAGCAGGGGGACTATGTGGAGAGCTGGCAGCCACAACCCATGCACGAAGTGGCATTAACAAAAGCACGTGAGATTGCTAAAAAAATTACGGATGCCTTAGGGGGTTTAGGTTTATTTGGTGTCGAGCTTTTTATCAAAAATGATCAGGTGTGGTTTTCAGAAGTGAGCCCACGTCCGCATGATACGGGTATGGTTACCATGGCGAGCCAACGTCAGAATGAATTTGAATTACATGCACGTGCGATTTTAGGATTACCTGTAAATACATCTCTAAATCGTCCTTCTGCGAGCGCTGTTATTTATGGCAATTACGATGCAGATGGGATCCTTTTTGAAAATATTGACAAAGCGCTAACGGTTCCAGAATCAGATCTGCGATTATTTGGAAAACCTACTTCATTTAAACATCGTCGTATGGGTGTTGCATTGGCTTCTGCAGATAATGTAGATGAAGCGAGATCAAGAGCGCAAAAAGTTTCATCCCTCATTAAAACATCAATCTAATTTAAAAATGAATGAAGTAAAAATAAAAGCGCTTTTGAATGCGCTTCATCCTATTGCCGACTTCATGCGAAATCAGTAATTATTTAAACGCGTGCTTTACGTTTTGATGACTCTGGCTTTGAATCAGATGCTCTAAACGTTCTGATGCTAGAAGGTTTTTTAGCAAAAGTTTTTGGCGCAGATTCACGTTTGGCAGCCGGCTTTCGATCACTTGTTTTTCTGTCGGAAGGTTTTCTATCGCCAAATGATTTTTTATCACCAAAAGTTTTTTTATCGCTATCTGATCTACTGAAGCTAGGTTTTCTATCAGATGTTTTTCCAAAAAGTCTTTTTTCAGTAGCTTTTTTCTCAAAAGGGCTTCTTGGTGTTTTAGGTTCACTATCACGTTTAGATGAGTTACTCGAATCAAACTCTTTTCTAAATGGTTTTTTATCAGCGAAAGATTTTTTATCTCCGAAAGATTTCTTTTCTCCAAAAGATGGTCTGTCTCCAAATGGCTTCTTGTCACCAAATGATTTTCGTTCAGATGGCTTTCTATCACCGAATGATTTTTTCTCGCCAAAAAGCTTTCTGTCGCCAAAGGGTTTCTTATCGCCATAGGGCTTTTTATCACCAAATGATTTCTTGTCCCCGAAGCTACGTTTGCCGCCGCGAGATTTAGATTTTCTTTCCTCACCTAATTGATCACGTGATTGAACCTTAGGTTCGAACCCTGCCAGCACTTGGGCATCAATTTTGTGACCCGTATATTTTTCAATGTCACGTAATGCTTTACCATCCATGGGAGCCACAAAAGAAATCGCAACACCTTCTTTTTTAGCTCGGCCTGTACGGCCAATACGGTGGACATAATCTTCTGCAAATTTAGGAAGATCGTAATTAATAACGTGTGTAATGCCATCGACGTCAATACCACGTGCTGCAACATCTGTTGCCACTAACACACTGATATCGTTATGTCTAAATTTAGTGAGTGTTCGATTACGAGCGCCTTGCGTCATGTCACCATGTAACGCACCTGTTTTGTGTCCTGCGTTATAAAGTTCATCGGCTAATAAATCTGCGTGACGTTTAGTTGAGGTAAAGATAATTGTGTGTTTCACACCCGGTTGTATGAGCAAATGTTCAAGAAGCTTATTTTTATGGTTTAGGTTATCCACGAAATACATGTGCTGTGTAATATTTTCATGTTTCTCTTTAGAGTGAGAGATCTCAATCGTTTTTGGATTGTGTAAAAGATCTTTGGCAATTTTACTGATCTGACCATCTAACGTTGCTGAAAATAATAAGGTTTGATGTTTGGTATTAATCGCCGCACATATTTTTTTAACGTCTGGAATAAATCCCATATCAAGCATACGATCTGCTTCGTCTAATACTAACATTTGGAGGCGTGACAAATTAATACGACCGCGTTCCATGTGATCCAAGAGTCGTCCAGGCGTGGCGATTAAAATATCTAGGGGTTGTGACAATAATTTATTCTGTAACGGGTAAGGCAT
>Ga0049085_10001253_pt1 | contig 10077 bp, 9 predicted proteins | sample GreLakmeSU08MSRF_FD_66721 | JGI IMG/M metagenome (GOLD analysis project Ga0049085, IMG submission 66721) | Freshwater lentic microbial communities from great Laurentian Lakes, MI, USA - Great Lakes metaG SU08MSRF | ecosystem: Environmental > Aquatic > Freshwater > Lake | place: Great Lakes... | reverse complement strand
AAATAACAACAAAAGCGGCATTTGGTGTTGGGGATGATGAGGTAACAACTACTGTGGGCGCCCGCAAGATTTTAGATATTTTGCGTGCTCTTCCGGAGGGGCCTGTTAGTTTGAGCTTGAAAGATAATCGCATGGTTGTGCAAAGCGGCAAAAGCCGATTTTCTTTACAGACCTTGTCTGCCGCGGAGTTTCCTATTATGCAAACTAGCGGTGAGCAAATCGCTTCGTGGAAGATGAGCCAAAAGGCATTTAAACAGCTCATAAGCCAGGTCTATTTTGCAATGGCACAGCAAGACATTCGCTATTATTTAAATGGAATGCTTTTGGTGTTGGAGGGAAAAGACCTTATTGCAGTTGCTACTGATGGCCATCGTCTAGCATTTAGCCAAACAACACTAGAGAACGCCCCCACGGGCGGCGGCCAGAAACAAGAAATTATTATTCCCCGTAAAACTATTTTGGAGTGTCAGCATCTTCTGAGCGATGGTGATGAAACACTAGAGCTTAGCCTTAGCGGTAATCAGATTAAATTAAGTTTTGGGGATATTGAGCTAATCTCCAAACTAGTTGAGGGAAAATTTCCGGATTATCAGCGTGTAATTCCGAAGGGTCACAAAAATACACTAATTGTTGGCCGCGATCTACTGCAGTCTGCCCTACAAAGAGCTGCCATCTTGACAACCGAGAAATTTAAAGGGGTGCGGTTCTCTCTTTCAAACAATAAAATAACCATTCAATCAACCAACGCTGAGCAAGAAGAAGCGCAAGAAGAGATTGAAACTCAGTACGGCGGAGAGATGGTGGAAATTGGATTTAATGTGACCTATTTGTTGGATGTTTTGGCTAATATAAAAAACAGTGATGTTCAAATTAGCTTGGGTGATGCCAACAGTAGCGCCGTTATTACACTCCCAAACTCAGAGTCATTTAAGTATGTCGTTATGCCAATGCGCATTTAGACTCAAAAAAGAAAGTAAGTTATAAAAAGATATGTCTGAAGAAAACAAAGTAGTAGAGCAGTATGGTGCCGCGTCGATTCAAATATTAGAGGGTCTAGAGGCGGTAAGAAAGCGCCCCGGTATGTATATTGGCGATACCTCGGACGGAACAGGCCTCCACCATTTAGTTTTCGAGGTATTAGATAATTCAATTGATGAAGCGCTTGCAGGCCATTGCACTGAAATATCTGTGGTTATACATACCGACAACTCTATATCTGTTATTGATAATGGTCGTGGCGTACCAACCGGCATTAAGTACGACGACAAGCACGAACCTAAGCGCAGCGCCGCTGAGATTGTGATGACAGAGTTACACGCAGGCGGCAAGTTCGATCAAAATTCATATAAGGTGTCCGGCGGTCTTCATGGAGTCGGGGTTAGTTGTGTAAATGCGCTATCTAAGTGGCTGCGACTCACCATTCGTCGTGGTGGTAAAACACATTATATGGAGTTTGGTCGCGGGGTTGTACAAAATAGAAATGTCCAAAAAGAGAATGGGGTTGAGGTATCGCCAATCTCGGTAACTGGAGACACCGATCTCCGTGGGACCGAGGTCCATTTTTTAGCAGATGAAGAAATCTTTGGAAATATTGAGTATCACTATGAGATCTTAGTAAAGCGCATCCGCGAACTTTCCTTTTTAAATAACGGCGTTCACATTCGCTTGGTAGATCAGCGCAGTGGGCAAGAAGAAGACTTTGCGTTTTCCGGTGGCGTTAAGGGTTTTGTTGAGTACATTAATCAAAATAAAACAGTTTTGCATCACAATATCTTTTATGCCGTTGCAGATCGACCATCAGACTTGGGCGGAACGATTACAGTCGAGGTGGCGATGCAGTGGAACGATGGGTACAACGAACAAGTTTTATGTTTTACCAATAATATCCCACAGCGCGATGGCGGTACCCACCTAACGGGTTTGCGTGCGGCGATGACCCGCGTTATTAACAAATACATTGATGAGAATGAGGTTGCCAAAAAGGCAAAGGTGGAAATATCGGGCGACGATATGCGTGAAGGTCTCACCTGCATTTTGTCGGCAAAGGTACCTGAGCCGAAATTTTCGAGTCAAACAAAAGATAAATTAGTTTCTAGTGAAGTTCGTGGCCCTGTTGAGGATGTGGTTGCTCAGGCCCTAACCGAATATCTTGCTGAAAAGCCACAGGATGCAAAAATTTTGTGTGGCAAGATTGTGGATGCGGCAAGAGCACGGGAGGCCGCCAGAAAAGCGCGAGAAATGACGCGTCGTAAAGGCGCCCTTGATGGAATTGGGTTGCCAGGAAAGTTGGCAGACTGTCAAGAAAAGGACCCCGCTAAATCCGAATTATTTATTGTCGAGGGAGACTCTGCGGGCGGCTCAGCAAAGCAAGGCCGGGATCGCAAATTCCAAGCAATTTTGCCCCTCAAGGGAAAAATCTTGAATGTGGAAAAGGCCCGCTTTGATAAGATGTTAAGTAGTCAAGAGGTGGTCACACTAATTACTGTTCTTGGCACCGGTATCGGGGTTGAAGAATACAAAGCCGACAAGCTTCGCTATCACCGCATTATTATCATGACCGATGCTGATGTTGATGGTAGTCATATCCGTACGCTATTGCTTACGTTCTTTTATCGGCAAATGCCAGAACTTATCGAGCGCGGTCATATTTATATTGCCCAACCGCCGCTTTATAAAGTAAAACACGGCAAAAGCGAGCAATACATTAAAGACGACGTTGAATTAAATCAGCTCTTGTTTAAGATTGCCCTTGAACAGGCGTCGATTGAAACCCCTTCCGGAGAAAAAATTTCTGGCCCAGCCCTTGAGGACTTAGCAAAAAACTATCAAACGATTCAGGCTGTAGTTGATCGGCTTGCGCGCACCATGGATGAAGATGCCCTACGTGCAGTAGCTGACGGGGTCAGCCTTAATTTTGATACAGAGGATTCCGCGAGCGAGTCTGCGGAGCGACTTAGAAAGGCATTCTTAGAAAATCAGGCCCCCCTCTCCGTGACCCCTGAAATCACAGTCCAAAAAGAAGAGCGCACGGATCGCTACCGCCTGTTGCTTGCCAGACGTATTCATGGGAACCTAAAGCTTTCTGTCCTAAGTTCAGATTTTGTTGCTAGCGATGACTACCAAAGCTTGGTAACAGCCGCAACGGCCCTTTCAGGCCGAGTTTTGGCTGGAAGTCGCGTGCGGCGTGGTGACCCAGAAAAATCAAACAAAGAGCATGTTGTGCAAGATTTTCGTGGGGCCTTTGAGTGGCTTCTTGCAGAGGCCGATCGCTCAATTAGTCGGCAGCGCTACAAGGGCTTGGGTGAAATGAACCCTCAGCAGCTTTGGGAAACAACGATGGACACAACGACGCGCCGCTTGTTGCGCGTTCAGATTGAAGATGCGATTATGGCGGACCAAGTGTTTACCACCCTTATGGGCGATGAGGTTGATCCCCGTAGAGCATTTATTGAGAAAAACGCGCTTATTGCTCGCAATTTAGATATTTAAGTCATGAAAAAACGTACAGCCCCTAAGGTGGTGGCAAAGAGCCATATTGCCGTCAAAAATTCTGATATTCATGGCCGCGGTGTTTTTGTAAAAAAAGATATCCCAAAGGGTTCGGCCGTAATTGAGTATATTGGTGAACGCATTAGCTGGAAAGAAGCCTTACGTCGGCATCCGCATGATCCTGAACAACCAAATCACACCTTTTATTTTTCGTTAGAGGATGGCAGGGTTATTGATGCAAATGTGGGCGGCAATGCGGCGCGCTGGATAAATCACTCCTGTAAACCGAACTGCGAGGCGGATGAGATTCAAGTGAGTGGCGAGAGCCGAGTTTTTATTTTTGCTCGCCGAAAGCTTTTGCCCGGCGAAGAACTTTTTTATGACTACTCTCTAAATCTTGATGGCAAGTTAAGCAAAAAAGAAAAAAGAGATTACGCCTGTTTCTGCGGTAGCAAAAAATGCCGTGGCACGATGCTGGATCTTGGTTAATACCTTGAGACGGCATGTTGTTTATTACTATTCAAGAATTAGAAGCCGCGATTAATTATTGGCGCTCACAATCCCCAGCACGGGGAGAAGAATTGGTATTGTCAAAAGAAGCAGCTGCGCTTGCCAAACCTTACGCCCTCATGATTGTTCAGGGGTCTCAACGAATTCCGATTGATATTTTGGATGAAACCTGCAAGGAGGCTCTTGCAAAGTTTTTGGCTGTTCGTAATTCTCTTTAAATAATTCGAGCAAAAGAATACAAGAGTCAACGTAAATTTTTGTGGAAACGCTAGTCGATCTTTCATCCTATTTGTGGGCATTGCTTTTGCTTACCGCTTTTGCATCGGGCTTGGTAGATGCGATTGCAGGCGGCGGCGGACTGATTCAGGTGCCGGCACTATTTTCAGCATACCCAGATGCGCACCCTGCGACACTATTAAGTGCCAACAAGGTCTCCTCAATTGGCGGAACCATTAATGCAGCACGGCGTTACTTAAAACACGCACGCTTACCTTGGAATATTTTGGGCCCGGCTATCTTTGCAGGATTTGTGGGCGCCCTCCTCGGCGCTTTGGCGCTGAGCGTTTTCCCCCCTGAGCCCTTGCGCAAAGCTTTGCCGTTTATGTTGGTTGTGTTGTTGATCTATACCTGGTTTGCCCCGAATCTTGGCTTAGAAAATCGACCAGCTCATAAAGTGGGGAAGAATGAGGTTTTAAAAGCGCTTGCAATGGGCTTAGTGATTGGCTTCTACGATGGGTTTTTTGGGCCAGCGACGGGAAGCTTTTTTCTGTTTGCCTTTGTGCGTATTTTTTATTTCGATTTTCTTCACGCTTCCGCTGCAACTAAACTTGTGAATGCTGCTACCAATTTTGCAACCGTCTTAATGCTTGCAAGTCTTGGCTTTATTGATTGGCCTCTGGGTTTAAGCTTAATGGTTGCAAATATTGTTGGCAGCCAAGTTGGAACGAAACTGGCGATTCAGCACGGCAGTCATTTTGTTAAGAAGTTCTTTTTGGTGGTTGTGCTCGCTCTGATTGCGAAATCAGGGTATACAGCATTTTTTCCTATTTAAATCAATCATTTATAAAATAATTAAGTGATATTGGCGACTCTGTTTCACGTGAAACAGTAAAAATGCTATGATCAACGCCCGACAAGAGGGCAATCCATGCTTTATTCCAAGAAATTTGATGTCATAGTGGTGGGCGGAGGCCATGCCGGCACCGAAGCCGCTCTCTCGGCTGCTCGGATGGGTTGCACAACTCTTTTGCTAACCCATAGCATTGAAACCCTTGGTGCGATGAGCTGTAACCCCTCGATTGGCGGTATTGGTAAAGGCCATTTAGTAAAAGAAATCGATGCCCTAGGCGGCGCAATGGCAGCCGCGACAGATGAAGCTGGAATCCAGTTTCGCATTCTTAATTCCAGCAAAGGGCCTGCAGTTCGTGCAACGCGCGCCCAAGGCGACCGCCTCTTATACAAGGCTGCGATACGGCGGCGTCTCGAAAATCAAAAAAACTTAAGCTTGTTTCAGGCGGCAGTAGACGACTTAATTGTCCAGGGCGATCGGGTTTTTGGCGTTAAAACCCAAGGCGGCCTTGAGTTTAGGGCGCAAGCCGTAGTATTAACTGCCGGCACATTCTTGGATGGAAAGATCCATGTTGGATTAATGAACTATAGTGGCGGGCGCGCCGGAGACCCCGCGGCAATGACCCTGTCTGCTAGGCTTAAGGAGCTTGCCTTACCGCAGGGGCGACTTAAAACAGGGACGCCACCGCGCATTGATGGGCGAACCATTAATTTTTTGGTGATGAGCGAGCAGCCGGGGGACTTAGACCCTGTTCCCTGTTTTTCCTATATGGGCCGACCTGAGCAGCACCCGAGGCAAGTGCCATGCTGGATTACCCATACCAATGCAAAAACGCACGACATCATTCGTGGGGGGCTCGACCGATCTCCTATGTACACAGGACTTATTGAGGGGGTCGGCCCGCGTTATTGCCCTTCGATTGAGGACAAAATCCATCGATTTTCGGCAAAAGATAGCCATCAGATTTTTTTGGAGCCAGAAGGTTTGACGACCAATGAGTTTTACCCGAATGGCATCTCAACCAGCTTGCCATTTGATGTTCAGTTAGATTTAGTTCACAGTATTCGAGGCCTTGAGTTGGCTGAGATCGTGCGGCCGGGCTATGCGATTGAATATGATTACTTTGATCCTAGACGGCTTAAGCATAGCCTAGAAACGAAGGCAATAGCAGGGCTTTATTTTGCCGGTCAGATTAATGGCACCACTGGATATGAGGAGGCGGCTGCTCAGGGACTTTTGGCGGGAATTAATGCGGCACTTGCCGCCAAGGAACAAGAGCCATGGCTTCCCAAACGCAGCGAATCATATTTGGGCGTGCTGGTTGACGACTTAATTACCCGGGGGGTCCAGGAGCCCTATCGTATGTTTACGAGTCGCGCAGAGTATCGCCTCAGCCTTCGGGAAGATAACGCGGACGCCCGCCTTACGGAGCAAGGGCGCTTGATGGGCTTGGTAGGCGATCCGCAGTGGGAATTTTTTCAAAAAAAACAGGATTATGTTTCACGTGAAATAGCGCGTCTTAACGAGTATCGTGTTGGCCCTCGGCATGCTGCAGCACCAGCGCTGATCTCGCTTCTTGGCCAAGCCCTATCCCATGAAAGCACCCTTGCGGAGGTCTTGCGACGTCCAGGGGTATCCTATCGAGAGCTTATGAAGGCCGATAGTCTTTTGGCGGAGGGGACCCCATTAATATTGGATGCTCAGTTGCAAAAACAGGCCCTAGATCAGGTAGAAATATCAATTAAATACCAAGGCTATATTGAAAGACAGAAAACTGAAATTGAGCGACATGAGCACTATGAAAACCTCTCCTTGCCGACCCACTTAGATTATTCTCTGGTAAAGGGCCTATCTGTGGAGGTTTGGCAAAAGCTCAATGACCATCAGCCTCAAACTTTAGGGGAGGCCTCGAGAATTTCTGGACTCACTCCAGCCGCCATTTCTTTGTTATTGGTTCATCTTAAGAAGGGCATTGGTAAAACACAGGTAGTTTCATGACGGTCTTGAGCTTGGAAAGAAGTCTCACCGACCAAGGCTTGAGCTCTGAACAAATTAAGGCCATGGACTACTTTTTGAACGAGCTCTTGCGCTGGAACCGCGTGCATAATTTGACCGCAATTGAAGATACCGATGCTGCTATTAATTTGCATCTAATTGATTCTATTATAATTTTTCCGATACTAATGCGTTATTTGGATAAAACTTTAGACCTAGAAGTGGCGCCTCGACGGATTGCCGATATGGGGTCGGGTGGCGGCCTTCCAGGGATTCCACTTGCGATATTGCAGACCCAGTGGAGCTTTCATTTGGTCGAAGCAAGCAAAAAGAAGGCGGCTTTTTTACAGCATGTGCGTGGCGCGCTTCATATGGCAAATGTGAGCGTTATGGCAAAGCGCGTTGAGGATGTTGCCCAAGAAATGGCAGGAGAGTTTGATGCAGTAACAGCGCGCGCATTTACGCGCCTAAGGAGATTATTGGAGCTGGCCCGCCCTCTGCTAAAGCCATCGGGTCTGGTATTTGCGATGAAGAGCCAGCGTAGCGATGAAGAAATTGCAGAGGTCTCCAAAGATGAATGGAGACTTCTGGAAGAGTGCGTCACTGCTCTGCCAGGACAAAAATTAGACCGACGTTTATTGATTTTTCAAACTAAATAAAAAGTAAAAATGGCAAAGATATTTTGTATCGCAAATCAAAAGGGTGGTGTTGGTAAAACAACTACGGCAGTCAATCTTGCTGCTGGGTTGGTTGCACAAAAACAAAGGGTTCTTTTGGTTGATCTTGATCCTCAGGGTAACGCAACGATGGGGTCAGGGGTTAATAAGGCTGAATTAGAAAACAGTGTTTACCAAGTGTTAATTGGTAGTGCGTCAGCGTCGCAAGCCCTTTTGCACGCATCATCAGCGGGCTATTCGGTATTGCCTGCAAATCGCGATTTAGCTGGCGCAGAGGTAGAGTTGGTTGATTTGGATAATCGCGAGATGAGGCTTAAATTGGCCTTAAAAGAAATTCAAGAACAGTTCGATTTCATTCTGATTGATTGCCCACCGGCTTTGTCTTTGCTGACTCTTAATGGCCTTTGTGCAGCCGACGGCGTGGTGGTGCCCATGCAGTGCGAATACTTTGCCCTTGAAGGCCTGTCAGACTTGGTTAATACAATTAAACAGGTACATGCCAATTTAAATCCTGGGCTAAAGATAATCGGCCTCTTGAGGGTTATGTTTGACGCTCGCGTCACATTGCAGCAACAGGTATCAGAGCAGCTCTTGAAACATTTTGGCGACAAAGTATTTAAGACAATTATCCCCAGAAATGTTCGTTTAGCAGAGGCGCCATCATTTGGTTTGCCCGGGGTTATTTTTGATCAATCAGCACGTGGAGCCCAAGCCTATATTCAATTTGGCGGTGAAATGGTTGAGCGTATAAAGACACTGTAGGAAGAAAATGAGCATAAATAAGAAAAAAGGTTTGGGAAGGGGTTTAGACGCCCTCCTTGGTGACTCGAATAAAGCCGCAGCGGGTGATTTTGGAGAGGGCGCCAAGAACACCTTGCCACTCAATTTATTGCAAGCAGGCAAGTATCAGCCAAGACAAAAAATGGACGACACGCCATTACGAGAATTGGCTGACAGCATTCGGGAGCGAGGAGTCATCCAGCCCTTGCTGGTTCGTGGTTTAGGAACGGGCCGCTATGAAATTATTGCGGGTGAGCGGCGTTTCAGGGCTGCAAGCATCGCTGGCCTTAAAGAGATACCCGTTCGCATTGTAGACGTGGATGATCAGGCCGCCGCGGCGATGGCACTGATTGAGAATATGCAACGCGAAGACCTTAATCCGCTTGAAGAGTCGCGCGGACTAGCGCGCCTCATTGAGGAGTTTGGTTTTACTCACGAACAGGCCGCTAAAGCAGTTGGAAAGTCGAGAAGTGCGATTAGTAACTTATTGCGCCTTTCTCAGTTAGCAAAGGCTGTGCAAGCAATGCTAATGGCTGGCGAGCTCGACATGGGGCATGCTCGAGCCCTATTAAGCTTACCGGGCTCAAGCCAAGTCGCTCTGGCACAAAAAATTGTGGTGCAAGGCCTTTCGGTACGTGAGGCTGAGCGCATGGCAGCTTCAGCAACCTTGGTTTCCGGCGATTTATCAAAGAAAAGGCCACCAAAGGGCACTGGCAAGGCCGACCTGCAGAATCAAGACCTTAGGCGCCTGACACAGAATATGGCTGATATTGTTGGTTTAGAGGTGGAGTTTAAAAACAAGGGCAAAGGCGGAGAGTTACGGTTTTATTTCAGTCAATTTGATGAGCTTGATTCCCTTATGAAAAAACTGGGTATTGAATCAAATTAAGTAATAAAAGCACCTAATACAATTGATCTTGATGGGGCAAAATAATAGAATGTATAAGCTAAATTGATACTCAAAAAAGATCATTCAGCGCACGCTTGGGATGAGTTAGATGAGCAGCAGTTGGCTTATCGGACCTATAGCAAGGAAGAGATGGAAGCCCTGCGGCGGGCTAAAAAAAAGGTATTTTTTACCTTTTCGCCGTGGGCGGTCATCGGCGCGCAAATAGTTGTGACAATATTGAGCGCGCTGTGCTGGCCCTTTTTTGGAGACCCCATAGGGTTTAGCCTTTATACTTATTCGGCTCTTTGGGGAGGATTGACCGGGGTTTTTCCAGCAGCGCTTTTTGCCTTGCGACTTGAGGTGGCAAAGCAAATGAAAAACCAAACCCCGGGCAATTTGTTGGCTGCGATTGTTTCTGGTGAATTTATAAAGATTGCCTTAACAATTGCCATGTTTGTATGGGTAGCTTTTAATTATCCAGATTTGAAGTGGATACCGTTGCTGGTCACTTACGTTATCACGCTAAAGTGCTATTGGCTTGCGTGGTTTTGGCGGTGATTAGTGATTATATTGTGTACCAAAGGAATTCTTAAAAAATGGCAAGCGCAGCGCACGGAGCTCCAAGTGAGCCCTTAACACCAACCGCATATATTGCAGAACACTTGCAA
>Ga0049085_10001249_pt1 | contig 10090 bp, 6 predicted proteins | sample GreLakmeSU08MSRF_FD_66721 | JGI IMG/M metagenome (GOLD analysis project Ga0049085, IMG submission 66721) | Freshwater lentic microbial communities from great Laurentian Lakes, MI, USA - Great Lakes metaG SU08MSRF | ecosystem: Environmental > Aquatic > Freshwater > Lake | place: Great Lakes... | reverse complement strand
AGAGCTTAGCCAAACGTCTGACGTGCTCGGTTGCGACGTACAGCCTGCTGCCCAAGTCTAAACAAAGCCCAGCGACATTTCGAGCCGAACCTGCCGCTCAGGCATTGCAACTGGGGCAGTGGTTGTTTGACGGTCAAAACGAACAGGCCATGTTGCAAACGCGTGTCTTGGGACGGCACAATATTTCAAACTTACTTTGCGTGGCGGGCTTGTTGGCGGCGCTAGGCTGGTCACTGGCCAAAATTGCGGCGAGCTTTGCAACGCTCAAGCCGGTTAACGGACGCCTTGAAGTCGTTGAGCCCTATTTGAGTGAAGTGCCCGTGCCTACGGTGTTGGTTGATTATGCGCACACCCCCGACGCCTTGGCGCAGGCGCTTGAAGTTGCGCGAGACATTGCCCAGACGCAGCAGGGCAAAGTCTGGTGTGTCTTTGGTTGCGGTGGGAATCGCGATGTCGGCAAGCGCCCTGTCATGGGCGAAGTCGCGCAGCGTCTGGCCGCGCGCGTGATCGTCACAAGCGATAATTCGCGCGACGAAAATCCAAGCGCAATCCTGTCGGATATTGTGGCGGGCCTGCCCGGTGCAAGCGCCAATGTGACCATTGAACCAGAGCGTGCTCAGGCCATTTTGTTGGCAGTTTTAGGTGCCGCGCCAAGCGATGTCGTCTTGATTGCGGGCAAAGGTCATGAAACGTATCAAGAGCTCGCCGGCCGGCGTCTGCCGTTTGATGACCGCCAATGGGCGCAGGCCGCTTTTCTGCTCAAGCAAGGACGTGCGGTTCAGACTGACTCGCGCCGCCTTCAGGCCGGCGCAATATTTTTAGCGCTCAAGGGAGATCACTTCGACGGTCATGACTACCTTGAACAGATCAAGCTCGCCGGAGCGTGCGCCGCAATTGTCGAGAGCCGGCATCCCGTGGCAGGGCTCGCGCAGATCGCGCTTGGCGAGACAAACGCAGCGCTCTTACAGCTTGGACGAGCGTGGCGCCGTCAATTTTCTATCCCACTGATAGCGGTGACTGGCAGCAACGGTAAAACGACGACCAAAGAGATGATTGCTTCGATTTTGACCCATTGGCTGGGCCCAGAGCATTGTCTGGCCACAGTGGGCAATTTAAATAATCACTTGGGTGTGCCGCTGACGCTATTGCGCCTCAGGGCCGAGCATCAGGCTGCAGTCCTTGAGCTAGGCATGAATCATCCAGGCGAAATCGCTATTTTGGCGCGAACAGCCGAGCCGACGGTTGCGTTGGTAAATAACGCCCAGCGGGAGCATCAAGAGTTCATGGTCAATGTTCAAGCGGTGGCGCTTGAAAACGCGGCAGTGTATGCCTCCTTGATGCCGGGCGGAATCAAAGTCTTTCCAAGGGACGATGATTTTTCAGAGTGTTGGCTGCAGCTAGCCGCCGAGCAACCGAGCCTGCGCTTTGGTTTGACCGATCAGGCAGAAGTCTGGGCGAGTCACATTCAAGCCGACGTGCTGGGCTCTACCTTTGTGGTGCACACGCCGCGAGGCGAGGGTCGCATTGCACTGTCAGTACCCGGAATGCACAATCTTTTGAACGCTTTGGCGGCAACAACCTGCGCGGTTGCCGCGGGCGCTCCCTTACCGGCGATTGAGCGAGGCTTGGCTGCGTTTCATGCCGTTGCCGGGCGCATGCAGCCGCATCGCTTAGCAAACGGTATGGTGCTAATCGATGACTCGTATAACGCTAACCCGGATTCAGTACGCGCAGCCATTGAGGTGTTGGCCGCCTTGCCTGCGCCACGAGTTCTGGTACTTGGCGATATGGGCGAGGTGGGCGATAACGGCCCGGCGATGCACCAAGAGGTTGGTGCCTACGCACGCGACTGTGGCATTGAGTATGTTCTGACTCTGGGTCAGGCTACCCGACTGACGGCTACGACTTTTGGTGCTCAGGCCGTTATTTGCGAGTCGCCTGAGCAAGCCAGTGGGTGGCTCGTCGAACATCCGGTTGCCAGCGTATTAATTAAAGGGTCGCGCTTTATGCGTATGGAAACAATCGTGCGCCAGTGTCTCGAACACTTTGAGGGTCGCGCCAAAGCTATGGTGAAGCATGCTGTTTGAGTTATTCGGTTGGCTCGCAGAAAACTACGCACGCGGGTTTGCCGTGTTCGAATACTTGACTCTGCGCGCGGTGTTGGCATGCGCGACTTCCTTGCTGATTGGCTTAATCGCAGGCCCCTGGGTGATACGTAAACTCACCGCGCTTAAAATCGGGCAGGCCGTACGTAGTTATGGTCCTGAAACGCATTTGGTTAAGACAGGCACGCCAACGATGGGCGGCGTTTTGATTTTGATTTCGATCGCGATCAGTACGTTGCTTTGGGCCGATTGGCGCAACCGGTATGTCTGGGTGGTGTTGCTTGTGACCCTGGGTTTTGGGTGGGTCGGTTGGGCCGACGACTACCGTAAGGTGGTCCACCGCGATCCCGAAGGCATGCCGGCACGGCAAAAGTTCTTTTGGCAGGCTTTGATTGGTGCTGTGGCTTCGCTTTATTTGATGTTTGCGATCTCTGCGCCTGCATCTGCCAATCTTTGGTCGGTGATGACCGACTGGGCCACTAGTGGTTTTTCTGTCACGCTCCCCGCACGCGCTGACTTAATCGTGCCATTTTTTAAAGCCTTCAGTTATCCGTTGGGTGCGCTCGGCTTTGTCCTAGTCAGTTGGTGCGTGATTGTTGGCACCAGCAACGCGGTCAATCTGACCGATGGCCTCGATGGTTTGGCAATCATGCCAACCGTGATGGTGGGCGCGGCACTGGGTGTATTTGCCTATGTGGTCGGGCGCGTCGACTACTCACGCTATTTATTATTTCCGTACGTGCCAGGCGCAGGCGAACTATTGGTGTTATGCGCAGCGCTTGCGGGTGCGGGCCTGGCCTTTTTGTGGTTCAACGCTTATCCGGCACAGGTGTTTATGGGTGACGTTGGCGCCCTGGCACTGGGCGGCATGCTCGGCACAGTCGCGATCATCGTGCGACAAGAAATTGTGCTTTTTATTATGGGTGGCGTTTTCGTGGTCGAGACACTGTCTGTGATGTTACAGGTCGGTTGGTTTAAGTACACCCGCTATCGCTATGGTCAAGGGCAGCGCATTTTAAAAATGGCGCCGCTCCATCATCACTTTGAAGTCGGTGGCTGGAAAGAAACTCAAGTTGTCGTGCGGTTTTGGATCATCAGCATGATGCTGGTGCTGGTTGGGCTTGCATCACTAAAAATTCGATGAACGATACGGTGTTGCCTTCTGTTTTACCTGCGCGGGTCCTGATCGTTGGGCTCGGAGAGACCGGCGTCGCCGCGGCGCGCTGGTGCGTGCGCAATGGTGCCGCGTTGCGTGTAGCCGATACTCGACAAACGCCCGCAGGCCTCGAACAGCTGAGGCAAACAATTGGCGAGGCTTCGCTTGAGTTGCACTTAGGCGCCACCGCCTTTGACGAGACCTTACTAGAGGGGATTGGGCTGTTGGTTCTGAGCCCGGGTTTGATCCCTAGCGTGTCACCGATTAAAGAACTGCTCGAGCAAGCTCAAGGCGCCTGCATTGAGGTGATTGGCGAAATCGAATTGTTTGCGCGGGCGCTGCAACAACTGAAGACCACACATCAATATGCACCGCGTATTTTAGGGATCACTGGGACGAACGGTAAAACAACCGTGACGGCGCTAACGCGTCAGATGTTAAGTGCGGCGGGTATCTCTGTGCGTGCAGCGGGCAATATTGGCCCCGCCGCCCTTGCTTGCTTGCTCGAGGCGCTCGATACCCAGACCCTGCCCGATGTCTGGGTGCTTGAGCTGTCCAGTTTTCAACTTGAAACAACCCGCAGCCTGCACATGACTGCCGCCGTCGTGCTAAATGTGACGCAAGACCACCTTGACTGGCACGGTGACATGGCGTCTTACGCACGGGCAAAAGCCCGAATCTATGGCATGACCGACCTGTTGCTAGTCAATCGCGATGACGCGCTCGTCAGGGAAATGTGCGAGGGGCTGACGCGTACAAACGTGCGAAGTTTTGGCAGAGACGCGCCAATGTGGACGGCAGACGTGGGGCTTGAAAGCAGCCATGACGTCTCTTGGTTGACCGCCTCAGAGCTGACAGAATTTGAAGAGGACCTGCCATCGCCGCCTAAACGTAAAAAAAATGCGCCGCTGCCCGAGCGTCACACAGGCCGTTTAGTACGCTTGATGCCGACTGACGCGCTAGGGGTGCAGGGCCTGCACAACGCGCTGAATACGCAGGCAGCGCTCTTATTGGCGCGGGCCGTAGGCGCTGGGTTCGGGCCGATTTTGCGAGCAGCCACTGAGTACAAGGGCGAACCTCATCGCATGGAATTCGTCAGAAGCGTGCGGGGCGTCGACTGCTTTAACGATAGCAAAGGAACCAACGTTGGTGCAACCGTTGCGGGTCTCGAAGGCTTGGGGCGTCGTGTCGTGTTGATCGCAGGAGGAGCTGGCAAGGGGCAGGATTTCTCGCCACTGATTACCGTTGTGGCCCGTCTGGCACGTGCCGTTGTGCTGATCGGACAAGATGCGCATCTGCTCGCCGATACTCTGGCGGCGACCGGTGTGCCTTGTATGTTTGCCCAGAGCCTGCCGCAGGCCGTTGACCTCGCTTTTGACCAAGCGCAAGAGGGCGACGCGCTGGTGTTGTCACCCGCTTGCGCCAGCCTGGATATGTTTCGTAATTATTCGCACCGAGGCCAAGTCTTTGTCGAGGCGACACTTGAACTGGCACTGAGTCAAGGTGAGGTGGCATGAGCCTCTTTGCTGACCTGACCAATAGTGTCAACGCGGTGCGACCCACACGCACGACGATGCGTAACTATGATTTGCCGCTAGTGGTTGCCACAAGTCTGTTGGTCGCAATTGGTATCTTGATGGTGTATTCGGCGGCGATTGCACTGGTCGATGGCCCGCGCTTCTCGAATTATGGCCGGTATTATTTTGTGATGCGGCAGACTCTTTATGTCGGAGTGGGGGTGTTTGCGGCGGCGTTTGTCTTGACGGTGCCAATCGAAACGCTACACCGCGCGACCTTTTGGATTTTTGGTCTGACGACATTATTGCTGGTGTTGGTATTGATTCCCGGCATTGGTCGGCGCGTGAACGGCGCCATGCGCTGGTTGCCTATTGGGCCGTTGACGTTTCAACCCTCAGAGTTAATGAAGTTCGCGGCGCTGCTCTTTGCTGCCGATTACACCATCCGAAAACAAGATCAAATGCACAGTTTGTTGCGAGGCTTTATCCCCATCGCAGTTGCCTTGGCTGTGGTCGCAGGCCTGTTGCTAAAAGAGCCAGATTTAGGTGCATTGATGGTCGTCGTAGCGATCACGATGGGAATTCTATTTTTGGGTGGCATTAATCTGAATATTTTTTCAGGGTTGGCTTTGGTGCTGACCGCGATTTTTACGATAAGTGTTTGGCTGTCGCCGTACAGACTGCAGCGTATTTTTTCTTACCTTGATCCCTGGAAGCCAGAAAATCTCGTAAAAGCGTCTTACCAACTCTCGCACTCTTTGATGGCGATCGGACGCGGGCAGTGGACGGGCGTGGGTCTTGGTGACAGCGTCGAGAAGCTGCATTATCTGCCAGAGGCTCACACAGATTTTATTATGGCTGTCATCGGCGAAGAGCTTGGCTTTGCTGGCATCTTGCTCATGGTTGTTTTATTTGGCGTTTTGGTGCAACGCTGCTTTGAGATTGGACGCCAGGCGATTGTGATGGAACGCCCCTTCGGTGGGCTAGTGGCGCAAGGCGTGGGTATATGGTTTGGTGTGCAATCTTTTATCAATATTGGGGTCTGTTTGGGTCTGTTACCGACCAAGGGTTTAACGTTGCCATTGGTGAGTTACGGCGGCACAGGGATTGTGATGAATTTGTGTGCAATCGCAGTCGTTCTGCGCGTCGATTTTGAGAATCGCAACATGATGCGAGGGGTGCGCTCATGAGCGACCAGGCTCGCGTCGTGTTGATCATGGCTGGCGGCACTGGAGGGCACATCATGCCGGGCCTGGCTGTGGCCAAGGTATTGCAGGCGCGTGGCTGGACGATACGGTGGTTAGGTCATCCCGACAAAATGGAAGGCAAGCTCGTGCCTGCGGCGGGTTACGTTTTAGCCGCTCTGCGCTTCACAGGGTTTCGCGGTAAAGGGCTTTGGGCTAAGCTGCAGTCGCCCTTTTTGTTGCTACGTGCTTTCGCGCAGGCGTGGCAACAGTTTTCAAAAATTCGTCCTCAGGTCGTACTGGGAATGGGAGGCTATGTAGCGTTTCCGGGGGGCTTAGTGAGTGCCTTGCGCGCAACGCCCTTAGTGCTGCACGAACAAAATGCGATCGCAGGCATGACCAATCGCTGGCTAGCGTGTCTTGCGCAACGCGTGCTGGCGGGTTTTCCTGGCGCCTTGCCCAGGGCCGAAGTCGTGGGTAACCCAGTCAGACAAGAGGTCGTTGATCTCGTTTGCCCGAGTACGCGGTATCAAACGCGCACAGGTCCGTTACGGGTGCTAGTGCTCGGTGGTAGCTTGGGCGCCACAGCGCTTAACGCACTGCTGCCAGTGGCTTTGGCTTTGATCCCCGTCCAACAACGCCCCGAGATCACGCATCAAGCCGGCGCTGCGCACTTAGAGACTTTGCTCGCGGCGTACAGGCAAGCGGGCGTTCAGGCGCAGTGCGTGCCCTTTATTGAAGACATTGCGCAGGCGCTCGGCCAAGCCGACTTGGTCATTTGCCGCGCTGGAGCGATGACTGTCGCTGAGGTTGCAGCAGCGGGCGTTGCAGCTCTGTTCATTCCCTATCCCTATGCGGTCGACGATCATCAGTCGGCCAATGCACGCTTTTTAAGTCACGACATGGCAGCCTGGTTAATGCAGCAAAAAGATTTGACACCCGAAAACGTGAGCCAGTGGCTCTTGGCGCGTACGCGTCCCGAGCTCAGTGGCGTGGCGCAGCTTGCACGACAGCATGCCCGCGTGCATGCAGCGCAGCGTATTGCAGATGTTTGCGAAGAGCTCGCGGGGGTGCCCGCATGAAACATCGTATCGAGCATATTCACTTTGTCGGCATCGGTGGCTCGGGGATGAGCGGCATCGCCGAGGTGCTGATCAATTTAGGATACCGGATCTCCGGCTCGGATTTGGCCGACTCTGCGGCAACGCAGCGCCTGACAAGCTTGGGTGCGACCATCGCGCTAGGCCATCAAGCCGAAAATATCGTTGGCGCCGACGCGCTGGTCACCTCGACTGCCGTGGCGAGTAATAATCCTGAGGTCATCGCCGCGCGTCAGGCACGCATACCCATCGTGCCGCGGGCTGTGATGTTGGCCGAACTGATGCGTCTGAAGCGCGGGATCGCCGTTGCAGGAACGCACGGCAAGACCACCACAACAAGTTTGGTCGCAAGCGTGTTGGCTGCAGGTGGACTCGATCCAACCTTCGTGATCGGCGGGCGCCTGACGGCGGCGGGCGCAAACGCGGGGCTGGGTCAGGGTGATTTCATTGTGGTCGAAGCCGATGAGTCCGACGCCTCGTTTTTGAATCTGCTTCCTGTTATGGCGATTATCACAAACATCGATGCTGATCACATGGATACCTATGGGCACGATTTAGCGAAGTTAAAAGGTGCCTTTGTCGAATTTACGCAGCGCCTGCCGTTCTATGGCAGCGCGATTGTTTGCGCAGATGATGCCAACGTGCGCGAAATTATCCCCTTTATCTCGCGTCCTGTGACGACCTACGGTTTATCGCCCGACGCGCAAGTGGTCGCAACAAATGTCAGGGCAAGCGGCACTCGAATGCATTTTGAAGTGCGTCGTCAAACGCGCGAGGGGGCCTTGAATCCCATTGAGATTAGTTTGAATTTGCCAGGCGTTCACAACGTCTTGAACGCCTTGGCCGCGATTGCTGTTGCGACTGAAATTGGTGTGAGCGACGCGGCGATTGCTCAAGGACTCGCAGAGTTTAGGGGCGTTGGACGGCGCTTTACTCAAATTGGAGACTTCACGGCAACCAAGGGTGGAGTCTTCAAGGTAGTGGACGATTACGGACATCACCCCGTTGAGATGGCAGCGACGTTAGCGGCTGCACGCGGGGCATGGCCAGACCGTCGTGTTGTTCTGGCGTTTCAGCCCCATCGTTACACGCGCACGCGCGATTGTTTTGAAGATTTTGTAAAAGTTCTAAGTTCTGCGGACGCGGTCCTTTTGACCGAGGTCTATGCGGCTGGTGAGCCGCCCTTGGTTGCCGCCGATGCACGCGCACTGCTGCGAGGCATCCGTATCGCGGGCAAGGTCGAACCTTTATTTGTCGAGGACGTTCTGGCGATGCCAGAGGCGATCTTAAATTTTGCCCAAGACGGAGATATTGTGATTGTCATGGGCGCGGGTTCGATTAGTAAAGTGCCGCAACAGCTGGGGGTGCCAAAATGACCCAAAATTTCGGTAAAGTCGGCGTGTTGTACGGCGGTCAGTCGGCCGAGCGCGAGGTCTCCCTGATGTCTGGCGCGGGCGTTCATGCCGCTTTGTGCAGTCAAGGCGTTCAAGCCCAGTTGTTCGACACCGGCGTTCGCACGTTGGCCGAGTTGGCGGCACAACAGTTTGATCGCGTCTTTATCGCCTTGCATGGTCGCTATGGCGAGGACGGCAGCTTGCAGGGTGCGCTCGAGCTTTTAGGAATTCCGTACACCGGTAGCGGACCGATGGCCTCTAGTCTTGCGATGGATAAGGTGATGACCAAGCGTGTGTGGTTAGAGGCCGGGCTGCCAACGCCGCGTTATTGCACACTCACAGATGCTGCTGAGGTTGACGGTGCGACGCAGGCGTTAGGTCTGCCGCTGATGATGAAAGCTCCGCACGAAGGCTCAACGCTAGGGATTGTGAAGGCGACGCACGCCTCTGAGGTCTTCAATGCTTACCAGCAGGCCGCGCAATACGACGACACGGTGCTAGCCGAGCAGTTTATTCAGGGCCGCGAAATGACCGTTGCACTTCTTGGCGCAGGCCAGACAGCGCGCGCGTTGCCTTTGATTGAAATCATCGCTCCCCAAGGTAACTACGACTATCAGCACAAATATTTTTCTGACGATACGCAGTATTTATGTCCTGCGCCACTTAACGAGGCGCTTGCGCGTCACATCGCAGAGCTCAGTGTCAAGGCGTATCGCGCGCTAGGTTGTGAAGGCTGGGGGCGCGCAGACTTAATGTTGGATGAGAATAATCAGCCCTGGCTGCTTGAGATGAATACCTCACCGGGTATGACTACCCACTCGTTGGTGCCGATGGCGGCCAAGGCTGTCGGGATGAGCTACCCAGAATTGTGTGTGCGTATTTTGACCGATGCCCGCTGCAAGATTGGGCAATTGCAAGACAAAAAAATATAACGAGGCCGACTGTGTGGAACGAAGCGCGTACGATCAACCGACTTGCCAACACCTTAGCGGTGCTGGCAGTGTTGGCCGTGCTCGCGGGTTGTGTGTATTGGGTCATGCAGCGTCCGATGTTCAATTTGCAGGCGATCGAGCTCGAACCGACACGCAACAGCAGTTTGCGTTACGTGACGCCCGAGAACGTGCAAGCCTCGATTGCGACAAAGTTAACGGGCAATTTTTTTACGATTCGTTTGTCCGACGCGCAGACGGTCTTCGAGGACGTGCCTTGGGTCAGAACCGCCACGGTGCGTCGCATTTGGCCAAACATGTTGCGGGTTGCGATCGAAGAGCACCAGCCACTTGCGCTCTGGAACGAAAACCAGATGATCGACACGTGGGCGCATGTTTTTACAGCCAATCAGGGCGAACTCGACGACGACTTGCAGTTGCCGCGCTTCGAAGGCCCCGAGGGCAAAGAAAGCCTGGTGGTGTCGCGTTATGCCGAACTCGAACGTTGGTTCGCGCCGCTTGGCTTAACCGTCAGAGAATTATCCCTGAACAATCGGCTGGCCTGGCAAGTCAAGCTATCGAATGGCTTGACGCTAGCGCTGGCGCGCGACCCCGGCGCAGAAGAGCCCGGAGCCCCAGGTGGGATACCCGGCGCGCTACCGTTTTCACAGGGCATCGAACGCTTTGTGCAGGCTTTGCCTCAGA
>Ga0049085_10001248_pt1 | contig 10092 bp, 15 predicted proteins | sample GreLakmeSU08MSRF_FD_66721 | JGI IMG/M metagenome (GOLD analysis project Ga0049085, IMG submission 66721) | Freshwater lentic microbial communities from great Laurentian Lakes, MI, USA - Great Lakes metaG SU08MSRF | ecosystem: Environmental > Aquatic > Freshwater > Lake | place: Great Lakes... | reverse complement strand
GGACTTGAGACGCTCCTCGGCTACTTCCGCGACAAGGGCAAGGAACCTCCGGCTTGTGTCTTCTGGCACCAGCAAGGGACTCGGCCCATCTCCCTCAAGTCCCTCATGGCTACTGCCGACAACGTAGGCAAGCTGTCCTACGAAGCCCTGGCCAAGTCAGTCGATGGCAATCGCGGCGGAGACAACAATGCTTTCTGGAAGATTCTTCAATCCTGCAGCAACTTCAAGGACGACCGAACCGGCAAGGAGCTCGGCCCTATCGACGCGTTTTCTTCCCGCAGGATCTTCGTCATGGACTCCCTCACCGAGACCAGCAATGCCGCTATGAAGATGCAGATCGGCTCCCGCCCGATGGCCAGTCCCGGCGACTACGGCGTGGCCCAGAACAACCTGATGAACTTCCTCCGCCTCTGCACCCAGGGAATGGAGTGCCCGTTCGTTATGACTGCCCACGTAGACCGCGAGACGGACTCGATTACCCAGTCCACCAAGGTTATGATCAAGGCAATCGGCAAGGCTCTGGCGACCGAGATCCCTACGCTGTTCAGCGATATCATCTACACCACGCGAGAAGCTGATAAGTTCTGGTGGGACACTGCCGCTTACGGAGTCGACACCAAGACGCGCAGCCTCGGTTATCGCAGCAAGATCACCCCTGACTTTGCCCAGGTCATGGACGTATGGGCTAAGCGCTCAGGAGGTGTATGATGAGCAAGAAATCTTATTCTCTCATCACCGTTACAGTCCAGCTGGCTATCCCTCCCGGCTGGACGCAGCAAGCAACGATAGCGGAAATCCACAAGCTCGTTGCTGCCGCCCCGTCAATCTTCCACCCTGGCACAGTCATCGTCAAGCCAGTCAAGCGTGAAACAACCTATCTCTAGTAAGATGCGAGAAGGGGACTGCGCCAAGTGTCCCTAGTTAACCACACAGGAGTTACTCATATGAGTACAAGTCAGTTCGATCCCAGCGTGTTTCTCGACGCGCAAGTTACCGAAGTCAACGAGAAGCGCCCTCCGCTTCCCACGGAGAATCCCGACCACGAGAATGGTCTCTACCTCGCTGTCATCGGCGAGATCACCACCAGCTCTGGCACAATCGGCAAAGGTGATAATGCCGGCAAGCCTTGGGTCTCGATGGTCATTCCGCTGCGTTTGCAGATTCCCCCGTCCGTTCAGGGCCTTGGTATCCCGCCTGAGCTCACTCTCAGCGACCGGGCGTTTCTCGACCTGACAGCGCAGGGCGCACTGGACAATTCCAAAGGCAAGAATCGGCGGCAGAAAGACTACCGCGAGGCTACCGGAACCAATGTCGCAGGCGTGCCGTGGGCATGGCGCCAGCTGCAAGGGAAGACTGTCCGCGTCAAGGTACAGCACGAGCTCTACAACGACGCAATCCAGGAGCGCGTCGGCGCTATCCTGCCGAGCTGATCCCCCAGGCTAGGGCGGCGAGTGCTTCGGTGCTCGTCCCCTTTTTCTTCTTTTTAGGACTTTCATGAAACTCATCCATGTTGACGCAATCAAGATTGCTCCAGATCGCCAGCGTAGGCTGTTTGATCAAGCAAAACTACACGAATTCGGCGAAGTGATCGCTACGCAGGGGCTGCTTCATCCAATCATCCTGCGGGTAGTCGGCGACGATTACTACCTAGTCGCCGGCGAACGTCGCCTCCGCGCTGTCCGAGACCTATACGCCCTCGGCGGAGAGATAATGCACGATGGCGAGCGCGTCCGAGCAAACAGCATTCCCTATACTCTCCTCAGCGACCTTGACCCCCTGGCGGCAGAGGAAGCTGAACTCTCCGAGAACATCCATCGTGAAAACCTTACATGGCAGGAGCGCGCAGCCGCCCATGCTCGCCTCAACACACTTCGTACCGCCCAGGCAGTCCAGCGGGGAACACCGCCGCCTACTACAGCTGACATCTCGCTTGAGGTTCGCGGGAGCTCCGAAGGTATCCATCAAGAAAACACGCGCCGGGAGCTTATTGTTGCAGGTCACCTGGACAATCCCGCCGTCAAAGCAGCGAAAACCGTCGATGAAGCTTTTAAGATCCTCCGCAAGGAAGAGACCGCAATAAAGCACCGGGAGCTCGGAGCCTCCATCGGCAAGACCTTCACCGCCGATATGCACCAGGCAGTCCACGCCGACTCAATCAGCTGGATGCAGGATTGCCCAGCCGACAGCTTCGATTGTATCCTAACCGATCCTCCCTACGGCATGGGTGCAGATGAGTTCGGAGACTCAGGTGGCTTAGCCGCCGGCGCTCACGGTTACGAGGACACCTACGAAACCTTCATACGTTGCGTAACTGCACTAGCCTTCGAGGGCTACCGCATCGCCAAGCCCCAGGCGCACCTCTACTGCTTCTGCGACTTCGACAAGTTCGCCCAGCTCAAGTCGCTGATGGTCGAGGCCGGCTGGAACGTCTTCCGCACTCCGCTTATCTGGTACAAGAAGTCCGGTATGCGCGCACCCTGGCCGGAGCAAGGCCCACAGCGTAAGTACGAAACGCTCCTCTACGCCGTCAAGGGCAAGCGACCTATCCTCAAGATGCTCGGGGACGTGCTGGACTACCCGCCGGACAGCAATCTCGGCCACGCCGCGCAGAAGCCGGTGGCGCTCTTCGAAGACCTGCTCCGTCGATCCGTCCTCCCGGGCCAAGCTGTTCTTGACCCCTTTTGTGGCAGCGGGCCTGTCTTCCCCGCTGCCCACGCAATGAAAGCTCGGGCAACTGGCATCGAGATGGATCAGTCCAGCTATGGTATTGCCTGCAAGCGGATTACTGCCCTGCGCGTTCAGCTAGAACTTGATTTGTCGATTGGACTCTGATGCGAGTAAAAGGCGAAGGCCCTATCCCTACCCGAGTGATGATCGTCGGGGAGTTCCCTGCCGAGCGTGACCGCCAGCCATTCGATGGAGCCTCCGGTATGGAGCTTAATCGTATGCTCCACGAAGTCGGCGTGATGCGTTCGGAGTGCTACACCACTTACGTCTGCAAGGAGCGTCCTCCCCTGGGCCAGCTGTCCACCTGGATTGCCCTGAAAAAGAAAGACATATCCGCCCATCACACCTTGCTCAAGGACAAGTACTGTACCTACCACATCCATGAGGGCTATGCAGAGCTCCTCACTGAAATCGAGATGGTTCAGCCAAACATCATCCTGGCCATGGGCAACCTAGCACTCTGGGCGCTGACAGGTCACTGGGGTGTGCTCAAGTGGCGCGGGTCTCTTCTCTCCACTCCTGCCGGCATCAAGGTCATTCCAACCCTTACCCCGGGCGCAGTCATGCGGGAGTGGAACCAGCGCGCAGTAGTTCTCTCCGACCTCCGCCGCCTCAAGCGTCACATGACTTCTCGCGTCTACGATAACAAGCCCGTCTGGAACTTCCTCGTCCGCCCGACTTTCCCGCAAGCACTCAACTGCCTACAGGCCTTGCACTCTGACGCAACTGCGTTCGCCGAGACAGTCTGGATTGACTTCGATATCGAGACGCGCGGAGGGCATATAGACTGCATTGGCCTTAGCTGGTCGCGTCAAGATGCCCTGTGTATCCCCCTGATGGCTCGAGGCAAGCCCGAAGGCTACTGGTCAATCGACGAAGAGTCCCAGATTGTCTTTGCAATCTACCGCTTGCTTACGCATAAGAACGTCAAGGTACGCTGGCAGAACGGCCTCTACGATGCACAGTATGTCTATCGCCACTGGCACTTCATCCCCCACGGCGGCCAGGACACGATGATAACTCAGCACAGCGTCTTCTGCGCGCTGCCTAAGGGCCTGGCCTTCCTCGCCTCCATGTATGCGGACTGGTACGTCTACTGGAAAGACGAAGGGAAGATTGCCTCTGACGTCCCCGAGGAACAACGCTGGACTTACAACCTTCAAGATTGCGTCTACACCCGCGAGTCCGGCGAAGTCCTTGCCCAGGTCGCCGAGTCCATGCACCTTGCCGAGGTTGACGTACATCAGCAAAAGCTTTTCTACCCTGTCCTGCGCGCCATGCTCCGCGGAGTCCGCATCCGTCACGAAGTCAAGAACCAGATGGCCCTTGATATCCAGGAAGAGCTCTCCCACCGCGAAGCCTTCCTCCACAATGTCCTCGGCCATACAATCAACCCTGCGTCTCCCAAGCAGATGCAGACTCTCTTCTACGACGACCTCAAGCAGCCCGTCATCTACAAGCGAGTCATCCTTGCCGGCAAGACGACGATGAACCCAACCTGCGACGATGAAGCCCTCAGCAAGATCGCCGCCAAAGAGCCCCTCGTCAAACCCCTCTGCAACGCCATCGCAGACATTCGTACCCTCAACAAGTTCCTCGGCGACTTCGTCATGATGCCGCTAGACGATGATGGCAGGATGCGTTGTTCCTTTAACATAGCTGGAGATGCCGGTGGAAAATCTGCGCCTTATTCTTATCGCCTTTCTTCGTCCAAGAACCCCTTCGGATCTGGCGGAAATCTCCAAACAATCCCTTCTGAGAAGAGCAAATCGTCCGGCAAGGCCGCGGCTCGGGGATCTATGGACTTCACTCTCCCGAACATCCGCAGTATGTATGGCCCAGATCCAGGCTTCACTTTCTTCGACATGGATCTGGATCGGGCGGATCTTCAAGTAGTCGTACGTGAAGCCGCCGAACCGGACTGGGTAGCCGCCATGCTCCAAGGTGTAGATATGCACCTGCTCAACGCGTACATCTTGGCCAAGAAATCCCCGCCTCCCCTAGACGAGCTAGTAGAATCCCACCCTAGCTATCGCGACCATCGCGCTCCCCTCAAGCACGCTCGGGAATTCGCCAAGGTCTTCTGCCACGCCACCAACTACGGCGGAGGTGCCAAGACAGTCGCTGCCCATACTGGCCGCACTATCCACGAGATTGACGTTGCGCAGAAGTACTGGTTCTCCGCCCATCCTGGTATACGAGAGTGGCACACCCGCACCTTCGACCAGATCAATCGCCATCGCTTTGTAGAGAATCGCTGGGGCTACCGCTGGTATATCTTCGACAGGCTTGAAGCTCTCCTCCCCGAAGCCCTTGCCTGGGTTCCTCAGTCCACTGTCGGTATCCTTATCAATCGGATCTGGACTTCCTTCTACGAGAACATTCCGGAAGTCCAAGTGCTCCTCCAAGTCCACGACTCCCTTGCTGGACAGTTCCCCACACACCGCTCCGCTACGATCCTGCCGCTTATGGAAAAGCACTCCCACATCAAGATCCCCTACGACCCGCCGCTGATCATCCCCACAGGCGTCAAGACTTCTCCGATCTCCTGGGGAGACTGTGCATGACGCGCAACTACCCTGACTGGATTCCCCAGTATCTCCAGTACGCCTCCGTCACCGAGGCGCCGAAGCGTATGCACTTCTGGAGCGCAGTAGGTACAGTCGCCGGATGCCTGCGTCGCCGGGTCTGGATTGACATGAAGCGATTCTGCTGGTACCCTTCGTTCTACATAATATTCGTAGGGCCGCCCGGCATCATCGCCAAGTCCACCACCATCGACATATCGACTGACCTGCTTCGCCAAGTTCCCGGTATCAAGTTCGGCCCGAACGCCATCACCTGGCAAGCCCTCGTCACCGCCTTCGCTGCCGCCTCCGAATCCTTCGAATACAATGCCGAGTGGCATCCTATGTCGCCGCTCACCCTGGTCGCCTCGGAACTCGGCTCGCTGCTCAACCTGCAAGACAAGGAGATGATAAACCTACTCATCGAGCTCTGGGATGGAAAGAAAACCTATGAAAAGATCACCAAAATGTCAGGGAACGATATCATCGAAGCGCCCTGGATCAACCTGCAAGCTGGCACTACCCCGCACTGGATTGCTGACAATATGCCCCAAGCTATGATCGGCGGCGGACTGTCCTCCCGCTGCATCTTTGTCTACGGAGACACCAAGGAACGCTATGTTGCCTACGTTGACGAACAAGTAGGCGCTGGCGACGTCGAGATGCGAACTAACCTCATCGAAGACCTCGAGCGCATAGCCATGCTCACCGGCCCTTACACCATCTCCTCCGGCGCTCGCGAGTGGGGACGCGCTTGGTACGAGAGGTTCTGGAAAGACGCTGCCTCCCGCATGGATGATCAGATGCTGGAAGGCTACGCCGCCCGCAAGCAAACCCATATGCACAAGGTCGCAATGGTGCTTTCTGCCTCCCGCTCCAGCTCCCTGATCCTTACCTCCGAAGACCTCCAGCTCGCTAACGAAATGCTAGAAGATCTCGAGCAAGATATGCACCGAGTCTTCTCTCGCATTGGTCGCACAGAAGACTCTATGCAAGCCGAGCGCTTCATCGACTTTGTCCGCCGTAAAGGTTCCGTTCCCTACCACGATGCTTACAAGATGATCCATATCTACTTTCCCGACTTCCGCGACTTCGAAGGAATCCTCTCCGGTGCAATCAACTCCGGACAGCTTCGTATCGTAAGCACCGCAGCAGGAATTATGTTGCAGGCCACCTCCGCCTCACCTGCAACGCACTCGATCCCCCAGGCGGCAATTACACCTGATACTAAGTTTGGATAAACAATGCGCGAATTATCATTCAATAAACCACGCGAACTATACAACAGTTTCCTCAACCTCCTACTCGTATTCCTTATTGCGGGGATTCTCAGCACTAGCTATATGCTGGACTGGCCCGATGAAATACAGGCGGCTCGGGATACCGCTGCAGCCGCGAGGGATGCTAGAGAAGCCGCCGAAGCCTGGGCACGTTTCGAAGTTGCTGCCCAGGCTATGTGTGGAGAAAACGCAGGTTGGGAATTGCTTGCGGATGGTCGGGTTCAGTGTTTTACTAAACGTGGTAAGAAAACAAGAGTGAGGATGCTATGACTAAAGATAACAGTACGGGTAAACCTAAAGATTTCTATAATCGAGGTCAGCAGATGTTTGATCGTTTGAATCTGCCAGATGACGATGACGACGACACACAGGTCTACGCCAAGCCGTGGCAGGAGCTGACAGATGAGGAGGTTAAAGCCGCGCTTGTCAGCGTTGACCCTGAAACCAAGCGATTGCCGCCGGGACTGCGTGACTTTGCCAGATCGATTGAATCCAAACTCAAGGAGAAGAACACATGAGGTGCCCCACCTGTAACGCCCCTTCCGAAGTAAAATCAACTCGCGTAACCAAGGAAAATAATGTCAAACGAATTCGACTCTGTTTTAACCAACACAAATTCAGCACACTTGAACAGCCTATCACCCTCAGCAAATCAGTACTCCTCCAACAACAAACCTTTATTTCAGAAACTCAGTCGAGAAGACTTGGAATGCTTCGCCAGGGACGCTTACTCAAAGCTACAACAACAGGCGGATAGGATTGAGCAGCTAGAAGGGGATAGGAAAGACGCCATTGCAGCGTATAGGATGTTTATTAAGAAAAAGCTCTAGTGCCTAGTTTGTCAATGATGAGTGCCTGGCCGCGAGGATTATCACTAATACTGATGTGTGTCCAGGCGTCGTATTCGCGGATAAGCTGGTCAAAGCGAACACGAGCTTTTAGGAGTACGCGGACTACCGCATCAGGAGTCATGCCGGGAACTCGGAAGTCACAGGCTAATCCGAGGCGATGCTGGCTGGTGTCCTTGCTACCTACAGCATCGTTGACTGCCTTGGAGCGGAAGGCGCTGTTAATCATTATTGGCTTGCCGCCTAGCGTAGTTTTCACCACTTCAAGAAACTCAGCCAACCGCTTAAGATTCGCCAGTTCGCCAGCGTTTGGGGTGTTGTCCAGGCTGCGGTGATCGGTGTGGGTCAGTTCCGCAAGCGTGAAATGCGGGGTCATTTTTTACTCAGTAAATCAGTCTTGGCTTGGCTGCCAGCAGAGGAACCAAAGTAGTATGCAATGATGCCCGTCCAGGCTGTGCCGAGTGAACCAAGCATCATCAGGATAGCGGGGTTGGCGCTGTCAATCTTGTTGAAGAACATCATCACCATGATGCTGAAGAATCCAATGGTCACAGCGCCAGCAAGCAATGGCGGCATCATTGACCTGGTGGCTGACTGCATATCCCTCGCAGACTTACGATCTTCAACTTCCAGCTTTTCAAAGTTCAGGCCAAGTTCTTGCGCCTGCTTCTGTAATTCAATCTCGGCTAATTTCACTTGAGCAATCTGCTCTGCGCTTAATTTGTTGCTGCTGATTAGGTCGCCCACTTTTTCGGGGTCAACGCCAATGGCTTTGCTGATGGCTGATACCGCCATGCCAGCCAGAGGGCCACCAAGAGCAGTGGCAATAGTCGGTGCAATTTGTTTAAGCCAATCCATTATTTGTTTTCCTCATCATGTGATAGTTTGACGCCTGCAAGCAGCCCGATAAAGCCGCCTACGATGGTCTGAAACGCTGGGCTAATCAGTTTGAATATTTCCGAGTTGTCCACTTTGTCGTCAAACAAACCGATCATTAGCACAGCTACCATACCAACAACAACAACGCAAAGCGTTAGGCTAACCATTAGGGTTACGGCAAAAGTAAGTTTTGCTTTCATCTTCCATCTCCGACAATTTGCCATGTCAACCAAGCCACCAGCCCGACTATAGATGACACCAGCGCAGTCCATAAACCAAAATCCAAAATGTCGCTGATTTCTTCGGCCCTGATTGCTTTAGCTTGTGCAGTTTCAGCTTCAGCTTTTTTTCGTTCACTGACAATTCGATTACGCTCAAGCATGATGGCGTTCCAAACTGCATCGTTACCTGACCATATCAACATCTGTTTTAGCTCCGCTTCTGCATCTTGCAACTGCTTAAGCTGCATCACCGTTTCAAATGCCACCGCCGTATCGCTTTTGGCAAACCCCTTGGGTTTTACCGCTGCCTTTGCCACCACATCCTTGGCCTCAAAGAACTTCATCAAATCGCCGCTGATGGCGTTGATGTCTTTGCCCATCTTGATCGCTGCCTGCACTCCTTTAATTGCTCCTTGGGCAACAGCAAATGCGGTTAGCGGATCCATTCATTTGCTGCCACGTTCAATCAACCTGTCCAGCTTGGCATCCATTTTTTCAAGCTGCGCCCTTTGCAATACCGCCGCATCATGCTGGGCCAGCATTTGAGTCTCAACAATCGTCAGCCGCTGTTCAATCTTGCTTACGTAAGCCAGCACTGCACCAACCAGCACCAAGGTACTGATAACGTGCGTTAGCTGGATTTCTTTTTTAAGATGCCAGCGTTCTGCTCGGCGTTCAGTAACAGCTTCCATGTCAAAGCCCTTGCCCTTGCGTTACATAAACAACGGCAGTCGATGAAGCCGACAGTCCAGTAAAGTAAAGATTCGGCGCAAACCGCAGTATTTCCACTGCCCCTGCAACCATCGGGATGGAGGTCGCCAGCGAACTAGCCGCCGTAACCGCCAGTGCACTTGACGTTCCAACGCCCAGGAACACTGTCACAGCACCAACATTAACTATCCGGTACATCCCTGCCGCGGTTTCTCCGGTGTTAACAGTAGCTTGTACTGCCGTTGGCGGTGTAGGTGTAGCTGCAGTAAAAGTTACAGTAGGCCCTAACGGGGCAAAAGCAGTTGCTTCAGGTGTAGTAAGCATTTTTGTCTTTCAAGGTTATTCAGCGGCTCGTGCCTAATTATGGCGTAGCGGCAGCTTGTGCCGCCTTGTAAGCCGCCACCACAGCCGCCGTATGCGTTGCTGCACAGATGGCCTTCACACGGGCGTCTTGCTTGCTGTAGTCATCGCCAGGGGCGACAACGCTGCGGTGAAACGTACCGCTGATCTGCTTGCCATCTTCCATAATGGCGGTCTTGGTGCGTACTTGAATTAAGCCGTTTTCCAAGACCTCAATGCGATCAACTACAACTACTTTTTCTAAAGCCATTTTGATCTCCAATCAAAACCAAGATTACAGTGATCCGCACTGGCACGGTTAAATTGCCGCAATGATAAACGCAAGTAATTCGCTGTAACGAATACCAAATCTATCATTTTTTACAGCATCTTTAGGGTACTGCCCAAACTCATCCGGCTGCACAGATTTACCATTAACTTCATACCATTCATCAAAGCAAAATAATCCATATCGACTTGCATCAAGCCCTTCAACTTCGAAAGCCTCGGCAACTTCCTG
>Ga0049085_10001246_pt1 | contig 10111 bp, 9 predicted proteins | sample GreLakmeSU08MSRF_FD_66721 | JGI IMG/M metagenome (GOLD analysis project Ga0049085, IMG submission 66721) | Freshwater lentic microbial communities from great Laurentian Lakes, MI, USA - Great Lakes metaG SU08MSRF | ecosystem: Environmental > Aquatic > Freshwater > Lake | place: Great Lakes... | reverse complement strand
CGTCAGAAAATGGAATCGATGTAGGTAATGCAACCAATGGTTGGGAATGGGAACCAGAAAAGATTGATCAGGTGCTTCCATTTCTCACTTGGGTTAGGTTTACCGTCGCAGCCGGCACACCTAGCGGTTACGCGAGAATTATGTATAAAGGTCCAGAACATACGCAGGTGTTTGATCGAGCGATGAGTCATATTAGATATGCAGTGGATTTGAAACGAAAGCTGGGGCTAAAAGTAACACTTGGAATTCAGATGGTTCTTATGCCGGAATTTCGAGATGAGATCTTGCCATTTGCCCAGTTAGCGGTTGATCTTGGTGTTGACTATGGAGTCATTAAACATTGTTCTGATGATGAAACAGGATCTCTTGGAGTGGACTATACGAAATATGAGGAGATGTATCCACTGCTTGAGCAGGCCGAACTGCTTAGCAACGAACAGACCAAAGTAATCGTGAAGTGGGAAAAAATCAGAGACAATGGCATGGCAAGCTACAAGAGGTTTTATGGCCCACAATTTCTTCTGCAGATTAGCGGGAGTGGTTTAGTAGCGCCTTCTGGGATGTTTTTTAATGCAAAATATTCAAAGTTGCATATCGGGAATTTTACCGAGGAGCGATTTATTGATATTTTTAAGTCGGATAGGTATTGGCGAGCAATGGATTATCTCGCATCTCCCAATTTTGACGCTCGAACCATGATGGGAACATTGCCGATCCAACACTACGTAAGTGTGGCACTTGACAACCATATTAGAAATGTCGAGCGGATTGTTCCAGCAACCGGAGAACCACCACTTCATGTCAATTTTCTTTAAATCTGATTACCAGCCAATTGTTTTGAAACACGACAACTCATGAGTTGCCAATCGCGGAGTAGGAATAAGTGAATTGTTTGGTTACAGGAGGAGCGGGTTTTATTGGAAGCCACCTCGTAGATGTACTTGTTGCCGAAGGGAACAATGTAGTCGTAATTGATAGTTTAATTTCTGGGAAGAAATCAAACCTTGTTGATGTTTGGGATAAGATTGAGTTTGTTCAAGTCGACATCACTAGAGACGATATAAGTGACTTTTTTGTTGGCTGTGATGTGGTATTTCATCTTGCGGCACTTGCGGATATCGTCCCTTCAATCGTTGACCCAGTTGGATATGTAACAACTAATGTGTTGGGAACGCTGCGGGTGCTTGAAGCCGTTCGCAAAAACAAAGTACCTCGAGTTGTATACGCCGCTTCATCATCCTGTTACGGATTAGCTGACGAAGTTCCTACTAAAGAGACGTCGCCAATTCAACCTACCTACCCTTATGCACTTTCCAAATGGATGGGTGAAGAGCTGGTGATGCATTGGGGGGAACTCTACAAAATTGATGTATTGAGTCTCCGATTGTTTAATGTTTATGGGCCACGAGCGCGAACCTCTGGAAATTATGGTGCGGTGTTAGGCGTATTCTTTGCCCAACACTTGGCTGAACTACCACTAACCGTTGTCGGCGATGGTACCCAAACTAGAGACTTCATATATGTGCAAGACGTGGTCGAAGCTTTTGTAGCAGCATCAAAATGCAAAGCCAATGGAGTGTCTATAAATATTGGGGCTTCAAATCCTGTTTCGGTAAACGAAGTAGCGCGCATGATAGGCGGGCAGATCGTGAATATCCCACGACGACCAGGCGAACCGGATACGACTCATGCCGACATTTCCTTAGCGAAAAGGTATCTTGACTGGACACCAACAACTACCTTTAAAGAAGGTATGAAACTCACAATTGACCAAATTCAGTTATGGAAAGATGCCCCAATCTGGTCCGCGGAGACCATTGCTATTGCTACTGAAGATTGGTTTAAGTTTCTTGGCACTGACAAGGAATTGGATAAATCGGTTGACTAAATCAAGTTCGCTTATTTTGGTCTGCGAGCCAGACAAGGTCACGGTTCGATCAATTGAAGATGCTTGCTTGCTCGCTCGCGCGTCGTCAGATTCTTTAACGGTAATTGGCGTCATTCCAGACTCAATTTTAGCCGACGAAGTATTTTTGTCATTTTTTAGTGGTCCCACTACTCTGCACGTCCAAAGTGATATTTGGGATCAATTGAATAACTTCGCCCTGACTGATGATTTGCTTATTGTCTGTATCGGAAATACGTCAGATGTTCACTTATACCTCTCTAAGCGTCTGCAATCAAGTTCTGGTCAAGTTGTCAAATGGCAAATTGTTTCCTCAACCTATGCACGCTATGCATTGCTAGAGCAGAGGCGTACTCTTTCTGGATTTATTCCACAGGACACAACGGTTTGGCTGCGCGAATTAATTAAGAAATTTGGAAAGCAACGTATTCTGACTGCATTAGACGGACTGTCATCGATTAAGGCATTGCTCATTGGGGAAACGATAATTGATGAGTATGTTTACTGCACTGCACTGGGCAAAGTTTCAAAAGATCCACTTGTTGCCTTTGAAGTAGGAGAAAGAACATTGCAACTTGGGGGAATTCTTGCGGTTGCTAAGCATTTTGCTGGATTGGGAGCAACTGTGGCTGTTTGGTCTCCAATCGGAACCAATCAAGAACAGTTTATTCAACGAAATATTCATGCTCGGATAAGACACGATCTTTACCCCGGATCGTCTACCGAAACCATTTGCAAGACTCGCTACGTGGACCGTGCCTCGAATGTAAGAGTATTTGAAACGTACAATCTGCCTCACGACGATTATTCGCAAAACAATAGAGATTTTGCGAAGTTGGTACCAATAATTAATCCAGATGTCATAGCTGTCGTTGACTACGGTCATGGCTTTATTGATGAGACAATAATTGCCGAATTGGGCAATACAAAGATTCTGGTATCTGCGAACGCACAATCAAATGCTGGAAATCGCGGATTTAATCCGATTTCTAAATATAAGGGAATACCGATGCTTTTTTTAAATGGAAGTGAAGTAGAGGTTGAGACTCGCACAAAGACCTCTGACTTAAAAAGCACTGTTGAGTCCCTTGCAAACGGACTTGAAACAGATGAGTTTTATGTAACGAACGGATCTGGAGGCCTTATCTGTTGGAAGAAAGATGCTGAAACGTTTATTGCACCCGCGTTCGCACCCAGCATCGTCGACAGGACTGGCGCTGGTGATGCACTCTTGTCAAGCGTCACGTTGCTTCGGAGAAGTGGTGTGGAACGCGAGATCGCTGCGTTCTATGGAAATATCTCGGGTGCACTCTTAACAGGTGCAATGGGCAATGAACTTTCGCTCTCTCGTGACGTGCTATTGGAACAAGCCGAAGAGATCATCGACACAGTCATGAAAGGCGAGTAATGAACGGAAGGAAAGTATTAATTGTTGGCGGAGGCGGATATGTTGGAGCTGAACTCCAAGAGCATCTTCTTGCTGAGGGATTTGCGGTGAGAGTGCTTGATATTTTTTGGTATTCCGATGGTTTACTAGACCAATCCACCATCGCAAGTGACCGTCGAGTTGAGTATGTAAAAGCAGACATCCGCGATGAGAAGTCTCTTCGGTCGGCTCTTGTCGGAATAAGTGATTGCATACACTTGGCCTGCATCTCGAACGACCCGAGCTACGAGTTGGATCCAGCACTTTCGAGAAGTATCAATTTTGACGCATTTCGTACATTTCTCCGAGTGGCAAATGAGAGTGAATTGAAGCGTCTTATATACGCATCATCATCATCGGTCTACGGTGTAAAGGAAGAACCAAATGTTACGGAGGACCTTATTTGCGAGCCGAGAACCGATTATTCCCGGTTTAAGGTTGCATGTGAAGAGATGCTGTTTGCGGATTGCCGCGAAGATCTAGAATTTTCAATCATTCGACCTTCAACTGTGTGCGGGGTTTCCCGCAGGCAGCGCTTTGACCTAGTCGTAAACATCCTCACAATCAATGCCCTGTCAAAAGGAAGAATTGGTGTTGATGGAGGCGCTCAATATCGGCCGAATCTACACATTAAGGACATGGTCAAAGCGTATTCCGTGTTGCTAAATGCTCCGGGCATTAAAATTGATCGAGAAGTTTTTAATGTCGCTGGTGAGAATTTGAAGGTAATCGAAATTGCTGAGCTAGTAAGAGAGTCGCTGTCAGGACAAGTGGAAATTGAAGTCCTTCCAGTTGTTGATGATCGGTCTTATCGAGTATCTGGCGAGAAAATTCTACAGACCTTAGGATTTGCTCCTCAATTTACAGTTCGTGATGCAGTGAAGGATATTGAAAATGCATTCGCGGCTGGCCAATTTGGAGATATCACGGACGAGAAATATTTCAATCTTCGAACCATGAAGACGCTCATTGGCAAAGGATCTCTATCCGCCGATTTTCCCGGTAATTCAACTACTTGATTCGGCGAGAAGGGTCGCACTCTCAAGCGATTCGAAACTGTCAACAGAAACCCTTTGATACACCCAATCCCAGATCTCAAGGTTGCCTGCTGCGGCGACAGCATTGAGCAATCGAGGCGAAATATTCTCGTCTGGTAACGGTCGTTCAGTGGTGCTGAGGTGGGGAGATTTGAAATAGTAGATGCCTGAATTTACACGGACAGTCTCGCCATCTGCTGAATTGTCTCTCGCAGTATTTTCGATGATAGAAACAACTTGGTTTCCTTCATGACTCACAACTGATCTTGCGAAACTTGATTGACGTTGATGGGTTGCCAATACCGATGAATTGGTTGACAAGAGATGGTTCTTGAAGACTTCTAAACCTTCAGCTGTGACTACTAGATCACCATGAAGGACCAGTAGATCGGCAGGTTCGGCGTCGAATAATCGTACGGTTGTAATGGCAGTTCCTAGTGGACGTGTTTCCCAGATGAAATACGGTCGCTGAAGTACAGGAATAGACACGAGTGAGTTTACTATTTGCGTAGCCAAATATGAGCCATTGACAAACATGGTTGAATCAGGGAACACACTCCCGCATTGTCTAATTAGACGATGAAGTATCGATTCATCCCCAATTCTGAGGAGTGGCTTTGGAGTGGTTTCGGTGAGGGGTCGTAGTCGCGTGCCAAGACCAGCTGCCAAAATCAGGATGTTCATCCGATTTGTCAATTCAGAACATCCTGCATCTTGGTGACAACTTCGTCAAGAACATTTACAACGAAGAACGAGATCGATGATGGAGTTTCGTTCGGTGTGGTTGACGTTTCATTGAGCGTAAACATCTTGTCATTCGCGATGATAAATAAATGTTTGACTCCAGCGCCAGCAGCAGCTTGCATATCGGTAATTCGATCCCCGACCATGACGCTTGAAGGAATATGCAGTTTGTAATCATGCTGTGCATCAAAAAAGAGTCCTGAATGTGGTTTACGGCACGAGCAGTCCATTCGTAGTTGAGGATTATTGGCATGCGGGTGATGGAAACAAGAGTAAATAGCCGTTACTTCCTTTAATCGGGTAACGATGGACCACCTCAACTTTGAAACAAGTTGCTCTACGGTTGCTTCGTTGCGCGCGGCAGATGTCTGATTTGTGATGACAATCACACGGCTTTGACGACCAAATGTATTTATGAATTTGGACACAAAATTTCGTGCATCTTGAGTGATCGATACTCCACGGAGCACCTCTCCGGTGCCATTTTCAGGCCAGAGGACTCCATCAGCATCGAGGAAGAGGCAGGTTCGAAAGCGACGTTTGTTTGGGAGCAAATTACCAATTATTTGGAAGCCCGTAGTCTTGCGACGGTACACCGTTACCACAAAGAGATAATAGTCTAGAATTGATTTCACCCACTTAATTACGAATGAAGGTGTACGTGCCGGTCAGATATTCATACCTTTCCCAGCAGTTTGCAGACTGTCCGGAATTGTGGGACGAACTCAAGCGGTTTGTTGCAACAGGGGATTTCACTCTGGGTCAACCGCTTACCCAATTTGAAAAATCGTTTGCCGAACTAATAGGTACCAAGTATGCGATTGGCGTTAACAGCGGAACTGATGCAATTAAGCTCTCTTTGAGAGCACTGGGTGTTAAACCTGGTGATGAGGTGATTACGGCTGCGAACACCTTTGTAGCGACCGTAGGGGCTATTGCCGAGATTGGCGCAATCCCGATCTTCGTAGATTGCAACGATAATTTCTGCATGGATGTATCTTTGGTTGAAGCTTCGATTACCGAACGAACTCAGGCAATCGTCCCAGTCCATTTCACCGGCTATATGACTCGCATGGATGATTTGGTTGTCTTAGCTAATAAGTTTAAAATCCCAATCGTTGAAGATGCGTGCCAATCGATATTGGCAGATATTGGTGGCAAGAAAGCGGGTACTTGGGGAGCTACAGGGGCATTTTCACTTCATCCACTGAAGAATCTCAATGTTTGGTCCGATGGCGGGGTGATTGTCACCGACGACAGTAAAGTCGATCACGATTTACGGCTACTTCGCAATCATGGTCTGGTAGATAGAGATCACGTTGAGGTGCTTGGCTACAACAGCCGCCTTGATACGTTTCAGGCTGTTGTTGGAAACTGGTTATTACCGCAAGCGAAACAAATATCTGATCTTCGGATTAGCAATGCTCGGTATTTGGATGAGAAGCTGAAACTAGTTAATGGAATCACGATTCCAAATCGACCTGCAGATATGAGGGTCGTATTCCATCTATATAGTGTCTTTGCAAAAAATAGAGATGAACTTCTCAATCATTGCATTGCTCACGGAATTGAAGCAAAAGTTCACTATCCAGTACCGATCTATCGCCAGCAAGCATTAGCCGGGATAAGCGGAGACTTAAGATTTCCCGTATCCGACCGCCTTGCCGCTAATTCAATTTCGTTCCCATGTGATCAACATCTTGAAATTGACCAGCTGGATGAAATTATTTCGACTGTTACCGAGTTTTACAAGAATTAATTGCGATGAAAGTTCCGTATGTGGACCTCGCTAGTCAATGGAGCGACGTTCGAGATGAAGTACTTCCGTTGATAGACGAGGTTCTAAGTACTGGTAAATACTTAGAGCATGAGTTTGTTGAGCAACTTGAAATTGATTTAGCAGCATTTCTTGGGCTGAAACACGTGGTCTTGGTAAATAGTGGAACTGATGCCCTATTGCTAGCACTTCATGCGCTAGGCGTTGGGAAAGATGACGAGGTTATTACGGTGCCCAACTCATTCATAGCTTCTGTAGCGGTAATTCAACACTTAGGGGCGATTCCTGTGATGGTTGATGTCGGTGCAGACCACCTCATCGATGTAACAAAGATTGAGGCGGCAATTACGTCACGAACAAAAGCTATTATGCCGGTGCATTTAGAGGGCAAAGTGTGCGACATGACGGCTATTCGGGCGATTGCTACACGTCACAACCTTATGGTCGTAGAGGATGCCGCTCAAGCCTTTGGTTCATCATTCGCTGGTTTAATGCCAGGTGCCAACAGTGAAGCAGCATGTTTTTCGCTACATCCACTGAAGAATCTTAATGCGTGTGGTGATGGTGGATTTATTGCAACAGATAATTCCGAAATCGCAAGCCGAATACAATCTTTACGAAATCATGGTCAAAAAAACCGCAACGACTCTGAGGAATTTGGAGTGGTTTCCCGGTTTGATTCAGTCCAGGCAGCGATCGTGAAGGTAAGATTGACTCGGGTAAAGCAAGTTATTGGAATAAGGAGAGCGAATGCACTCCGTTACGATATTGCACTCAAGGAATCTCGAGTTGTATTGCCATCTACCGACTTCCGAGTGTTTCATTCGTATCATTTGTATGTGGTCGAGGTGGAAAGACGCGATGTTCTTAAGAGCAAGTTACTGTCCGAGGGAATTGATACTCGCGTCCATTATCCAAATTTGATCACCGATCAGACTGCATTTGTAAATCAATATTTATCACAGGCGAAAAATATTCCAAATGCAATTAAGCAGAAATCGATGGTTCTTTCCTTGCCAATTCATCAGCATTTATCGGAAAGTCAAGTTGAATTCGTTGCATCACGTCTGAAGGCGCTACATGACTGACTTGGATAACCTCCGGCACCTCGTTCGGAGCAAAATAGAGAGTTCGATTGTTGCAAAATTGGAATTTTTTATTCGTCTCGTATTTGTACGCGAGGTGGAACTCATGATTGCAGAAAAATACAGTGAACAGATTTTCAGGTGTCCAGTTCATCTCTCGATTGGGCAGGAAGCTACCGCAGTGGGTGTTTGTATCAATCTCGACACTAGGGACAAGGTGGTATCTACACATCGTTCTCATGCCCACTATTTAGCTAAGGGCGGAAGTCTCTTTGCGATGCTCTGTGAATTGATGGGGAAAGAGTCAGGTTGCTGTCGGGGACGTGGTGGATCTATGCACCTATTTGACAAAGATAAGGGATTTTTTGGGAGCGTGCCTATTGTCGGAAGCTCACTACCAATTGCAATGGGTATTGCCTTTGCCGAAAAGCAAATGCAGACTGGAAACGTTACTGTCGCATTCGTTGGTGATGCAGCCATTGAGACCGGACAATTTCATGAGAGTTTAAATTTTGCTTCTACGTTTGAGCTCCCTTTGCTTATTGTTATTGAAAATAATGGGTACTCAACGTATTCGCCAATCGCTGATCGTCAACCAATAAATCGAGATCTGCCCAGTCTCATTAGGGGTTACGGGTTGAACTATGCGCATGGCAATGGTGACAAAGTCGATGAAGTCGATAATTTGACACGTCAGTTGTTGCCAATCGTTAGAAATGGTTCTCCAGTGGTGTTGAGCCTTGACACGTATCGACTATTTGAACATTGTGGACCCAATATTGACGATCATCTTGGATACAGACCAGAAGCAGAAGTACAGAGTTATGCCCACCGAGATCCGGTTGTGATCTCTAAAAATCTTGGAATATCAAATGGGATAAGCGGAGATTTTTTTGAAACTATCGAATTGATGACACGGGAGTTCATTAGAGGAATTCTTCAAGATGCATTAGACGCTCCAGTTGGTAATTCAAGCTTGTCTGAATCGGATGTCTGGGCGATCTCATGAAAGTTGAATTGACTTTCGCTCAGGCCATCCAATTGGCACTTAAATCTTCACTTGAATTGGATGAAAGCGTCAGAGTCTTTGGCTTGGGGGTAGCAGATGTAAAAGGCGTTTTCGGAACAACCACAGGACTTGTTGATCAATTTGGCAAGGACCGCGTCTTTGATATTCCATTGTCAGAAAATGCGGTAACTGGTGCAGCATTAGGAATGGCCATGATGGGATTCAAGCCGATTATGACCCACCAGAGGGCAGATTTCAGTTTTACATCAGCCGAGCAAATTATTAATCAGGTTTCTAAGACGTACTTTACTTCCGGAGGCAAGTTTCCGATTTCGATGGTAATACGAATGATAGTTGGGCGAGGATGGGGACAAGGTCCGACTCATGCTCAATCACCACACGCATTGTATGCAACAGTTCCAGGCCTAAAGGTGGTCATGCCGGCTACGCCAGAGGATGCTTTTCGCATGATGGTCGACGCAATTCAAGACCCCAATCCAGTCTTATTTATTGAACACCGATGGTTGCATGAAGTGCGATCCACTTTCTCTACCTCTGCGCAGAATATTCCGCTAACTAAGGCCAAAATATTACGAAAAGGAACAGATGTGACGTTGGCTGCTGTTTCGTATGGAGTAATTGAAGCCCTCAAAGTGGCTGCAGTACTAGAACGGTTTGGTATTAGTACAGAAGTGGTCAATATCCGTTCCGTGTCACCTCTTGATCGGGATTCATTAATAGAAAGCGTAGGCATCACCCGTAGATTTGCTTTTTTGGATGTAGCTCCTGTAAAACATGGGATGAGTGGAGAGATTACAAAAATTATTTCAGATGCGTTTTGGGGCAAAATAAATGTCAGTCCACTTGCTTTAGGACTTGAATTTATTCCAGTTCCTAGTTCTCCATATCAAGCAAAGAATGTCTATATTTCACCATTACAGGTCATAATTGCGATGGATCAACATTTCGACTTTGGAATTGAAATTGCAAGAGCATCTGAAGTGCTTGAAGATTTGTATCCTTCTCGCAGTCAGTTGAGTGATCAACCGGATGTAGGACAAGTCGGCCCATTTTAGATAAATCCAATGTCCAGGTCTCAGTGCTGATGACCGTGTTCAATGCTGAAC
>Ga0049085_10001245_pt1 | contig 10119 bp, 6 predicted proteins | sample GreLakmeSU08MSRF_FD_66721 | JGI IMG/M metagenome (GOLD analysis project Ga0049085, IMG submission 66721) | Freshwater lentic microbial communities from great Laurentian Lakes, MI, USA - Great Lakes metaG SU08MSRF | ecosystem: Environmental > Aquatic > Freshwater > Lake | place: Great Lakes... | reverse complement strand
GCCCCATCCAATTGCATCCCCGCATCCAACGCTCCCAGGACCTCATCAACTGGAAGCCGGCAACGAACACTTTCTTCCTCGACGGCGAATCCATCGAAGTCCAGATCCCATCCTCGGGAGGAAACGAAGCCGAATTCTACAGGGCCGCCCCTTGAGGACTAACCGACTCAAGAGACATTAATTTTTGGAGCGATTACGGCATAATTATCAGATCGAGCACACCGATGCGCTGCCAACGACGAAGCCTCCCCGTGATCCAAACCTTACTCGGCGGGCCAGTCGCTGGCAGCCGCCGCAATAGGCGGCCGATCGAAACGCCAGCGTCCAAAAAATCATTAAGAACCTCAATCATCTGGAGGCCCGCATACGCCCAACCTTGAAAATTTCAAATCAACCCTTCCGTCGAAAACGTCAGCGATCCGCGTTTTATAGTTGACTCGAATGGATCGGTGTTCAATTTTTCTTAACAAACAGCCTTTAAATCAGTCACTTTTATTCACAAAACCACAACGGCTCCAAAAGCACTGATCAATCTACGCTGCTTATGAATCAATTTATTGTGAAAACCCACGGATCAAACAACGTTCCGAGGTTAGCCTTTACATTAATCGAGTTACTAGTTGTTATAGCTATTATTGCGATTTTAGCAGGCATGTTGCTGCCTGCGCTATCCAATGCAAAGCAACGTGCTCAAGGTATTCGTTGTTTGAATCAAACAAAACAACTAGGCCTAGCACTCATTCAATATAGCAATGATAACAAAGGCTATATGCAACTAGGAACCGAGGTTAACACTCCAATACCAAATCGAATTCCAAATACGTGGGGGGCTTCTCTTTTCACCAATACCCCTGGAATCACCAAGGATATTTTCGTGTGCCCAACCTATAAACCCAAGGTCTTCACGGATTGGCTTAAAACCTACGGGGTTCGTTCAGATCCTCCAAAGGAATATTTCCGCGGTGAAATAGTTGATGGAGAAATAATCGGTTATCTAAAAACTGATACAATAGAAAGACCTTCAGAATATTTTCATCTTGGCGACACAACGGGAGTCGCATTTGGATTAGTCAGCAAGGAACAATTCCATTATTTTCATTCAGATTCCACCAATGTTATGGCCCGCCACTCCAAACTTGTCAACGGATGGTTCATTGATGGGCACTCAGAATCTTGCAATAAAAAGCGCATGGAGAGTTTAGGTATATCTGCGATATTTTCAGGCTCACAAGGTGGTTATTATTATTGGTAATAAAATAATTCTGGTGTTTGAATTACTTGCCGGTTCGTAAAATAGTTATCCACGCCATAACGATTACGAGATTCGTTCAAATCAGAGGGATAAACCGTTAAAACCGGTGATAAAAACAGTAACCAATCCACCGCTAAGAAACGGTGTCGACAGTCCAACTGGTTAACAAATCAAACTTAATCATAGATGATTTTTAACTCCGATATTTTTCTACTGTTTTTTTCAGTTGTTATTCTGCTTTATTGGTTGGTCCGTAATAATCAAGGACATAGAGATTGGTTGATATTAATTTCCAGTTTTTTATTCTATGGAACTTGGGACTGGCGCTTTTTAGGGCTATTAGTATTAACTGGAGGGATTGATTTTGTCAGTGCTTACAAGATTAGCAGCAGCAATAATCCTGCGGAAAAGAAACGATGGTTGATGCTCAGTATTATTTCCAACTTGGGCACACTCGGTTTTTTCAAATACGCGGGTTTTTTTCTGGAGTCAACCTTTCATCTTCTCGAGATGCTCGGTATACCATCAACGCGCCCAGTCTTAGCGATCGTATTACCGGCCGGCATATCATTCTACACATTTCAGGCTTTGTCTTACACCCTAGATGTGTACAGAGGTCAAATCAAAGTTGAGTCCGACCCAGTCAAGTACTTCGCTTTCCTCACATTTTTCCCACAACTTGTTGCCGGCCCTATTGAACGAGCATCGTTTTTGTTGCCGCAATTTCGTGAAAAGCGCTTTATCAATGAGTCTATGGTTTTACGGGGTGTCTGGTATATTTTATGGGGATTCTTCTTAAAGGTTGTTATTGCTGATTACTTCGCCCCATTGGTGGACATGGTATTTAATGGAAAACCCTTGGGAGGTTCTGTAAATGTCCTAGCAACTTTGGCGTTTGGTGGTCAAATCTATGGCGACTTCGCCGGTTATTCACTTATAGCCATTGGGCTTGCAAATACAATGGGTTTCGAATTGTCACGGAACTTTTCCCACCCATATCTAGCTTCAAATATACAAGAATTCTGGAGAAGGTGGCACCAAACTCTATCAACTTGGTTCCGAGACTATTTATACATTCCTTTAGGAGGAGATCGAGCTGGCGCTCTTAGGACGTTTTTCAACATCACTGTTACATTTGTTTTAGCGGGATTGTGGCACGGAGCAAATTGGACATTTATTTTATGGGGCCTCTGTCATGGATTGGCTCTTGGGTTTTATCGGCTGTGGCGGACATCAAAATTTAGCGCTCGTTTCCAAATCCCACAAATTGTGAGTTGGGGTCTGACTATGTTAGTTGTAGGTCTCGGATGGCTCTTTTTTAGAGCAACCTCAGTATCTCATGCTTGGGCCATGATCCAAGCCGTCGTCAACGATCAACCCCCGAATTGGAGCACAGACTACGCACTTGCTGTATCATTCGGATTGCTTGCCGTGTGGTTCTACGATGTCTTCAATAAAAAATTTAATTGGGAGCGAGTCAGCGCCTGGCCATGGTTATTACGTGTATTTGTGAAATCTATTTTATTAGTTTTCATCATCGCCCGCTGGGGAAAAGAACCTCCAAGTTTTATTTATTTTCAATTCTGAACCTATGGCTTATCAACAGCACCAATCCGCGACTCCTCAGGAGGTTGGTCATGTTTACTTGGTTAATCCAACAGTACTTTCGAAACAATTTGCATCCATTTTGCTGATGCTTCTCGGACTGTTTCTCATCATGTGGATCGCCAATTGGAGTGGCGTAATGCCAAAGAAGCCTCAATTGGGAGATCCAGACTCAACAATTATATCGACAAAGGCGCAGCTAGCTACAACAGCCACTGAAAAGCACATAGCATTCGTCGGGGATTCATCATGCTTGGTAAATATCCACATCCCAACCATGAAGGACTACGGGATTGATGCCGTGAACCTAGGCACTTTGAGTTATCTCGGAATTGATTCATTCGGTCTTCTGGCACAACGCTTTTGCCAGAACAAACCGGATGCGGAAATCTTCCTTGTTCTACATCCAGAATGCATCCGCATGGTTGAATCCTCCAGTGAACATCGACTGATTCTAATGGATGCTCTAGGCCAGACAACGGATAGTTCGACACTTTTTGAAATCGGGAACCTTCGGAAAATCACAGTTGATGACTTTAGATCCCGACTTCTGGATGGTTGGCTGCCTACACCTCTGAAAGGCCGTTTGGGATATCGATATGGTTTCACCCATAACCTGAAGAATGAGCTTCGGTCCACAGGTGGATTCATGGAAGAGACAGCTCAGTTTGATGCGTCAATCTCCCATGGTTCTTCTGAATATCGGATTGCTCGTCGGATTCAAAGTGAATGCACCCAGTTTCGATCCTATTTACCAAAAGGAGTCAAAGTTCGTCTTCTGGTATCACCTATTCCCCAGTCCCATTCGATTCGGGGCCATGAGAAGAGAGTCTTAGAGATGCAGAGCGAGCTTGAAAAGTGGATCAAAACAGACAATTCTTCTGTTAATATGCCAACTGTTTTGCCCAATTCAAGCTTTGGAACGGTGACACATCTTTTACCGAACTCAGCCCGTGAATACACACGGCAACTGTGTTTGATGTTGACTCAATAGCCGTATTCCACCTGATATTCAACGAAGTCAGAATCTCTTAACGACCCTTTTATCATCTTGGTTTACGTGGGTTTTACCAATAAATATAAAACCCGTTATTAAAAATTTACCTTCCATGAAAAGCAATCCTATTTTTAATTTTATTATCCTAGCGACACTGCTTTTATTTCTGTTTTCTGGAACAGTTTGTTTGTGCAGCGATGCTCAACAACCTTCATTTCAACCCGACGTGTTGCAAGTGAAACGCTTGAGTCGCAGCCTCAGTTTGCTCAAGTCAGCAACCGCGACACACCACCCTGAGGTTCGAATCATGATTTACGGCCAGTCTCATTCGCTTGGGGAATGGCCGGTTTATCTGATTGATAACATCCAGAGGACCTACCCTCATGCCCGCATCGTTTGGACCAACAAATCTGTTGTTGCTTTTTCATCAATGCTTTTGAGTCGGTCGGTGAAGGCTGATGTAATACCTTGGCAACCTGATATTTTATTCCTGCACTGTTTGGGAGATGACAGGGGAGATTATCATAATCTTTATTCAACAATTTCTAAATTCTGCACTGCTGACGTAATTTTTCAGGCAGATCACGTGAATACTGCGGGCGGGGCTTTAGAATCGTTAGATGTCTCTGAAATTGGTCCTGACTCGAAACCGGTTCTGAGAAATTATTTTTGGTTGCCGGAGATTGTTAATCAATACAAATTTTGTTGGGCAGACATTCGAACACCTTGGAAAGAGTACCTGATATCAAACAATCTTTTTTATTTAGATCTGCTAAGAGACGGTTTTCACGTCAATGATCGTGGGCATCACTTGACAGCTGATTTGCTTTCTCAATTTTTAATTCCCAGATCTGATGTTGAGTTGGTGGATCCGTTAAATTACCCCAAGGTTAGGACCTTGGAATTAAAAAAAGAGATCTTTGCAAATGGCAATCATTTACCGGTCCGTTTCACCGGGAATCGGGTTGATGTCATATATGATGAAACAGAACCGACCAACGCCCCGGTATATGAATACACATTGGACAATAAAACTCCCGATCAAGTTCAATCCCTTTATGATTTTGATCGAGCATCTTTCACTTGTGGACTACCTTGGCCCGGTATTTTAGCTGCAGATCATGTGTCCATGCCATTTGAAGAGCGATGGACAATTTATACAAAATCCATATCGCTAGTGACCGGACAAGTGTTTTTTTCTGTTGAGGGCTCAAAAACAGGCCCGGATGGAGAAGGTTCGAATTTCTTTTTCCCATTTGTATCTAACTCTGGACGATTAAAGATCGAACCGCAGGCTTTCATGCAAGGCTTGGCTTTTATGTATTCACAGCAGGAACCACCTGCCGATTGGAAGATTACCGTTGATTGCGTTTTGAGGGCGGTTCGCTCGTTCCGGCCACGGCCTTGGCTTGATAAAAGCGCTGAGGTGGGCGAAACGCTTTTCCTTTCTTCAGATGATCAAATGCATGAATTAGATATCAAATCAAAGATCGCTGGAATTGCCGGGATTAAAGCTCTTCGTGTTTTCAGTCCTTCCGGACAAGCGGCTATCGAGATCCTAGTGCCCCCTGTCTCCTCCGGATTGGTAGCCGAGATGCGCGGAGATCAGATTGTTATTTCCTGGCCTGAAATCATCGGAAGTGGACGGTTGCAAGTATCGAAGAATGTTGGTGAATCAGCCGTTTGGTCTTCCGTCAACACCACACCGGATCTTAAGAATCATCGATTTGAAATTATTGTGTCTGCTGGATTGGCGGACAGGCTGTTTTATCGTATCAGCCAATAAATTAGTCTTGATCAAGGTGACCTTGGGAACATCTACCACTGTTTTTTAGGTTCCATGGCTTGGCTTCCTATCAGAAGAATTTCCTGCACTCCCTGCCCGTTGACATCGGAGAGCCAGAAATACCTCGGGGCATAACGCAGGTCATTGGCTTGTGATTCAATACCAGCAACATTCAGGGGGATCATCAACAAGCAGTCTCTGATCCACCCATCCACATACCATGTCCCGAAGGTTTCTATTCACTCAGGCCATCGTCCAGTTGCTGATCTGGCTGACCGTCGGAATCCCCAGGCTGTGTGCTGCACTGCAAATCGTTTCGGTGGATCCTCCGGCTGGCACGGTCGAGGCGCTCGGCTCCATCATGGTCACCTTCAGCGCACCGGTCAGTGGGGTCAGCCCGGCTGATTTTTTGATCAATGGAATTCCCGCCTCATCCGTGACCGGCTCGGGAAGCAGCTACAACTTCTCCTTCAAAGCGCCGCCGTTTGGTCCGGTGTCCATCACGTGGGGACCGTTGCACACCATTCAAGACCTGAGTCTGCCACCCGTGCGCTTCGATGCTTCGGTGGCAGGTGCCAATTGGAACTACGAGTTGACGGACCCAAGGCCTCCGGCGTTGGTTTCGGTGCTCCCCCCTCCCGGCGTAACCCTCAAGCAACTGGGCCAGGTGGAGATCCAGTTCAACCGACCCGTGACCGGAATTGATGCCACAGACTTACTGCTGAACGGTCTCCCTGCCCTACAAGTCGAAGGTCTGGGAGCCGGACCCTACTTGTTTCGGTTTGCTACTGCCGGACCCGGGCTCGCCACCCTGACCTGGGCCGCCAATACCGGTATCCAGACCGAGAGTGAAGAGCCTCGGAAGTTTGAAGGAACCGGTTGGTCCTACCCAGTGGCACCGCTCCTGGCGAACCGGAAACTCATCATCCGGGAGATTCTCTCGGAAAACCTTTCCGGCCTGAAAGACGAAGACTTCGATCCGGAAGATTGGATCGAACTCTTCAACGCCGGAGACAGCGAGGTAGATCTGGCCGGATGGAGCCTGAGCAACGATTCGGACACCCCAGGCCTCTGGGTGTTTCCCAGCCTCGTCTTACCGCCGTCGGGTTCTACCCTGGTTTGGGCCTCGGGCAAGGATCGCACTAATTCCCCACCGAGCCGCTACCTGCACACCAATTTTAAGATTAATCCCAATGGGGGATTCCTCCAACTCTCCGGACCGGAACTCCCCCGTCTGGCGGTCGATCAGTTCGACTATCCCGCTCAGGCCCCCAATTTCTCCTACGGTCTCAATGGAGCCACATCGGTCCGAGAGTTCCGCTTCTTTGCCAAGCCGACACCCTCCCAACCCAATGGAACCAGCACCCTGACCAATGCGGTGGCCGACCTCCACTTCAGCGTGCCCCGCGGATTCTTTGCCTACCCCTTTTCGCTGTCCATCGCCTCAGCACAACCGGGAGTCCTCATTCGCTACACGACCAATGGCAGCATCCCAACCCTGACCAATGGGATGACCTACACGCAGCCCATCCCTATCAATGCCAGTCGGGTCCTTCGAGCCGCCGGATTCGCCTCCAACCAACTGCCGTCCCGGGTTCAAACTCATTCCTACCTGTACAATCTTCTCGCCTATCGACGGTTGCTGCCGGTCCTGTCACTGGTCACTGCGACCAACAACCTCTACGGACGCACGGGGATTATGGAATTCTCGCCGCGCAACACGTTGAATCATGGGCTAGCTTGGGAACGTCCGGTGTCCGTGGAGTGGATTCGCCCCGAAGACAACGGCGGGTTTCAGGTAGACGCCGGAATCCGCGTCGCAGGCGGTGACTACATCCGCGGAATTTACTCTTACAAGACGACGGCGTTGCCTCAGAGCAAGTACTCCTTCCGGCTCTATTTCCGAGGCGAGTACGGTCAGGGACGACTCCGGTATCCGTTCTTCCCCGGCACCACGATCTCCGAATTTGACACCCTGCACCTCCGGGCGGGCATGAACGACCCCAGCAACCCGCTGTTGAAGGATGAGTTTGTAAGATCCCTGTGTGATCAAGTCGGCATCGTGGCCAGCCATGGCACCTTCGTGCACCTCTTCCTCAACGGCACCTATCGCGGCATTTATAACCCCACCGAACGGGTCAACGAAGACTTCCTCCAAGCCTATCACGGGGGTGGATCTCTCTGGGATGTGATCGGTCCGGGCAACGCCGCGCTGGGCGGCGACACCCTGGCTTGGTCGGCGCTCCGAGCATCCGCCCGGAAGGATCTGACGCTCCGCCCAAACTACCTCGATGTGGCCGCCCGGATGGACATGGCCAACTTCATCGACTACCTGCTGCCGCACATTTGGTCCGACAATGACGACTGGCCCTATAACAACACCCGCGCTGCGCGGGAGCGGGTGGCTGGTTCGAAGTTTCGCTTCTATCCGTGGGATACGGAGTTTTCGTTCGGCTCGCACCCCGTCACCTACGACACCATCGCCAACACCCTCTCCAGCACCGCCCCTCCTTGGGGTACAGCCGACTACCAGTTGCTCTTCAATGCCCTGAAGCGTTCTCCGGAGTTCCGCTTGCTCTTCGCCGACCGCGTCCATCGGGCTTTTTTCAACGAGGGTCCCCTCACCGACGAGCGCATCCGAGCCACTTACACGGCGCTCCGATTACGACTGTCCCCATCCATCCCTGGATTCTCGGATGTCATCACCCCGTGGATCAACAGTCGCCGACGGTACGTGACCAACGCCTTTCAAAAAGCCGGGTTTTTGGCCTCATCCAATGCCCCGGTATTGAACCTCTTCGGCGGCCGCGTCATGCCGGGAACACGACTCACGATGTCCCGAAAAACCGGGACCATTTGGTACACGACCAATGGAATGGATCCTCGCGTGGCCTTCTCCTCAGAAGTGGCTGCTCAGGCCCTTCGCTATGCCGATGCCCTGTTGTTGCAACCTCCCGTTCAAATCCAGGCACGCACCCTCGGCGGAACCAACTGGAGCGCTTTGGTTTCGGTGGGATTTGAAACCGCATCGCTGGCCACGCCGTTGTCCATCTCCGAGATCCAATACCACCCGGTGGGCGGTGACGCCTACGAGTTCCTCGAACTCTACAATTCGGGTTCGCTGCCTGTGGACGTTTCGGGATTTCAATTCACTGGAATCCAGTTTCGTTTCCCCTCCCCGACCCTGCCCATCCCGCCCGGTGGCCGCCTCGTTCTGGCCAACGATTCCAATCCCGCCGTCTTCCGCCAGCGTTATCCCGGCGTGGCGGTTTCTGGTTGGTTTGGAGGTAGTCTGGACAATGGCGGTGAGCGTTTGGAATTGAAGGAAAAGGCCGGCCGCATCGTGACTTCCGTGGAATACGGCGACTCCCACCGCTGGCCCCAATCGCCGGATGGCCAAGGCCCATCACTAGAAAATAGAGACGCTCGCTTGGACCCGGACGATCCGGCCGCCTGGAGTGCCAGCGCACCCGGAGGCACACCGGGCCTGCCACCGCCGCCGGCAGTCCCCCCGCGCGTGGTCATCAACGAACTGCAGGCCACCGGTTCTCCCGATTGGGTAGAATTGCACAACCCCGGTTCTACCTCCGTGGATTTGAGCGGTTATTCGCTGACCGACAACGACGATCCACGTCGATTTGTCATCCCCGGAGGCACCCTTCTCGGGCCAGGTGCGTACCGTGTGTTTCGGAACTCGGATGCTGTGTCCGGAGGTCTAGATCGGATGCCCTTCGCGCTGGATTCCGATGGCGAGACACTCGTGCTCTTGAACCCTTCTGGGGAGCGCGTGGATGTGGTGCGCTTCGGGCCTCAGGTGGCCCAGTATTCACTGGCTCGGAATGCCACCGGAGAATGGGTGCTCGCCAACCCGACACCGGGCACCGCCAACCAACCCTTGATGGCGGCGGAGTTGTCCACCGCGCTGACGATCAATGAACTTCAAATACTGCCCTCCCGAGGATCGCCTTGGATCGAGTTGCACAACCCGGACTGGCGGCCAGCCTCCGTGTCGGGTTGGAACCTGGTCGCTTCCAACTCGGTGATCCCCCTCAACAACGTTTCGTTCGTGGAGCCCGGCGGTTTTCTGGTGCTCACAGCCGACCGAAAAACGGGGCCCCGCCAACTGGAATTAGACCTGCCTAACCTAGCCGGCCAACTCGTCTTGCAAGACCCTTTGGGGACGGAGGTGCAACGCATCAGCTACACCAGCCAAGCCCGTGGCGGCGCTTTGGCACGAATCCCGGACGGGATTGGATCCCTTCAGACCTTGTCGTTCAGTGAGACCCCAGGACTCAGCAACCGCCTTGGATCCTTGGGTCAGAACCTGAGGATTTCAGCCTTCTCGGCGCGCTCAACTCCGGATTGGGTGGACATTGAAAATGTCTCGAGCGCTCCCATTTCGAGGGTGGGCCTGCAATTAGTCATCGATCCTCCAGGGCTTCCACCAACGGTCGTTTCTCTGAATTCCACCAGCCCACT
>Ga0049085_10001244_pt1 | contig 10124 bp, 19 predicted proteins | sample GreLakmeSU08MSRF_FD_66721 | JGI IMG/M metagenome (GOLD analysis project Ga0049085, IMG submission 66721) | Freshwater lentic microbial communities from great Laurentian Lakes, MI, USA - Great Lakes metaG SU08MSRF | ecosystem: Environmental > Aquatic > Freshwater > Lake | place: Great Lakes... | reverse complement strand
TTAAAAATCTTTTTCACCTTCACACAATGACTGTATTGACTTTCCTTGTTTGGGGAACAATTTATCTTACCTCTTTATTGTCGATTGTAAAATTTTTTCAACTTTGAATCGACAATTTTCTCACTAATGATTCGTTCTGGGAATGCCAAAGTTTCACAAAAATAAATATTTTTTCACAAAATTCTTGTGCGGTTGTGTACTGAGCCATCATTATCAGTACACAACCGCACAAGAGTACAAAAAAAAGCCAAGGCGGTTAACCTTGGCTTTTCCGAGCGAGCAAAATTTCTGCGAACTAATTACTTGCAATAATAGTCACAGTTCCATTGTTTTCTTTCACAAAATAACTAGATGTTATCTTTCCATAATTTGGGATGAAAGGGTGATGTAGGGAAGTCCATATATTGATTCTATAACAACTTCCATAAACATTAAGACAACTCATCTTAATGATGTCATTTGGTTTTTCCACTTGAATGAACAAACTTGCGAAAATTGCATCTTCGCTAGGTTTGACATTATATTTCTTCTCGACCTTTGCTTCTGCAATACTCATCGTAAACTCCTTTGTGGTTAAGTTGCCTACTTATTCTGTCTTGTAGATTCTCGTTTGGGGAACTATTTTTCACAATATTCCAAAAACATATATGCGGCTATCAAAAGCATAGCTGCACCAGTCAAAGAGAATAATACAAATTCAATCATTTCTCTCCTTGGCATATATGGACATTGCTTTCTCCAAACCAAAGATGATTCCTTTGAGCCATTCTTCAGTTTCTGGATCGTCACAATTTCCATGACTATACCATGTATCGAGATTTTTCTTCGCTTGCTTCAATTCTACTTTCAGTTTTTTTTCCATTCTTGCTCTCCAATAGTAACACATTATATATTAGAGTAGCTACTTCTTCTGCTATTTAAACATCTGAATCATCAACTAAATCTTCTTCCATATCGCCTAAAGACCATTCGAATGCCTTTGGATTTTCTTTCCATATATGATTTATAAGCACACTTGAAAACATCATCAGCAACACATCCTTGCGATGTATGTCTCCACCAGTCAATGATGGAAGTAAGTGAATGAAAAATTTCTTGTGAACTTTATTGTTCTTTCTAGCGTCTTCTACCTTCACATTAATTTGAGATTCGTTTTCATTAAAGGAATCAATTAAATCCTCCACAAAAAGAATTTTCTTCTTGTTGTTTTCATCAGTGTCACAAATCAATTCTTCTTTGCCAGTATACTGATAAACAATGCCATCTAATTTCTTGGAAATCGTCAGCAATGAATACTCACCATCGTTCACAACCCGTTCACAAATCTCTCCCAACTGCTCTTGCATTACCTTCTGGAATTTTTTAAACTCTGATATATTCATCTTAGGCTTCATACATTCTCCTTTTAAAAATAAAAACAATTACGCAATAATACTCATAAGATCAAACCGCCTAACCAAGTCGTCAATCCTACCAACCGCTTGATAGTAAGTGTTACGAATTTCCAAAATAACATCAATCTCATGGTTATCAAGAGGTTGACCAAGTTCTTTTGACATCCTAACTGCAATCTTACACATCAGACGCATTGCACGATCCTGCCGATTACCTTTTCTTACCATCTTGCCTCCTGCAAAAGAAAAACAACTTACCATATGATCGCTACTCTTACAATAGCTTATTTATCGGCAAGAAATCCACGAACTTGACAAGCAACCCTGCCTTCATCTGTCAAGTCATATCCTTTGTTAGTAACCTTTACCAATGCCTTGCCATCTTCTGTATCAACCATCAACCAAGGCATTACAAACCTTTCCACTTCTTCTTTCTTTCTGCCAATAACCAACGACATTCTGCTCATGGCTATTGGCGATTTAACTAAAGCATGAATCACCTTTCGATGAACCGCTTGCATACCATAGTCGTCTATATCCTCATCTTGAGCGACTTTCTTTATAACTGTCTTCCAATCCATGTCTCCAAGAGTTGATCGAACCATTTTCGTATATCTCGCAAACTCCAATGCCTTCCTTGGAACTCTTGAATTGTAATAAGCTATGATCTCACATTCATGCAAAGGAATATCTGGATGAGCTAAATTCACAATCTTCCCAATCTCCTTGTTGCTAAGATATGTCAACATGAGTGGGCTAAATCGTGATCTGAAAGCATCAAACAACATCCCTTCATCAGTAGTGGCTATCATCCAGCAAACATTGAAACAGTTTACTGTCCTGCCTTTTTCTGTTATCATCATGCCATCACTATATTCTGTAGCCTTCAGTAAAGCTTGTATGATATTGTCAGAGACTGCATGAATTTCATCTATAAAGATAACACAAGGAGGAAGTTCAAAGTAATTTCTACGCTTGAACTCCACCAATGGTACATTATCAATAGACAATATCCTCTCAGCCTCTTTTAAGATATCTTCTGTCTGCTTTATCTGAGGTCCAAACTCCATGAATGGTATGTCTAATGTTTTAGAAAATATCTTAACCAATGTAGTTTTACCGCTGGATGGCGGTCCGAATATACTGAACGCCATCTCCCTGCACAAATGGTTATCTTTTCCTAAAGCATCATAAGCAACTACCTGTAGCTTTTTTATAGCCTTGTCATTTCCTATGAATCTATGAAATGGACTAGCTACATTGTCTCTGCTTATTGTCCGCATTTTTTCTTCATGAGTTGGAACATCCCGTTTCCAATTGTCGTTTTCGCCAAAAAAGTATTTTTGTCTCTGCATAATTTTCCTTTCAATGTGTATTCTTGATTATATAAACATATTATTTTTGGACAATATGTTTTAATCTTTTTCTACATATGATTCAACCTTAAAGTATATATTTTTTGGCACAGAGTCAAAGTAAAAAAACATGGCAGGACAAAGCCATCCTTCTTTCGCTCCAATCTGATACCAAAATCCGCCACCATACTCCCGTAGTTTATCAGCAACTAGCTGAAAGCCTTCGAATGGCTCATCACTGAAATACAATTCGAACTTTTCTGAACTTACATTATGCCTTTCACATAACTCATAAAGAATTTCTGGAACACCTTCGATCAGTGGTTCCTTTATCAAACCATATTCTTCTTGATCAAATACTAATTCGGAACCATACTTGTACGGAACAATCTTAAAAATCACATGTTCTCCAATTTCAAGGAATTGTTATTTTAAATAGCTTGCGATCCTTGACCTCTCGACAAACCATTCTTTTCCATTTGAAAACCACGGGATAGATTCCATGTAATCTTTCCCGCCTCTGCGAAGCTTTATGGACTTAATTGCAATTAGTTCCACTGGAGTACCATCAGCAGCCCGTAAGAAAACATCATTGTCTGCCATCCATGCCTCCTTTAAATCATCTTGTTCACTTCTGTGGCAAATACCCTAACCAACAAACAAAGCTGGTTTAATGGTGGTAAAAGCCAGTCCAGAATATCACCTCTGTCTGTATTTTGGAATACAGCCATCCATTCCATAAAACACCATGCTGAAATCGACACATTAAACAATCCGATGTTTCCAGTTGCAATATACCATGCAATTGAATTGATCGTAATTGACGCAATGAACGCCCTAAGCATCAACATAAAGAATCCTTTCTAGGTTTAAGAAACATCCTCGTTTCTTTTACGGCAAGCCTCATTTAGAGGGTGGGGTAATTCCTCCACCCTATGACTGTCTTGTTGTCCCGGGTTTGGGGAAGAAAAATTAGAAAAGTAAATTCTCGATTCAAAGTTGAAAAAATTTTTCACTTTTCTCCGACCCTAAAGTTCCAATTACCCGAAAAAAATATTTACATAAGTAATTGCAATATAACGACTTAGATTCAAAAACCTTGTACTTTCACCTCCTCCTGTATCCTTCTGTCCTGTGAGACAAGCGCCACAGACAGACTGGACAGACAGGACAGACTGGTTAGACAGGTTTAACCAGTGACACCAGTGACACCAGTAGTGCCATTGACATAAGTCTTTACAATATAACAACTTATGTAAATTGAATAAAAACCAATGGTGAAAAATTTTTTCAACTTTGAATCGAGAATACTGGTTATACTGGTAAGGCTTCTCCTTATGTCTCTCATAGTTCGAGTCACTCTCTAACACCTGAACTAACTGGAACACACCATTAGGAACGAATTGGAAAACGGCATTAGTAACCAATTGGAACATAGCGGCTATAAAAACAGGACCTCCTATTAGGGATTCTGTCACTTAATTTAACAACAGCAAATTGACATAAGTCTTTATGCTGTAATTACTTGTGTCAATTTACATAGATCCTCCAAGTCCAAAAGAGTCACATCAGCGCCTGCGCATTAACTCTACTTATAAAATGTAGATTTTTTGATATAAAGCATTATTATGTAATGACTTATGTAAATTATTCAAAAGTGTAATCCGACAAAATCCGACAAAAGAGTGAAAAATTTTTCCAACTTTGAATCGAGAATTTTCACAGGCAAATCATACATAACGAAAAGGGAGAATCAAAGATGTACTACAAAAATCACAATATGCTAAGTGAACAAGACTGGTGGGCGAGTGTAAAAAGTCAAATGCAATTGCCAACTCAAAAAGTCAATGAAATCAACGAACCACATTCCAATGATGATAGCCACGATCAAAGCCATCAAGATTCAGAAGATAACTTTGAAAAGCTTAAGCTAGGTGCTGCTAAAATAAAATACAGAGCATTCATAGATGCAATGAAAGACATGAGCAATCAAAATTCCATAATACTACTTCAAAGCTTTATGGAAGAGTTTATGCTACACTCTAAAATTCAACCACAAATGATTAAGAGGATTATAAATTCTGTCATTGGCAAAGAACAAATGACCCGAGTTGATTTTAGAAATGACCAAAACAAAGCCGCAATGGAAGAACAGTAAAAATCTTGTGCGGTTGTGTACTGAATAGACCGAAATGAAAAAAGCCAAGGTGATTAGCCTTGGCTTTTTTTACTTAACAATAGTTTCAGACAACTCTTCTACACCATTAGCTTCGCAAAGTTTTCTTACAAAATAGTAACTACACTCTGCAACATCATCTTCTCCCAACGCAGAATCTTTTGATAAATTCTCTACACATCGATCTATCATTTTGTACATCAAATCAATTTCCATTTTCTAATCTCCTTAATTCTTCTTTTACAATATCAATACAATCGTCTTGATTCATTTTTCTTATGTCAAAAATATCAGAAGCTAAAAACTTCATGTCTTCATTATTTATCTCTGGTTTCGTCAAAGGCTTTTTCTTTGTAAGAGAAATCGTATAAGCAAACATTGCCTTTAAATGCTTTTTCCACTTAGCCTTGGTGATCGAATATACAACACCAGACAAAGATACAAATTTGTAGTTCTCTATTTTCATTGTATATCTCCATTTTTGACCTTTTCCAAAATGTTGCAAGCTTCTTCTTTTCTGGTAAGATCAGTCAAAACTCTAAGAGCATCACTTTGATTTTCATCCCTCTTGATCTTCTCTAATGCAACTAAGTTCATGACTTTCATCGTAGCTAAATCCCACATCAGTTATACTCCTACAAATTAACAACACTTACAATTACCGAAACAAAAGCAACGCAAAAAGTAATCGGTAAAACAACAGCGAGATATATTACGCAAAATCCAAAAACTATGTCTTGTAACATTATGCACTTTCCTTTTTTAAATCTTTAACCTTTTCTTCTATCTCTTTCAATAGCTCTTTGTACAACTCTGGATCAGATTCTTTAATCTGTGCCAATATCAACAGTACATGAGGTCCCATTTCAACTCCTTTAATCAAACCAACAGAATAAACCAGCTTCGCCATTTATAGCACTAATCTCATCAGCAGCTTCAAACAACAACCTAAACTCTTTGTATTCTTCTTTGGTCGCTTTTCTTTTCAACCTTACACCTTCAATGCTGACCCGATAATCATCCCTGTTTGGAGACACCGCATAACCATGAGCCTCAAAGTCTGGATACTTTTTCATAAACTCATAAATGTACTTAATCCTTGGTGCGAAATTTTGCTTATCTTCCAAATCAAGGAAATCATTATCAATTAATTCCCGCAATTGATCAATAGTAATACACTCAATTCGCATAATACCACCCATATCAACCCATTCCTTTATTCCAAGAATCTCATCTCGCCTCTTTGAATCTTTGTTTAAAACCTTCATCGTATTCTCCTTTGTTGGTTATTGTAACAATATGACTGTATTGTTCTTTGCTGTTTGGGGAAGAATAATCTCGATTCAAAGTTGAAAAAATTTTTCACTACTGGAGCTACTGGTTCTACTGGTCAAACCGTTCTCGATTCAAAGTTGAAAAAATTTTTCAAGTTAACTCGTGTCGTCATGGCTTCATATTTACATAAGTCGTTGTTTCACAAAGACTTACATCTTTATTGGAGCTACAGGGATCAACATCCGGTCACCCGGTTCATCTTGTGCGGTTGTGTACTGAATGGGTAGAAATGAAAAAAGGCATCTCAAGGTTTCCCTCAAAATGCCTCCCAACCAAGGTTCAAAAATTACTTCTCAATGAAATGCCAAGACCAATGATATCCTTGCTCAATGTAATAGCCATGCTTCTCAGCTATCTTGTGAAGCCTGTTCCTTACATTATCATTTGCCTTACCTTTGTAATGACCATTCATAATGTTGTAAAGCTCGCCCTCTGCTGCCAAGACAACACCACCAGCCAAAAGATAGTAAGGTGCAGAACTTTCTTTCTTACACCATTCTTCGCTGGTGTAAACCCATGTATCAATGAACTTGGAAGCAAACTTTTTAACATCAGAAAGCAAATCAGTTTTTTCAGTTATCATTTTCATTCTCCTTTGGCAATCAAAGACTGGAAGGCTGCTTCGTCACCATCTTCACCTTCATCTCCACAGAACCAATCGGCTCGACCAAGTTCTAATGCTTCTGGATTATCTTTAATATCACCCCACATTTCTACAAATTCAGAATTTAATTCATCTTCGGTCATGTTGTTATACTGCTTAAAACCCTCACCAGTAATGATTGCCGATAGCAATTGGTAATCACCCGCATCCATATCACTTTTGATACTTAAAATATCATTTGCAACCAACAAATTTGTCTTCGCACTTCTACTAAGCTTACTCATCTTCAATTCTCCTTTGTTAAAGTTCTCATCACACTATGACTGTCTTGTCTTTTCCAGTTTGGGGAAGATTAAGCGAAATCATCTTCCTTTAAAATCTGCTCATCAGTAACTTCAACTCCCAATTCAATCGCTTCTTTTAAATCTACCTTAGAGATAGTAATTGTATTCAACATGGACAGAATTATATTTTTAATATCTGATAGTGATACTGCCATGTCTAATTCTTCATTTGATTCATTAGCTAAAAAACTAGAATAAAAATCAATCGTATCTTTATGATTACCGATCATAATACCCGAATCAAATCTTTTGTCCATAACAGTAAGATACACAAGTATAGATCGCAAATTATCCTTGATGTTTTTGTTTTCAGATATCGAATCATCATCATATCGAATAATATTACGAACAAATTCTTCATTCATATTATTTGAATAATTTGAAATCATTATAAGCAAAGAATTGTTTATGAAGGAACAAAACTTTTCATACGAATCAACCTTAATACAAACATTATCTTTATAGATAAATTTTGCCTTACAAACTGACTCAAGAACATCAGAATTTAAACATAAATTACGATGTGGTTGGTCTGGTAGTAAAAACCCTCTCAACGAATCTTCAATAATCCCAAGACTACGCATGGTTTTTTCAGAACGAAAAATCAATGAAATTATATGACTGTTTGGAACATGAAACACTTTGCCGTAATCACTATCTCTCCATTCCACTTCGTTGATGGAATCGTTGAATACGATCAATGGCTTATCGACATCTTCATTTGCAACATAAATAACATCTATCAAAAACTTTAACACTTCTGCCGATTTACAAAACAATTGTCTTTCGCCCCAAGCAGTACCACCTATACCATTAGCTTCATTTCTTAAATAGCCATGCAATACTCCAGCACTCTCAAAGATTCTATTCTTCAAAATCTTATTCTCATTCATTATCTCTTTTTTCTTCAGAATAATCTCATTGCTAATCATCTTCATTCTCCTTAGTTTGTATTACCGATCACACTATGACTGTCTTGTTGTTTACTGTTTGGGGAAGAATTTAACTAAGATTCAAAACAAAATCAAAATCTTTTGTTAGCGATTCATTCCAAACAACTTCTGGCATCAAACCACTTTCATACATCGAATTTAATATATCTAAATTCTTACCACTATCTCTCACTAAAGCTATTTTGTAAGAATCAAATATATTCGTTTCAATTCGACTACACATGGAATTTATCTCTGCAAAAATACTAGACATTGATAACAAACCATTTCTGTTAGTTTCGCTTCCGCTAGTTTCGCTTCCATCATGAATCTTAAAGATGTTTTTTATTACACCAGCATCATAACATCGCAAAGTTTCAAGAGCGACAAGCATCATACCAACTTTTGGACTTGGTTCATTATTTCGATTATCAATGTATGGCAAAACTCTTTTAAGAGGATGATTGTCTTTTAATTTCATTATATTATCTTTGCAAAGTTGCATACCATGATTTAAATCGTGATCTTTTAAATCATATACTTTCTTCTTGCTACAAAGCAAATCCTTGAACTCTTGTTTGCCATCATTTAATTTACTTGAGATGTTTCCTATCAGGTAAGAAACAAATTCTTGCAAATTATCTTTCTCTTCTATCTTTTGCTTATCGGCTTCAGCAGCAGTCAAAGTTATGAAATGAGTAGGCATATCAATTCCAAACTTGAAAGATATCCTAATCAAACTATTCATTTGATCTGCATTGAAAACCTTAGAACCATAATAGTATTTGTCACGATTCCTAATCACATAGAAACACTCATCGTTCTCATCGATGACTCCTTCAGTCTTATAGTTTGCCACATAAGAACTTGCAGAAATTGTCTGTTTGATTACTTTCAAACTGTAACTTGTTACCGCTGGCAACGAATCTACATTAGAAAAAATCTCATTCAAATCTCCATCATGCCCTAATATGTACGCCAAGTTCTGAGCATCAGACTTAGGCAAAAGAATAACAGCATCAAGATCATCATCCTTCATCAAGAACCTACGCACCCTTCCCTTTTGAGCTTTAGACTCATGGTAGAATATTTTGACTGGATCATTGAAGTTGTAACTCGTTTCACTATCTGTTGTACACTTGATCTTGTTATTGATTCGACTATATCGAAGACTCTTTACGATGCAATTCAAAGTAGTCGAAAGACCTACAACACCATTGGAAGAAAAAAGTTCTTGATCGTTAAACTTCAAATTCATTCCAGATACTTTTGAATGTATGCCATCAGTAAGTCGAGCATCAAACATACCAAGCAAATGCTTTCTCTTCGCAATAAACAACATTCTAGCTTGGTATAAACTTGAAGCTTGAGATACAACCGATCTCATACTTTCCATCAAAAAATCAACCATCTTCTTCGCAGCAGCAGTAAGTGCCGTTCTAGTCTTTTCATTGTAATCCAACTCTTCACGATTCGGAGTGAATGAAAAGTCTCCAAGATTGAATTGTAAAATCAATCCCTTCATGGTTCGCAAATCTTTAATCAATAGATTGTTTTCTTCTCCACCAGCTACAGAATAGAAATCAATAGGATACGCTATGTTGCCCATCCTTGCGTAGTTCTCTCGCAAGTTAGGATGAATCGACCACCCATCACCATGCAACAAAGGTTCTTCTAATGTCATATCAAGATCGACATTTACCTTCGGCTTGACAGCAAAGAACTTGTACACCCTCTCAGCGTATTGTTCCCAATCAGATACCCTGCTGTACTCTGACAATGGCTTTAATGACACCATTACACCAGTAGGTTCATCACTAGCCTCAGAATGTATGTTCTTCAACATCGGTATACCACTGCTCTTAAAACACTTGTATACATTCTTCATGCCACCATGCCAACTCGTTACTTGAAACTCATTCGTTACCGCAAATGGACTCTTACTGCCCAAACCCAAACAACCATCCACCTCATTGTCCTGCCT
>Ga0049085_10001243_pt1 | contig 10129 bp, 11 predicted proteins | sample GreLakmeSU08MSRF_FD_66721 | JGI IMG/M metagenome (GOLD analysis project Ga0049085, IMG submission 66721) | Freshwater lentic microbial communities from great Laurentian Lakes, MI, USA - Great Lakes metaG SU08MSRF | ecosystem: Environmental > Aquatic > Freshwater > Lake | place: Great Lakes... | reverse complement strand
TGGGCCTCGCACTGGTTCCAACTCGCGGCGCAAGAGCCGCTGGAACTCACCGCGGACGCGGCTACCCGCCGTCGCGAGCTGAAGGTCGTGACAGGTCGGTTCTACCAGAAGCTGTCGTCAGGGAAGCCGCCGAATGCCTTTCCGACGGAACTGCCGCTGGCCCCGTCGATCGCCCCGGAACTGGTCACGACTCATCTGCGAACGGCAGCGATTATCGACAACCTGAACATGATGCAGGCGGTGTTGGCAGATGTCCTCGTCCATCCCAAGGTCGCCAATGTCCGCGCGGCGCTCGACCAGGTTATCGCGCAGTTCACCGATCGTGACTACCGCGTGGTGGACGAAGACGACTGGATCAGGATGGCGCTGCGCCACAGCATCTTCGAGCAGGGCGGCCCCGCCCTTGGCATCATGACGGTGTCTGATCGCAACGGTTCCGGGCACCTCCAACACCTTGGCGGCGGTCGAGGGATCTTGCCAGGGATGAAATAGGGTCACCCTGGTTCCTTGAGAGCATTAGACGGTTCTGGATCAGGGGCCGGCCAGCGCCTTGAGTTGTTTCTTGGTCCGAACGTCGATGCGCACTGCAAGGGTTGTGCTTGTCTGAGCCATGTTACGTACACGCTGCCACACGTCCCCAGGTGCTACTTCAGCGAATAGGTCATCCCTTCACGAAGAACAGACAAACGCAGAGATGACGGCAGTCGCTTCGTCGATGCCGACGCCGACCAGCGTCGGGTGATCGAGCACGCCGCTGATCAGGCGATTGCCGCGCTGGCGCTGCAGAAAGTGTTGATCGACGATCACGTCGCGCAGCAGGCCCAGCCCTTTCTTGAGCACGGTCGTGCCCGACTTGAGCGACTTGAGATCGGCCTCGCCGGTGATCATCTCCGCCGAGAGCACGGCCGCGCCGGCGCTGGTGCCGCCGACCACCGCCCCGGCCCGATGACGCTCGATGATGAATTCCGCGAGTCCGGTGCCTTCGATCTTCTCCATGAAGCGGGTCTGGCTGCCGCCCGGCATCCAGATTAGGGTGGCCTCGCGCAGGATGGCCCGTGCCGCCTTGCGATCGTCGAACGACACCTCGCGAGCGCTCCGGGCGCCGGCCGCGGTCCACATCTTGACCGAACTGGCGCCAGTGGTCGGGAGTTCTGACGCCTGCGGCAGCACCGCGACGACGGCGTTCTTGCCGCCGGCCAGTTCCAGCGTCTTCGCCACTATGGCCGGCGTCGTGCCGCCACCGCCGACGGCGACGATGGCGCCCGGCGATTGCGCCCGAAGCGATGGGGTGATGAGGAGCGAAAGGCCAAGCAGAGCCGCGGTCACCGTTCTAGTCATGCGCGGCATTGTAGTGGAGGCAACCCCAAGAAAGGGCTACCTCCACAAGTGCCAGCTTGCGGCCCTCTACTGCTGAATCGCGAACGGCGCGGGGAAGGCCGACAAGTCGAACCTCGTTTGCGGTCCGGCCAGCAGCGGCGGCGGGTAGGTCCTCCGCCGATGGGGGTGACTCGTTGTCCGACCGCGCTGACGAAATTCGTCTACTTCGTCTCGCTGTAGATCACAGCCGCATAGGCCTTGGCGCGATCGGCGTTCGGCGGTGCGTAGCCCTTGTACTTCGCGGGCGTTGACCATGCGGCCGCCGCTTCGTCCGAGGTCTTGCCGGCTTTCTTCGCGGCCTGGATCGTCGTCACGAACTCGCGCACGAACTCCGCGAACTCCTTCATGTCGGCCGGCGTCGTCTGTGCTGGTGTATGGCCGTTGATCAGCGTGTCGACGTTCGGCACGCCTGCGACCGCCTTACTGATGGTGTTGGCGTACTCGATGCCAGAGCCGCCGTTGCTCTTGTCCATGATCGGCATGCCCTTGTTCGGGAACGTGTCGCCGACGTGCATGACCTTCAGCGCCGCGAACTCGACGAAGGCGTCACCGCCGGTATGGGCGGGGCCGAAGTAGTAGAGGTTGATTTGATCGGCTCCGCTGCCGATGGTCAATTTGTCGGTGAACGTTTTCGTGATCAGGCCCTTGCCCGGATTGTCCTTGAACACGTTGGGCGTCGCGCCGAGCCCGGTCACCGGGTTACCGGCGGCGAGGTTCTTCGACGTCATGGCGTGGCCGACGATTTCCACCGTCGCGGGCATGGCGACGTTGCCGCTGGTGTGGTCGTAGTGGCTGTGGGTGTTGATCACGCGGGTCACCGGCTTGTCGGTGAGCGTCTTCACCTTGTCGAGCAGCGGCTGGCCCCAGCCGGGGTTCTTGGTGTCGACCAGCGTCACGCCGGTGGCGGTGATGAACACCGCGGTGTTGCCGCCGCCGCCGCGCAGCACGAACAGGTTGTCTTTCACTTTTTCAACGGTGAGGTTATCGACCGACGGCTGTGGCGGCGGCTGCTGTACCGCTCCGACGGCGATGGTCAGGCCGCCAACGAGGACGAGGGTTCCAAGCACTGTAATACGCTTCACGGATTGATCCTTTCACGCGGTGCACGCTCGACCGCAGACACGAAGAAGGCCAGAAAACGGGCCATGCGCTCAAGCCCCGGCGGGGAGATGACGTCCAGCACCTCGCCGGTCGTATGGTACAGCGGCGGCGCCTGCATGACACACACTTTCGCGACGTTCGGCGTGCGCCAACTGCCAGCCTCGCGCCTCGGCGCGGGCCAGCGCCGTGCGTGTCATGCGGTGAGAATGTCGCCACGCGATGGCCGAGTCAAGGTAGAGTCCGCAGATGCTGACTCTAGCCGCCGTTGTCCTCACTATTGGAATCGACCTCCTGGCCGCCGAACAGGCACCCCAGGCGCCCGTGCCTGCCATTTTCATCAGCAAGGAAGAGCACGAGAAGGTGCTCGCCGAACAGATCGCCAAGAACGTGGTCGATCAGCCGATCAAGTCGGGACAGGTGCTGGGCGGCCTGACGTCGGTGGCGACGCTGCACCGGGTCAAGGCCGAAGCCTCGTCACTGATTCACGACACCGTGACCGAGAGCTACTACATCCTGTCTGGATCGGGGACGTTGGTCACCGGTGGGTCGCTGGTCGGCGCCAAGCCGATCGACCTGACGCGTCTCAACGTCGGCATGGGACAGCAGGGCACGCGGCAGGGCGGCGTCAGCCAGCGGGTCAAGCCCGGCGACGTGATCGTCATCCCCGCCGGTACCCCGCACGGCTTCAGCGAACTCGACAGACCGATCAGCTACCTGGTGTTCCGGTTCGGCCCAACCGTCAAGTAAGCGCCAGAAAGCTCGCGGCGGCGGCCGCAAACGGCGCGGCCGCTGGTCGCACGCACGACTGCATGATGGCATGAAGGACTTAGCCGAATCTGTAGCCGCGGATGTTGAGATCAAGGTTGTCGGCAAGAGCGGGCAGCTCTCGTTGGGCAAGCGGTTCGCGGGCAAGACCCTGCGTCTCGTATCGCTACACCCGGATCACGACTCCGCCGACCAGCGTCAGGTGACGCCAGCTCCTCACTTATCCAAAAACCCCTTCAGCTCCGGCAGCCGGGCGCGCGCGTCGTTTTCTCCCATGTCGATCAGGCGCTTCACGTAGTCGGGCTGGAACATCACCAGGCTGAGTATGTCGTTCGACCGTGTCTCCCGGGTGCCCATGCCGCGGGTCAGGAAGCGGAACGCCCTCGGCAGGTCGGCCTCGTACTCGTTGGCCAGGCGGCCCAGGTCCTGTGACGGCCGCACCACGAACAGGTCGATGTGCCGCAAGCCGTGGCGCTTCTCCTCGGTCTGGCCATCGATGAGCTGATTCAACTGGCGCAGTTGCAGCGCGTCGCCATCGAGCTGGTCGAGAAAGATGGCATTGAACAGGACGCCCGCTACTTGCGCCGGTGGGGGATAGCCGACAATCTGCGGCCGATCCGCTTCCTTGCTCGTCGAAGCGTAGCGGGTCGATACGGCCAGAATCTTCTTGGCCCCCAGGTGGATCGCCGGCGACAGCGGCGCCGTGAGGCGAATGCCGCCATCGCCGTACCAGCCGCCGTCCACTTCAATGGCGGGGAAGAAGAACGGTAAGGCTGCTGACGCCATGACGTGGTCGACGCGAATGGCGCAGATCTCGCTCCGGCGTTGCGGTCGCTCCCACGTGGGGATCAGCTCGTCGGCGCGGGTCTGTACCCAGGTGACCGATTGGCCGGTGGTGTAGCTCGAGGCGGTGAGGGCAAACGAGCGCAGCCAACCGTCTTGCAGGCTCTTCGGGATGCCGCCGAGCAACCCGCCCTCGGCGTGCAACTCGCGCGTGAGCATCTCGCGCAATGGGTCGGTGTCGACAAAGCTCTTGGCGGGTGGCAGCAGTGGCTGGCCGCCCGCCATCAGGCGGCCACCCCAGCGCAGCGTGCGCGAGGCCAGGTCGCGCAGGTCGACGCGGAAGACGTGGTCGATGTGTAACCCGGCCCACATCTGCGCCAACTGCTCGACCTTGTCGTCGAAGGGCGATTGGTGTGTGGCAAGGAAGGCGGCATTGATGCCGCCGGCCGAGACGCCGGTCAGGATGTCGGGCACGGCCTGCGGGCACTCGCGCGCCAGCACGCGCAGCACGCCCACCTGGTATGCTGCCCGCGCCCCGCCACCACTCAACACCAGCGCCAGTCCGCGCGGTTCGCTCCCGTTGGTCACGACGGCATGCTACCGCGAAGTGACTGGCTGCGGGCCTTGGCTCACCAATTGCCGCACCTCTCGATGGTCGATCAGTTACGTCGACGTTTCGGTGGAGGTTCGCAGTGGCGTCCCGCCGTCTATTCGCAGGTCTTGCGGTCGTCTCACCACTTCATCGCGGCTCCCGCTCTGGCCGCGTCGTCCCTGACAGGGGAACTAGTACTGGTCAGTAGCCGAGGATTCCCCGGTGCGCTGCTGCGCCGCATTTGGCGTCAGGGGTGCCAACGTGCCAGGCAGTATCTGGATTTCGTGCGGCGTATTCTGGCTTGGGCAAATAGCCATCATCATCCGCAGCCGTAAAGGCATCAAGCCGCGCGAAGTGTGGCCGGCACTGTTGCTGCTTGGCAGCGGTGCGCTGTTGTTGTGGTGGGCGATCATCAAGGGCAGCGGATTGCTGCAGATCCGGTCGGAGTCGCCCTGACTTCAACGGGGCAGCACGCCGTTCTAGACGCTCTGTCCGGCCACGCTCAGCTGATGCGCCGCCACGCCTGAACACGAAGACCACGAAAGTCGCGAAGACTGCCACTAATCAAGGCTTCGTGTTCTTCGTGTTCTTCGTGTTTAACGGTAGGATCCCAACGTCATGAACACCGGCTCCTACGTCAACGGCAAGTGGTATCGTCCGGCCTCGAGCGGCACGACCAGGAACATCAATCCGGCAAATACCAGCGATGTGATCGCGGAGTATCCGCTCGCGACCGCGGCCGATGTGGGGCTGGCGATTGACGCGGCGGTGGCGGCGTGGCCGTCGTGGAAGAAGACGCCGGGACCCGAGCGTGGTCGGGTGTTGTGGCGCGCCGCTGACATTGCCCGCCGGCGCCTCGACGAGCTCGCCCGCACGCTGACCCGCGAGGAAGGCAAGATTCTGAAAGAAGCGCGCGGCGAAGTGCTGAAGGGCATTTCGCTGCTCGAGTACTACGCCGGCGAAGGCTTCCGCATGCACGGCAAGACGCTGCCGTCTGAATCGCGCGACACCTTCACCTACACGGTGCGGCAGCCCATGGGCGTCGTTGGCTTGATCGCTCCCTGGAATTTCCCGTGGGCTATCCCCGTCTGGAAGAGCGCCCCCGCCATCGTCTCTGGCAACTGCGTCGTCTTCAAGCCATCGGAGCTGACCCCGGCGACGACCGTTCTGCTCACTGAAATCTATGACGAGGCGGGACTGCCGCCGGGTGTGTTCAACATGCTCGTCGGCACCGGACCTGAAGTTGGCGAAGCGATGGTTGCGGCGCCGCAGCTGCGCGCCATTTCGTTCACTGGTTCGAATCGCGTGGGTGGTGCGTTGTATGTGAAGGCCGCGCAGCGCGGCGCGAAGGTGACGTGCGAGATGGGCGGCAAGAACGCCGTGATCGTGATGCCCGACGCCGATCTCGATAAGGCCGCCATCGCCATCCATGGCGGCGCCTTCGGCTCCACCGGGCAGCGCTGCACCGCAACGTCACGCGTGATTGCGCATGCCGAGATCAAGAATGCGCTGGTCGAACGGCTGGTCGCGGCGGCGAAGAGAATGAAACTGGGTCCCGGGCTGGACGACTCGTCCGACATGGGCCCGTCGGTGGGCGATCGCCAATGGCAGACGGTGATGGATTACATCAAGGTCGGCCAGGGCGAAGGTGCGCGGATGCTGACCGGTGGCACGCGTCCCGCGGCGCTCAGCCACGGCTACTTCGTCGAACCGACCATTTTCGACGGTGTCTCGCCATCGATGCGGATCTTCAAGGAAGAGATCTTCGGACCCGTGCTGGCGGTGACCACCGCCTCGTCGCTTGAAGAAGCCCTGCAGTTCGCCAACGGCGTCGAGTACGGCCTGACCACGTCGATCTTCACCGAGAACATTTCATCGGTGATGAAGTTTGTGGATGAAGTGGAGACCGGCATGGTCCACGTCAACGAGCCGACCGTGGGCGGAGAGGCACAGTTGCCGTTCGGCGGCACCAAGTCGACTGGTGTGGGGGAGCGCGAGATGGCGGAAGAAGGCCTGAACTTCTTCACCGAGCTGAAGACCGTCTTCATCAACTACTCGGGCAAGGCCGAGCGGTCGATGACCAGGTAAAGTTGAGCCAATCTGCGGCTGTCCGCGTCATCGGCGGCCCAGGCGACACACGATCTCGTATTCCTTCGGCGTGACCGGCTGCACTGACAGCCGGCTGCCTTTCTGGTTCACCATCATGTGCTGCAGGCCTTTGACCTGCTTCAGCGCCGTCAGCGGCAGCACGTCCTTGAAGCGCTCGACGAAGGCGATCTCGACGCTGTACCAGATTGGCTTCTCGGCCGTGTGCTTGGGATCGTAGTAGTCGTGGCCCTTCCGTAAGGCGAACGGATCCGGATAGCCCGCGCGAGAGATCGCGGCCAGGCCGGTCACGCCTGACGGCTCGGCGTTCGACGCGTAAAACAGCACGCCGTCGCCCACCTGCATGTCGTCGCGCATGAAGTTACGTGCCTGGTAGTTGCGCACGCCCTCCCATCCGGTCTTGCCGTCACGCTTCAGGTCGTCGATCGTGTACGCGCTCGGCTCGCACTTCATCAGCCAGGAACGTTTGGGCATGGGAAAACTCTACAGGATAATTCCGCCATCTTCTCGCTGTTCAACCAGATGCTGCTGCGGCCGCTGCCGGTGGCCAATCCGGGTGAACTGGGAAAGTCTATAATCGATTCAGCAATGGAAAGCATCGTCGTCACCACGAAGTTCCACGCCGGGCACCGGCAACTGGGCCACCCCGGCAAGTGCCGGTTCGTCCACGGCCACACCTGGCACGGCAAGGTCGTGATCGCGGCCGAGGCGCTGCCGCGCAACGACTTCGACCTGTCGATTGACTTCGGCGACATCAAGGCCGTGATGCGCTTCCTGGATCACAAGATGCTCATCACCGAGCAGGACACGGCCTTCCTTGATGCCGGCCTGTTCGAGCCCGAGGGCGTCGTGGTGTTGAAGGGGAAGGGACCGAGCGTCGAAAACGTCGCCCACTACGTGTTCGATCGGGTTGTGGCGCTGATCCGACAGCAGTACCCCGGCAAGGGCATCGGCTACACGGTCGAAGTCACCATCCAGGAAACCGAGAACAACACGTTCATCGTCGAGAAGGCCGTGGTGATCTAGTCAGAACTTGACCGCGACGGTCAGCGACGCGGAGCGGCCCGGCGCCAACACGGTGCGCACGTCCTGGCTTGCGTAGTACTGCTGAGCCAGCAGGTTGCGCGCCTGGACGCGCAGCTCCAGCGGTCGGGCGACGCGGATGCCCGCTGCGAGGTCAAGCAGGGCGTAGCCGGGCACCGCCCGCTCGGTCGGGCCGACGTGGTCATCGTCCGAGAAATACGCCGTCCGCACCTGCCCAAACCCACGCGCGCCGAACTGCTTGCGCACCACCGCCGAGAGGTTGGCGGGCGACAGGTCGTCGAGGTAAGCGTGGTCGTCGAGGGCGCGCCCTTCGGCGACCTGTGAGGCGATCTCGAGCGTGACGCCGGCCCCGAGGTCGGCCTGGCCCTCGACCTCGAAGCCGCGAATGCGCGCGGTGCCGCGGTTACGGAAGAAGAAGAAATCCGTCGTCGTCGAGTAGCGCTCGATCAAGTCGTGGATTCGATAATCGTAGTAGAACGTGGCGACGCGGAACCGTGACGTCACGTAGCGCAAGGCGAGGTCGCCCTGGACGCTGGTCTCGGGCGCGAGGTCCGGGTTGCCGGTGATGAAGCCGCGGCCCGTCGGGCCGCGATAGTAGCGGTCCGACAACACCGGGTCGCGGAAGCCGCGCGCGATCTGTCCGGTCAGGCTGAGGCCCTTGGCGAGGTCGACCGTCGTCGAGGCAAAGCCCGAGAAGGCGCCGTTGCCGGTGGCGCGATCGCCGAAGTAGCCGCCTCTGTTCTTCGCGGTGACATAGTCGGCGCGGCCGCCGGCGCCGACGGTGAGCCGCGAGGCCAGGGCCGCGTCGATCGAGACGTAGGCGCCCGCATCGGTGCGCTGGGCGTTGTCGATCGAGACGTTGGGCCGCGTGCTGACCACGTCGCCGGCCAGGTTGTAGGTGATGAGGTCATCGATCGCGTGCAGGTCGAAGCGGCCGTTGACGTCGACACCCATCTCGAGACGGGCCTTGCCGAGCAACCGCTCAGCAAATCCCTTGACCTGGTAGTCACTGGCCGAGACGTCGGCGCGCTCGATGGTGCGTCCAGTGGTGGCGGTGGCGAAACGATCCTGAGCCGTGGCCTGGGCGTAGCGGCCGGCGAAGCCGGTGATGCCGACGCGCTGGAAGCCGCCCACGGCGCGCGCTTCGTAGTTGGCGGTGAAGCGATGCGAGTCTTCGGTGGGGTAGTAGAACCGGACGATGCGCGAATTGTTACGCGGTCGCGCGATGTCTCGACCGAAGTCGCTTTGCCATCCGGCGGTCAGGTAGCCGGCACCCAGCTTCTGCTCGACCCGTGCCAGGAAGCCGCGATCGGAATAGCCGGAGTTAAAAACCTCACCGCTCGGACTGTCCCAGTCATCGGCCTGACGGGCGTGCGTGGCGACCAGGAAACCGCCGGCGGCGGTGCCCTTCGACACTTCCGCGGAGCCGCGCTGTTCCGGGATGCCCGCGCCGACACTGCCGCTGAGGTTGGCGGCCCAGGGTGAACCCGGCGCCACCGACCGGGTGCGAACCGAGATCACGCCGCCGAACGCGTCCGAGCCATAGGCGACCGAGCCTGGTCCGCGCGCGACGTCGACGGCTTCAATGGTGCCGGCATCCATGTAGGTGGCGCTCGGACCAGCCCGCCGCTCGGAACTGACGCGTGCCCCGTCGATCAGGATGAGCGTGCGGCCGCGGGCCAGGCCACGAATGGCCGGCACCGCTGCTTGACCTTCGGACACCTGGTGCACGCCGGCCACGTTCTCAATCGCCTGGATCAGGTTCGCCGGCTGGCGCACCGCCACATCGCGGCCGCTCACGCTGGTGGTGCCCGCTGCGGGGGTGGCCTCGATGCTGGGCGCCGAACCCGATACGGTCACCGACTCGCTGAGCAGCGGGGCGATCGTCACGATCAGTTCTTGCCCGGCATCGAGCCGCTTGATCAGGACCGGCCGCGCATACGTGCCCGCGGCATCGATCACCAGGATCTCAAATGGCGGGGTCGGGTCGGGCTGCCAGTTGAACCGCCCGTCGGCGTCGGTGATGGCCTCGCCCGGGCGGCCCAACACCGAAACGATGGCGTTGGCGACCGGGCGGCCCTGCTGGTCGACCACTCGGCCTGTCATCGCGAACGCGGAGGTCGGCAGGGCCAGGACGACAAGCAGAAAGGCAATTCGAATCGGCATAACCCATGACCGTACGGCGCGCGACGTCCGACGACCAGCAGTCGTAGTCAGCCGATTATATCGGGGACTCTATTGGACAGGGTAAGATCGCCTGCGACCATGCGCGACCGGCGAGCCATCTTCGCCCTCTTCTTCTGTTCCGGTATCGCGGGCCTCGTCTACCAGGTGCTCTGGCTGCGCCGGTTGTCGCTGGTG
>Ga0049085_10001242_pt1 | contig 10136 bp, 9 predicted proteins | sample GreLakmeSU08MSRF_FD_66721 | JGI IMG/M metagenome (GOLD analysis project Ga0049085, IMG submission 66721) | Freshwater lentic microbial communities from great Laurentian Lakes, MI, USA - Great Lakes metaG SU08MSRF | ecosystem: Environmental > Aquatic > Freshwater > Lake | place: Great Lakes... | reverse complement strand
ATTCGTTTCTTTTTAACGCCACTCCCCGACCATGAAGGCGACCACGTCGCTCCGGGGTGAAGGCAGCAGACCCGGATCCCGCGATTTTTAGTCTCCGCGCGTAGTACCTGCGCTAGGCCCGTTACCCCAAACTTCGCCGCGCAATAAGCAGCGGCGTTAGGATAAGCCCCGCGCCCCGCGATTGAGCTCATAAAAAAAATACTGCCGCGCTTCCGCTGGAGCATCGCCGGCAAGAAGGCCTGCGTAACTAAAAATGGGCTGCGAAGATTAACCGCAATCTGACGATCAAACTCTGCAACGGTAGTTTTTACAAAGGGCGCCATCGTAAAGGTACCCGCATTATTGATGAGCGCGTCCACAGGACCAAAATGTTTGTGCACCGCCCGCGCCATCGCGGCGACCGCGCCTTCATCCGTTACATCACAAGGGAAAATTTCGACCGTGGCCCCTGCTTGCAGACAAGCGCGCGCGGCCCGCTGAAGATTTTTCTCGCGGCGCGCCACTAAAGCCAACCGCACCCCAGGAATTTGCTCGGCGAAGACGTGGGCAATGGCGGCGCCAATGCCCTGAGAGGCGCCCGTGATGAGGATGAGGGGAGGCTTAGAGGCCATGGAATCGGTAATTGGTTGGGGGTTATTGGTTATCGGTTATGGGTAAATTCAACTTAAAACCTTCATTACGCGAGCGGGAGAGATAGCTGTCAGTTTTATGGTTAAGCTTTAAGCTCGGATCCTACGCCCAGCCTTGGGCTTTTGGGGCCAACCCCACCGCGAAATTAAGGCTCAAGGGAGATGACCAGCGGATCAGCCGATGACCTGTCACCCATGACCGAGCACCTGCCTTCAGCACACCAAAGCGCCGAAGTCCATGAAGTCAGCGGTGAACCCACCTTTGACCCCTTTGCAGATCACGCTGACCGCATCGTGAGAATGCAGCGACTCGAGATGGGAACAAGCGATGCGGAAATCCTTAATCCGGCGATCGGCATCAAAGGCTTGATAAAGTAAGCGGGCGGCATCTTCGACAAATTTGAGGTTCGCCCCATTCAACTCCGCAAAGGCCTGCTCATCTTCTCGCTTCACCATCACCTGGGTCTCCGTCTGCAAGGCAGCCAAACAAAGCGCATGCACATCCTCGAGCCAGATTTTTTTTCCGTCGCTCTCTTCTAATGTAATCCGAGCCTTGCTGCGCTGAGAATGCGACACGCCGTACGCACCGCGTTGGTCGCGGGCGTGCTCCGTCAATTCGGCCGAGCAGGGACACGCAGATGAATAGACAAAATCAAAATGAATGAAGCGACGATAGCGACCATCGCGGGTCATCACCCCCTCAAAGGCCACCGCATAAAACTGAAAACCGGCCAGACCGCTGCGCAAGCTGTCGCGCACCATCGGATAGGAGAAAGCAATTTTTAGCCGTGCATCCTTGCTCGCGACCGTGTGCAGATAACTTTTTAAAATTTTACCCATCCACTCGCCCGTCGTAACGGCATCTTTATGTTCATAAAAAGAACGCATGATACGGCCCATATTAATACCCTTGAGCTCAGCCTCGAGCGAGACCGTGCCGGTCACACTGGTTTCCAACGTGAGTATCTTGCCGGCTTTAGTGCGATACTTAAGGGGCAACTTGAAGTTATGAATCCCGACCTGTTGAATGGGCACATTGGCGCCCTGAATGGCCTCATGCGCCACCTCCATCATGTCGGGCATACTTGCGCGATAGGCGGCTGAGGCGCGGAATTTCTGATCATACTTTGACTTAACTAAGGGCGGCTGCCCGCTGCTCGAGCGGTGAAGATACATCTGTTTCATGGAGAACGGGTCGTTTTTGGTTGGTAGGCCCGCGGGTGACGTTAACCGCGGTAAAATAATTATTGGGGATCGGGTCCAAAATACTCGGCAAAATTGCGCGGCGTCTCGTACAAACGCACGCAGTGTAATTGTCCGCTCGTGATGTGCGGGGCAATCTCCTGCCAAAAGGCGATGACCAGATTTTCGGTGGAAGGATTTACCCCGCGTAGAAAATCTACCTCTTCGTTGAGGTTGCGGTGATCGCATTTGTCGACGACCGCGCTCATGATAATCTGCTTCAACTTACCCAAATCCATGATGTACCCCGTGTCGGGGTCGGGCGCACCGCGTAGCGTCACATCAAGCACATAATTATGGCCGTGCCAGTGCGGATTAGTGCACAGCCCATAATGTTCATCATTCCACGCCTGACTCTTAGTGGGATTATGCAGGCGGTGCGCCGAATTAAAATGAACCTGCCGCGTAATATAAACGTTCCCCGCCCGCCCGCGGGTGGGAGCAGCAGATGATGCAGGAGGGGAGGCCGATGACGACATGAGGAGCAAGCGAAGTCAGATTTTCCTTGGCGTCAACCTCCACGACCCAGCGAGCTATCCGTTAAAATAACGATTGCACGACTTACGCTGGACCCTGTTCATCCCCCTGCATGGCGATGCGCTTTAGTATTTTAGGCAGCGGGAGTAGCGGGAATGCTGCCTTCCTGCAGACCGATAACACGCGCGTCCTGATTGACGCTGGCTTCTCGGCGAAACGGTTGGCGGGTATGCTCGAAAGCTTGGGAGAAAAAATCGAATCGATTGATGCGATCCTGTTAACGCACGAGCATAGTGATCATGCCGCTGGGCTGAAGGGGCTGGCCCGCTATCCGCAGATTAAAGTTTTTGCTAATCGCGCCACCGCGACCAAAGCCCAAACAGGACTCAAGCATCGCATACCCTGGCAGCTTTTTGAAACGGGGAGCACCTTTCAGTTTCGTGATTTAGAAATTAGCAGCTTCGCCGTGCCGCACGATGCACAGGAGCCGGTGGGATTTTTTATCGCGCACGGTGAAAATGATCTGCTCTCGCCGCGCCGCAGTTTGGCTTGGCTCACCGATCTGGGCCATGCCCCAGTACACGTGCGGGAACGCATTCGGGAAGCGGATGTGTTGGTGGTTGAAGCTAATCACTGTGCACAAATGCTTGAGGCTGACACCAAACGCCCCTGGAGCACCAAACAGCGGATCAGCGGGCGACATGGCCATCTCTCCAATGCCGCCGCGCGCGAGTTGCTTGAATCCGTCACGGAGTCCCGCTGGCGCCAAGTTTTCTTCGCCCACCTCAGCCAAGATTGCAATTCCCCTGCGGCGGTGGCGACCGCCTGCGGCCCCGTACTCACGGCCCGCGGCTGCAGTTTTTCGGTCGTCGCCGCCGGCGCCAGCACCCCTTTCTACGAATTCGCTTAGAGCCGGCTCCACTCGGCCACGCGGCAGCGGTAATTAAACGCAGGGCTTACTTCGTGGCGGGCTGCTCGTGTTCGGCGATATATTTTCGCGTCGCATCGGGCAACTCATGCCAAATACGCCAAGCAATCACACTGCCAACTAGGGCAAAGGGCATTAGAAAAATGGGCCACCACTGCCAGCTGTAACCGGAGAGATAGCCCACGCTGATTGATTGTACGCTGCTCCCCAGATAAACACAGCCGTCCAAAATACCGGAGCAGGTCGCCGTCGCTTTGCGGCCACCAAAATCGGCCGCCGCCGTGCCGGACATTAACGAATGGACGCCGGTCACAGCCCCGACGATGAGCAGGGCGGAGACGCCGACCACCAGCGGATGGGAAAAAATTGTCATCGCCATCACCGCCGCCATTAAAAACATCAAGAGGCTAAACATCGCCGCCGGGGGGCCACGCCGCGATTGGAATAATTTGTCAGAGATCAATCCGCCGGCGAAGGCGCCGACGATGCCGAAGATGCACAAGAGCAAGCCCCAGTTGGCGAGAATGCTTTCCGCCCCCACCTGCTTCACATCGTGGGCAAAAACTGAATACCACTGCATGATCCCGTTGCGCAGCACCCCCGAGGTGAGCTCCACCCCCGCAAACATCAGCATGAGGGGATTACAGAAAACTTTCTTCAGCAAATCGCGGGTCGAATATTCCTCATGCATGTGACCAGACGAGGCATCGTGCGTGTCGAGATGCGGAAAACCCGCTTCCTCCGGAGTATCTTTAATGAGCCAAAAATCCAAGACCACCCAGATAAGTAAGATGGCGGCAGGAATGAAAAATACGGCCCACGTGGCATCGACGCCCAAGCCCGTCGGCATAAACAAACGGCGAATCAGGACCGGCAACCAATGATCGGTCGCGAGCGCATTGACTTTCGTCATCTTAATAATTGCCGCGCCCCAATCGAAGGCGAAATAAACGCCGAAGGATATGAGCGTGCCAAAAATCGCCCCGAACAAACCGCGCTCCCGTACATGAAACCAGTTGGCTTTGACCTTAATAATGGAGACCGCGCCGTAGCTTTGAAAATACATATTGAGGGCGTAAAGGACGGAGAACACTCCCACTAACCGCATCTGCAATCGACCGGTCACCACCAGCCAAGTGACCACCCCAAGCCCCAGGTTCGCCAGGGAAGCACCCAACGCGGCAATAATTATTCCTTTCTTGCCGCCAATTTTATCCACCAGCGGTCCGTTCACGAGAAATGACAGGGCATAAGTTCCCGTGCCGGCCGCAAAGATTAGCCCAAATTCCTCATTCGTCATCAGGCTACCGAGCGCCGTTTTTGCCACCGCTAAATTATAGCGCCCCATGTAGAGAAACGCATACGTCATCCCGAGAGGGAACCAATTGATGAAGCGACGGCTTAAAAACCACGGGCCGTGCTTGAGCGGATTATTATAAAAATAAATTCCGATGACAATCAGCAGACAGAAACCGACGAGGCCGAGATCCATAAAACTGGGTGGGGGTGGGAAGAGCGGTTAGGTAGCCGCAATGAAAAGTATTATCCGCTAAAACTAAAGCGCGCGCCAAACAACGCACGCCGAAAATCTCGGCCGCCGGTAAATTGATTGGCCGCCACCTGATTGTAACCAAGCGACGGCTAGGTCTGACCCGCCAGCTATCGACGCGACGCTCAGCAAGTTAAAACCGACGAGACCGCCGCCGCCCTGACTGGATCCACAGACCCTCGGCAGGCCGAGGGGAATAGGCTTTGCTGACTGGCGTGATAGCTGCTTAATCCTCTGCCGATGTCTTCCACCACTTCACTGCGGCGCACCAAAATTATTGCCACCCTGGGGCCGGCCACGGAAAGCGAGGCCATGCTGGTAAAACTCATCACCGCAGGCGTCGACGTCGTTCGGCTGAATATGGCGCACGCTAAGCATGAATGGACGCGCCTAATCATTCGCCGCATTCGCGTCGCGGCCCAGCAAGCTGGACGCGAAGTAGCCATCATGATGGACATCAAAGGTCCCGAAATCCGGACCGGCGATTTAGCGGTACCGCTCGAGCTGCGCGTTGGAGAAATTTTCGACTTCACCGTCAAACCCGAAGCCGAACGCGCTAGCGGCGAAGAAATCCGCTCCGTCGATGTGAATTATCGCGACCTCGTTAATGACATCAAAATTGGTGATACCGTCCTCGTTGATAGCGGTCTCATCCGCCTCGAGGTCCTCACCAAAGATCAGGCACACATTCGCTGCCGCGTGCTCACGCCGGGTTCGCTGACATCGCGCCGCCACATCAATCTGCCGGGCGTGCATGTTAATCTCCCCTCTTTCACGGAGAAAGATAAGGCGGACACGATCGTCGGCATTGAAGAGGGGGTCGATTTTATCGCGCTATCATTTGTGCGCGAAGCCTCCGACATTGAAAAACTCCGGCTTTTTTTGCAGGAGAGAAATTCCCCCGCGCGCATTGTCGCTAAAATCGAGGATCAGTCCGCCATCGATAACCTCGATGACATCATCCGAGCGACCGACGTCTTGATGGTCGCCCGCGGTGATCTGGGCATTGAAGTGCCGCTGCAAGAGCTGCCGGTGATTCAGCGCCGCGCCGTCCGCACCTGTTTAGCGATCGGCCGACCTGTCATTATTGCCACCCACATGCTGGAATCAATGATCACCCAGCCGATGCCCAACCGCGCGGAAATTACAGATGTAGCGAACGCGGTTTATGAGCAGGCCGACTGCGTCATGCTCTCAGGGGAAACGACCATCGGGCAATATCCGCTCGAGTGCGTGCGGATTCTCGACACCATCGCGCGCCGGATTGAGGCGGAGCAGACAACAGATATCCTCGAGCCCGCCGTGTTTATCGGGGAGCGCATGAAGGTATTTCGTGCCGCCGTCGTGCTGGCCAACGAAATTCCGCGATCACTGATTGTCGTATTTACGCGGCATGGCACCAATGCCGCTGGCCTCGCCGCCCACCGACCACCGCATGCACCTATTCTCGCCATCACTGACTGCGTGGAAACGATGCGTCATTTGCGCATCGTCCGAGCCGTAGAGCCTTTTTTACTCACGCCCTTCAGCAATCCCGAAGCCACGATCGAACGAGCGATCGCCTCCCTGCTAAAATTGGGCCGCATTCGCGAGGGCGACAAATTGATCATTGTTTCCGATATCCAGACGAAAGATCGGCGTATTGATAGTATTCAACTACGCGAAGTTTTTGCTTCGACTCTGTAAATTAATTATTGCTCGGCATAATAATTATAAAAAATACCCGCAGAAACTGCTTCAGGCCTCGCCGGCAAGCGACCTGAAGATCTTTTCCACGACCACTTAGTCGGCAGAAAATAAAGTGCGCTTGAGCAGTTGCCGCGCACGATAGAGGCGATTCTCCACTGCTTTCGGGGTGCAGTCCAAGGCTGCGGCAATCTCGGCGGTAGTTTGCTCCTCATATTCGAAAAGAATGAGCGCGGTGCGCAAGTCGAGCGGCAGCGCCGCCACCGCTTGTTGCACGGCTAGAATTTGCTCCTGCCGTAACGCGCTCTGCGCCGCGGAAGCCCCTGAACGGGATTCATCGGCGATTTCCCCGCCGGCCTCAATCCACGCATCGAGGGAATGCACCGGGTGACGCTGCCACCAACGCAAACGATTCTTAGCTAAATTAGCCGTAATCGCGTAACACCAAGTGGAAAATTTTGCGCCCGGCCGATAATGAGTGCGCTTAGTAAAAATCCGGCAAAAAACTTCCTGCGCGAGATTCTCCGCTTCCGTCGCATTACCGAGTAGCCTAAAAATAAAACGCTTCACGGGCATCTCCCACCGCTCCATCAGCGCCGCCAAAGCCGCTTCTTCTCCACCCTGTAAGCGGCGCATCAACTCTTCATCGCTGGCGCCAGTAGCTAGATCAGCAGCCATGATTCAATGCGTATGATTCATCTGCAAATCGGGCGCCGTCGCATGATCAAAAGCGGCAATTTTTGGCAACATCAGCGCCAGATAGCGGCGGCCATCTTCGGCGGCCATCAGCGCGGCCACTTTTTGTACATGAACCGTAAGCGCTTGTTCGCAAACTGAGCGTAATTCTTTGACGGCCAACTCGGCGGCAGCTCGGGGCCCCGGCGAACTGGTCTTAGCCGTCAGCGCATCGCGCACTTTAGTCGCCTCTTGAATTAACCGGCAGTGCTCAACGCAGCTACCGGCGTAAGCTTGGTGCACGACTTGAATCGCAGCAAACTGCTGATCGGTGAGATGGAAATCTTGCCGCAGCCAATGCCAAGCGTCTCCCTTTTCAGCCGCAGCATGCAGTGCTGAGTCACAGCTCAGGCGATAACAAACAAAACCAAAAATCGCTGCGCCCAGCACAATCAAAGCTAAGGTGCTGACTAAATATTTCATGGCTGGATCGACAACAGCCCAGCCTGCACTCGAGGGTCGAGCGCTACTAAATAGGTGCTGACCAACACCTCACGATCCATGCGCGCACGGATGACGGCCGCAGTTCGACCGGTGTAGGCCGCGATCCCGCAGGCCGCGATAGCTGTGAACAGCCAAACCACCGCATGGGGCCGCAAATAATCTGCCCAGGTATCGTGAGCTGATCGCCGCAGGCGCGCCCAAACCTGCGGCCGAAAGGCTGAATCCGCAGGTGGACTCACCCGCCAAGCACGCAAACGCTCGGTTAAGCTATCAGGGGGAATAGTCATAGAGAGTTGTACTTAATACACCGCGACCGGACAAATCACTCACGAGCACTAAAATATTCCGAGGGATTTATGCCTGAGTGGTGTATTAATCAATGACGCTCGTCTCATCTTTTGTCCAATGCTCAAATTAACCCATCCCGCTATCATGAAAAACATCCGCCCGCTCTTTGCTATTTTATTTACGCTCGGCGCCGCCCTGAGCTTTGCCGAAACGAAAGCACCCTCGCCGAATGCCCCCCTAGCGCCCTCGGCGACGTGGCTAGCCCAAGCCCAAAGCCAGTATCCGCTCAAGACCTGCGTCGTATCGGCAGAAGAGATCGGTGGGGCGATGGGCCCGGGCATCGACTATGTTTATCAACAAGCGGGCCAACCCGATCGGCTGGTGCGCTTCTGCTGCAAACATTGCCAGCAGGATTTCGATCAAGCACCCGTCAAGTATCTCAAGCTCATCGACGACGCCGCCGCTAAGGCAAAATAACCTTCCACGCGCCCGGGCCTGGCTCGTCACGGCGCCGCCATAAGGGCCCGCTTCTTTCCCTCAGAAAACCACCCCCAGACACCCCCGACCCAATGATCACACGCTTATGGCTCATACTCGCGCTGGGCGCGGCAGCGGGAGCAGGCTATTTCTTCGCCGGCTTACCCGTCGCTGCACCGGGCGCTCTGTCCAGCGTCGCCGCGCGCACCTATCAGTGCCCCATGCACCCGTGGATTAAATTGGATCGACCCGGTAAATGCACAATCTGTGGGATGGATTTGGTTACGACCAATCAGCCGGGAGGCAACGACTCGACGGCGGCGGACCCTGATCTTGTCACCTTGACGCCAACGAGCGCCGCTATCACGGGCGTCCAAACAGCGATCGTCAAACGCGGTCCATTAATTCGCACCACCCGGGTAGCTGGCGTGATTGCTGATGACGAAACTCGTCACCGCATTCTGGCCGCCCGCGTCCCCGGCCGCGTCGAAAAATTATTCGTGAATTATGTCGGCGCCGAGGTAACCGCCGGCGCGCCCCTCGTAACTATTTACAGCCCAGAGTTGCTCACCGCCCAACGCGTTTACCTCGAGCGGCTCAAAGCGGGAACTTCGGCCTACACCCAGTCGGAACGTTCTGCCGCCCGCGAGCGGTTACTAGAACTTGGGTTGACGAATGAGGAAATCACGATCTTGGAGCACACCCAAGAGCCCACCGCGATTCTCACGGTGCGCGCGCCGATGACTGGCACCGTGGTGACGCGGGCGGCCTACGAAGGGCAATATGTGCAAACCAACGACCCGCTCTTTGAGATCGGTGATTTTGCCACGATGTGGTTTGTGTTTGATGCGCACGAAAGCGATTTACCGTGGCTTCAGCTCGGGCAACAGGTGGAAGTATCCACCGCCAGTCGGCCTGGGCAGATTTTAACCGCCCCGATCGCCTTCATTAACCCCAACCTCAACGCCGCCACGCGGACTGTCAGTGTGCGGGTGGTCCTCACGAATACCGATCGCACCTTACTCCACGAACAAACGGCCTTAGGTCGTGTGCGCATCGAACAACCTGACACGCTCATCGTCGAACGCCGGGCCGTGCTCCAACACAGTGGAGCGCCGATCGTTTATCTAGAGCAAGCCAACCGTCGTTATATTGCGCGGGCGATCCAGCTCGGACGAATTGGGGACGAATTCGCCGAGGTACTGGCGGGCCTAGCCGAGGGCGATCGCGTCGTGACCGAAGCGGCGCTGCTACTGGATAGCCAAGCTCAACTCGCTCATGCTGCGACGAGTACTCCCGCGAACGAAATTATCGCCACGCCATCACGGGCGCGCGACGCCACTCCCCGCAAAGCCTCCGCGGCTAGCTCAGCGCATTTAATCACCTTGGCCTTAGCGAGCGCCGATGGGGCCGCCGCCCTGGCCACGGATAATCTTAGCGCTTACCAGAAAAGTCTCCCCATCATACGTAGCGCGCTGACCAGTTACCTGGCAAATTCTGGTGAGAACAAACGCAGTCCGCTCGCCGACCTGGCCTTGCCCGATCAAACTGACCTGCGCCTGGCGCGGCGCGACTTTGAACCTTTCAGTACCGCGCTCGCCGATCTTGTCCGTGAGCAACGTTTACCGACCCATGAAAAAATCTGGATCTTTGAGTGCCCGATGTCGCCCGTCTTAGGCAC
>Ga0049085_10001241_pt1 | contig 10147 bp, 9 predicted proteins | sample GreLakmeSU08MSRF_FD_66721 | JGI IMG/M metagenome (GOLD analysis project Ga0049085, IMG submission 66721) | Freshwater lentic microbial communities from great Laurentian Lakes, MI, USA - Great Lakes metaG SU08MSRF | ecosystem: Environmental > Aquatic > Freshwater > Lake | place: Great Lakes... | reverse complement strand
CAGAAGAGGAGGTTCTCAAATGAAAGTGAACGGAAGAAGAATAGTGACAGACAGAAGAACGGCGCATCATGTTTCACTGAAACATATTGGATAAAACGTGGAATGTCCAGTATCGAATCGAAAAATAAGGTATCGGAGATACAAAAAGAAAATGCGAAAAAATCTATTTTAAAAACAAAACCGGAATACTCTCATTTTAATAAACAATATTGGATAATAAAAAAGGGATTATCTGAAGAAGATGCGGTAAAAAGAGTGTCCGAATTACAATCAATTTTATCATTTAGATCGTCTAAATTTAAAGGAAAAGTTAGATCAAATGAAAGTAAATTAAAAATTTCTAATTCGATGAAGAAAAAAATAGAAATTGTTGGATCCGGTGTGTGGGCAAGTCATTTCGGTTATTTTAATGGAAGTTCGAAAATTGAACGAGAATTTTTTTGTTATATAAAGGAAAATATAAACAAAAATGTTGAGGCAAATTTTCCTATTAAGAATTATATTGTAGATGTTATTTCTAATAAAAAAATCGTCGAATTTTATGGTGATTTTTGGCACGCAAATCCAAATTTCTATAAAGTTGGAGAATATCTTAAATATGATGCGTTTAATACAACCGCTGAAAAAATTTGGAAAAAAGATAAACTAAGAGTAGATTTTTTGAAATCTATGGGTTATGATGTTTTGGTTATTTGGGAGAATGATTGGATTAAAAATAAAAAAGAGTGTATAGATAATATTAAAAAATTTTATGAAAATGATAATTAAAAATGTTCGTGAAAAAATAAAAATTAAAGATTTATTTGAAAAACTTGGTGTTAAAGATGAAGAAAACGCATTGGAACAAATAAAATTTCCATTGAAAGTTAACACACCATATGGATTTAAAAATATAGTAACAGCGTTTAGAACGGAAAATCAAAAAACTGTCACATCTTATTTTGGAAACAATAAAACCCTCAAAACATCTGAAAATCATAGACTAAAGGTAAATGGTCAGTGGAAATATGTAAAAGACATTGAAGTTGGTGAATCGGTTGAAACCGAGTCGGATAATACAAAATTGATTTCAAAAAATGAAGGCAAAGATGAAGTTTTGTATGACATTTCCGTGGCTGATGTGCATTGTTATTTTAGTAATGGAATACTTTCTCATAATTCTTGGGTTTTGGCTAAACTTGGCACGGAAGCAATGAAACAGGGAAAAAATGTATTACACGTTACGCTTGAGTTAAATGAGAATTACGTTGGGTTAAGATACGATGCGTGTTTCACAGGTATTGATTTTCAAAATATTAGAAACAATGTGGACATCGTTAAACAGAAAATATCACAAGTTCCAGGTAAACTAATCATTAAATATTTCCCCATAAAAACAGTATCAGCCCATACATTGAAAGTCCACGCTGAGAGAATTCAAATGTTGGGGACGAAGATAGATATGATGATTGTAGATTATGCTGATATTTTACGGCCGACACATTCTGACAAAAACAGTAACAGTTATAGCGAAGCGGGCGGAATCTACGAAGAACTGAGAGGAGTAGCCGGTGAGATGCAAATCCCAATTTGGACAGCTTCGCAAAGTAATCGGGCAGCTATGGATGAGGATATTATTCAGGCTAACAACATTTCTGACAGCTATAGAAAGATAATGACAGCTGACTTTGTGATGAGTGTATCTAGAAAGGTTAATGATAAAGCTAGTAACACAGCTCGAGTTCATATTATCAAGAACCGATTTGGACCGGATGGCATGACGTTCCCGAGTAGAATGAATGCTGGTTGTGGTGACATTCAACTCTTTGCTGAGGGGTCCAGAGAAGGAATCGCGGCCGTTCAAGAGATGAATGAGGGGGAAAATCTTGTTAAAAAGATGTTGTCAAATAAATGGAAGGCTCATACTGACGACGATGAATAGTAATAATAACTAGAAGTTGGTAATTTTAAAGATAAAACAACGAAGTTTTTAATAATTTCGTTGTATTTTTTTGTATTATAAAAATTTAATTTATATTTATTTAATGTAATTAATCATTGAATATATGGATTTATCCTATTTTTTAACTCGGTTGGATGTTATTATAGCTATATTAACTATTATGGGAATTTTGTATAAATTTGGCAGAGTATGTTATGTGTTTGTAAAAAACCAATTTTTATCTATAAAACGAGTTCACGATCAAGTGGATATTATATTTAAAGAAATAACTCCAAATGGCGGAGGTTCAATTAAAGATAAGATAAACCTAATATCAGATCAGATGAAAGTCAATACCGACATGACTGAGAAAATATTCTTAAGACAACGGTGGATACTTGACAATAGAGAGGAACCCATATTTGAGAGTGCGGATGACGGCCGGTGTGTTTGGGTTAACAAACCATATATAAAACTTGTAAAACAAGACGTGTCTTATTTTTTAGATAATGGGTGGAAGAATGCAATTCATGAAGAAGATAGAGAAAGAGTGGTAAATTTGTGGAATGACTGTGTTAAAGATGGTCGAATGTATGAGGACGAATATCGAATTGTAGATGCCAATGGTAAGTCTATTCGAGTAGAATGTGTGTCAGTAAAGACGGATAAACACGGTTACATAGGAAGTCTCAGAGTTTTAAAAAATGTTGAAAAGATCTGATTAATTAGGTATTCTGCCTAATAGTGGAATCTTATTGTAATACAAGTAAAGTTTACCTACGAGCTATAAATAAACAGATAGCTAAGGATATAATAGTAAAGAACCATTATTCCCACAAGTGGACTCTATGCCAAGTTGCATATGGTATTTTTTATAAGACGGAGGAACCTAATGATTTCTTCAAGGAAAGTTTAGAAAAACTAATAGGATGTGTTATTTATGCTCAGCCTGTAGGTAGAAGTGCTGCTGCCTCATTATCGGAATTACTCGAAATAGATGAGGTTTTTGAACTGGTTCGTCTTTTCATTTTCGATGGGTATGGTAGAAATATAGAAAGTTACTGCATATCACAATCTTTCAAACACCTTAATAAAGACTTTCCCCGTATTAAGGCGGTTATAAGTTATGCGGACGGTGAACAGGGACATAAAGGAACCATATACCAAGCTACTGGGTTCCATTATCAAGGAAATTCCTCACTCGCCCTCATGCCTAACTTTTCCATTTCCTTATCACCGCCACCGGATTTTGAATGGATACATAGTAGATCGGTCACTTCTAAATGGGGAAGTTGTAATATAGAACACTTAAAGAGGTGTATAGGAAAGACTTTTTGGCGTAAGAAAGAGTCAACCAAACACCGATACATCATTTTTATTGGAGGACGAGTTGAGAAGAAAAAGTTGCTGAAGTCGTTGAAACACCCAACACTGCCGTATCCAAGTGGAAACAATTACGTAGAGGATATCGAGGAAATTAAAGTGCAAAATAACACAGATGAAACCTTTTTTTGAAGATATTTATAGTGTATGACATTGAAAGAATTAACATCGATTATAAAAGAATCGATTATAGACCTACGTAGAGACTCTAATGAAAAGGGCACGGGCTGGCACGCCCCCATCGAAGTCGGTTCCAAGGTGGTGATGAAGGACGGAACGAGGTTGACTGTTGACGCGGTCGAAAGTGTCAGGTTCTGGGGAACAGACCAAGACGGCAATGCCTGGTGCCCAAGGCGTGAAAACATTGCACGAATGGAAAAAACCAACGAAGACTCCGTTAAAAATACGTTAAAATCCATAATTCGAGAATCCCTAGAAGAGATTAAGGTTGAAACTGAGAAATCAGTACATGAAACAATGGTTTCTCTTTCTAAGTTTGTTAAAGAACATAATAAGAATTTTTCCATAAAGAAAAGTAAAAGGGGATTTTATGAAATGTGCGGTTGTTTACCACATCACATCGAAATACGACCGATGTATCAGGATAATTTCGAGGTGGTATACTTCAAAGACAACTCTGACAGAGAGAAGAAGATGAATCTAGACGCAAAGGGCGTGAAAGACTTTATAAAGGAAAAGTTGGAATCTAAAGAAGGAAATTACGTAAAGAAAGCTTATAATAAGGCATCAAAAAACTCGGAGGATGTGGTAAAGAAAGAGTCTGAACTCCCAGAAACCAAGACCAATCCAATTAAAAATCTCACCGATAAGAAAAATGATAACAAAGACTACACCGAAGTATCGGTTAAGAAAGAGCAAGACTTGCCGGATAAACCTATGGCCGAAGTCGGAAAGCTCTCCAAATTATCAGATCATCCTAAAGCTGGAGATAAGGTTAAATACACCTATCCTAAACAAACTAAAGCTGAAAAGACGCATCTTATGAAGGGTGGTAAAGGAAAAGAACTTAAGCTGCCAGAAACAAAAATAAAGAAAAAGTAAAAGTTCTAAACATATTATAGATAAAGAGCAATGTAATAATTGCTCTTTTTTTATTTACAATTGACATACGGTGACTTTTGGTGTATAGTTTTTATAGATATATGAAAATTAAATCACCCAATAGTGTTAAGTCTATTCTTGAGAATTGTGGAGAGATGAAGCCTCCGTCTTTAATTATTGATGATTTGAAATGGAGATATTTGGTGAGAAGTGTAATTCGTGGAAAGAATATTCTAATTGTTGGTCCGACTGGATGCGGAAAAACTCTTGCGGCTCAGAGTGTGGCGGTTGGTCTGAAGAAAGAAGACAGATTCTTCTATTTTAATTTAGGCAGCACTCAAGATGCGCGTAGTGCGTTGATTGGTAATACACACTTTGAAAAGGAAACGGGAACAATTTTTAATGAATCCACATTTGTAAAAGCAATTAGAACTGAAGGTGCCATCATTTTGTTGGACGAAATAAGTAGGGCACATCCCGACGCGTGGAACATTTTAATGACTGTTTTGGATGATCTTCAACGATATCTTAGGCTCGATGAGAAGAAAGACAGTGAAGTTGTAAAGGTTGCAAAGAACGTTACGTTTATAGCAACAGCAAACGTCGGAAATGAATACACCGCGACGCGGGTGATGGATAGAGCACTTCTAAATAGATTTTCAGTGAAGATAGAAATGCCGCCGCTTGATAAGAAAAATGAGTATGATCTATTAAAAAATAGATTTGGTATTACGAACGTGGATATGTTGGCGTTGTTAAATAATATTGTAGAGATAGCCGAACATACCAGAATAAACATTCGACAGGAGGACGCTAAACTCTCCAATTTTCTTTCTACGAGAAATGTATCCGAAGCAGCGGAACTTCTTACTGATGGGTTTAACTTACTAGAAATTGCCGAGAATGTAATTTATCCAAACTTCGACGACGATGGTGGAACTAATAGTGAACGTACATACATGAAACAATTAGTTCAGAAGTATATACCCATTTCAGGAACACCTGATTCTCCATTTTTCGCTAACAAGACAAAGGGAAACACAACTGTTATTATAGACCCAGCCGCTCCACCATTTTAAAATCCAATGAGTATTATATATTCCGATTTTTGGTTAAATGATGTAAATATCTATGACACCGATGATGGATATTCATCATTTGATATTGACCTAATTAAACTTGCAAATGGTAAGAGAGCGGTAAGTAACTTTGTAAGAATATTAACCAACAAGAGTATTCCTGTATTATTTAACAATAAGGATGCTAATATGACAGATGGAAGCACAGTCTATTTATCCGCTGATATTAAAGAAAAGGAAGACTTCGATGTAGCTGTAGGTCTGGCCTTACATGAAGGTTCACATATTCTTTTAAGCGATTTTGATGTAATCAAAACTCTTTGGCAGAGAATTCCGCGTGAAATTTATGATTTATCTATGCCTAAAAACATAAGTAAAGAGTCTGTTGTAGAACTTACAAAAACAGTATTGAATTACGTAGAAGACCGTTATATTGATAAATTCGTATATGATTCCGCTCCTGGATATCGTGGATATTATATCTCGTTGTATGACACATATTTTAATTCCGTTGAAGTTTCAAAGTCACTGGCAACGAAAATATACAGAGTCCCAACCATAGATGCATATTTGTTCCGAATCATAAATTTTACAAATCCATCCGCCGATTTAAGTGCATTACCAGAATTGGATATAATTTTCAAATTGATTGATTATACCAACATTTTAAGATTGAAAACCACCAAGGATAGACTCGACCTCGCGGTTGACATTTGTAAAATTATTTTAAAAAATATAGGTGAGGAATCGGTTGACAAAGATCCATCAGACGAAATCTCAAATTCTCCATCCAGCGGTTCATCCGAAGGACAAAGTCAAACCAAGGAAGAATCCGATAAACAGTCGGATGCTACTGTCAAAGAAGATTTAATTGGTGGAAATGATTTAAATAAAGATGTAAGTGGTGATAAACTTAAGGATGTGGATGAGAACAATATAGAAACGGGTCGAGGAGACACATCTGAATTCAGCGATAATAAGATTGAAAAGATTAAGAAGAGCTTTGAAAAACAAAAGAAATTTATAAATGGTGAGACTAAGAAAAAGAGTCTCTCTAAAAAAGAAATAACAACTGTAGATGCTATTGATAAGAGTGGAATGACATTGGTGAAGGTTGGCAAAGACTTGGTACAGGGTTATGGATTCAAGGGAATACAGTGCATAGTTGTTAAAAACCTAACGAAAGAACTTTTATTTGACGATGATTTTCCGATGAATTCTAAACAGTTTAAAAACTGTTCTGATCCATTAATGGAAAATGCTGTCATACATGGTATTACAATGGGGAAACTTTTGGGAAAGAAACTCCAAATACGAAATGACGTTAATGTTACTAAATTCATGAGGAAATCGACTGGAAAGATTGATAGACGTACAATTTCCGAACTTGGGTTTAACAATGAAAATGTATTTTATAACAATCAAGTTGATAAATATAATAACTCATTTATTCATATTAGCGTAGATGCTAGTAGTTCTATGCAGGGTAAAAAATGGAGTAAAACTATCACCACTGTAGTTGCTATATGTAAAGCAGCCTCCATGATTGATAATATTAAAGTCAATGTAAGCTTTAGAACCACCATCAACAGTGGACGGGGCGTGGAGACTCCGTATATAGTTATTGCTTATGATTCGACAAAAGATAAATTTAGTAAAGTGGCAAACTTTTTTAAACATCTATATCCGGCAAATGTTACTCCTGAGGGATTGACGTTTGAGGCCATAATGGGTTGTTTATCGGAAAATTCACTTAATGTGGATAATTATTTCTTAAACTTCTCAGACGGAGAACCATGTTTCTCTTCCAACGTTGAAAATGTAATTTTTAATTATTCGGGCGACGTCGCAGCGACTCATACAAGGAAACAAGTTAATGCTATACGTGATAGAGGATACTCGATACTTTCCTATTTTATAGGAAGTTCATATGACACGTCAAATCATTCACGGAATATTTTCAAAAAAATGTACGGTAATGGTGCGTCATTTGTTAATGTAGAAAATATAACGGAAATTGCTAAAACAATGAATGCTATGTTCTTGAAAAAAGATAATATACAATAATAAAAACTGGTTGACATTCTTTAAAATGGGTATATAGTTAGTATGAAGGTATAACAAATATGAATAATAATACAAATAATACAACGGAAATCGACGCAACCGCCCCAACTAAGACGGGTCGTAAGAATAAGACCAAGACCCAACTTAAGTTGATGGCAAGTCATTTTACGATTGCACAGTTAATGGTTGAGAATCCTGATATGAAGGAGATTACTCTCCGTGTGAAACTTAAGAAGTTTGTGGATGACGGAGTCGTCTCTGAACTCGGCACGCTTCATATGGCTAAAGGCCGTCCGAAGTTGGTGTTTTCCGTCGCACCTGTAAGTAAACAAACTGTTGAGTCTGCTAAGAATGCGGGCGTGATGTTCAGTGAGTCTATGAGTGTCAAGATTCTTGACATTAAGGATTCTCCGGTTACGGTTTCCGAGCCAGCACATTCTCGCCAAGAGAAGATTTCCGCCTAATAACAATCTAATAAACTCGGGGAGTAGTATATTCCATATACTGCTCCCTTATCTTTTATCATAAATCTTATCTATTTCTATATAATGAAACACGTTTTCTTTTGGGTTGATTTTTTTGAATCTCATAGTATATTCAATTCATAAATATGAATCAATCTGATAATTTTTTCGACATTCCTTTTTTTGACTACGACGGAGAGAAAAAGAAGTTCATAGATAATATGAACTTCTTAAAAAAAATGGATGTTACCGAACAAACGTTTTATAAAAAATGGTATGAAATCCAGAATTATCGAAAATTAATTTCGAACTCTTCGTTGGTCAAGGCTAAAATATGGGTTCCTATAGATATAAACGACGAGGTTTCAACTGTAAAGGAATTGGAATCGATGAATCCCACAATAGAATTGGTGACAACGGATTCACAGGAAAATGATTGGTTAATGTTGCGTCTTTTCTGTCATACGATGGAATTCAGTCAGACTCCGGGACGATTTTTAAAATTCCTAATTCACGACGGCAACGAATCCAATAAAAGATATTTGGGAGCCGTATCTATATCCAGCGACATTATATCTATTAACGATAGAGATAGACATATTGGTTGGAAAACCGATGATAAGTTAAAGGGACATAAACGAATAAATAACAGTTCAATTGGCAGCTGTATTATGTCAACGCAGCCATTTGGATATAATTTCTTAGGTGGAAAACTCGTCGCTTGTATGGTTACATCATCCGTGGTTAGAGACATTTGGAAGAGACTTTATAACAACGTAATGGCGGGGATGACAACTACAAGCTTATATGGAAGTTTTAGTATGTATAACAGTCTGAAGTGGTGGCATAAATGTGGAGAGTCTGCTGGAAAAATTCCAATCAAGCCGGATGACACCTTTTACGAAACATGGCATCATTGGTTGCAAACCAACAAAAGAGACAAATATATCAAAGCCATGACTCAGAAAGAAGGAGTATCTGGCCCAGTTACTGGTGCAAAACAACGAGCCATTTCTATGATTTTTAGTGAACTTGGAATGAAAATGTCCAATTACACCCACGGATATCAACGAGGAGTGTATTATTCATCATTTTATGAAAATACTAAGGAATTTTTAAGTAACAAGATATCCGAAGAGGAACTTAAAATTAAACCTTTATTTAAAGACGATAAAAAATCCATACTTGATTGGTGGGTTCCTAAAGCTGTTAAGAGATACGGGTCTCTTAAAAATGAAAAAAGATTGAAGTCAGAGGTGCTTTATTACAACAATATGATTGGCATGGATTATAACGAAGCAAAGGAGAAATTTTATAATGAAGTTGGACGATAAAAACCTACTAAGAATAAGTGAAACGGGTGACGGTGTGACCTCAATTCGATCGAAGTCAGGATTATTACTGTCAACGGGGTATAATAGAATAGTATTCGGCGGACGAGGCATGTATGTGGAATTCTCAGAATCTCAGATAGAACTGACAAACATCCACATACCTTTAAATCAACTATATAGACTCACGGATTTGCGTATATATTACGTGGAATTTAGAAGTTGTGACATGCCTAGTGTAAAGATTTATTATCAAGTTAAGACTGTAGCTTATGCTGATTATAAGATTGGAATGTTTTATATATCTCCAACCGATTTATATGTTGGCGGAAAGTGTATATTGAGAAATGATCGAATGAATGAAAAGAGTGAAGATTTCTTCGAATTAAATATAATAACGAAAGTTGTTGACGGAGATCCAATGTTACTGTAATGTATTAAACATAAGTTCGGTTGAACACAGTGTTCATAACCGAAGTTTAAAAAACTAAAAGAAAAATATGATTACTCGTAAGAACAAAAAAAACAGAACAGCATTCGTGTATGACTCGGACGGCGCAGTTGAGTCGTTTATGTCACAGACATACAAGAATGCCCGCCAGGGAAGCCAGTTGACCATCCGTTCTCAGAACGGCCGGGTCGACCTCAACGGTCGCCAGATTAAGACTCTTAAGAGAGTTCTTTCTACTGCTAACAGACTCGCCGCTGTTTAATATAAAAGTTGGGGGGATTAACCTCCTCCAACTTTTTCATTTTGAAATGCTTAATAAATTATCAATAAGTATTTTTGTGGTGTTAGTCTGTGGGTTGTTTCAAAAGTTTATACCATTAGTCTTGGGA
>Ga0049085_10001240_pt1 | contig 10147 bp, 8 predicted proteins | sample GreLakmeSU08MSRF_FD_66721 | JGI IMG/M metagenome (GOLD analysis project Ga0049085, IMG submission 66721) | Freshwater lentic microbial communities from great Laurentian Lakes, MI, USA - Great Lakes metaG SU08MSRF | ecosystem: Environmental > Aquatic > Freshwater > Lake | place: Great Lakes... | reverse complement strand
AGATTATAACACGGCAAAAAAATATGCCAAGGTCCTTTCTGAGCGAAATCATGAGCGCAAAGAACTAGATACCGACATTACCCGCGATGCCATCGCAATGGTTGAGAAAAGTCAGCGCTTAATGGACAAATATTCCATGGTACTGAAAGGCGAAGGCTGGTCTAAAGGTGTCATCGGAATCGTCGCCTCCCGCATGGTAGAACAATTCTACAGACCCACTATCGTTTTTTCTCTGAACGATGGGATGCTTACCGGAAGCGCTAGAAGTATCAAAACATTCGACATTCACGAGGCCATTGGCGCCTGTGGCGACCTGGTGGAACAATTTGGCGGACATAAATATGCAGCCGGACTGAGTATAAAAGTAGAGAATTTTGATGCGTTTGCCGATAAATTCGAAGCCATCGTCCGCGAGACTGTAACGGCAGAAGACCTTATCCCGGTGGTTGAATATGATTTGGAAATTGAAACCCAAAGTATCACCCCAGGCATGATGAAAATTCTCAAACAGCTTTCCCCCTTTGGGCCGGGCAATGCCATTCCGGTTTTTAGAACCAACAACTTAAAAGCCAATCAGAGCGCTAAAATCATCAAGGATCGCCACCTGAAAATGCAAATTAACACACCCCATGGCAACATGGACTCCATTGGATTTGGCTTGGCGGAATATTGGCCCTCCGTTACCGATGGACAGCATTTCCAAGCTTGCTACTGCATCGAAGAAAACACTTTCAACGGCAGAACCAACTTGCAACTTCGCCTGCAAGACATCAAAACCCAATAACCCTCAGAATTTATTATCTTGCCTCGGTGAAACGAAAACATTTCATCCACTCTATCGGCGCAACTACTTTGGGTGCTCTTTCAATTCCAAGCGCATTGGCGGCTAATATTGCCAACAACAAGGACGAATCCAACAAACCACCCAAAGGTAAAAAAATGCCAGAATACATCGTCCCTCAAGGCATTTCAAATGCCCCCCACAACGAAGCCTTTTGGAGCGCCGTGGCTACCAATTTTATCCGTCCCGAAGGATTTATCAATCTGGAAAACGGATATTTTAGTCACCAACCCCAAGGCACCCTTCGATATCACATCGATGCGCAAACCACCATTAACACCCAAACCAGCCACTTCATGCGCACGGCCCAAACCCAAGCCATCGAAGAAGCAAGAAAAGCGTTTGCCGGATTTCAAGGACTATTGCCCGATGAAGTCGCCCTAACCCGAAACACCACCGAAAGCCTCAACATTGTGATTATGGGCACCCGTTGGCAAGCCGGCGACGAAGTCATCATCGGCAACCAAGACTACGGTTCCATGGTGGAAGCCTTTGAACAAGCCGCCGCACGATGGGGTATCATCATTAAAATCGCCGATGTCCCCAAAGACCCTAAGTCGGATGTCGAACTTATGAATGCTTACTGCGATTTAATTACCCCCAACACCAAAATGCTGCACCTCACACACATGATTAACCTCAGTGGTCAGCTGATTCCCGTGCAAGCCATCACCCGAAAAGCAAAGCAAATTCAACCCAACATTGTGGTGGTGGTGGATGCTGCGCATAGCTTGGCCCATACTCCAACCGACATGAGTAATCTAACAAATTCGGGCGTAGACGTAATTGGTGGCAGTCTTCACAAATGGCTGTGCAACCCCATTGGCGTGGGATTTTTATACATGAAAAAAAGTTTAATCCCGTCCATATGGCCACTCACGGGCGATACGGGGGCCGACAAAAACGACATTCGCAAGTTTGAGCACCAAGGAACAAGGCCTATCAATTCTTTGCAAACCATCGCCAAAGCCATCGAATTTCACAGAATGTTGGGATCCGCCGCAAAGTTCAATCGCCTCACCTATCTAAAACTATTGTGGATTGGCAACAAACAAGCGCTAGAGAATTTCGGCAAAGGACTCGGCATCCTTAACGATCCTCAATACCAAGCCAATATGGCCGCCGTTACCGAACTCACAATGCTCGATGCGTTTAAACTGCAGTCGCCTTTGTTCCAATTCCAACGCGGTGGGGCCATTGCAACGGCCTATGTAAATGGATATATGCCTACCAGTTTAGCAAAAGTGCTGATGGACAATCATAAGATTTTTACTGTGGGCATCGACCATCCCATCATCAAAGGGGTTCGGGTAACACCGCATCTCAGCAGTTCCGCCGCCGATTGCATCGCATTAAACAGAGCTTTTACTCAGATATGTGTCGATTTGATTCCCAATCTGAAAAACGAGTAGGCCCACGGTACAAATTTCATCATCGATTGAAATCGCTACTCCGAGGATTGATCGGTTTCAACAATATTGAATAGCTGATAATTATTTCTTCAGCATCACGATAATATCGTTGCAGGTATCCGCATCGTTCATCCCCACTGTAAAAACAACTTTATAATTTTTCAGCGCCATGAGTTGGTCGCGCCTAATTTGACCATCCCTGCGTCCGTGAAAATTATCCCACAACACCACCGTCCCCGATGGAAACCAATCGTTTGCGCCTGAATCCTTGGTATCTAGCGACCACAACGACAATGTCCGCGCGGCCTTGGGCCAATCCGATACCGGCTTTGCTTCCATCCACTCTCCATTCTTTCCCAAAGGATGCAATTGCTCGCCGGCCAACCATGGATCATAATTTTCAGCAACATTAATGGCCGGAATCTGATGCGCCAACACATTATCCTTGTATGTCGATATCGCAATCCAGTGCATCGCATCGGAAACAGGCATTCCTGCCGTGCGCGCTAAAAACCCCTCTTGATGACCCAATTTGGCATTCCAAGGATAGGGCATTCCCGCGCCCGGAAACGACAGAAAAAACATGCCCAACACGATCGTAGATTTCAGCACCCGATTGAGCGCTTTTATTTCAATCCGCATTATTTTGTCCAGTGCCAACATCGCCAGTAAAGCTGCCACCGGAGACACAACCACAAATACGCGAAGCAAGCCGTGAGACCCCATGGCGCCCTTCCACCATAAAATGCTATGGGCCACAAAGAAAAATCCAAACAGCGGACACCACAGCCACAGCGCCATTTGGCTATTAGAAGCAGGCATTTTTTTCTGCAGTCGCTTTCCGATGTATCCCAAAATCATTACAACCGACACAACACATAGGACCGTGACGATGAGTCCCGTAATTTCTCTTTGGTGATGTAAATAATACCAAAAACTGCCATGTCCGGCATCAAAACCCCTACCCAACTCTTGCTGAACATAGGGATTGTGAACGATAACCCAATTCCATTCTCCACTAACGATGGCCCCCATCAAACCATAGATCAAAACACCAACTACGGTGAGCGGCATATATTTCCAACGATTTCTTAAGGCCAAAAATAGCATCACTGCAGCCAGTAAAACGAAACCTTCGCTTCTCACCATCGGTAAAATCGAAGCAATCACCGTTGCGGCCGTCCATCTATTGCTAGCAAATAAATAGCAAATCAAAGCCAACACCATCGCGTTACTCGGCTCTGTGAGGGCAGAATGGGCATTGGCCAAAACGATGGGCTGCCAAGCAAAAAGAAATATGGTAAGCCAGGGATTTTTCAACCCCACCCGCCTTGCGGTGAGATAAACCAACCACGCCGCGGCCAAAATACAAAGATGATTAAAAAACAAAACGCCAGAGATCCCAAACCAGGCAAAAGGCATCGCAAAAAAGGTAAAAAAGGGCTTGCCCCATTGATCCAACAGCAATTCTGGATGATGCGGCGCCCATCTGGCATACAAATAATGATTCCACGAATCCTGTCCGCCCGACGGTTCTAAAGCCGAAAACCCGACAACCAAATTCACCAACGCAACCACAAATAATGCCATCAAAGCAGCACTACTATTGTGGTTCCAAGCAAATTTTATTTTCATGACAGCGGAACGAAGTTAAATAAAAAAGGGACTGAAAATTCAGCCCCTTTTCTATAAACAATCACAGAACATCAAAGGCAAGGCCTAAGATTCTATGGAAAAATATTAATAAGTGCTGTGTACCAACATCATATCGTGAATGCGCTTCTCTGCATGCAAAATCGCTGCTTGCTGATTGTTCACATTTTCACGCTCAGATTTCTTGTAAATCTCCAAGATGGTATTGTAGATATTCTCGGTTTGAGACATCGCATTTTCACGCACATATCCATTGTACTCAGAATAAACGTTGATCAATCCACCTGCGTTGATAACAAAATCAGGGGCATAAATGATACCTTTTGATTTTAAAAGATCACCATGGATCTTTTCATCTTCCAACTGATTGTTTGCAGCACCGGCAACGATCTGACATTTCAATTTTGGTAAAGTGACATCGTTGATGATTCCACCCAAAGCGCATGGAGCGAAAATGTCGACATCCAAGCCAATCATATCCTCACCGCTCACGATGGTTGCTCCAAACTGATTTGCCGCTGCTTGCAACGCTGAATCATTGATATCAGCTACATACAACTTCACACCTTCTTCGTGCAAATACTCCAACAAGTGCATTCCCACTTTTCCGATACCCATTACGGCAACAGACTTACCGGATAGGCTATCATTGCCCCAAGCCTGTTTGGCAGACGCTTTGATACCCACGTAAGTACCGTACGCGGTCACTGGAGAAGGATCTCCACCACCACCCATGCTTTCTGGTAAACCCACAACGTGGTCGGTTTCCATATTCACATATTCCATGTCGCGCGTAGTTGTTCCCACATCTTCCGCAGTAATGTACTTTCCACTTAAATTCTCAACGAAACGACCAAATTTGCGCATCAATGCTTCAGACTTCATCGAGTTGGCATCGCCAATGATTACAGCCTTTGCACCGCCCAGATTTAACCCAGCCACGGAGGCTTTATAGGTCATTCCTCTAGACAATCGCATCGCGTCTGTGATCGCGTCTCTCTCATTGGCATAATGCCAAAAGCGAGTACCACCCAACCCCGGGCCCAATACAGTATTGTGAATGGCAATAATTGCCTTAAGTCCAGTTGCGTGATCTTGACAAAATACGATTTGCTCGTGATTTGTAGATTCTAAGCCGGCAAATAAATCAAATGATATTGCGGGCATATTCTGAGTTTGAACGTCAGCCATAATTGTGGTGCAAAGATACGGAGATTTGATATAAAAAAAATGATTTCTACAGTGTTAAATCGATACTTCGGTTTGGACAGGTATAGGTCTTGGCGCATACTTGGCCGCTGCCAATGCAATGGCACGAATATGGTCTGGCGTTGTACCGCAGCATCCCCCTACAATATTGACCCAACCCTCTTTACACCAATCTTCTAAAACAGCCGCCATACTTTCTGGAGAATCATCGTATTCGCCAAATTCATTCGGCAAACCTGCATTCGGATAACAGCTGATCGGCACCCAAGCCACACGGGCCATTTCCTCGATAAATGGACGCATTTGCGGCGCACCCAAAGCGCAATTCAAGCCTACACTCATCAAATTGCCGTGAGAAATCGAAATCCAAAAGGCCTCAGCTGTTTGTCCGCTTAAAGTACGTCCCGAATTATCTGTAATTGTACCGCTCACCATCACTGGAATATCCAAGCTCCGATCCTCTTTTATCGTATTGATAGCAAACAATGCCGCTTTGCAGTTCAATGTATCAAATACGGTTTCCACCAATAACAAATGTACGCCAGCATCAATCAACGCGATCACTTGCTCGGTATAACAGGCCACCAAATCGTCGAAAGAAACTGCACGATATCCAGGGTTATTGACATCCGGCGATAGGCTCGCTGTTTTATTGGTTGGTCCGATCGCTCCAGCTACAAAGCGAGGCTTATCCGGGTTCATTGACGTGTATTCTGCTGCCGCATCCAAAGCCAATTTCGCCGCTGCTGTATTGAGTTCCTTCACCAGATCAACCATGTGATAATCCAACATCGAAATAGAATTCGCATTGAATGTATTGGTTTCTAATATATCCGCTCCCGCTGCCAAAAATGCCTTGTGAATGTCTGCAATAATTTGCGGTTGTGTAAGCGCTAGCAAATCGTTGTTGCCTTGTAATGGATGCAAAAAATTGGCAAATCTCGTCCCTCTATAATCCTCCTCAGACAACTTATGCTGCTGAATCATGGTTCCCATGGCCCCATCGATGATAAGAATTCGTTCTTTTAATAAATCTTGTATTTTCATAGAGAAATTTGGTGAATCGATTGGTTAAAAATGCGTAAAGCCAGATCTAGAGCGGTATGCGCATCCATTTCGTTTTTTGGATTGATGCATTTATCCACGATAAAAGGCAATTTCGCTTTGGCCGCCAACATCAATGGCGATGGCTTGGACGATACTTTGCTCGCTGTCGATGCTTTGGTCGCCGACATCTCACCCGCGGCAGGTTTCTCGGTCCCTTCCGATATTAACGTGGGATAGATAAATTTTACTGGATTGGCAAAAGGCTCCTTGCTGTCTGTAACCACTGGAAAATCAATGGCCTGCGACAAACCGTATAACTTATTAGATGAATAAAAAACCAATTCCGGCTCATCTTCGTAAAGGGCTTGAACCGTGGGATTTTGCATCATCGTATGCGTCTTTTCAGGAAAAACTACATCGAGAATTTTCTCGTTCGATACCGCATTTTCGTTGGAATCGTTGGGAACAAAGACCATACACACTTTGTATTGATAAACCAAATAGGCATTTTTTGTCGCGAATTTCGCATAGGAATACCTCGGCTTTTGAATTGATTTATGCAGTTTCTGCTGTTTTTGCAGCTTGGCCACAAACGCTTTGAACTTCTCTTCCGAGGTCAGAGACAGGCATATGAATTTCCCGCCATCCACTTCAAAGACAACCACATCAGAATATAGTCCAATACCCGGTTCCGAAGCCTCCTTAATTCCTTTAAAAACTGTTAATGCCGCGACGGTATTTTTCAAAGAGTCTACGCTTTTGGGCGGGGTAGTTGATGCGGCAAAGGCATTGCGAAGTTTCTTGGTTTGAACATGCAAAAACCATTTTGACGATGCCGGAATTACCAAAACCAAATTACTGCGCGCATTGAAATTGTACCACAGATAAACACCCACAGAAATCACCGTAATGGCGGTTAATCCCATGAGCATAAAAACAATCCGTCTAAATCCTTTATCCATCCGCTCTGCAAAGGAACAACACAGATTTTACATATAAACTAAATCGCACAAGGTTTCGATGTGATTTCATAAAAAAGGGCGCCAAAGGCGCCCTTTTTTATGATGTTTATAATGTTTTTTTTTTGAGTAATCTCATATTCTCCGGTTTTAAAAACCACAGAGAATTTCAATTCAATTAGTTACCCTTTTTACAGCAAGGCTTCTGACAATCAGAACCGCAATGCTTCTTTTCTGTTGCTGGAATCGCTGGAGCAGCTGCGGTACCTACTGCAGCACCATCATGACCACCACACTTGTGTTCAGCACCGGCAGCACCATTGCAACCTGCTTTTGGAGCAACGGCAGCCGCACTTGCACCTTCTTTCTTGCAACAAGCTTTTACCTCACCATTGGCAGCACCTGCTTTGCTACAACCGGCAGAGCCTTCTTTCTTGCAACAAGCTTTTACTGGAGCAACTGCATCAGCAGCTGGAGCTACTTTAGCCACCTCAACAGCAGGGGTATTTTCTACTGGCTGGGCTACATTTTGAGCCATAGACGACATTGCAAATCCTGCAATGAACATTCCTAAAACGAGTATTTTTTTCATATCTTTTTTTTTATTTAAACGAATATACGGCGTAATCTTCATATTTTACCATTTGGCAATCACCGTTTGGCCACCCACTGTTTTCTGTTTCAATTGAACCAAAACTTCCGCATCCAATGGCAAATACAAGTCTATTCTACTTCCAAATTTGATAAACCCATACTCGCCACCCCGCGCAATTTCCATTCCCGGCTTAGCATAACACACGATTCTTCTGGCCAATGCACCCGCAATCTGTCGGAACAAAATTTGCTTCCCGCCGTCTTCCATCACAACCGTGGTACGCTCGTTTTCTGTGCTGCTCTTTGGATGCCACGCTACCAAATACTTCCCTTTGAAATACTTGTAATATAGCACCTTGCCCGAAACTGGAGCCCGGTTCACATGCACGTTCAGGGGCGACATAAAAATACTAATTTGCCTGCGCTTGTCTTTGAAATATTCGGGTTCTTCAACCGCTTCAATTACAACCACTGTTCCATCTGCCGGCGCGATAATAAGACCTTCTCCTTCCGGAGTTGTCCTAGATGGATTGCGAAAAAATTGCACCACCATGATGAAAAAGAATAGGCTCATCCCCAGGAAAATTTGAGAACCCAATCCCTCTCCAAGCCATGATTGCATGCCGTAATTAAGCAACGCCAAAACCAATGTGGTGACAAAAATGATAGTAAATCCTTCTCTGTGTAATCTCATTTTAGAAAGAGCCCCTTAATTTCAGCGTACTCGCAACCTTATCCAAGGCAACGATATAAGCAGCAATTCGCATATTTACATTGTACTTTTCTGCCGTAGCATATACATTATCAAATGCTTGCTTCATGACACGATCTGCACGACGGTTCACGCGCTCTTCTGTCCAGTAGTAACCCAAACGATTCTGTACCCATTCAAAATACGATACAGTCACACCGCCCGCATTGGCCAAAATATCTGGTACAACCAAAATTCCTTTATCATTCAAAATCGAATCTGCCTCCGCAGTTGTAGGTCCGTTGGCCCCCTCAACAATCATTTTCGCTTTGATACGACCCGCATTTTCTGGCGTAATTTGATCTTCCATTGCTGCCGGAACCAAAATGTCACAAGGCAACTCCAACAATTCACCATTGGTTACCTGACTTCCGCCTTTGTAACCTTCCAAACTGCGAGTGCTGCTATTGTCAACATAGGAAATAGCCCCTGCAACATCAATTCCTTCAGGGTTATAATATCCCCCAGTCACATCGGAAATCGCGACGATTTTCACACCCAACTGAGCGATCAACTTTGCTGAGATACTCCCCACGTTACCAAAGCCCTGCACAACGCAAGTGGTACTCGTTGGATTCAATCCCAATTTCGCCATCGCACTGCGAGTGCTCACCATTACACCTCTTCCCGTAGCTTCTACACGACCCAAGCTACCACCCAAAACCAAGGGCTTTCCGGTAACTACAGCGTATGAATTATGACCTGTGATTTTGCTAAATTCATCTACGATCCAAGCCATTTCTTGCGCACTAGTACCCATATCAGGCGCTGGAATATCTTTATCTGGACCAAATACATTGCGCATTGCCAATGTATATCCACGCGTCAACCGCTCCAACTCACCCTTACTCATGCTTCGAGGATCACATTTAATACCCCCTTTGGCACCTCCAAAAGGCACATTTACCACCGCACACTTCCATGTCATCCAGGCAGCCAACGCCTTAACCTCATCCAAATGGACATCCATGCTGTAACGGATTCCACCCTTTGAAGGACCCAAATGCACACTGTGAACTACGCGATAGGCTTCAAATACCCGAATGGTACCATCATCCATGGTAACAGGGATATTGGCTGCAACCACCTTGTCGGGGACGCGCAATACATTCGCAAATTGATCATCCAATCCCAATTTCTCTTTGGCTTCATCGAAGCGTCTCTGCATGCTATCAAGTGGATTGTATCTTGGAGTTCCACCGTTGTTAGGGGTTAACATATATGTACTTTTTTATGTTTAGTGGGGCAAAAATAAGTGTAAACTCTAGAGGTTATTCAACACTTCGTGCGATTGTGTTAAATACTATACAAGAAGTAACTATTATTTGGCGAAATATCTTCGCAGGAATCTCAACAATATAAACACGTTAGCCCTAAATCTCAAAATGTGCTTAACCTGTCGATAATTCAAAAACAGAAGGACCAAAAAGGCCAAATTAACCGACATGAATTTCCCGAAAATCGAGATCATTCTCAAAAAGTAACCTTGAGGAATTGCACCCGTATCCTTGAAGTCCATCATCGATATTAATCCATCCACACCAAACCAAAAAACCATCAAAACCAAAACAGCAGCACCATAACTAATGATCAAATCTTTAAAGCGATTTTGGGCATGCAAATAATGGCCCATGGGTGCTGATATTCCTAAAAAAATCACGGCGGGTGATATAAAGAAAAA
>Ga0049085_10001238_pt1 | contig 10160 bp, 12 predicted proteins | sample GreLakmeSU08MSRF_FD_66721 | JGI IMG/M metagenome (GOLD analysis project Ga0049085, IMG submission 66721) | Freshwater lentic microbial communities from great Laurentian Lakes, MI, USA - Great Lakes metaG SU08MSRF | ecosystem: Environmental > Aquatic > Freshwater > Lake | place: Great Lakes... | reverse complement strand
CGGGCATGGCCAGATTGGACAGGAGGCAGCTCCAGGCTTTCTTCCGGTCGGGCGGGCCGGGGGCTGCGGAAGGAAGCTTCATCGGCGGATCAGAACCAGCCCTTGCGGCCGTCCACGTAGGTGCGCACGAACTCCTCGTCGGACTTGGTCAGGTACATGATGCCTTCGATGATCCCGATGATGTGCATGATGCCATAGCCGATGCCGCAGGTGAGGACGGAGGACAACAACATGATGACCCCTTCGGTGGTGTAGCCGAGGACGAATTTGTGAATGCCCAACCCGCCGATCAGGATGCCGCAGATGCCGGCGGCGAGTTTGTTCGAGGCGCGGTTCTTGAGCATCTGCTCCTGGTCGATCACCGCCTGGCCGGTGAGTGGCGGCAGGCCGGGGGCGGCGGCGGCACCGGCGAACTCGGGGAATTCCGCGAGCGGCCTCCAGTCCGTGCCGCCTTCGGGCTGCGCTTTGGTCTGCAGGTTGGCGCGTCCGGTGGCGATCCACTGGCGCAACTGTTCGGTGGTGACGGGGCCGTATTCGCGGCCGTCGGATCCAATAATTTTATACATGGGGGTGGTGGGGTTGAGGTGGCGGGGAAATTATTTGTTAAAACCTTGCATGATGCTTCCCAGGCCCAGCGCGAACCCGAGGAACAACACCGCGATGAGGGCCATGGCGAGAGAAAGAAAGGAAAGAATCATCCCGGCAATGGCCAGCCCTTTCCCCTGCTCGGTTGCCGGGTTTTTTTTGATCTGGCCCAGGGCGATGAAGGAAAAAACGATGCCGAGAATGTTGAAAGGAAATCCGTAACAGCAGAAGAAACCGGGCAGCGCGAGGATGCCCATGACCAGGCCCGTGATGGCCATCGGATTGGTGCGCGTGGTGAGTGGGGCGACACCCGGCGCCACGGGGCCGGCCCCGGCCAGCGTGGCGGAAAATTCCGGGAACTGCGCCAGCGGCAGCCAGTTCGCCGAACCGTCCAGGCGCACCAGGCTCTGGGCGTGCAGGCGGCGCTCGATGATCCATTGCCGCAACTGGTCGGGCGTGACCGGGCCGTATTCTTTTTGGTCGCTGCCGAGGATTTTATACATGGCTGATTTGGTTTTAGGGCTGGGAGAAAAATCCATTCACGGGTTCCAGCGCAGTTGCAGGGCGGCGGACAGCGGCACCTGTCGCACCGAGCTGTCGGCGAGCACGACGTTGATGATCTCGCCGTGGCGGAGGGTGTTCATCAACAGTTCCGGCCCGCCGCTCACGTTCCAGCCGCCGTTAATTTCAAAAAACATCACCGTCTGCGGATTCACCTCGGCCTCCTTCAGGCCGCCGAGCTTGAGGTTGTAGCCGTAGTTGCAGCGCTGGCTGCTGGTGTCTCCGTTGCATTTGAAAATTTTCGCCGCGACCGCCCCGCCCAGGTCGGCCTGCAAGGCGTCGCACCAGGTCTTCGCCGGCGGAAAGGTCTGCTGGTGGTCGCTCGCATAAACGTGCGCGGCCAGGCTGATCTGTTTCAGGTTGTTCATGCACTGGAGGGTCTGGGCGTTGCCCCGGATGCGGGGGGCGTTGGGTCCGTCCTGTCTGTTTTGAGATAAAATCAACAGGCCAAAGCCGACGACGGCCAGAATCGCCAAGACGGAAACCCAGGTGCCGGCGATGGCCAGCCCCCGGCCGCCGAGACGGCCGCCGCTTTTTTTGATCTTCCGCAGCGAGACCAGCCCGAGAACGAAACCCACCAGCGCGGTGAGGCCCGCCGAGCAAAAGCCCAGAATCCCCAGCACCAGCGAGGCGACGGCCAGGCCGCTGGTTTTTTGCGGGGCGGCCGCGGCGGCGGGACGCGCCCCGGCCGGAGGCGACGCCGCGCCCGTCGGCGGGGCCGTCGGGCCGGCCCCGAGCGCCGCGCTGAATTCGGGCAAGGTGGAGAGCGCCTTCCAAAGCCGGGTGCCCTCCGGCAGCACGAGCGTCTGGCCGTTGGCCCGGTGCTGGGCGATCCACTCGCGCAACAGTTCCGCCGTGACGGGGCCGTATTCCTTCTGGTCGCCGCCCATGATTTTATACGTGACGATCCGGTCGGGAGGTTGGGCGGAAGGTTCGCTCACGGGTTCCAGCGCAGTTGGGAGAGATCGGACACGCGAACCTGCTGCACCGAGCCGTCGGCGAAGGCGATGTTGACGATCTGGCGATGGCGGGGCTTTTGCGGGAGTAGCTCCGGGCCGCCGCTCACGTTCCAGCCGCCGTCGATTTCAAAAAACATCACCGTGCGCGGATTCACGTCGCCGTCCTTTTTTCCACTGAGCTGGAGGTTGTAGCCGTAGGTGGAACGCTGGCCGGTGGTGTCGGCGTTGCAGTGAAGAACCTTCGATGAATTCCCCAGTTCCGTCTGGAGCGCGTCGCACCAGGTGGACGTCGGCGGGAAAGTGTCATTGTGGTCGTTGGCGTAGATGCGCGCGGCCAGGGCGATCTGCTTCAGGTTGTTGACGCAGTTAATGGTCTGGGCCTTGCCCTTGGCGTTGGCCAGCGCCGGGAGCAGCAGACCGGCCAAGATGGCGGTGATCGGGATGACCGCAACGGAAACACAGATGCCGGCGATGGCCAGTCCCTTGCCGCCGAGCTGTCCGTTGCTTTTTTTGATCTTGTTGAGCGAGACCAGGCCGAGAATCAAACCAATGATCGAGCCGATGCCAAAAGTGCAGGCGCCAAGAATCCCCATGACCAGCGAGGTCACGGCCAGGCCGCTGGTCTTCGGAGCCACGGGCGCGGGTCCGCCCGGAAATGTGCCGGGGATCGGGAGCGCCGGCGCGACCATGGCGAGCGCGGCGCTGAACTCGGGCAGGGTGGAGAGCGGCTGCCACTGGGTCGCGCCTTCGGGCAGGACCTGGGTCTGGCCGTTGGCGCGGCGCTGGGCGATCCACTCGCGCATTTGTTCGCCGGTGATGGGGCCATATTCTTTTTGGTCGGAGCCGAGGATTTTATACATGGCGGATTCCTTCTGGGTTGTCTGGGAGTGTTTTTGCCAGAGGTGCGCGGCAATGCCAACACAAACTTGCAAGGATCAAGCGAGAAAGAGAGAAGCGCGCGGCGCTTCCGTAGTGGGGCAGGCGTCCCGCCGGTTTCGGAGGGCGTCTCGCTCCGGAACTGCCGCAAGGAATGGTTGAAAGGCGAGACGCCCGTGAACACAGCCGGGACGGCTGCGCCACTGTTCAAATCCGAAACCGGGTGAACGGCTCGAAGGGGAGGTTGCGCGCCACGGCGAAGGCCAGCACCAGCGCGAGCAGCAGCCAGAGCCAGGCCTGGTGACGAAAAGGCCGCAGCCAGTCGCGGCCCGTGCGCTTTTTCACCAGCCAGGCCACGCCCCAGCACAAGGCCAACGGAAGCGAGACGATGAACATCGGGTTGTAGTGAAACGCCGCCGCCAGCTGGCCGTGCAGCAACTGGTGCGTGGCCCGCAGCCCGCCGCAGCCGGGGCATTGCAGGCCGGTCGTCGCGTGAAACATGCAGCGCGGATAGAACCGGTGCTGTTCCGGCGGGAAAAAATAAAGCACCGCCGCCAGCAGCACCGGCCCCAGGAGCCAGAGCGGGTTTTTCCAGAATGGTTTTTTGGCGGCGGCTTCCATTGACGTTCAGATTTTTATCGAGGCCGCGACCAGTTCGTCCAGTTTCGCCCGCGCCGTGCCGCTGTCGATCAGCTCGCCGGCCAGGTCCCAGCCTTCGAGCAGCGAGCGCACGCGGCCCGCGACGAACAGGGCGGCGGCGGTGTTGAGCAGCACGGCGTCGCGCTTGGGGCCGCGCTCCTCGCCGCGCAGGAGCAAGCGGATGATCTCGGCGTTCGCGGCGCGGTCGCCGCCCGCGAGATCGGCGAGTGTGGCGGGCTGGAGCGGAAAATTTTGCGAGGACATGACCGAGGTGGCGAGCGCTCTCTCCTGGTAAAACTCGGCGATGGTGTTGTCGCCAAGCGTGGAGAGTTCGTCCAGATGGCGCGGTGTCTCCGGCTCTGGCGCTGCGGGAAAATCCACCGCTGGCACGCGGGAGTTTTCGATTTCGCCGCTCACGACCATGGCGCGGCGCACGCCGAGGGTTTGCAGCACGCGGGCCATCGGCTCACAGAGGGCGGGGCGGGGGACGCCGACGAGCTGCGCGGAGGGCCGGGCGGGGTTGAGGAGCGGGCCGAGGAAGTTGAAAATCGTGCGCTGGCCGCGTTCGGCGCAAAGCTTCCGCGCGGGCGCGAGGTGCCGGAAAGCCGGGTGATAATTGGGCGCGAAGAAAAACGCGAAGCCGTGTTCGCGCAACGACCGCGCGGCCTGCTCCGGCGTGAGGTCGATGCGGAGGCCGAGCGCCTCGAGCACGTCCGCGCTGCCGGACTGCGAGGTGACGGCGCGGTTGCCGTGCTTGGCCACGGTCACGCCGGCGGCGGCGGCGATGAGCGCGACGGTGGTGGAGATGTTGAAAGTGTTGAGGCGGTCGCCGCCGGTGCCGCAGACATCGAGGATTTCGCGGGCGCGCGTGGCGGCGTCGAGCGGCGGCAGCACGGAGCGGGCGCGCAGTTCGCGGGCGAACGCGCCGATCTCCGCCGTCGTCTCGCCCTTCTGCGCGAGGGCGGTGAGGAACGCGGCCTTCTCCTCGGCGGGAAGGTGGGCGTCGATCAGCAGCGGAATGGCGGCGGCGATTTGTTCGCCGGTCAGGGGCTGCGCCGCGCGCAGTTGTTCGGTCAATGGATTCAGCACGCGCGGAGCTTAAGCAAAGGAGCGCGCCGGCCAAAGTCGAAAATGTTCGCGTCTTCCCGACGAGAAAGCCTACGGTGGCGGGCGCTGAATGAGGCCCGCCCCGGTCTCGTCTGCCGTTGGCGGCCAGACAAGGCGTGGCGATGAGCGGGCAATCCCGGGCCGGGCCGGATGGCTGCCGGTTTCGGGCGTGTTTTTTTGGAATTTGAAAGCTATGGCGAAGAATGGAAATGCAGGCGGACTGACCTGGCTAGTGCTGCTGCTCGTCGTGGGCGGCGGAGCCGGCGCGGGCTGGTGGTATTGGAAAAGGCCCGTCGTGGAGACCACGCAATATTTCACTAAGCCGGTGACGCGCGGCGATCTGCTGCAGGCGGTCACGGCCACCGGACAGTTGAACCCGGTGCTGAACGTGCAGGTCGGCAGCCAGATTTCCGGGATGGTTCAGAAGCTGTTCGCGGATTTCAATTCGCAGGTCAAGGCCGGCCAGGTCATCGCGCAGATTGATCCCGCCACCTATCTGGCCAACGTCCACCAGGCCGAAGGCGAACTGGCCAGCGCCAAGGCCGCGCTTGAACTCGCCCAGATCAACGCCCGCCGCGCCAAGGAGCTGCGCGCGAGCAGCCTCGTTTCCGCGTCGGACTTCGACAAGACCACCGCCGATCTTCACCAGGCCGAGGCCGCCGTCATCATCCGCGAGGCCGTGCTGGAGAAGACCAAAGTCGATCTAGCCCGTTGCACCATCGTGGCGCCGGTGGACGGTATCATCATTTCCCGCAACGTCGATGTCGGCCAGACCGTCGCCGCCAGCCTGTCCGCGCCGACGATTTTCGTCATCGCTAACGACCTGACCAAAATGCAGATCGACGCCAACGTGGCCGAGGCTGACGTCGGCGGCGTCGAGGCGGGGCAGGAGGTGGACTTCACCGTTGATGCCTACCCGACGCGCTCGTTTCGCGGCAAGGTGGTGCAGGTCCGCAACGCGCCCCTCACCGTGCAGAACGTGGTGACCTACGACACGGTGATCGAAGTCAGCAACCCGGACATGAAGCTCAAGCCGGGCATGACCGCGAATGTTTCGATCATCACGGCGCGGCGGGAGAACGTGCTGAAGTTTCCGAACGCCGCCCTGCGCTTCCGGCCGGCTGAGACGGCCGACGCGAACAAAGCCGGCGGCCCTACCGGCGGTTCCGCCAATGCGGGCCGGCCCGGCGGACGCGGCCGGGGCGAACGCTCGCCGACGCGCACGGTTTACACCCTGGCCTCGACCAACTCCACCGCGCCGGTGTCCGTGCAGGTCAAGGCCGGCATCAGCGACGGCGTGTTCACCGAAGCGGTGGAGGGCCTAAACGAGGACGCGCTCGTCATCACCGGCCAGAACAGTTCCTCGGCGGCCGGCGCGGCGAAGCCGGCCAATCCGTTTGGCGGCGGCGGCGGCGGCGGCCAACGAAGATTTTAAGCCGTCACTTTTCCGCCCCGTATGAACGCGGTCATCCAGCTTGAAGACATTCACAAGGCCTACCAGACCGGCGAGGTCGAGGTGAAGGCGGTGCGCGGCGTGTCGCTCCAACTAGCGCCCGGGGAATTTGTCGCGATCATGGGCGCGAGCGGCTCCGGCAAATCCACGCTCATGAACATCCTCGGCTGCCTGGACCGCCCGACCCGCGGCCGTTACCTGCTCGATGGCGTGGATGTTTCCGGACTCGGCCGCGACGAGCTGGCCAACATCCGTAACCAGAAACTCGGCTTCGTCTTTCAAGGCTTCAATCTCCTCTCCCGCACTTCGGCCCGGGAAAATGTCGAGTTGCCGATGCTCTACTCGCGCCGCGCCCTCTCGTCCCGCGAGCAGCACGAGCGCGCCGGACGCGCGCTCGATCTGGTCGGTCTGGCCGAGCGTGCCGATCATCATCCGAACCAGCTTTCCGGCGGACAACAGCAGCGCGTGGCCATCGCCCGGGCGCTGGCCAACCAGCCCGCGCTCCTGCTGGCGGACGAGCCGACCGGCAATCTCGACAGCCAGACGAGCATTGAAATCATGGGCGTGTTTCAGAAGCTCAACGAGCAGGGGATCACCGTGGTGATGATCACGCACGAGCTGGACATCGCGCGGTTCACGAAGCGCAACCTCGTCATGCGCGACGGACGGGTGGTGAGCGACGTGCCGGTGGAGAAGCGGTTGAATGCGGAAGTGGAACTGCGCGCCTTGCGCGAGGCGCAGGCCGCCGTGAAACTTGTGCCATGAGATTTTTTGCGACCATCAAGATCGCCCTGCGCGCCCTGCGCCGGAACAAGCTTCGCACCGTGCTGACCATGCTCGGCATCATCATCGGCGTCGGCGCGGTCATCATCACCGTCGGCATTGGCAACGGGGCCAAGGCGCAGATCGAGGCGCAGATCGCCAGCCTCGGGCAGAACGTCATCCTGATTTTCTCCGGCAACGTCACCCGCAGCGGCATCAACACCGGCTGGGGCAGCGCCGGCACGTTGACGGTGGAGGACGTCGAGGCCATCCGGCGCGAGATCGATTCGATCACGCTCATCAGCCCGGAAATCCGCCAGATCGGGCAGGTCGGCGCCGGCAATCAAAACTGGTCCACGCAACTGCTCGGCGAGGCGCCGGATTATTTTGAAATCCGCCAGTGGCGGCTGGCCGACGGCGCGCTCTTCACCGAGCAGGACGTGCGCAGCGCGAACAAAGTGTGCGTGGTCGGGAAGACGGTCGCGGCGCAGTTGTTCGGCGGCGAGAGTCCCGTCGGCCAGATCATCCGGATCAAGAACGTGCCGTTCATCATCGTCGGCACGCTCCTGCCGAAGGGTCTTTCCCTGATGGGCACCGATCAGGACGATGTCGTCATCATGCCCTACACCAGCGCGATGAAGCGGGTCATGGGCGTGACCACGCTCCGCGGGATCAATGTGCAGGCCGCGAGCGAACGGCAGCTCGCCGAGACGCAACGCCAGCTGACCGATCTGCTCCGTCAGCGTCACCGCATCCAACCCGGCCGCGATGATGATTTCAACGTGCGCAACCAGCAGGAGATCGCCGAGGCCGCCACCGCCACCTCGAAGATCATGGCGGTGTTTCTCTCCATCGTCGCGGGCGTGTCGCTGGTCGTCGGCGGCATCGGCATCATGAACATCATGCTCGTGAGCGTGACGGAACGGACGCGCGAGATCGGGATTCGCATGGCCGTGGGCGCGCGCGGCCGGGACATCCTGCTGCAATTTCTGACCGAGGCGATCACGCTTAGTTCGCTCGGCGGCCTGCTGGGCATCGCGCTCGGCCTAGGCGGGTCGAAGATTCTTTCCACCACGCAGGGCTGGCCGACGCTGACCTCGACGAGTTCCATCGTCATGGCCTTCCTGTTCAGCGCGGGGGTGGGCGTGTTCTTTGGATTTTATCCGGCGCGGAAAGCTTCGCGGCTCGATCCCATCGACGCGCTGCGTTACGAATAGCCGCGCATGAAGCCGACGCTGCACTCGGAGATTTTGCCAACGCACACCGCCGCCCTGTTTGCGGCGGCGGTGCGGCGCGCGGCGGAGGCGTTGCGCGCGGGCGAGGTGGTGGCGCTGCCGACCGAGACGGTCTATGGACTGGCCGCGAATGCGCTCGACGCGGCGGCGGTGGAGAAAATTTTCCAGATCAAGGGCCGGCCCGCGCACAATCCCGTGATCGTCCACGTCGCGGGCCTCGAGATGGCGCGGCGTTGCGTGGGTGAATGGCCGGCGGCGGCGGAGCGGCTGGCGGCTTCGTTCTGGCCGGGGCCGCTCACGCTGGTGCTGCCGCGCGCCCGGGAAATTCCCGGTATCGTGACGGCGGGCGGCACGACGGTGGGCGTGCGCTGGCCGGGACATCCGTTCATCCAGGCGGTGATTCGCGAGTGCGGCTTTCCGCTGGCCGCGCCGAGCGCGAATCCGTCCAACCAGATTTCCCCGACGAATGCGGAGCACGTCCGCAAGGCGCTGGGCGGAAAAATTGGACTGATCGTCGATGGCGGGCAGTCGCAGGTGGGCATCGAATCGACGGTGCTGGACGTGACCGTGTCGCCGCCGCGGGTGCTGCGGCCGGGGATGATTCACGAGGAGTCGTTGCGCGCGGCCTTGGGGGAAACGCGGAGTGCGGAGTGCGGAGTGCGGAATGAAGACGGCGCGCTGCGGAGTCCGGGGATGCTGGAGAAGCATTACGCGCCGAAAGCGCGGCTGCGGATCTTGAGCTGGGCGGATGACGCCGACTTGCGTCGCCAACTCGCGGCTCGAAACATGAAACCCGAAACCTGCCACCTCATCACGCATACGGTGATTCCGCTGGCCAGGGGCTTCGGCGGGGTGAGCGTGATCCCGCACGACGCGGAGGCGTTCGCGCGTGCGATTTACGCGGAACTGCACCGGTGCGACGAGGAAGGTGCGGAATGGATCGTGGTGGAGGCGTTGCCGGAGACGCCGGAGTGGCGGGCGGTGGCGGACCGGCTGCGGCGGGCGGCGGCGCATTGAAGGAAAAGGCCTCAAAATAAGTGGGGAAATGGGTTGCGCCGCCCTGCGCCCTTCCGGCAAGCTGCCGCGCCTGTTAGATGAATTGTCAATTTCGAGGCATGGAAAATCTTCAGTTGAACGTGATTCAGTGATGATTTGAAACCCGGCGTTCGGGAACAGTCTAGAAGCAGCAGTCAGTCTAGTTAGCAAACATCATTATGAGCACAAAACTGTATGTCGGAAATCTTTCCTTCAACACCACCGAAAACGATCTGCAAGACCTGTTCACCGCCCACGGGCCGGTGACCTCCGTGGACATGATCATGGACAAGATGAGCGGACGCCCCCGCGGCTTCGGCTTCGTCACCATGGAATCCTCGGAAGGCGCGACGGCCGCCATCGCGGCGCTCCACGGCAAAAACGTGGACGGTCGCGATCTCACGGTCAACGAAGCGCGTCCGCGTGAAGAGCGTCCCCGCTCCTTCGGCGGCGGCGGTGGTGGTGGCGGCGACCGTGGTCCTCGTCGCGATTCCAACAATCGCTACTAACCGGGTGAGTTTCCGGGTGTGGGGCTTTTCGGAGCCTCACACCCTTTTTCTTGCGGCGCAAAGCCTGCCCTTTGCCGCCGGACGGGGCGGTGGCAGGAGAAAAATAAAATGGAAGACCATATCGAACTTGAAGGCCGGATTCTCTCGGTGCTGGCGGGCACGATGTTTCGCGTCGAGCTGCAGAACAAGCACGAGGTGCTGGCCCACATTTCCGGCAAGATGCGCAAGCGCTTCATCCGCCTCACCGTGGGCGACCGCGTGAAGCTGGAAATGTCCCCCTACGACCTGAACAAGGCGCGGATCGTTTACCGCCTGAACTGATTTTCCGCCGCGAGCTTGCCGCCCGCGCTTGCCTCCCAACGCCCCTGTCCCGGTGGGTGCATTCTGAAACTGTTCTTGTTTCGAGTTCCATCCAGCCCGCCTCTTTCGTGGACAAGGG
>Ga0049085_10001236_pt1 | contig 10171 bp, 11 predicted proteins | sample GreLakmeSU08MSRF_FD_66721 | JGI IMG/M metagenome (GOLD analysis project Ga0049085, IMG submission 66721) | Freshwater lentic microbial communities from great Laurentian Lakes, MI, USA - Great Lakes metaG SU08MSRF | ecosystem: Environmental > Aquatic > Freshwater > Lake | place: Great Lakes... | reverse complement strand
CCGGGCTTGAAGCGGGCGATATCATTTTGTCGTTTGATCAAAAGCCCATCGAAAAGATGCGCAGCCTGCCGCGTGTGGTGGCTGAAACGCCCATCGACAAAACCGTGGACGTGAATGTTTGGCACAAGGGCAAGCCCGTGACGCTGAAGGCCAAAGTGCTGGAGTTGAAGGAAGACGCGCCTGCGGTCGCTGCGGTGGTGACGCCCGATGACAACCGCCAAGCCGAGAAAGTGCGATTGGCGGACTTGGGCATCACGGTCACGCTCATTAACGAGCGCATTCGCAAGCGCTATGACTTGGCCGATGATGTGGAAGGTCTGCTGGTGATAGATGTCGATGAAGACAGCGATACGGGCGAGAAAAGCATTCGTCGCGGCGACGTCATCGACGAAATCCAGCAAACGCCGGTTCTCAATGCGGACGACGCCAATGCTGCCATTGCCAAAGCGAAGCAAGACCAACGTAAATCTGTTCTGTTGCGAGTGTTGTCAGGCAAGAGGGTTGGCTTTGTCGGCGTGAAGTTGGTGGGATAGGGGCATTTTCCCGAGAAGTAATATTCCGCTTGGCCCAAGAAAAATCGAGAAAATGCAACCAGTTAAAATGTTCTTATGAAAGTCGATTTCTATCATCTCCAAAGCTCCTCATTGGAACGCGCGTTGCCGGCGCTTCTGGAACGCGTGGTGGCGGCGGGCAAACGTGCTGTTGTCATGGCCGCCTCGGAAGAGCGCATCGAGGCGCTCGCTAATCACCTTTGGACCTATAATCCGGCCGCTTGGCTACCCCACGGCTCGGCCAAAGACGGCTTTGCAGCCAACCAGCCGATTTGGTTAACAGATAAGGAAGAAAACCCCAACGAGGCCGGTGTGTTGGTGCTCACCGACGGCATGGCAGCGGCCTTTCAGGGTACGTTCGAGCGTTGTCTCGACCTATTCGACGGCAATGCCGCCGAGGCCGTCACCCAGGCCCGCGAACGCTGGGCCCAGGCCAAAAAGGCAGGCCATGAGCTGCGTTACTGGCAGCAAAACGAGGCGGGCGGCTGGGCCGAGAAGGTCACTTAGCCGCCTCTGCCCTCCGTTGCGCACGCCCCTGGGGCCGTCTATAACCCGCACGATTTCATTGGTTCACACCCCCTTCACAACACTTGAGAGAAGCTAATTCCCATGGCTGTTCAACGTACCTTTTCGATCATTAAACCCGACGCCACACGCCGTAACTTGACAGGAAAAATCAATGCCCTGCTGGAAGAGGGGGGCTTACGCATCGTTGCCCAAAAACGCATCCACATGACCCGCGGCCAAGCCGAAGAGTTCTATGGCGTCCACAAAGAGCGCCCCTTCTTCGCCAGTCTCGTGGCTTTCATGACCTCGGGCCCGGTTGTGGTGCAGGTGCTGGAAGGCGAAAACGCCGTGGCTCGTAACCGCGAGATCATGGGAGCCACCAATCCGGCCAACGCAGCGCCGGGTACCATTCGCAAAACCTTCGCGGAATCAATCGAAGCCAATTCGGCCCACGGCTCTGATTCGCCCGAGAACGCCGCAGTCGAAATCGCTTACTTCTTCTCTGGCCTCGAAATCGTCGGCTAGGAGTATTTGCCCGAGAAGTGGTCTTCCACTTGGCGTGGCAAATGCGACCAATCAAAGAAGACTAAAGCACGATGGCCCCACTTCCACAGCGCCCGCGTTTGGGGTTCCTGGCCTCGCATAATGGAACCAACATGCGGGCGATTGTGGTGGCGTGCCGTCAGGGCTGGCTTAATGCCGAGCCTGCGCTGCTGATCAGCAATAACGGCGATTGCGGCGCGATCGCCTGGGCCGACTTGCAGGGCATCACGTGGCGGCACATGAGCGCGACCAAGCTGGGCTCGGAGGCCGCGCTCGACGAATCCATGGCGCGCGAATTAAAGACGGCGCAAGTCGATCTGGTGGTGCTGGCGGGTTACATGCGCAAGCTTGGCCCCAAAACGTTGGCGGCGTATTCCAAACGGATTTTGAATGTTCACCCGGCCCTGCTGCCGCATTTTGGCGGGCAGGGCATGTACGGCAAGCCTGTGCACGAAGCGGTGCTGAAATCTGGCGATCAAATTTCAGGCGCAACCATTCATATTGTTGATGGCGAATACGATCACGGGCCCATTGTCGCCCAAGCCGAAGTGCCGGTCGAGGCGGGTGATACACCCGACACCCTGGCTGCGCGCGTGCAGACCGCAGAGCAAGATCTCTATCCGCGCGTGTTGCAAAGCATCGTCAGCAGTAAGATTGATTTGGATAAGCTTTAAGCCCGCAAATGCATATCCGCGTCTGTGTACGTGACACCAATGGGCTCGATCACCACGCTTTTGGGGCCAGCTTCCACACGGCCCGCCACCCACGCTTCAATACCAGCAGCTTTCGCAACGGCCACTGTTTTCTCGGCGTGTGCTGGGTCAATAAAAAGCGCGAAGCCCGCGCCCATATTGAACGTTCCATAGGCGGCGGCATCGCTCATGCCCGCCGCGTGTTGCAAGTAAGCCAACACTGGCGGTACCGGTGCGATTTTCGCAAAGCGGTAAGTGAACGCCGCCGGGTGACGCATGAGTTTGCGCCAGCCATGGCCGGTGATATTGGCGCAGTAGTGCGGGATGATGCCTGCGGCGAACAACGCTTCGGTGACGGGCGAATATAAAACAGTCGGGTCCATTAACGCATCGCCATACAAGCGCCCATCGCTCAGTTTGGCTGTGTAGCCTGCGGGGGTGTCGGCAGCGACCTTGCGGGCCAATGAAACCCCATTAGCGTGTATGCCGCTCGACGCCAGTAAAACAATTTCGTCATTTACTGAAAGTTTATCGGCGATAGTCAGTCGCTCTTTCGGGCGCACAATGCCGATGCACGATGCGGCCAAATCGATGGTATTCGGGTTGACCACACCGCCCAGGCTGGGTGTCTCGCCACCACCCCAGGCCACATTGCAGCGGTCACAGGCAGCTTTCCAGCCCTGGACCAAATCGCGCGCACGCTGTTTGTCATCGAACCACTTGCTGCTGCCCGCCGCCCAATAGGCTTGAACCGAAATAGGTGTCGCACCCACGGTGATAATGTCATTGATCGCCATAGCCAGGGTATCCTGGGCCAGGGAATCGAAATAGGTTTTTCCGGTAATGGGGCGCATCGCATCAGCGATCAGCACTTTGGTGCCTAGACATTCAGTGATCGAGGCCAGCAAAAAATCCCCCATATCGACCACATAGGCCGATTCGCCGCGCGAGGCCGTAATCTCGATCAGGCCATGGTGGCGCAGATTGCCTGCCGTTTCGCGCGCCGCGCGCTGGGCATCAATCTTCAAGGGGTCAATCTTGGAATAGTCGACCCCGGCATCGTTGTAGGTTAAACCGTTGCCTCGTGGTGCGTTCACTGAATGCGGACCGATGATAGCGAGGGGACGAAAAAGCTTGGGCAACATACTCAAACACCACACGATGGCAAGCGGCCAAACTGTGCCCGTTCTGGGCTTCATTTTCGTCGTTCTGGCGTTATGGGCCGCGATGTTGGTGCCTGCGCTCGCGCAAGGCACGGCGGACTCGACGCCTGCCCCATCTGCATCCCCTGTCGTCCCAGCCGAGGTGAGTGCCGACCCCTTCGTAGTGCACAATGTGCCGGTTGATGTGACGGCGACCAGCGTGACTGAGGCGCGTGAACGCGGCCTGACCCAGGCCCGCGTGACGGCCTTCCGTCGGCTGATCGAGTGGATGACCTTGCGCGAAAACTGGGCGGCGATTGCGACGCCAGACACGAACAAAGTGATCGAGATGGTGTTGGAGTTCTCGGTAGCGAACGAGCGCTCTTCGGCGGTGCGTTACCTCGCTGACCTCACGGTTCGCTTCGACCCTGTCTCGATCCGTACGTTCTTACGCGCTCAGAACTTTCCCTTCGCGGAAACACCCAGCCGATTTTTGGTGGTCGTGCCGCTCTATCAGCCCAGTGCTGGCGGTGCGGTTGAGTTGTGGCAAGACGCCAACCCCTGGCGCGATGCCTGGAGCGCGATTTTGCCCCACGATGGTTTGGTGCCCATCACCTTACCGCTGGGAGACTTGCAGGACATTGCAATGGTTTCGGCTGATCAGGCAATCGCGAAAGATCGTGAAGCGTTGATGAAGCTGGCCGCTAAATACGGTGCGGCCGGTGTTGTGCTGGCGCGCGCAACATCTACAGGCGATACGCTGAATATTGCCGTGACGGAACTTCGCCCCTTAGGTGATCCGTTCGAGGCTCAACTCAGCGCGACGGTTTCTGGCGCGGACGATAAGGCGCGCGCGGAAGCATTTAAGACCGCAGCCATCGAGGCGATGCAGCCCGTTGAAGATCACTGGAAAAAGCGCAATACGCTACGTTTTGGCGCAGGCGGAAAGCTCACAGCTTTAATCTCGGTCAACTCCCTTCAAGAATGGTTGGGGATTAAGACGCGATTGGCGCGCGTGCCGGCGGTCGAGAAGGTTGATCTTGAGGCCATGAGCAAGACCTTGGTTCAGGCGGCGATTACGTTTGTGGGTGATGAGGCACAGCTTCAGTTCGCCATGAGTCAGAGCGATTTAGAACTGTCAAAAGACGGCGACATGTGGATTTTGCGTGCGCCCTCATTGCGGGTTCAGCCACCCGCGACTGAACCACCGCCCGCGGCGGTAGCGCCGCCCAAGCCGTAATGCTTTTCCGATGGTCCGCATGAACGCCGCAAAACAAATTCCGCTCGATCTTGGGTTTCGCCCCGCGCTCGGTCGCGAGGATTTTTTTGTGGCCCCCGGAAACGCCGACGCGGTTGCTTGGATTGATCGCTGGCCCACATGGCCGGGGCAAGTGCTCGCGCTCTTTGGTCCGCCGGGATGCGGTAAAAGCCATTTGGCGCATGTATTTGCGGCGCGCTCGGCGGCTCAGATTTTGACGGGTCAGGACTTGGTGCTGAAAAGCATCGGCGATCTGGCGAGCGCGCAACCTGCAATCGTGATTGAGGATGCAGATCGGGGTGTGGACGAGAACGCGCTGTTTCATCTTTATAATGCGCTCAGCGAAGCCAAGGGCTGGCTGCTTCTGACGGGGCGAATGGCACCGGCGCGATGGGCTGTGAGCTTGCCCGATCTGCGTTCGCGACTGTCTGCGCTTCAAGCCATCAAGATTGATTCGCCCGACGATGACATGATGCAGGCTGTGCTGGTCAAGTTATTCGCCGATCGCCAAATTGCGGTTGCAGCTGATGTGGTGTCGTATCTCATCCGTCACATGGACCGTACTTTCGCCACCGCCCGCCAAGTTGTTGCTATCGCTGACCGCGAGTCATTGGCCGGGCAACGCTCCGTCAGCGTGCCGTTGATCAAAGATATCTTGAATCAAATCACTACTCAGTCGTTTTGATCAAGATCGCGCGGGCGAACGAAGCGGGTGAGCGTCGCGAGACCTGCGCCTATTTTTTCCCACGCGGCAAGCTCGAAACTGAGTGTGCAGAGGCCACCTGTTGGCAACTTGGTGCGTAATTTGCTGAGCATCTTTGCCTGGTTTTTTCCAGATCGCCCGATCAACATCAGAGCTAGGTCGTGCAAGCCCGGATTATGCCCAATAATCATCGCGCTTTTGATTGGCTCAGGGATGGTTTGCATGAACGCGATCAGTTCATCGCAAGGCGCGAGATAAAGCGAGTCTTGAAATGAAACGGGCGGCTTTTCCAGCCCAGTACGGATCAGATCAAACGTTTGGCGCGTGCGTTTGGCCGTCGAGCAATAAATTTGATCCACGTGGATATCTTCTGCTGCAAAGAACATGGCCAGGGATTTGCCATCCTTCTGACCGCGCAGAGCTAGCCCCCGTGCATGGTCCTTGCTTGGGTCAGCGGGGCCAGCATCGAGCGCTTTTGTATGCCTCAAAAGATAAAGCGTCTTGGTCATCTTTGTTTGTTCTAGCCTCTCAAATATGGTGGGCGTTCGACACTGACGGTAAATAATGGTACCTTTAGGGCGTTCCTTTTTATTGCTGTTATATGAAATATGGTGCTCAGCGCTTGCTTTTCCACCCCGTGGCCTATGGAATTGCACCCTAATCAGAGAAAAGTATGGTCAATCATTTGAACATCGCCGCGAGCCGCCCTTCCGCTGCGCCCCCTTTGCCCGAGGATTTGCCACCGCGCGAACGCTTCATTAACCGCGAAGTGTCTTGGCTGGCCTTTAACACGCGGGTTTTGGAAGAGGCGCGAAACCCGCGCCACCCCCTGCTCGAACGTGTGCGTTTTTTTATCGATTTCTGCCTCCAACCTCGACGAGTTTTGCATGTTTCGTGTCGCAGGCCTGAAGGGCTAGGTGAACGCGGGCGTCGCGCAAACGTCTGATGATGGCCTCACGCCTGCCGAGCAGTTGGAGCAAATCAACGTCTACGTCCGCGATCTGTTCCGCTTGCAGGACGAAATTTGGCGCGAACTGCGATTAATTCTTGAGAAGGAAGGAATTACTGTTCTCGGGGCGAACGAATTGAATGCTTCTGACCGCGAGTGGCTCGAGCCGCGGTTCATGGATCATATTTTCCCCGTGATCACGCCGCTTTCCATTGACCCGGCACGTCCATTCCCCTTCATCCCAAATCTTGCCCATGCGCTGGCTCTGTGCCGTTTTATGCTCACGACTATTTCATGAATAACCCCAGCCTTTCTGGCCGCGGCAGCGCGGTCGAGCGGGCGCAGACTCGTGTACCTAAGCTGGTTCCCACCCGCCGCTAAAGCTGATAATACCCCCCAGATTAAGGGGCGGTATTGAGCAGCTGGAGCATCGTTTCGGGGACCATGAGTCAAGATCGCGAGACTACCCAAAAGCCAATCGGGATTATCGATATCGGGTCGAACTCCGTTCGTCTGGTTGTTTATACCGCGCAGACCCGCATCCCCATTCCGTTGCATAACGAGAAGGAGATTTGCGCGCTGGGCAAGGGCCTTGAGAAAACCGGCTGTTTGAATTCCGACGGCGTGAAGATGGCATTTGATGCGCTGACGCGGTTTGTCAAAATTGCGAACTCGCTCAATGTCGAGCGGCTGGATGTGTTGGCTACTGCGGCCGTGCGCGATGCCATCGATGGCAAGGATTTTGCCAAAGCCGTCGAGAAGCGCTGTGGTGTGCGTGTCCAAATTCTGACCGGCAAGCAAGAGGCGCGGCGCTCGGCGCTGGGCGTGCTATGCGGTGCTCCTGACGCCGAGGGGGTTGTGGCCGACCTGGGTGGCGGTAGTTTGGAACTCGTGCACATCGCGAAGGGCGACTTGACCGAGCATACGACCCTCCCACTTGGTTTGTTGCGTTTGGCTGAAGCTGCCGAAGATGACCGCGTCAAAGCTGTCGCCATTATCAACAAGGCGCTTGAGAAGCACAAATGGGTAACGGGCCGCGCCAAAGACCAGTCATTGTTTGCGGTCGGTGGGGCGTGGCGCGCACTCGCCCGCGTGTGTATCGCGCAAATGAACTATCCGTTGCACGTGCTCGACAATTTCGCGCTTGATCGCCAGCAGGCGTTGAGCCTCTTCGATGTGATTGCGCGCCAAGGACCGCGCAGCCTCGAGAACATTAAAGGTGTCTCGAAAAGCCGCCTCGTGAATTTGCCGATGGCGGCGGCGGTGCTCGAGCGTTTGATTGAGATCACTAAACCTAAGAACCTCGTCTTCTCGATTTACGGCATGCGCGAAGGTCAGTTCTTCAAGGCGCTACCTGAGAACTTGCGCAAACAAGATCCGCTGATCGGCTTAGCCGAGGATATGGCGGTGAAGGCTGGTCGTTCACCGCAAGTTGGTCATGACACTTTTGAATGGATGTCAGCTCTGTTTCCTGACGAAACGCCCAAGCAACGCCGCTTACGTCTCGCAGCATGTATTCTGCGCGATGCATGGTGGATGGAGCATCCCGATTATCGCGGCGAGCAGGCGTTTTTGCGAATGCTGCGCTTGCCATTTTTGGGATTAGGCCATGAAGACCGCGCGGGTCTGGCGCTGGCGATGTTTTATCGATACGGCGGTGAGGCGTCAGAGCCCGTCGTGAAACAAGCCCATGCGTTGCTGGAAGAATCGCGGATCTTCCGGGTGCAAACCATCGGGATGGCGTTACGGCTTGCTTATGTTTTGGCACCGGGCGAGTCCGTCATTTTGAACAAGCGCGCCAAGCTCTCGATTCAGAGCAAGGTTCTCGTGCTGACTCTGGCCGAAGGCGAGCCGATGTTTAGTGCCGGGTCGTACCCGCGTCGATTGCAGCGCCTCGCCGCTCATTTAGGCCTCGATCACCGCATCGATTGGAAATAACAGTGCGCCGATGACGAGAACATTCAAAGTTGCTGCTGCGCACGCCTCCCCGATCTTGATGGACAAGCAAGCGACCATTGCCAAGGTTTGCGACCTCGTGGTCGAGGCCGGCAGGCTCGGTGTGCGTCTGCTTGCATTCCCGGAGACCTTTGTCCCGGGCTATCCTTATTGGCTTGGCCTCTATGCGCCCATACATCAAATGCAGGCCATGGCAGCGTATGCCAAAGAATCCGTGGTGCTTGATGGTCCGGATTTAGATACGGTGAAAACTGTTTGTAAGGCACACAAGGTCAATATTGTGCTGGGTATCTCCGAGCGCGCTGGTGGTACGTTGTATAACGCGCAGGTGTATATCGACGAGACCGGTGCAATCATTGGCAATCACCGTAAATTACAGCCCACGATGTCCGAACGCACACTTTGGGGGCAAGGCGATGGATCGACGCTGAAAGTGTTCGATATGCCCGTGGGAAAGGTCGGGGGCCTGATTTGCGGCGAGCATTCGATGAACTTGGCGCGCCACGCATTGATTTTGCAAGGCGAGCAAATTCATTGCTCAGCCTGGCCGACGTTTGCAACTATGAAAGGCCGCGAGGCGTGGTTCGATCCGCATGTCGAAGCCTTGTCCATGGTCCACGCCTACACAGCGGGGTGTTTTGTGATTGTTGCGCAAGATCCCATCACGCAGGGCAATTTAGACCGCATTGAGCAGATGCTGGGTCATCAAGATATTCTTAAGGCTGGCGGCGCACGTTCAGCGATCTATGGACCGCGCGAAAATCATGTGGTTCCACCGCACAAAGGGCCTGAAGAAAAACTCTTAGTTGCCGAGATCGATCTCGATCACATCGCAGCAATAAAATTGCAGCATGATTCTGCTGGGCATTATGCGCGCGCTGACGTTTTGCGGCTGGTGATTGATACCGAGGCCAAGACGCCTCTGATCGAAGTGCGGGGGCAGAGGAATTAAAAGGGAATATTGTTCTCATTCAATGCGTCATATAAGTGAATCGATATTTCCGCCCTTCGACATTGCTCTTGCCGTGGTTTATGCGTTCGCCTGAAAACGTGAACCAACCACCGAACCAACGCGCGCTTCCATTGAACATCAAGGACGAAACATGAGCTCCATAAAGTTGCACCCTGAAACGTTGGCGTTGCATGGCGGCTATCGGGCTGATCCCACCACGGGTGCCGTGGCCGTGCCGATTTATCAAACGACGTCATATCAGTTTCGCGATACCGAACATGCCGCCAACTTGTTTGCCCTGAAAGAACTGGGCAACATTTATACGCGCATCATGAACCCCACGACGGACGCTCTCGAACAACGTCTTGCGGCGATGGAAGGCGGTGTTGCCGCTTTAGCTGTCGCCTCTGGTCAGGCGGCTTCAACATTTGCCGTCCTTAACCTCTGCCAAGCGGGCGATAATTTCGTCACATCGACCGACCTTTACGGCGGGACGTGGAACCTGTTTGCAAATACCTTCAAGCAAATGGGAATCGAAGCGCGCTTTGCCGACCCTCAAGACCCCCAGTCATTTGCAAAATTGACCGATGCAAAAACGCGCTGCTATTACGCCGAAACATTACCCAACCCGAAGCTTGAAGTCTTCCCCATACGTGAAGTGGCTGACATTGGTCGCAAACTCGGCGTGCCACTCATCGTCGATAACACCGCGGCCCCCATGATCTGCCGCCCGCTTGATCACGGCGCGGCGATTGTCATGTATTCTGCAACCAAATATATTGGTGGGCACGGAAACTCCATTGGGGGTGTCATTATCGATGGCGGCAATTTCGATTGGGCCGCCGATAAGGCGCGCTTCCCGCTCTTGAATGAACCAGACCCCAGCTATCACGGCGCGGTCTGGACCGAGGCCGCCAA
>Ga0049085_10001235_pt1 | contig 10173 bp, 10 predicted proteins | sample GreLakmeSU08MSRF_FD_66721 | JGI IMG/M metagenome (GOLD analysis project Ga0049085, IMG submission 66721) | Freshwater lentic microbial communities from great Laurentian Lakes, MI, USA - Great Lakes metaG SU08MSRF | ecosystem: Environmental > Aquatic > Freshwater > Lake | place: Great Lakes... | reverse complement strand
CGTGGGTCTCGCCGACGAACACGGGGTCGCGCTTTATCTTCGCGGAAAGCACGCTGGACGAGCGCTGGCCGGATGGCTGGGGCCCGCGCGACCAGTGCAACCCGCCGCACTACCCGTGGCTGATGGCGATTGACCCGCGCGGCGCGGTGCTGCTCGCGGGCCTCGGCGAGCACGGCGTCTGCCGCTTGCGCCGCCAGCGCCCCGCCGACCCGCAGGTCCGGCCCGAGGAGGAGCAATTTGACGGCTATTACAACCGCGGCCAGTTCAGTTTCACGTTCGGCGTGCCCGTGGGCGTGACGAACATCGCTGCGCCCTCGCTGGCGGCGAAGTTCGGCTTCGACGCGCACAACTACCTCGGCACCCGGGACGCCTACGAGTTCACTCCTGCGACGCCGGAGGCCACCGTGCTCGACGCCTTCGAGACGCCCGCGCACCTCCGCAGCGACGCGCCGGTGCGCGCGGACTTCCTCGACTATCTGCGGCGGCAGATGGCTCCGAACACGCCCGGTGGGCGCGGCGGCTGGCGGCAGGTGAGGTTCGGCTCCGCGACCAACGCCGGGGCCGGGGCCGACCTCGCCGATCCGGACGGCGACGGCATGGCGAACTTGCTGGAACACATCCTGGGCACGAACCCGAACGTGCCCGACGTGCCACCGTTCACGGCGCGCGTCGAGGCGGTGGACGGCGGGACGTATTTCACCGCCGAGGTGCGCACCGCGCCGGGGCCGTTCTGGGACACGACGTTGGACGCCCAGCTCACAAGCAATTTCACGAGCTGGACCGCTGCCCTCCTACTGCCCGGCTACCCGCGCCTGAATCCCGACGGCACGCAAACCTATAAGTGGCGGGACACCGCGGCGGCTGGTGGCCGGCGGTTCGTCCGCCTGCGAGCGCAGGCGAAGTGACGGGTGGAGGGATGGGAAGGCGGCCCATTGCTTGACATCGCAGCTGTGCCGGACAGCCTGTCAGAAATGCAGACGGTCACAGTGCGGAAACTCTCTCGCGAGACGGCGCGGGTGCTCAACATTCGCGACCACGAAGGCCAAGTGGCCATCCGGCACACGGATGGGCCGGAATACGTGTTCACCCCCGCTTCGCCGCAGCGCAAGCGCGGCAAACGCCAACTCCCTGACTTCGGAAAGCGCCGGGCGGCCATCTTCGGCGACCGGCTGTTCAGCGAGCGGTTCTTCGGCGGCATCCTCGACAAGGGCGACCATTGAGCGCCCACGCTGATACCAACTTCCTGATCAGCCTCTACCTACCCCGGGTTTATTCGTCGGCCGCGCAGCAATTACTGGCGGAATTTCTGCGTCGGCACGATGCGGCCTTGCCGTTCACGCCCCTGCATCGCCTAGAGTTTCGGCACGCCCTCCGCCTGGCGGTGTTTCGCCTGGCCGAGCCAGGGGAGCCATCGCTGGACTGGGCCGCTGCCCGCCGGGTGCTGACGGAGCATGAGGCCGACCTGAACGAGCGCGGGTTCATTGAGCACACCCCGGTCGACTGGACGGAGGTGTTGCGCCAGTCCGAAGTTCTGAGCAAGGCGCACACGGAGGACAAAGGTTTCCGGTCGCTGGACCTGCTGCATGTCGGCGCAGCTTTGAGCCTTGGGGCGAGGAATTTTTTCACCTTCGACCGGGGAGCCGGACAGCTTGCCAAACTCGCTGGATTGACAGTCAAGCCCGCGCTCCCTTGACTTATCCTCACTTAGAGAATGAAAAAAATTGTCCCTGCACCTCCCGCCATCGTTCACAACGAGCAGCAAGCCGTCCTCGGCCTGTTCCAGAAATACGTCGTGCCCAGCTACGGGCGCTTCGAGTTGGTGCTCGCGCGCGGGCAGGGCAGCCATCTCTGGGACGTGAATGGCAAGCGTTACCTCGACCTCGGCGGCGGCATCGCGGTCTGTTCGCTGGGTCACGCGAACGCGGAAATAACCGAGGCGCTCGTAGAGCAGTCGCGTCGGCTGGTTCACATCTCGAACCTTTACTACCACGAACCGCAGGGCCGGCTGGCGCAGCAAATCGTCCGGCACCTCGCGCCGGGCAAGGTGTTCTTCAGCAACTCCGGCGCGGAGGCAAACGAGGGGCTCTACAAGCTCGCGCGCAAGTTCGGGCATGACGAGGGGCGCTTCGAAATCATCACGGCGTGGAACTCCTTCCACGGGCGCACGCTTGCGGGCATTGCGGCGACGGGGCAGGAGAAGGTGAAGAAGGGTTTCGAGCCGGCGGTCGCGGGCTTCAAGCACGTTCCTTACAACGACCTGCAAGCGGTGCGCGATGCCATCACGCCGGCGACGGCCGCCATTCTCATCGAAGGCGTGCAGGGTGAGGGCGGTATCGAGCCCGCGACGACGGACTATCTGCTCGGATTGCGCCAGCTTTGCGACGAACGGCGGATGTTGCTGCTGATGGACGGCGTGCAATGCGGGCACTTCCGCACGGGGCGGTTCCAGAGTTTTCAGCGGTTGCTCGAAGGCGTTCCGGGTGCGGACAGGTTCCTCCCCGACGGCGTCTCGATGGCGAAATCGCTCGGTGGCGGCTTTCCCATCGGCGCGTTTTGGGTGCGCGAGGAGCACCACGGCGTGAAGCTGTGCGACGTGCTTGGACCCGGCACGCACGCGACGACTTATGGCGGCACACCGCTGGGCTGCGCGGTGGCGAACAAGGTCTTCGAGGTCATCGAGCGCGATAATCTGGCGGACAACGCGCGCGCGACCGGTGGGTGGATGAAGGCGGAACTGGAGCAGCTCGCCGCGCAGTTTCCGCAGGTCATCAAGAGCGTGCGTGGGCTGGGCTTCATGCTCGGCATCGAGCTGGCGGAGAATATCCCGGCCTTCGCGAACACCGGGAAGGTCGCGTCGCTCAACTTCGTCAACCGTCTGCACGAGGCCGGCGTGCTCACTGTCCCGAGCGGCACGCATGTCGTGCGTTTCCTGCCCGCGCTGAACTTGTCGCGTGCGGATGCGGCGGAGGGGCTGGCGGTCATGACCAGCGTGGTGAAGGCCATTGCGTGAACTGCGCCATGCCACTTCCTTGGCTCATGGCGGTGGTGCTGGCGGTGCAAATCGCGTTCGGCATCGCGCCGAAGGCGGACCGTCTGACGTGGGCGCTGGAGAATGGGCCGGTGTGGGTGGGCCTTGTCATCTTGGTCTTCACGCAGCGGCGCTGCCCGCTCTCCGCGCTGTCTCTCCACTTGTTCGCGCTGCATTCGTTCATCCTCGCGTTGGGCGGGCACTACACCTACGCGGAGGTTCCGCTCGGCGACTGGGCGCGCGACGCCTTCGGGCTGGCGCGCAACCACTACGACCGCGTCGGGCACTTCGCGCAGGGGTTCATCCCGGCCATCTTCGTGCGCGAGCTGCTGCTGCGGAACACGCCGTTGCTGCGTGGCGGTTGGCTGAACTTTCTCGTCGTGAGCGTCTGCCTCGCGTTCAGCGCGTGCTACGAGTTCTTCGAGTGGTGGGTCGCGGTGCTGACGGGCGAGGCGGCGGAGGCTTTCCTCGGCACGCAGGGCGACCCGTGGGACACGCAGTGGGATATGTTCCTCGCGACGGTTGGGGCGGTGTGTGCGCTGGGGCTATTGAGCCGCTGGCATGACGCATCGTTGAAGAAAGTTTACACGCCGCGTGCCGCCACTTAATTTCATCACATGACTCATGCGTTGCGAAAACAAGCAGTGCTCGGTGTGGCGATGGCTGCGCTCCTTATGCTCAGCGGGTGCTCCACGTTCAACCGGGACTGGAAGGCCGCGGCGGTGAGTCCGGCCCCGGCAAACTCCATCGCGGGCCGCTGGGAAGGGAAGTGGTTGAGCGAGCACAACGGGCACAGCGGCAAGCTCCGCGCTCTCATCCGTCCGCTGGACAACGGGCAGTATGAGACGCGTTTCCACGCCAAGTATGGCTTCATCTTCAGCTTCGGGATGGAGGCGAAGCTCGACGTGAAGCCAGCGGCGGAAGGGCAGTGGCAGTTCAGCGGCGCGGAAGATTTGGGCAAGGCCTACGGCGTGTATCGCTACGGGGGCAAGGCGTCGGTGACCAACTTTTTCTCCACTTACAAGGCGTCCTTCGACCACGGGACGTTCCAGATGACGCGGCCCAAGTAAGTAGCCGTCGAGGTGGAGGCGGAACTCGGTGCGTTAGGACGAGTCCGCCTCAATTCATTCCACGGACTTCAGCACTTCAACCTTGTTGGACCCGCCGCTGATCGTGCCCAGGCGGACGCCTTTCTTTAGATCGGCACCTTTGAGCGCTTCGTTGAAGTCTGTCAGGTCGGACACGGATTTGCCGTTGACCTCGGTGATGATGGTGCCGGCCTTGATACTGCGCTTGGCGGCGGGGCTGCCGGCTTCCACCTCGGTCACGATCAAGCCCTCGGTGAGCTTCACTCCGTGAACTCTGGCGAGTTCGCGCGTGAGCGGCTTCACTGTGACCCCGAGGTCGTCGGACTGGACTCCGTTGCTCTTGCTGCTGGTTGCCACCATGTCCGGCGGCTCGTCAGGCCAGAGCTCGGGGACGACTTTGATCTTCATGGTCTTGCCGTTGCGGATGACGCTGAGGCTGACGGACTGCCCGACTTTGTTGCGAAGGGCGTTGCGGAGTTGCTGGGCGTTGGCGACGGGAGTGCTCTCGACGTGAGTGACGATATCATCCGTTTTGATGTCGGCCTTGGCTGCAGGGCCGCCCTCGATGGTGCGCCCGACAAGAATACCGACCGTCGGTCCTTTGAGGTTCTTAGCGCCTGGCTCCGTGGCGCCTCTGAATTCATTGATGACAAGACCGATGCGGGCGCGGACCACTTTGCCGTCCTTGATGAGCGCGTCGGAGAGGTCGCGTGCGAGGTTCGAGGGGATGGCGAAGCCAATGCCGGAGCTCAGGCCGCGGATGAGGGTGTTGATGCCGATGATCTCGCCACTGATGTTGACCAGCGGGCCGCCGCTGTTGCCGGGGTTGATGCTCGCGTCGGTCTGGATGAAGTCCTGGTCCATCGGCGTGCCGGGGGAGACGCCGGGGAGCAGGTCGGTGCGGCCCTTGGCGCTGACGTGGCCGAACGTGACGCTGTAATCCAAGTTGAACGGCGCGCCAATCGCGATGGCGAACTCGCCCACGCGGGTCTTGTCTGAGTCGGCGAACTTCGCTGCGGGCAGACCCTTCGCCTCAATCTTCAGCACGGCGACATCGGAGCGCGGATCCACGCCGCGAATGGTGGCGGGGAAGGTGCGCCCGTCCTTGAAGCGAACTTCGATGCGCTCGGCGTCCTCGACGACGTGGCGGTTCGTGAGGATGTAGCCGTCCTCGCGGATGACGACGCCGCTGCCTTGGCCGTTGAACTGCGGCGAGCGTCCGGACTGGGCTTCCGCCTGCTGCTTGCGTTGCTTCTCCAACCGCTCCTCCATTTGCTTGCGGAACTCGCGTGGGAGCATTTCGTAGAAGGGATTTCCCTCGGTCTCGAACCCGAGAATTGAGCGGCCCTGCTTCTGCGCCACGCGGATGACGACGACCGACGGCGAGACCTGGTCGGCGACCTCGATGAAGGCTTGGTTCAACTGGCGGGCCAGAGCGATGGCAGCGGATTCCTTTTGCGCGGCGTGGAGCGGGGAGAGGGTTTGAGAGCCAGCGAGCGCCAGCATGCAGAGGGCGGTGCAGAATCGGTTTGTCTTCATAGTGTCAGCTTGGAACGGGAGCCGGGGTGGATGTTCAAAGAATTTCCCGCCGGGCACTTCGTGCCGCGCGTGCATTGACTTGGCCTAGCATGGCCGATACTTTTTCCGAAGAAAGAAAGCCGCTCATGCTCGACGCCATAGAAAAGCTCCTCGTCCTCCAAGACCGCGACCGCAATCTCCACCGCACCCAGGCCGACCTGGCGTCCATCGCGCCCCAGCGCGCCCGGGCGCAGAACCTTGCCAGCAGCTCACAGCAGGCGCTGGACGCGGCCAAGCTCCGTGCCAAGCAGACTGAGTCGGACAAGAAGAAGCTCGAGCTGGATGTGGAGGCGTTCAAGGAGAGGATTTCCAAATATTCGCTCCAGCAGTTCCAGACCAAAAAGAACGAGGAGTATCGCGCCTTGGCCCACGAGATCGAGACGTGCAAGGGCGGCATCTCCAAGCTCGAGGATCAGATACTCGAACTGATGGAGCAGGCGGACGTGGTCGCGAAGGAGGTCGCCACCACCACCAAGGCTGCCGCCAGTGCCAAGAAGGACGTGGAGGCGGAGGTGGCCGAGTTGGGCAAGCGCGAGGAGAATTTCCAGCAACGCTTGGCCGAGTTGCAGTCGAACCGTGCGGAGTTGGCCAGTGCCGTCGAGGAAGGCGCGCTCTTCCGTTACGAGCGGCTGCTCAAGAGCAAGGGCGAGAACGTCATCGTCGGCATCCAGCACAGCGCATGCGGCGGCTGCCACATGAGATTGCCGACGCAGGTGATGGTCGCCTGCCAGTCGCAGTCGGAGCTCAACGCCTGCCCGCACTGCGGCCGCATCATTTACTTCACGCGGGATATGGAGCTGGCGGCGGCGGAGTGAGGGCGGATTTTCTCTTCACCGTAATCTCACTCCGAGTCTGAGCTGGTGAGGTCAGCGGTTCAAATTCCACGCCGGCTTGGTTCGTGCCGCGTGCTGTGAAGGTTCCCCGAACTTTTTCCTCTCCCCTGCCGTCCAAAGTCGAGATTATCCAACCATGCACATGAACACTTCCGTTTCCTGCCGTCAGTTTATCGTCGCCACCGTCGCCTGCGTTCTCGTGGCCGCGCCCCTGCTCGCCGCCGAGAAGAAGGGCTTCAGCACTGAGAAGTCCGCCGCTGGCGTGGTGGTCAAGTATGACGGCAAACCGTTCACCGAATACGTCACCCTCTCGGAGAACAAGCCCATCCTCTGGCCGGTCGTCGGCCCGACGGGCAAAGAGATGACCCGCCGCTACCCGATGGACAAGGTGGACGGGGAGCAGCACGACCACCCGCACCACCGCTCGTTCTACTTCGGCCACCAGAACATCAACGGTTTTGAGTTTTGGCATGACAGCTCCTCCTTCGAGTTGCTGAAAGCCAAGCCCGACGCGTTCAAGGCCAAGCTCGCCCACCTCGGAGTCACGAAACACCGCGAGTTCAAGGAGGTCTCTGCGACAGCGGACAAGGCGGTGATCACGGTCGCCAACGACTACATCGCCTTCGAGAGCGGCAAGAAGATCATGGAGGACACGCGCCGCTTCACCTTCCGCGCGGACGCCAATTCTCGGTCGGTGGATGTGGAGATTGATTTTCACAACAGCACCAGCGAGCCGGTCGTTTTCGCCGACATGAAGGACGCCGGGTTCAGCCTGCGCCTGCCGACCTCGATGGCTCTGACCTCCAAGCTGGGCGGCAAGATAATCAATAGCGAAGGCATCACCGACAAGGACACGTGGGCCAAGCGCGCCAAGTGGGTGGATTACAACGGCCCCGTTCAAGGCGAGCATCTCGGCGTCGCTTTCATGGAGCATCCCACGAGCTTCCGGCACCCCACGCCCTGGCATGTGCGCGACTACGGCCTGTTCACCGCGAACGCTTTTGGCAGCAAGAGCCTCGACAAGAATCTGCCCGACGCCGCGCACACGCTCAAGCCGGGCGAGAAGTTGAAACTCCGCTACCGCATCCTCTTCCACAAAGGCGACGACAAAGCCGCCAACATCCCCGCCGCCTACGAGCGGTTTGCGCAAGAGAAGTGATGAGCGCGGACGTGGGCGTCCGCGTTCCGATTATGACTTCGCCCGCCCAACTCTCCCTCCGCGAGCATGCCTCGCGACGCGAGTGGCTGCGCGTTGGCGGGCTTGGCTCACTCGGCCTTTCCCTCGGCGGCTTCCTCCAAGCCCAAGCCCGTGCCGTCGTGCCCAACAGCGGCACCTTCGGCAAGGCCAAGCACTGCATCATCCTCTACCTCGCGGGCGGCCCGCCGCAGCACGAGACTTTCGATCCCAAGCCGGACGCGCCGCGCGAGATTCGCGGTGAGTTCAAACCCATCGCCACCAGCGTTCCGGGCATCCACTTCAGTGAGCTGCTGCCGCGCACTGCGCAACTCGCGCACCGCATGGCAGTTGTCCGCTCCATGTTCACCGACGTGAACAGCCACGCGACGAGCGGCTACTGGATGCTCACCGGCGCGCGGCATGAGTCCCAGGCCGAGAGCTTGCCGCCCAGCACGAGTGACTGGCCCAGCCTCGCCGCCGTCATCGGCGCGCTGAAGCCCACCGAGCGCTCGCCCTTCTCCTCCGTGGTGCTGCCCGAGGTGATCCACAACAACCCGAACATCACCTGGCCGGGCCAGGACGGCGGCTTCATGGGGCACACGTGGAATCCCTCCGTGTTCAAGTGCGATCCCGCCGCGTCGGGTTTCGAGATCGACGGTTTGAAGCTCCCCGCCGGCGTCTCCGCGCTGCGTGTCACCGAGCGCGCCAGCCTGCTGCGCCAGCTCGACGACCACTTTCTAGCCACCGCTCGCAGCGAATCCATCGCCGCGCTGGACCGCGTGCAACAGCGCGCCTTCGATCTCGTGCAGAACTCCGCGACGCGCGCCGCTTTCGAGCTGGAGCGCGAGCAACCTGTCACGCGTGACCGCTACGGTCGCCACAAGTTCGGCCAGAGCTGCCTGCTCGCCCGTCGGCTCATCGAGTCCGGCGCGCGCCTCGTGCAGGTGAACTGGCCGCGCGAAAAGGGTGACGCCGACGTGGGCAATCCGCTCTGGGACACGCACCAAAAAAATGCCGAGCGTGTGCGCGACGTGCTCTGCCCGCAGTTCGACTCCGCCTACGCCGCGCTGCTCACGGACCTCCACGAGCGCGGATTGCTGGACGAAACGCTCGTCGTCGCGATGGGCGAGTTTGGCCGCACGCCCAAGCACAACGGCAGCGGCGGGCGCGACCACTGGGGCCATTGCTTCTCCATCGCGCTGGCTGGCGGCGGCGTTCGGGGCGGGCAGGTCATCGGCGCGAGTGACCGCATCGGCGGCTATCCGGCGGACCGCCCGCAGCGCCCGCAGGATTTGGCCGCGACGATCTTCCATCTGCTCGGGATTGACCCGCACGGCTTCTTCGAGGACCGCGGTGGCCGCGCCCGCCCGCTGCAAACCGGCGGGGACGTGATCCGCGAACTGGCGTGAAAGGATCGCGGACGCTCCCGTCCGCGCTTCTCATCGCCTCAAGTAGTCATGCTGCCGGAACCACTCCGCAGCATCCTGTAGCGCCTGACGCGGCGGTGTCTGCGGCAGGCCGAGTTCGCGGATGGCCTTGGCGGGGTTGAAGAACATCTTGTAACGCGCCATGCGCACACCGGCGAGCGGGGCCTTGGGCGGCTTGCCGGTGATTTTGGAAATGCCCTCGTCCACATAAGCGGCCAGCAGCGGGATGAAGTAGGGCAGCGCAACGCGCGGCGCGGGCACGCCGGTGATGTCCTGCAACACGGCGAATGCCTCGCGCATCGTCCAGTTGCCCTCCGCGTTGCCGAGGATGTAGCGCTCGCCGACACGGCCCTTCTCGGCGGCGAGGATGTGTCCGACCGCCACGTCGCGGACGTGAACCCAGTTCAGCCCGGTGTCGAGGTAGGCGGGCATGGCGCGGTTGAGGAAGTCCACGATGACCTTCCCAGTGGGCGTGGGCTTCACGTCGCGCGGGCCGACGGGCGCGCTGGGATTCACGATGACGATGGGCAGTCCGCGCTTCACCAACTCGCGCGCCACGACCTCTGCGCGCCACTTGGACAGCTTGTAGGGGTTGCTCATTTGAGCCTCGGACACGGGCGTGTCCTCGTCGGTCGGCGTGAGCGAGCCGTTCACTTCCTTGGGCAGTCCGATGCAGCCGACGGTGCTGGTGTAAACGATGCGCGCGCAGTCGGCGCGGAATGCGGCCTCGAGCACATTGCGCGTGCCCTCGACGTTCGCGGCGAACATGGGCGCGTAGTCCGGCAGCCAGAGGTGGTAGCTGGCGGCGACGTGGAAGCACCAGTCGAAGCCCTTCATCCCGCTGCGCAAGTGCGCGGGGTCGCTCACATCGCCTTCGAACAACTCGTAGTCCGCGCCTTCGAGCCCGCGCAAGTCCGCGCCACGCCGCGCCAGCACACGGACGGAATGGCCGCGCCGGCAGAGCTCGTGGACGAGGTTTGCCCCGATGAAGCCGGAGCCGCCAGTGACAAAACACTTCATAGAGTTTCACGCGCCGTGGCGC
>Ga0049085_10001234_pt1 | contig 10175 bp, 6 predicted proteins | sample GreLakmeSU08MSRF_FD_66721 | JGI IMG/M metagenome (GOLD analysis project Ga0049085, IMG submission 66721) | Freshwater lentic microbial communities from great Laurentian Lakes, MI, USA - Great Lakes metaG SU08MSRF | ecosystem: Environmental > Aquatic > Freshwater > Lake | place: Great Lakes... | reverse complement strand
GGTTCACTTATGCAATGGTCTTATGATGAATTGGGGATAATTAGTTTTTCCACAGAGCTTTGGAACCCTGAGTTAGCGGCGGGCCTGCAGGAGCCTGCAAAGTACCAACTTCGGGCACGTTCGACTGAAGATGAGATAAAGCTCTTGCAGTACAACGACGAGCATCTGGGTGGAAAGGGATTTGTAGAATGGCAGGTGTTTGACCACCCGCAGCTTGGTGAGGTTGAAATTGGTGGATGGACACATATGTATACTTTCCGCAATCCGCCGCCGAAATCGATTGCAGCGACGGCAATTGCGCGAAACTTTTTGCGTGATACGATTCATACTAACTGTTTGTTCACATTAAAACATGCTGCGTGTGCGCCATTAGTTGTGATAGATTCGGTGAAGATTACTGATCTGGGATCCAATTTGTATATGGTGACGGTTGTTGTTTCAAATGCAGGATTTCTCCCTACTAATATGACGGCGCGTGCATTATTGAATGGCACAGCTGGATGCGTAAATGTGGAATTGCAATTGTCTCCACCGCAGGGATCTGGCAATGCTGCCGATCCTTTATCGCGCGATAGTGGACAATTTGATGGAGTAAGAGTAATAATGGGAGATAGGTTGCAGACGTTGAAGCACTTGGCTGGTCGCGATGAGCGTGTTGCGCCGTGGTCGCCGTGGATGCAAGAATGGCATCAGTCGAAGGGAAAAGCTGAATGGCTTTTGTGCGGGCCTGCGGGTAGTGAGTTTACTGTTAAGGCAAGTTCACAACGCGCTGGATCAAGGCAGATTGTGGCAACGCTAGGGTGAGCAAGTTGAATGTCGAATATTGGTCTTGAAATGTTTAAGGAAAAATTCAATTGCTAACTGAGTTATTTTATCGTCGTAAGATTGGCCAGATTCAGTCGCGGCTGGATGCTCTGAGTATGGATGGGCTGCTTTTATTGGATGTGCCTAATGTCATTTACGCGTGCGGATTTTTTCACACGCCTTCCGAACGGCCACTTGCTTTGTTTATCCCTAAGAATGGTGAAGTGGCTCTTTTGGTACCGCTGCTCGAACAGGAGAATGCGGGAGATACTTGGGTGCGAGATATCCGAACATACTTTGAGTATCCGGGCGACATTCATCCTGTTCAGTGGATGATAAACGAGGTCAATTGCAGGCGGCTTGCGGTTGACAATCTGTCCGTCGACGTTTATCAGATAGTGGGCGGTGCGGTTGAGGTTACGCCTTTGGTGGAACAGATGCGATGGCTAAAAGAACCGGAAGAAATTGCGTTGGTTGAAAAAGCGGCCTACTATGCGGATTACTGTCTAGAATATATTCGTGACAATGCGGGTAACCTGATTCGCGATGGTGGTACAGAGCTTGATATCTTAAAGGCATGCTTGGTAGCGACAAATACTAAGATGAAAGCTGAGGTCGCTGAAATTTTTAAGCTTCACGGTGGTTCAGCCGTAGGCACAATACACAGTGGTTTCCGGGCTGCGCTGCCCCACGGCTCTCCGGTTCATCGTAAACCGCAAATTGGTGAACCTCTGATTGCAGGGATTGGCGTTTCTGTGGGCGGTTATCATGCCGAAAGTGGGGCAACCTTTATTGTCGGCGAACCAACTCGAGATGTTATGCGATGCTTAATCGCTGCGGCCGCCTGTGATGAGGCAGCTGTGAGGGCGCTTCGAATTGGGAATACATGTGCAATGGTCAATGCTAACGCGCTTGCCGTATTGCATGAGTTTGGTCTTGGAGATGCCATTCGGCACCGCATCGGGCATGGAATGGGATTGCAGGGTCATGAGGGTCCTTGGCTTGCACCGGGCGATAGTACCTTGTTGGAGGTGGGCATGGTGTTTTCAAATGAGCCGGGGATTTACAGACCCGGACTTGATGGCTACCGGACCATAAATAGCATGCTTGTGACAGAGAGGGAAGCCAAGGTTATGAGCTGTTTTTTGACGAATAATCCTCCGGACATGAGAGTGTTACCTGTATAGTTCAGTTTCGCGAGTGATTTTCGCCAATCAAAGGAGAGGGGTTAAAGAGTTCGGTTGTATGAATATCTCGGTGGCACATACAGTCTTAAGGAGGATTGAAATTCGATTGCGCTCGTTCAACTTTACCTTTATTACTCGCGGTGTTGGATCGGTTAGTACGTTGTTATCTTGAATACACTCAAAATAGTTGGTTTTCTCTTTTGTATTCCGTGGTAAAACAGGCGCCGGATACATCTCAAGGATAAGGAGCAGGATAGTCTAGATGGCCCCCTGATACCGATCTAACACTTTGATACTGCATAATTGTTGTGGAATACAGGGGTCGGCAATTTATAGATTACTATTGCGCCACATGTCTTAACGCGTTGTGATGACAAATGAGACTCGCAAGTGTTAATGAGGCGTTTGGGTGGTGCTAATCGCTATTTTTAGTAGGCGGGGCTTTCTTGTTTATCTTGATCCATTTTGGCCGTGAACCTAGTACCGCATATATAGCTGGCTGAATCCTGACTTACACCTGTTTCCCGGCCAAATGACGACGCATGCATATGATGACTTCAGCCGGACATTATTGCAAGGTGCATTGTTAGTTTTGTCTCATGTGGTGCTGCGTGTATGTATTTGTGGTTGTTGCACCAATAATGGTTTCCGCAGTCATCACGGGCGCTTTAGTTTCTTTTTAGGTTGTGGGCTCCTGTAAATGCCCATAACTCCGTTAGCTAAGCGGTTGCGTAGGCGAGTGGTTATCTGCACGGGGTGCATCAAATGGAACCTTATTAGGAAGGTATAAGTGGAAACAATTAATCGCGATCTACAAGCAGTATTTGATTGGATAGATGGACACCGAGAAGCTGCAATTCGAGATCTTCAACGGCTAGTCCAGCAGCCCAGTGTGAGTGCGCAGGGTATTGGACTTGAAGAGTGTGCCGACTTGGTGGCTACTTTGATGGAAACGGCGGGTCTTCCGTGTCAGGTTGAGCAGACACCAGGTGGGCCGCCATGCATTTTCGGGCACCTGCGCTCAGGTCGGAGTACAAAAACTCTTTTGCTATATAGCCATTACGATGTACAACCAGTGGAGCCGCTGGATCTGTGGTCCCATCCGCCATATGGTGGAGTAGTTGCGGGTGGTCGGCTTTGGGGACGCGGTGCGAGCGACAACAAGTCTGGTGTTTTGGCGTTTATTGTGGCCGCGGCCGCATGGCGTGAGACAGTGGGCGAACCACCAGTAAGTCTAAAATTTATTATTGAAGGTGAGGAAGAGATCGGGTCAATCCATCTCGGTCCTCTGATTGCGGCTAGGCCTGAATTGGTGCGAGCTGATGCTATGCATTGCTTGGACGGGGGGGTAGATCCTAGTGCGATGGTGCCCGATATTGATCTGGGTCTTAAGAGCGTCTTGTTTGTGGAACTTGTTGCGCGCGGCGCGAAGAGTGATATTCACAGCTTAAATGCTCCTCTGGTTCCGCAGCCGGCTTGGGATTTAGTTCGGGCGCTCAATACGTTGGTGGATAGCGATCGTAGAATTCTCATAGAAGATTGGTACGAAGACTTGTGGGAACTTGGTGAGGAGGAGAATGCGCAGCTTGCCGCGAATGCTGCGCGCCTTGATCTGAGTAAGCTGCGTGCGGAGTGGGGATTGACCGAGTTCGCGCTGGGTCGGGATGGCGTAGCGGCATTGAGGGCTAGAGCCTATGAGCCGACTTGCAATATTGCTGGTCTTTCTAGTGGCTATCAGGGGCCGGGAAGCAAGACGATTGTGCCCAACGAGGCACGTGCCAAGCTAGACCTGCGTCTTCCCCCGCTTATCGATCCAGTTAAAGCTGTGGCTAAGCTGCGGAGTCACCTCATTCGTCATGGATTTGAACAGATTGAGGTGCGAATCGAGGGTGGAATACCTGAGCCGCCCTATAAGATCAGCGTCAAGGAAGATATTAGCCAGGCAATCATCCGTGCAGCTGAGCGTGTATTTGGAGCCCCACCAGTAGTGAATGGGGTCAGTGCTGAGGGCACCATCCTGAAGCATGTGTGGATGCCGACGGTGTTAACTGGGTTTTCCCAGCCAGACTGCAACCTTCATGCGCCTGACGAGAATATTGACTTGGAGCATTATATAAAGGGCATCAAGTACGCTGCAGCTATCATGTGGGAATATCAGCAGCAGACTATGCCGCAACCGGTGGTAGGCTAAAGTAGAGGATTGGTGGTGCATACTACGTCTCACTGCTTTGATGCTTGCGCACGGCCGCTCGCTGAGTAATATAGCCGCCGGTAACAACGGGGAACTATGTCAACATTGCCAGAAAAATTTGTGGGCATCCAAATCAGCCCGGTGAGCTTTATTGATGAAGGTGTAGAGCAGGTATTGGATACCTTGCAACAGCGGGTTGGGGTTAATGTGCTGTTGATAGGCACTATTTCGTGGCTAGGATTGAAAGTTGGTCGGCGGATCTCGGCGGCGTTGGAAGGCTGGCCAGATCATGGTATCGCGGCGCCGTACACGATGCGCGGCGGCTCATACATTGCGCCGCATCCGGCGTATTACGCCAATACACCGATTCGGGATTTTCGTGCTACCGATCCGGAAATGGTTGGCAAGGATATTCTGGAAATGATCATTCCGGCGGCACGGGCTCGTGGAATGCAGGTGATACCCGAGTTTATGGAGCCGTTATTCAAGTATGCTGGCCATGGATCGGCCAACAATGTTCATATTCCCAATATGCCGCAATACTTGGAGGTCGACCTCTTGGGTCGGCTGGGTGCCGAGCCTTGTACTAGCACCCCTGCGTATCGAACCTGGTGGCACTCCATCGTTGAGGATCACTGCCGCAGCTATGACATTGAAGGTATCATGTGGTGCAACGAGCGCAACAGTCCAATTGATCGTATGGTCGCGGGTCTGCCGCCAACGTGCTTCTGCGCCACCTGCCGTCAGGAGGCAATTGATCGAGGTATTGATGTGGAGCGGGTTCGGATTGCCTTTAGAGAGGTGTGGGGGTATTTTCAGGCTGCGCGGACTGGCCAGCCGTTTGTTGACGGATCGGCTATCGAGTTTTTGCGAGTATTACTGCGTAATCCTGAGGTTTTGATCTGGGAGCGTTTTTGGCTGGAGCGCAGCAAAGACTTGGACCGCGAATTGTATGGCATTGTGAAGTGGTGTAACCCAGCAAGTTCGTTTGGCCTGAACGTCTGGAATCGTAACCACTTCAATCCGATCCGAAAGGCGCAGTGGTCGTGGGCCGAACAGACCGACTATTGCGACTGGGTCAAACCTATCACCTATCAGCATCAAGCCGGAGCCGTCTATACTAAAGAAATGAACGATCTGCATTTATCGATCTTGCGCGACTTTACCCCCGAGGAGCTCACACCGATTATGTTTAAGTTACTGGGCCTCAATGAGGCATCCTGGCCTGAGCTGTTCCAGTCTGGCATGGACCCGGACACATACGTTTATGGGCAGTGCGTTGACGCCGTCAGGGGCGTTGCGGGGAAAGCGGCGGTCTACATGGGCATCGGAGTGGACGCACCACGGACACGCGCTGACCAGGCAGTCTGTACCCCCGACATCGTCTATCGGAGTGTCCATGCTACCTATCGGGCTGGTGGCAAGGGTGTAGTCTTTTCACCTAATTATTCTGGAATGAACCTTTCGAATCTTGATGGTGCCTCACGGGCACTCACGGAACTGGGTTTGCGTTAGTGGTAAGTCGTAATGACCTTTGGTAGCAGTGGTTATGACTTTTCACTAAAAAGGGCGCCTCTAATTTATTCGTACCGCGCATCGGTTAGTCGTAGACATGTATTTGTACTGCGTGGTTACCCAGTTCGATTTTGGCGGCGAAACCATATTCGGGGTTAAATGTTGCACTGACTGATGCTTTTGGCGAGGCGTTGCGAATATTTCTATGAGGGTGCTCGTTGGCATTGCCCGTGGCTGCTTGACAAATTGATTTTTGATAGTGGGCATGGCTGTGAGCAGGCGTGACTGATATATAATCGGTCAATGGAGCACCACAATCACCATAAGCAACAAATTAAGTGCATCAACGTGACAACCGAGTTCAAGGAGAATTTCTTTGCCGAGATGCGCCGAATGTCCGTTCAGTATTAGATCGAGCCTGTCGGCGCGTCGATTTGCAGCGTGGGGTAAGTGTGCCAATTACCATCTTTTTCTGCATTATCAATATCTCAAACTAGCATCGGCCGCTTTTGACCGGTAAATTATATTTAGGAGTATCCCGCATGCCTGAACCACCTGCTTGGCGCTACCAGAAGCTGATTAAGCCTCTGTTTGACATCCCAACTTCACATCGCATCCTGACTGGGCGAGTTCTTACCTGCCGTGGAAGCGAAGTGATCGAACGGGGGTTTGTTGAAATGGATGGTGCACTCATTTTAGCCGTTGGTACGATTGCCGACCTTGGCAATCGTGCTGTCGAGGCTATAGACACAGGCGGTACGCTCCTCCCCGGGTTGTTTAATAATCACGCGCACCTTGCTTGGGATGGCATCCATGACCTTGCGCGCCAGTCGCTGGATGACTCACCCGAAATTAGTGCCTATAAATCAGCTGGCAATATGCTCATCAGCTTGCGCTCCGGGGTTACAACGGTGCGTGACCTTGGAATGAATAAATCTAATATTGCTGCGAAGCAGGCAGTTGAGCAGGGTATTTTCCCGGGTCCACGTATGTTGATAACGGGCGAGTCGATTATTCAGACGGGTGGCCATACTTATTGGTGCTGTCGGGAAGCGAGTGGTTCTGATGAAATGCGGCGGGCGGTTCGGGAGCAGGTTCGAGCTGGTGCGGACTTGATTAAAATTATGGCTTGCCACGATACGCTTGAAATGACAGATGTCGAACTTGCGGCCGTGATTGATGAGGCGCACCGTAATGGCCTGCCGATAACGGCCCACGCAACCAGTAATGATAGTATTCGCCGAGTTGCGGAGTTTGGTATTGACAGTATCGAGCATGGGGGCAGTATGACTGATGATACGATTCAGATGCTGCTTGACAAGCATATTCCGATTATCACCACATTTGCTCCGCTGGTAATGCAAAGCCAGCCCGAGATCGCCCGGCAGTTCAACATTCCCGAATGGAAAATCGCGGAGCGGCAACTGGCTGTTTCTGATACGTCGCGCTACGCGGGTCTCGTGAAAGCCGCCCGCGCAGGTGTCGTGATTGCGTTTGGTACGGACGCAGGAAGCCCAGTGGTCGGCCACCATGTTATTGCGGCCGAGATGCAGTTTATGGTCAAGGTCGGTGTGGTGGGCGACAACTACGGGGCTTTGCGTAGTGCCACTAATGTGGCGGCTAAGTTAAATATGCTGGATCAGAAACTGGGTACTCTAGAGGCAGGTAAGCTGGCCGATGTAATTGTGTTGGCCGGCGATCCGTTGGAGGACTTGGACGCCCTGAATACGGTTCAGATGACATTGTTAGCGGGCAAGCGCCTAGTGTAGCAGGCAGATTTATGAACGATAAGCCGTTGATTGCTGCACTTGCGAGCCGGATCTATAACGATGATGTGTCATTTCGTACGCGGATGATGGAAATTGCTACTGGGCTGGTGGACGTCATCGCGCTTGGTCGTGGAGATCCGGATTTTCACACGCCCCCCCACATTGTTGCGGCTGCAAAGACGGCCCTTGACGCCGATCAACATCATTACACCCACCCTGCTGGACTTCCGCAGTTGCGGTCAGCAATCGCTGCTAGTCTGCAGCAGGATAACCAGCTTGATTACTCGGCTGATGAGATTATTGTGACGGCCGGCGTGCAAGAGGCGGTTATGCTGTGTATGCTCGCACTAATTAATCCAGGTGATGAAATTCTTGTTCCGTCGCCGCGCTTTACGTCTTATGACGACGCTGTTAGGTTGTGCGGTGGTATTCCCGTCCCAGTTCCAACTTATGAGCGTGATAATTTTGCTTTAATGCCAGCTGAGATCGCTGCCCGTATATCTCCCCGTAGTAAAGTTCTGATATTAGCTAGTCCCAACAATCCTACGGGTGCAGTGACTCCACCGGCGATTATCCGCGACATCGCTGCCCTTGCCACGCAGCATAATTTAATCGTTATTAGTGACGAAATATACAGTAAGCTGATCTTTGACGGGTCGGAGCACATGTCTATTGCAAGTCTTCCGATGATGAAAACGCGCGCGATTACGCTTAATGGATTCTCTAAGTCTTATGCGATGACTGGCTGGCGCGTCGGCTATTTGGCGGCTCCAATTGAGTTCATTAGGAGTTTGATCGAACCGCGCCACACACTCAGTATCAATACCAGTACTCCGGCCCAGTTCGCTGCTCTAGCGGCACTAACAGGTCCCCAGGATGCGGTGGCCGAGATGCGCGCGGCGTATGCTGCGCGGCGGACTTATATGATGGCGGCCCTCGATGATTTTGGATTTACTTATGGACACCCCGGTGGTGGCTTTTATATTTATACTAACGTGTCTAGGTTAGGAGTTTCCGGTCCGAAATTCTGTGAGACACTGCTTCGCGATGGTCGAGTCCTGATTTTCCCGGGCACATTGTTCGGAGATGAGGACGATCGATATGTGCGAATTAGCCTTTTGCAGCCAATGCCCCGCCTCGAGGAGGCTGTGGAACGCATGCGCCAGGTGATTGCGCGGCATTGGGTTGGTACATAGTGCTGCGGGGTGGCACGGGGATGCCTCCCTTGTGGAATGGAATTTGCTAATGACAACGGCACCATTCCGCATCCTGCAAATTGGGCTGGGTAATCGCGGCCAGATGTGGTCCGAGATTGTGGGGGCACGCAATGATGTAGTGTTGAGTGGGGTTGTTGATGTTGACCCCGTGGTGCTAAGGGAGTTTGTCGGCAGCCATCCTAATGTGCCTACGTTTACGGATCTTGCCACTGCGTTGCGGTTAACTGCGAGTGATGCTGCGCTCTTGGTAACTCCGCCCGATGGCCATCTTGCTCAGGCGAAAATGATTTTTGGCGCTGGTCTGCCGTTGTTGTGCGAGAAGCCACTTGCGGTAGACCTTGCTGAAGCGGTCGCAATTGTCCAGCTGGCTGATTCGGCGGGTTTGCCCCTCACCGTTGGACTTAACTTTCGGTACTTGCCTGTCAGCCTAAAGATGCGCGAAATAATCGCGGAAGAGGTTTTGGGTCGCCCGGGTTTTGGTCAGTTTGTGTATCAGCGTAATCGGAATGGTGCTCGGCCTGGATTGAACAAGTACCCTCTGACTATGGAACATCCGATGATGCTTGAGCAGAGTATTCATCACCTTGACCTGATTCGATTTTGCTACGGGCGTGAAGTAGAGCGGGTTATGTGTCATACATGGAATCCATCTTGGAGTATGTATGCCCACGAGAGCAATGTCCAGTGTCTGTTGACGATGGCTGGCGGTTTGGAAGTAAATTATTTAGGAACATGGACCGGCGGATGGGACGTCTTGCAGTTTGCTTGGCGCACTGATTGTGTAGATGGCATAATTTTGCAACAAGAACTATTCGGCGGGCTCGCTATTGCTCGTAAGTCCGCTACGGAATTATCGGCAATCAAGCTACCTATCGCAAGACCATTCTACGATGATACAGCCTTACTTTTGGATGATTTCATCTTGGCGGTGCGCGATGGGAGGGCGATCCCATGTAGTGGGCATGATCATTTACAAACTTTGGCGGTGTGCTTTGCTGCACTAGAGAGCAGTGCATCAGGATGTCAGGTAACTCTCGCTGAGTTTTCCGCGCGGCAGGGTTTGGCATCGAAGTCCTTTCCAGCCTGATGTTTAGCGGACCAGAAAGTTTTGGCATTGTATAGTTTGCGAAAGGGTTGAACTGATTTTGGGCGGCATATCGTCGGGGTTGCTCAGGAGTGTTTTACCAATTCATGCGGTAGATTTTAGCTGAGTTTTGAATAGGGGCTCGAGCCCCAATTGTTGTTTTGATTCTAGACATCTGTTGTGGGTTGGAATTTCACTTGGTGGTGTCGGTCCTTGGCACAGCAATGCAATGCTGGTTGGTAGGCCTAATCCGAAGGTTACGGATATGTGTGGGATGAAGTTTGTTGTACCGTGCCTACCTTCTCGCCGAATGATTATTTGTGCTTCATTGGATGTCGGGAGCGCTGGAGTCAAATGGGTTCGAAAAGTGAGATTCAAAAAGGAGCTTTTGCAGGATGAAGTTTTATA
>Ga0049085_10001233_pt1 | contig 10180 bp, 8 predicted proteins | sample GreLakmeSU08MSRF_FD_66721 | JGI IMG/M metagenome (GOLD analysis project Ga0049085, IMG submission 66721) | Freshwater lentic microbial communities from great Laurentian Lakes, MI, USA - Great Lakes metaG SU08MSRF | ecosystem: Environmental > Aquatic > Freshwater > Lake | place: Great Lakes... | reverse complement strand
TTAAATAAATCGAGCAATGCTTTCATATCAGTTGCGCTCCATATCAATGTCAATACCCAACGAACGGATTTCTTTTACTAGCACATTGAATGATTCGGGCATGCCCGCATCAATCGTATGCTCGCCTTTAACGATGTTTTCGTAGACTTTAGTTCGGCCGGTAACGTCATCCGACTTCACGGTGAGCATTTCTTGCAATACATATGCTGCACCGTAAGCCTCTAATGCCCAAACCTCCATCTCACCAAAGCGCTGACCACCAAACTGGGCTTTACCGCCCAATGGCTGTTGCGTAACCAGCGAGTAAGGTCCGGTTGACCGTGCATGCATCTTGTCATCAACCAAATGGTGTAATTTCAAAACATGCATTACTCCAACCGTAACAGGACGCTCAAATTGATCGCCAGTTCGGCCGTCGCACAAAATCATTTGTTGCCGTGACGGCGTCATTTTGAGTGCAGCAGCGACTTCTTCTGGGTAAGCTAAATCGAGCATCTTGCCAATTTCCACTTCAGTAGCACCATCAAATACTGGCGTAGCAAATGGCAAACCTTGGCGCAGATTTTCGGCCAAGCTATTAATCTGTTCATCGGTAAAGCTATCAATGTCTTCAACACGACCAGTTTCGTTATAGAGCTGCTTCAAGAACTTGCGCATCTCAGCTTGCTTCACTTGTTCTTTAATCATGCTGTCGATTCGCTTACCGATACCCTGTGCAGCCCAACCTAAATGGGTTTCCAAGATCTGTCCGACATTCATGCGCGATGGCACACCTAAAGGGTTTAAAACGATATCAACTGGACGACCATCAGCCATAAATGGCATATCTTCAGCAGGTGCAATTTTGGAGACCACACCTTTGTTGCCGTGACGCCCAGCCATCTTATCGCCTGGCTGTAAACGACGCTTCACAGCTAAATAGACTTTCACCATTTTGGTGACGCCTGGCTGTAAATCGTCGCCTTGGGTAAGCTTAGTACGCTTCTCTTCAAACGCATCATCAAACTGCTTACGCTTGGCTTCAATCGATGATTTAATTGCCTCTACTTGCGTTGCAACTTCGTCATCAGCCGGACGAATATCAAACCAGTGGTACTTATCTAGGTCGGTCAAATATTCTTTACTAATTTTGCTACCTTTGGCTAATTTTTTTGGTCCACCATTGGCCGCCTTATTGATCAGTAATTTTTCTAAGCGACTAAATGCATCGCCTTCAACAATGCGCAATTGATCATTTAAGTCGAGGCGATAGCGCTGTAACTCTTCTTGAATAATGGCCTGAGCACGCGCATCACGATCAATGCCTTCGCGGGTAAAGACTTGCACATCGATGACTGTGCCAATCATGCCCGAAGGTACCCGTAAAGAAGTATCTTTAACATCAGATGCTTTTTCACCAAAGATAGCACGTAAGAGCTTTTCTTCGGGGGTCAACGTGGTTTCACCTTTGGGGGTTACCTTGCCTACCAAGACATCGCCTGCTTCAACTTCAGCGCCAATGTAAACAATACCGCTCTCGTCTAAGCGAGATAATTGTGACTCAGCTAAATTAGAAATATCTCGGGTAATTTCTTCCGATCCTAACTTAGTATCGCGGGCTACGACCGACAATTCTTCAATATGAATTGAGGTGTAGCGATCTTCTGCCACAACACGCTCAGAAATTAAGATCGAATCTTCGAAGTTATAGCCATTCCAAGGCATAAATGCCACGGTCATGTTTTGCCCTAATGCCAACTCACCTAAATCGGTTGAAGCGCCATCAGCAACTACGTCGCCGCGCGCAACCTGATCGCCCACTTGCACGATGGGGCGCTGATTGATATTGGTATTCTGATTTGAACGAGTGTATTTGGTGAGGTTATAAATATCCACGCCAACTTCACCAGCCGCAGTTTCATCATCATTAACCCGAATCACAATGCGGTTTGCGTCGACATAATCGACTAAACCACCGCGCATCGCCAATACGACCGTTCCTGAGTCAACCGCCACAATGCGCTCAAGACCCGTACCAACTAATGGCTTATCAGGTCGCAAGCAAGGCACTGCTTGACGTTGCATGTTTGCACCCATCAGGGCACGATTAGCATCATCGTGCTCGAGGAATGGTACTAATGAAGCTGCCGCAGAAACGATTTGGCTTGGTGCAACGTCAATAAAATCAACTCGATCTGGGCTCAACATTAAAGTTTCACCAGCCTGACGGGCTGATACTAATTCGTCGGCTAATTTGCCGCTCTTATCAATAGTTGCATTAGCTTGAGCAATCACATACTTGGCTTCTTCAATCGCCGATAAATACAACACTTCATCGGTTACTTTGCCGTTGTTCACTTTACGATAGGGGGTTTCTAAGAAACCATGCTCGTTTAAGCGCGCAAATAAAGCTAAGGAGTTAATCAGTCCAATGTTTGGTCCTTCTGGCGTTTCAATTGGGCAAACTCGACCGTAATGAGTTGGGTGTACGTCACGCACTTCAAAGCCTGCACGTTCGCGCGTTAAGCCGCCCGGCCCCAGTGCAGAAATACGCCGCTTATGGGTGATTTCTGACAGCGGGTTGGTTTGGTCCATAAATTGCGAGAGCTGTGATGAACCAAAGAACTCGCGGATTGCCGACGAAATCGGCTTACTATTAATTAAATCATGCGGCATCAAGTTTTCAGTTTCAGCTTGGCCTAAGCGCTCTTTAACTGCACGTTCTACACGAGATAAACCAGCGCGAAATTGATTCTCTGCTAACTCACCTACACAACGTACGCGACGATTACCTAAGTGGTCAATATCGTCGACCTCGCCCTTACCGTTTCGCAAGTCAACTAAACACTTAATGGTGTCGAGAATGTCTTCATTGGATAAAACCATTGCGCCTTCCATTTCTGGACGGCCTAAACGGCTATTTACCTTCATGCGACCTACGCGGGATAAATCGTAAGAATCTTCGTTATAAAACAGCCGCTGGAACAAAGCCTCAACTGCATCTTCTGTAGGCGGCTCACCGGGACGCATCATGCGGTAAATAGCGATACGAGCAGCGGTTTGATCAGCAGTTTCATCAGCACGCAAGGTTTGTGAAATGTAAGCACCACAATCTAAATCGTTGGTATAAATTGTTTCGAGTTGCTTAATACCAGCTTCACGCAGTGTCGCTAATAATTCTTCGGTAATTTCATCGTTGGCATAAGCCAAGATTTCGCCTGACTCTGGATCAACAATATTTTTTGCTACTACTCGGCTAACTAAATAATCATCTGGTACAACAATATTTTTTGTTTTTGCAGCTTCAAGATCACGAATGTGTTTAGCATTAATGCGCTTGTCTTTCTGAATCACGACTTCGCCGTTTTTATCCAAAATATCAAAGTTGGCTAATTGGCCACGCAAACGCTGTGGCACAAATTCCATTGAAGCACCATTGGGGCTTAAGGTGAAATGATCAAAATTAAAGAAATTGGCCAAAATCTGTTCGTTGCTTAAACCAATTGCCTTGAGCAAAATAGTTACTGGCATTTTGCGACGGCGATCAACGCGGAAATACAAAATATCTTTAGGGTCAAACTCGAAATCGAGCCATGAACCACGGTAAGGAATAATTCGGGCAGAGAAAAGCAATTTGCCTGAGCTGTGGGTTTTACCTTTATCGTGTTCAAAGAACACGCCAGGTGAGCGGTGTAACTGCGAAACAATCACACGCTCAGTTCCATTAATCACAAAAGAGCCATTTTGGGTCATGAGCGGTATTTCGCCCATGTAAACTTCGCTCTCTTTTACTTCTTTTACCTTGGTTGGCGCTTCGCGATCATAGATGATCAAACGCACTTTAGCGCGCAACGCTGAGTGATAGGTGTAACCCCGTTGTTGACATTCTTTGACGTCAAATGGGGGTTGCGATAACTGGTATGACACATACTCCATACGTGCATATCCATTGTTTGACACAATAGGAAACGCCGAAGTAAAGGCTGCCTGTAAGCCCTCATTAATGCGAGACATGGCCGGTTTTTCGGCCTGCAAAAATTTTGCATAGGACTCAAGCTGGGTTGCAATCAGGTAAGGAACCTGGTGATTATTAACGCGTTTAGCAAAACTTTTGCGAATACGCTTACGTTCGGTGAAGCTATAGTTCATTTCATCTCCGAATTCAGCGACTGAGCAAAGATTTGGCGGTTGGCCTCTACCAACCACTGGCGGACAACACTAAACCGTAAAGATTTAGTGCCCGACCAAACTTGTCTTCTGCAGTCGTATCAGAAGGCAAACCTGATTTCAATTTAATAAATGAAATCGGGTTTGACCTCTAAAAAGTCAAACCAAAATTAGCCAGAGCCCTGCAGTACAGGGCCTTGGCTTTTTTTAAATTACTTAATTTCGGCTTTAGCGCCGGCTTCTTCAAGTTTCTTCTTGGCTTCTTCAGCAGATTTCTTGTCGACGCCTTCTTTAATTGGCTTGGGTGCGCCATCGACTAAGTCTTTTGCTTCTTTAAGGCCAAGTGCAGTGATTTCACGAACTGCTTTAATCACAGCAACTTTGTTACCGCCAACCTCAAGCAAGTTAACCGTAAATTCGGTTTGCTCTTCGGCAGCAGCTGCTCCACCGCCGCCACCAGCTGGGCCAGCCACAGCCATTGCTGCTGCTGATACGCCAAACTTCACTTCAAATGCCTTCACTAGATCGTTCAGATCCATTACCGACATTGTGCCTACTGCTTCAATAATTTCTTCTTTGGTAATTGCCATTTTTAGCTCCTAATACTTAAATAATTAATCCGGCGCTTATTCAGCAGCGGGGGTTTCAACATTGGATTGGTCGGCTGCTGCTTCGACGGCGGGTACTGCTTCGACGACAACCTCAGCAGGCACTGCATCTACTACTGCTTCGGTTGCTGCAACTGGAACAGCTGCAGGTGCGGGAGCGCCAGCGGCTTTTTGCGCAGCAACTGCGCCCAACACACGGGCCATCGCTGATACAGGGGCCAACATGACACCCAACAACTGAGAAAGCAATTCATCACGACTTGGAATTGATGCTAAGGCTTTCACACCATTGACGTCTAACATCTTGCCGTTATACAGCCCTGCTTTAATGACTAGATGCTCTTGAGTTTTAGCAAATTGCTGCAGTACCTTTGCGGATGCAATAGGGTCAACAGAGATACCATAAATCAAGGGCCCAACCATCGAATCAGCCAGAGGCTCAAATTGTGTACCTTGTGCAGCACGACGTGCCAACGTATTTTTTAGAACACGCAAATAAACACCTTGGGCACGCGCGTTTGCACGCAGCGTCGTTAGCTCGCCAACGGGAATCCCCCGATATTCAGCCAACACAACTGTTTGAGCCGCCGCCAATTGTGCACCGATATCAGCAACAATTGCTTTTTTGTCTTCTACATTCAAAGGCACGGTTTAACTCCTCAAAAACCAACTGCTAGCAGTTGGGTGCTTCATACACCAGCGTCTGATTCGTCAATCGCACAAACTGCTACGAAAGGGTTTCAGGCTCGCCATCTGCGTTGGTTATTGCAATTGCAATGATTAAGGTTTCAATGAGTACCACCATTTACCCCACCAACGGTCTTTGATGTTCGACACTCTTAACCAGTGTCGACCCAAAGTTCTTGTTTGTTACCTGCGTCTTATTGAGCCGCTTGTAACGAAGTTTGATCCACGCGGACGCCAGCACCCATCGTGCTGCTAACCGCGACTTTTTTTAAATAAATACCTTTAGTTGAGCTAGGCTTCGCTTTGTTTAATGCCTCAAGCAATGCGAGCAAATTACTCTTTAGCGCGGTTGGCTCAAACGAACGGCGGCCAATACTCGCATGCACAATACCGGACTTATCTACGCGAAATTGCACTTGGCCTGCTTTAGCATTTTTAACTGCGGTAGCAACATCTGGAGTCACCGTACCAACTTTTGGATTCGGCATTAAACCACGTGGGCCTAATACTTGACCCAAGGTGCCCACAATTTTCATCGTGTCTGGCGAGGCAATCAAAATATCGAAATCGATTTTTCCACCTTTAATTTGCTCAGCCAAATCTTCCATACCAACAATTTCTGCCCCAGCTGCTTTGGCTTGCTCGGCTTTCTCGCCTTGGGCGAAAACCGCTACCCGCACATGCTTGCCAGTACCCGCAGGCAATACCACTGCACCGCGAACCACTTGGTCAGATTTTTTAGCATCAATGCCCAACTGCACAGCAACATCAATTGACTCGTCGAATTTAGCAGTGGCACATTCTTTAACTAAGTTGAGCGCATCATCTAACGAGTAGAACTTATTACGGTCTACTTTGGCTTGAATGACTTTAGTGCGCTTAGATAATTTTGTCATGACTAAAGACCCTCTACCGTAATGCCCATAGAGCGAGCGCTACCTGCAATAGTGCGCACTGCAGCATCCATATCGGCAGCGGTAAGATCAGGCATTTTTGTTTTAGCAATTTCTTCGGCTTGAGCTCGGGTTATTTTTCCTACCTTATCGGTATGGGGGCGAGGCGAACCTTTTTCAATTTTGGCCGCCTTCTTAATCAAGATTGAAGCAGGAGGAGTCTTCATGATGAAGGTGAAGCTCTTATCGGCAAAAGCTGTAATCACTACAGGAATAGGTAAGCCAGGTTCCATGCTCTGAGTTTGAGCATTAAACGCTTTACAAAATTCCATAATATTGAGGCCGCGTTGACCTAATGCTGGTCCAACGGGTGGTGATGGGTTGGCTTTTCCTGCAGGAATCTGCAGTTTAATAAAGCCAATAATTTTTTTTGCCATGAATTACTCCTAAAAAGCGCGCCTTGTGTTCATTAACAGAATACAAAACCGCCGTTGAGTAGACGCTTCACCAGATTTGGCAATGCTGGATCGGCTCCTCGATTACCGCAAATACAACAAACAAATTACATTTTTTCCACTTGGCCAAACTCGAGCTCAACTGGCGTACCGCGACCAAAGATTGTAACAGAAACACGTAAACGCGACTTCTCGTAGTTCACTTCCTCGACATTGCCATTAAAATCGGTAAATGGACCTTCTTTAACCCGTACCATCTCGCCTACCTCAAATAGAGTCTTCGGCTTAGGTTTATCAACTCCAGCCTGCATTTGATCCATGATTTTGCTGACTTCAGCGGTCGAAATGGGGGAGGGGCGATTACGCACTCCGCCCACAAAACCCGTAACTTTAGGGGTATTTTTGACTAAATGCCAGCTTTCATCGGTCATTTCCATCTCAATGAGTACGTAGCCAGGGAAAAAGCGTCGTTCTGATACAGACTTTTGCCCCCCTTTAATCTCAACAACCTCTTCAGATGGCACCAAAATACGGCCAAATTTATCGGCCATACCCGATTGGGCAATCCGCTCTTCTAGGCCTTTTTTCACGCTTTTTTCCATACCGGAGTAGGCGTGAATCACGTACCAGCGCATATTGCCAGTGGCTTGAGGGTTGGTGGCTAATTCAGCATCAATCATTTTTTACTCACTTCCAGCCCAAAAGGACTGAAAAAACTAACCATTCAATTAATTTGTCTGCAAACCATAAAAATAGTGACATGATTAGGACAAAGCCAAAAACAACTAAGGTCATTTGGGTTGCTTCTTTGCGGGTAGGCCAAACTACTTTTTTAACCTCATACCAAGACTCTCTTGCGTAAACAATAAATCGCTTACCTTCTGGAGAGATGGCAACGATGCCTACTGCCAATGCAATACCACCAAATAAAATTGCTAAACGCACCCAAATTGATTGATCAATGAGGATGTAATACAAAACGAGTGCAACAATAACGATTCCTACTGCTAGGAAAGTAACCCAAGTAGTTTTAGATTCGTTATGACTAAGCGACTGTTGTGACATGTAAGTTCAATTCAAACGGATGGCAGGGGCGGAGGGCATCGAACCCCCAACCTTTGGTTTTGGAGACCAACGCTCTGCCAATTGAGCTACGCCCCTATTTTTCAATTAATCAAAAACCCTAAGCTAGTATCTTGGCAACCACACCAGCGCCTACTGTACGGCCACCTTCGCGGATTGCAAAACGTAAACCTTCTTCCATTGCGATGGGGGCGATGAGCTTCACTGTAATAGTTACATTATCGCCTGGCATCACCATCTCTTTATCTTTTGGCAACTCAATCGAACCTGTTACGTCAGTAGTACGGAAGTAAAACTGGGGGCGATAGTTATTAAAGAAGGGCGTATGACGACCACCTTCGTCTTTAGAGAGCACATAGACTTCAGCAGTGAAGTGGGTGTGCGGTGTAATTGAGCCTGGCTTAGCCAAGACTTGGCCGCGCTCGACTTCTTCGCGCTTGGTACCGCGCAAGAGAATACCCACGTTATCGCCCGCTTGACCTTGATCGAGTAATTTGCGGAACATCTCAACCCCAGTACAGGTGGTTTTGATGGTGGGCTTAATGCCGATGATTTCAATTTCTTCGCCAACTTTAACAATGCCACGCTCAATTCGGCCAGTCACTACCGTACCGCGACCGGAGATTGAGAATACATCTTCAACTGGCATTAAGAATGCGCCGTCAACTGCCCGATCGGGCGTTGGAATATAGGTATCTAAGGCTTCGGCTAAGGCCATGATGGCGCCTTCACCGAGTTCGCCCTTGTCGCCCTCTAAGGCCAGCTTGGCAGAACCCTTCACAATCGGGGTGTCATCACCAGGGAAGTCGTACTTGGATAAGAGCTCACGCACTTCCATTTCGACTAACTCGAGTAGTTCAGCATCATCAACCATATCGCACTTGTTTAAAAAGACGATGATGTAAGGCACGCCAACTTGACGGGCAAGCAAAATATGTTCACGGGTTTGGGGCATTGGGCCATCAGCAGCCGATACCACTAAGATTGCGCCATCCATTTGCGCAGCGCCAGTAATCATGTTCTTAATGTAGTCAGCGTGTCCTGGGCAATCGACGTGAGCGTAGTGACGATTCTTAGTCTCATACTCAACGTGAGCAGTATTAATCGTAATACCGCGTGCCTTCTCTTCTGGTGCAGCGTCAATTTGGTCGTAGGCCTTTGCTTCGCCACCAAAGACTTTAGAGAGCACGGTAGTAATCGCCGCAGTCAGGGTCGTTTTACCATGGTCAACGTGGCCGATCGTACCGACGTTAACGTGCGGTTTAGTCCGCTCAAATTTTTCTTTTGCCATTTTTTATCTGCCTTCTGTTTAACTCTTTAGTCTAACTCTTTAGTCAATTTAATCTATGCACTTACACACTAAATACATGGTGCCCATGGGCAGGATCGAACTGCCGACCTCTCCCTTACCAAGGGAGTGCTCTACCACTGAGCCACATGGGCGAAATCTACTACCGATATCAAGCTGGAGCGGGTGAAGGGAATCGAACCCTCGTCATAAGCTTGGAAGGCTTCAGCTCTACCATTGAGCTACACCCGCAGCGTTTTATCAATTCATTCGCCAACAATCTTCACTCAAATCTCTTAACCCGCTTTTATTACCAATTTCTGTTGCAATTACCGATAAGCTTAATTTTAATTCTTACAGCTGGTGGAGAGAGTTGGATTCGAACCAACGTAGGCGTAAGCCAACAGATTTACAGTCTGCCCCCTTTAGCCGCTCGGGCATCTCTCCGCGAACCGACCATTTTCTCCTGAACCAGTCGGTGTGTCAATCTGTAAGCCCATTTCCCGCAAGTAAAAACGCCCAGACCTAATTTGGTCTGGGCGTTACATTGGTGCCCGGCAATTACCTACTTTCACACGGGTAATCCGCACTATCATCGGCGTTGAGTCGTTTCACAGTCCTGTTCGGGATGGGAAGGGGTGGTTCCAACTCGCTATGGTCACCGGGCGTAGAGGGTGGGGTTGTTTATTCAACAACCCCATTTGAGTAAGCAAATTTGGATAGCGATTCAATTTATATCAATCGCACAAACATCCAACACCAATGGTGCTGGTTATAGGATCAAGCCTAACGGGCAATTAGTATCGGTTAGCTTAACGCATTACTGCGCTTCCACACCCGACCTATCAACGTTGTGGTCTTCAACGACCCTTTATGGAGCTTAAAGCTCCGGGAGATCTCATCTTCAGGCAAGTTTCCCGCTTAGATGCTTTCAGCGGTTATCTCTTCCGTACATAGCTACCCTGCGATGCTTCTGGCGAAACAACAGGTACACCAGCGGTACGTCCACTCCGGTCCTCT
>Ga0049085_10001232_pt1 | contig 10182 bp, 8 predicted proteins | sample GreLakmeSU08MSRF_FD_66721 | JGI IMG/M metagenome (GOLD analysis project Ga0049085, IMG submission 66721) | Freshwater lentic microbial communities from great Laurentian Lakes, MI, USA - Great Lakes metaG SU08MSRF | ecosystem: Environmental > Aquatic > Freshwater > Lake | place: Great Lakes... | reverse complement strand
GCCGGGGGGATGGTCACCTTCGTGCTCAACTGGTATATTCCAATACTGCTCGGCTTCATCACCTGCCTTCTCCATTGGCCGCTTCTGGCCGCCGGACAATTCCGCCGCGCCTACCTGTGGCCCCTGCTCGGCGGGATGGCCTGGGCGGGTGGCATGCTGCTGGGTTGGTGTCCGCTGCTGGGCACCAGCTTCGCGCAACGCCCTGAGCCACTTTCTGCCAGCGTGATTCTGGCTTTCCACGGCCTCTGCTACGGAGCCGTCACAGGCTGGGCGCTCGCGCTGATGCGGCCCGCGCCAACGACGAGCGCCGGCTGCCTCTACTACGATGGTGCGTGTTCGTTTTGCGAACGCTGGGTGAAGCGACTCGGGTTCATCGCGAGACAAGGCGACTTCGAGTGGATGCCGTTTCAATCCGAGGCTGCCCGCCGCAATCTTTGTCTGACCGAAGACGAGGTGCCGCCCGAGATGAAGCTCCGCCTCGCCGACGGTCGCCTGCTGGGCGGGGTGGACGCCTGCATCGCTCTCGCCGAAGCGGCCGGTTGGACGGCGCCGCTCGGTTGGCTCATGCGGTTGCCCGGCGTGAACGCGCTCGCGTGGCGGGCCTACCGATGGGTTGCTGCGAATCGTTACTGCATCAGCGGCCAATGTGCGGTGCCGCCTTCACCGGAAAGGAAACAGCCATGAAACTCACCCATGCCCATCCGTTCTGCGATTTCTGCATGCGTTTGAAAGCTCTCTTCGTGTTCGCGACGGCGTGGGGCAGGCGCCCGTCTATCCGTCCGCCGACTTATCCAAAACGTCATCGCACCACAGCTTTCTTTGAGATGCCATGAAACCGAGCCAGCTCTGGAATTGGAACGGCGCGATTGGCCGTCGCGATTATGTGGCGTGGGGTTTCATTCTCCTCGCCATCAAGTGGAACCTCGACCGCTTTGTCCTGTCGTCTTGGCTCGGTATTCCGAAGGTGGGATGGGACGAGTATTTGCAGGTCTACCTGCAGCTTTGGCAGGTTCCGAGCGCATGGATCGAGGCCGACGTGCTGCAGCGGCACGGTTGGAAATTGATGTTGGTGTCGATCCCTTTCCTCTGGGCGGGAATAGTGCTGACAATCCAGCGGTTGAGATCGGCGCGGTTGCCGCTGTGGCTGGCGGTCCTTTTTGTTGTCCCGGTTCTCAAGTGGTTTTTGTTTCTGACCGCCGCGTTGGTGCCGCGCCGAGACGAGCCGGAGCCGCCGCTTTTGGAAGGGGCGCGTCCTCCAACCTGGCTGGAGCGCGTGTGCCCGTACAGTCGCATGGGAAGCGCGCTGGCGGGCGTGGTGATTTCCTGCGTCCTGCTGTGGGCGGCCACGCTGCTGGGCACGCACGGATTTCAGCAGTATGGCTGGGGATTGTTCTTGGGGTTGCCATTCGTCGCGGGATTCCTCGCGGCAATGCTGCATGGAGTTCATCTGCCTCGTTCGTTGCCCGAGAGCTTGTTGGTTGCCAGCATCGCAGTGGTGGTGGGGGCAGTCGGTTTTATCCTGCTGGCGATTGAAGGAATCATCTGCATCGCTATGGCAGCGCCTCTCGCGGTGCCGATGGCACTGGCGGGAGCGGTTCTCGGCTATCTGCTTCAGCCGGCGCGCCATCGCAGACCGTCTCCGCACTTGCTCTGTGCCGCATTCCTCGCAGTGCCGTGCATGTTGGTCGGCGAAAGGTTGGAGGATGCCACGGCGCCTCTGCTCGCGGTGAAGACGAAAGTGGATGTGGCCGCGCCGCCCGAACGTGTCTGGCAGCACGTGGTTGAATTCTCGGAACTGCCGCCGCCGACGGAATGGATGTTCCGCCTCGGCATCGCGTATCCCCAACGAGCGGAGATGTTCGGGCGCGGTCTCGGCGCGGTCCGGCACTGTGTTTTTTCCACGGGGCCATTCGTCGAACCGATCGAGGTTTGGGACGAACCGCGGCTGCTGCGCTTCGGCGTGACAAAAAACCCGCCGCCAATGGAAGAGTGGACGCCCTACAAAAACGTCCACCCACCCCACCTTGATGGGTTTCTCGCCTCGGAGCGCGGCCAGTTTCTGCTCACGCCGTTGCCGGATGGGGGCACGCGTTTGGAGGGCACGACTTGGTATCGGCACAACATGTGGCCGGTGGCGTATTGGCAGATTTGGTCGGACGACATCATCCACCGCATCCACCTGCGCGTGCTGCTGCACATCAAGGATCGCGCGGAGGTGGCGGCTCAACCAAAGGAGGGTTTATGAAAATCGCGATCACGGGCGGCACGGGATTCATCGGGCGGCATTTGGCGCAGGTGCTGGCGGGAGAAGGGCATGAAGTGGTGCTCATCGCGCGCGGCGTGGATCACCGCGACGAAAAGGTCCGCAGCTTGCCGCACACGACTTTCGCGGCCATCGGCACGGATGACGAAGCGAAGCTCGCTGCCGCGTTTCATGGATGTGAGGTGGTGGCGCACTGCGCGGGAATCAACCGCGAGATCGGCCGACAGACCTATCAGCAGGTCCACATCGAAGGCACGCGCTGTGTGGTGGCTGCCGCAAAACGCGCGGGGGTGAAGAAGGTTCTCTTCACGAGCTTCCTTCGCGCTCGGCCTGATTGCGCTTCCGGCTATCACGAATCAAAGTTTGCGGCCGAGGAGATTGTCCGCGGGTCTGGTCTGGACTACACGGTGCTGAAATGCGGTGTCATCTACGGTCGCGGCGATCACATGCTTGACCACCTCAGCCATGCGTTCCACACGTTTCCAATCTTTGCGCTCGTCGGGTTCAAGGACCAGCTCGTTCGTCCGCTGGCGGTGGAAGATTTGGTTCGCATCATGCGCGCGGCCATTATCGAAGGCCGGTTCACGCGGGATACGCTGGCGATAACGGGGCCGGAAGAGATGACCTTGGCCGAGGCGGTTCGCCGTGTGGCGTGTGTGGTTGGCAAATCCCCATTCTTCTTCCGCGCGCCGCTTTGGTTCCATTACGTGCTGGGTTGGATGTTGGAGCGAGTGATGATCACTCCGCTTATTTCCTCAGCGCAGGTGAGGATTTTGTCGGAAGGAGTCGTGGAACCGGTGCCGTCATGCGGGGGTGTCCCCGATGATCTGAAGCCGCAGCTTTCCTTCACGAACGACCAAATCCGCGCCGGTCTTCCGGCGGCGAAGCGCTTCGGTCTGGCCGATCTGCGCTTCTTCGCTCCGCAACACTGACTCGCAAATCGTCATGCACGAATGGCGTTTGATCATCGCTGGAGGCTCGGGCTTTCTCGGCCAAGTGCTGGCAAAATATTTCCAATCGCTCGACTGGGAAGTCGTCATCCTCACGCGGCGGCCATCAGCGCCCTCGGTTAATTCCACCGCGCGCGAGGTTCACTGGAACGGGGAGACGCTGGGCGATTGGACGTGTGAATTGGAGGGATCAACGGCCGTGATAAACCTGTCCGGCCGCACGGTGGATTGTCGCTACACGGCGAAGCACCAACGCGAGATCATGGATTCGCGTCTGAACTCAACGCGGATTCTTGGTGAAGCGATTGCGCGTTGCAACAATCCGCCGAGCGTTTGGTTGAACGCCGGCACAGCCACGATCTACAAACACACGCTCGGTCCCGCTTGGGATGAATCGGGCGAGATCGGCGCGACTTCGGCTGCGAAGGACGAGTTTTCCGTCGAGGTGGCGCGCGCTTGGGAAGAGACTTTCAACGCCGCGATCACGCCGCACACACGCAAAGTTACCCTGCGCTCGGCGATGGTGCTCGGCAATGGGCCGAACAGCGTCTTCCCCGTGCTGCGGCGCTTGGCGCGGCTTGGACTCGGTGGACCGATGGGCAGCGGCCAACAATTTGTTTCGTGGATTCACGAGCTCGATTTTTGTCGCGCCATAGAGTGGCTCGTCGCGCGCGAGGATTTCAGCGGGCCTGTGAACATCGTCGCGCCGAACCCGCTCTCGAATGCCGAGATGATGCGCCTATTCCGTGAACTCGTGGGCGCGCCGATCGGCCTTCCGGCGTCGGAATGGATGCTGGAGCTGGGCGCGTTCTTTCTGCGCACGGAGACGGAGTTGATCATCAAGAGCCGGCGTGTGGTGCCGACACGGCTGTTGGCTGGTGGCTTTGAATTCCGTTTCCAAACGATGCGCGAGGCACTGCTGGATTTGAACGCAAAGAAAGGGCGTCGCTCCAGAGCGGTTTCACGCCACGCTTTCTTTGCGATGCCGTGAAGTCCTGAAGTCCGTCAGCGTGGCGGCGCGTTTTAGTTCGCAGGCCAATTCAAGTGGCGTCGGAGAAACTCGAATGTGCCGACGCCGTTGATTGTGTGCGGGCCGTTGAAGAACTCGATGGCCGTCCGTTCCGGAAAGCCGAGCCGCGCGTAAAGCCGGCGCACCTTCGCGTATTCGTAGGCGACCTGCTCGTCGATGCCCACGCCGTCGTCGTGCCCGCGCTCGACCATGAACGGCCGCGGTGCAATCAGCGCGGACATCTCGGCGTAGTTGAACGTGTGGCCGAGGTTGAATTCGTAAATCTCGTATTCGTTGGTGAACATGTAGCTGTAACGTCCACTGGTCGTCGTGTTCTTTTCCACCCACTCGTTAAAATCGGCCGAGCAGATCGAGAGGCAATAGCGATCCAGCAACGCCGGCACGCGCATCGCTGTCTTGCCACCGTACGAGAGGCCATAGAAGGCGATGCGTTTCGAATCTACAAACGGCTGCGCGCTGAGCCAGTCGAGGATGCGGTCGTGCTGGGCGAGGATGACTGAGAAGAGTGATTGGCCGAGCGGATTCGCTTTGCGTTGAAGCACACGGAAGGCGTCCTGTCCGCGATACGGATTGTGGGGCGCGAAGACGATATAGCCTTGCTCGGCCAACCGCGCGCCGAAGCCTTTGTAATAACCGAACGCGCGGTCTTTCGTGTCGGTTGTGATCACATCGGCCGGCACGCCTTCGAGTCCGTGCTGGCAGACGACGACCGGTCGGCGTTCGCCGGGTTTGAGATCTTTCGGCAACAGTAAATGGCCCCACGCGAAGACATCCGGCGAGACATCGAGCGTGATTTCGTAGCCGGTCCACTTCGGCGTGTCGTGGATTTTGCGCGACTGCGCGTTTGACGGCAGCGAAGAGGAGGGGAGTCGTCCGATGACTTCGTCCCACAGATTGCTGCGGTAAGTTTGCGTCGCCGCGTGCCAGTTGGCGGCGGGCGCCGGCTTGAGTTTGTTCCAGAAAAACTCGTCACGCGCGCGAGTCGAGAGGCGCATCAAGCGCTGCGTGTGCTCCTCCAACTCCTTCACCGCACGGCGCTGGCGCTGTTGGGGATCGAACACTTTGCGCGTATCCATCGGCAGCACCTTCGCGAGCGGCGCCGGTTTGATTTTGATTTCTAATCCCTCGAAGAAAGCGGCGAGCGCGGCATCACTCATCGGCGCGGCGAACGGTTTCTCTTTGTCGTGGATGAACTGGATTGCCGACACGACGTTCGTCTGGTCCACGAAGAACGACTGCGCACGCGCCACCTCGGCCTTCACCGAATCGAACGCGGGCGCGGTCCATTTTCCCGGCGCAGCACCGGCGCGGCCCGGGGAAGGCGCGGGCGGGCCGTCGATTCGCGGAGCCACGCTCTGTTGGATGACGAGTCGGCGGGGAGCGATGGCGGCGAGGCTGGCGATTTCGGCGTCACCGAACTCGCGCAGCAACCCGAAGACGTTGCGGTAAATCGGCTCGCTCCAGACATTCTGTCGCGAATCGAAGTAGCCACTCACGAGCGTTGCGTCCACACGCGAATCGAGCGCGGCGGCGTGCAGCGCAATCAATCCGCCTTCCGCGAAGCCGACGATGCCGATCTTCAGCGCTTTGGTGTCGGGCTGTTTGTTCTCGGAGACGAACCAATCGACAGCGGCGAGCGCCTTCTGCACTTCGTAGCCGATGATGTGGCGGCCCATCTCGAACGCCTGCCGATAAATCCATTCGCGGTGCGGCTGGTTTGTGTTGCGGCCGACGAGGTCGCTACCGGACCACGTCGCCTGCCGATCCACGAGCACCGGCGCGAGCACTTGGCAGCCGTTCTCGGCGAGGCGGCGGATCCACTGCTGCGCCGGCGGCACTCCGATCGCGAGCCCAGCGAGTTGCTCGGGCGTCTGATCGGCGTCGGTGAGGGCGACGATGCGCGCAGTCATTTTCCCTTTCGGTTCGAAGAGCAGGCCTTCGGCAAACACGCCTTCGAAGACGGGCCAGCGCACCGCGAACACGCTGTAACTGTCGGTCTCGGCGACGAGCGCGCTGGTTGCGCCGATGGCGAGGAACTCCGGCCCGAGGAACGGCACGCGGGCATCCACCGCGCCGATCATCTTGCGGAGACGCTCGCGGTTCGGCTGGACGGATTTCTCATGCGCGTCGCGCGACTTGAAATCACGCCGCCACAACGCCGCGCGGTTGGTGGCCGAGGCGGCGGTCTCGCGCATTAGAAAACGGTCGATACCCGCGACCATCTGCGCCGAAAAATCACCTTCGCGCGTCAAAGCGGCCGTACCGGGAAGCGCGTCGGCTGCGCTGGCGGCGGTGGCGACGAGAGCGAGAGTGAGGGCGAGGCAAACGGTGGAGGGGAAAGGGCGTGGGTTCATGGCGTGGCGGTGTCTTCGCGCGAATGGCAACAGGATGCAGCGCGCCTGTCAAAAGCTTCCGCAGCCAAAGGGGCGTCCGCGCCATCCGTATACTTGACCTTGTCGTCTAAATCGGTTGAAATATCGTCTGTCATGTCGAAGAAACGCAATCGCCCCATTGTCATCACCGCTGTCGTGCTGGTGGCGGTCTGGGCCGTGGCGTGGGTCGGCTATTCCGTGGCGCAACGCTCGAAGGTGACGCCGGAAAAAGTGCGCGAGTTTCTCACGACGGTGGACATCGATAAGCTCCCGCCCACCGAGCGCAAGGAAGCGATCCAGAAACTCGCCGCGATGGTGAACCAGCTTCAGAATCAGGAGCGTCGCGAGTTGCGCGGCGACCTCACGGACCGGAAGCGGCGCGATGCCGGCGAGACCAACGCCGTCGGCGGCAGCGGCGAAGTGGCTCGCGGCACGAATCGTCCCCCCCGCGACGTCACCGGCGACCGTTGGTTCAAGCAGATGAACGACGACGAGAAGGCGATGTTCATCGAGGCCACGTTCCCGAGCGGTTTCAAGCGGATCCTCGAAGCCTTCGAGAAGCTCCCGCCGGAGAAGCGGCAGAAAGCCGTGGCCGACGCGGTGAAACGCCTTCGCGAAGCGAACGCCAAAGGCCAACCTCCCGGCGCTTCTTCCAACACGAACAACCCGCCGCTCAGCAAGGAGCTGCAGGACAAGATCACTGCCGTCGGTTTGAAGGCTTTCTACAGCCAAAGCTCCGCGCAGACCAAGGCCGAGCTCGCCCCGCTGCTGGATGAACTCCAACGCGCCATGCAGAGCGGCCGCGCCTTCCGCTGAGACCCGATGCGCCGCTCGCTTTCATCCCTCGCGCCGTCGCTCCGAAGGGGCTTCACCCTGATCGAGTTGCTCGTCGTCATCGCCATCATCGGCATCCTGGCCTCCTTGCTACTTCCCGGCTTTGCGAAGGCGAAAGAGAAGGCACGCTCGGCGAAATGCCTCGGCAACCTCAGGCAGATCGGCCTCGCCATCCAGACCTACGTGACGGACAACGACAACCTTATGCCGGTCTTGTTCGACCGCCCCGTCGGCATGTTCGCAATCGGCAATTCCATGGACGTCGTCCTGCTGAAACACGCCGGCTACAACAAGGAAGTCTTCAAGTGCCCCTCGGATAGACAGAACATCTTCCTGCAAACCGGCTCCAGCTATGGCTGGAACGTCTTCCTCAACGGACAACCGGCCGACAACCTCAAGGTTTTGGGGCTCGCTCTGACGGATAACGAGATCCCCGTCTTCTTCGACAAGGAAAAATTCCACGCCACGCTCGGCACCGACGTGGATGTGAACTACCTCTACGCCGACGGCCACATCAAGAACCAGCTCGTCGTCGGTGGCTCGATCTTCCCTTGAATCGTCGTGATTGAACTGAAGCAACTCTCCAAGAAGTTCGGCGACCGCTGGGCGCTCCGCTCCCTCGACCTCACGGTTTCGCACGGCGAGATCTTCGGTTTGCTCGGCCACAACGGCGCCGGCAAGAGCACCGCCATCGGCATGATGCTCGGGCAGGTCTGGCCGACCGCAGGCGAGGCGATTATCTGCGGCCACGACGTCGCCGAGAACCGCCCCCGCGCACTCCACAAGGTCGGCGCCATCTTCGAGACGCCTGTCTTTTACGATTACCTCAGCGGCTGGCGGAACCTCGAGATCCTCAGCCAATACACCGCGCCCACCGCGCCCGCCCGCATGCGCGAGGTGCTCGAATGGGTCGGCCTCACCGGCCGCGAGATGGCCAAGGTCAAGACCTACTCCCACGGCATGCGCACCCGATTGGCTCTCGCGCAGGCATTGCTCCCCAACCCCGAGCTTCTCATCCTCGACGAGCCGAGCGACGGGCTCGACCCCGAGGGCATCCACGAGATGCGCGAGACCATCCTGCGGCTCCGGCACGAATTGGGCCTCACCATCCTGCTCTCCTCCCATCTCTTGAACGAAGTGGAGCAACTCTGCACGCGCATCGCCGTCTTGAACCAAGGCGTGAAGGTCTTCGACGGCACTTTGGAACAGATCCGCCAGAGTCGGCTCGGCTGGGTGCGGCTGAACGTGGGCGACTTCACGGCCGCGGTCGCCGACCTCTGCGCGCAGCAGCTCGTCACCGACGCCCGCGATGGTTCCCACGTGGTCCTCGCCCCCGGCGTGCGGACCGACGCCCTCGTCCGGCGGCTTGTGGAGCAGGGGATGCCCCTCTTCGAGATCGTCCACGAAGAGCAGACGCTCGAAGGGTTCTACTTGGACCTCATGAAGAAGAAAGAGGAGCCCGTCGTGCCGGTTCAGGGCTGATTTATGTTCTGGCTTCAACTCCGCGGCGAACTCTGGAAGCTCTTCGGCAAGAAGCGCACCTACATCGGCTTCGGCATGTTCCTGCTCGCGCAGACCATCGTCGCCCTCGTGTTCCGCTTCTCCAACGCCTCGCGCGAAATGGTCCGCACCCTCGAAGGCAACAGCTATGTCGCCAACTATTACGTCTCCAGCCTGACGATCGCGACGATCATGCTCTTCCCCATCGCCTACATGCTGCTCCCCCTCTACGTCTCCCTCGTCGGCGGCGACCTCGTCGCGAAGGAAGCGGAGGATGGCACCCTGCGCATGATCCTCTCCCGGCCGATCACACGGTTCCGGCTGCTCTTCGTGAAATGGCTCGCGGGTGTCCTCTTCTCCCTCCTGCTCGTCGCAGTCCTCGGCTTCACCGGCGTGGCGTCCGCCGCGCTCTGGTTCCCGTGGGGCGGCATGTTCGTATTCATCCCCGGGGAAGTCTTCAGCGTGTTCGGCCCAGCCGACGGCCTCTTCCACTTCACCATCGCCCACGGGATGTTGTGGGCGAAAGCCGTCACCGTGATGGGACTGGCCTTCATGTTCTCCTGCTTCAACGTGAAGCCGGCCGCCGCCACCGTCCTCGCGCTCTCCTTCGTCTTCCTCAACTTCATCCTGATGAACATCCCGTTCTTCAAGGAGATCCAGCACTGGTTCTTCACCTACCACCTGAACCTCTGGCAAGGGATGCTCGTCGAGCCGATTCCGTGGTGGAAAGTGGGCAGCTCCCTCATCGTATTGACCGCCTTCAACATCACCTTCTTCCTCATCGGCAGCACCGCCTTCCAAGTCCGCGACATCAAGTCGTAAGACCGGCCGCGCTTTCACTCTCACCCCTCATCCGATGAGCGGTAGGGGTGAAAACATCCGAACGACACGCCGTGCTTCCCCATTCGCTCGGAAAGCCGGTAGGGCGCATCTGTCCTTAGCGTGCCGGTTGAGGAGTATGGAAACAAAAAAGCCCCGCCAGGTTGGCGGGGCTTTGGTGTGAGTGTGCGGTGGGTTCAGAGGCCGACGCTGGCGAGGTCTTCGTTCGTGGCGGCGTTGACGATCTTGAACTGCTCGGGATGGAAGGCCGGCTCGGCGCGGAAGGAGAGCTTGCCGAAGAATTTCTTCTCCATCTCGATGAGGAGTTTCTCATCCTCTTTGCGGAGGCGATCGAGGATGGTGGGGTTCACGACGATGCGGATCTGCATGTCGAGGTCGCGTTCCTGGCGTGAG
>Ga0049085_10001229_pt1 | contig 10192 bp, 5 predicted proteins | sample GreLakmeSU08MSRF_FD_66721 | JGI IMG/M metagenome (GOLD analysis project Ga0049085, IMG submission 66721) | Freshwater lentic microbial communities from great Laurentian Lakes, MI, USA - Great Lakes metaG SU08MSRF | ecosystem: Environmental > Aquatic > Freshwater > Lake | place: Great Lakes... | reverse complement strand
CGGAAAAGTGGGCACGGGTCTGAGTTTTGATGGCGTGAGCAACTATGTGCGAGCACCGGCGAGCGCTGCGCTAGACGTCGGTACCGGCAACGGCTTCACGGTGGAACTCTGGATCAATCCCGCCCAGGTCAATACCCAGATGCCTCTGATCGAGTGGTTCAACGCCGGGCAGTCCAGCCTGTATCTATGGATGTCCGTGCCTACTGCCGGAACTGGCCCAGGAGGGCTGTTTGCGAACATCAATGACACGGCGGGCGGGCCACATTATCTGCCAGGGCCGGCAGGAATGCTCCAAGCCGGCACCTTCCAGCATGTCGCCTTGACGTATGACAAGGTTACGGGGATCGGACGCCTGTACCTCAACGGCACAAATGTTGCACAACAAAATCTCGGCAGCTTCACCCCGAGATCGTCCTGGGATGTTTATTTCGGTGCCCGTCCGTTCGCTCCCAGTTTTTTTCTCTACCAAGGCCTCATGGATGAGATTGGCATCTACAGCCGGGCGCTGTCCGGCGCGGAGATTCAAGCAATTGCCGACGCGGGCGCATTGGGCAAATGCCAGCCCCAAGTGCCTCCGTCGATTGTGTCGCAACCACAAGGGCTGACGGTGCCCGTCGGCACGAGTGCGACTTTCATTGTTTCTGCCGTAGGATCATCCCCACTTGCCTATCAATGGAGGTTTAACGGCGCACCGCTCTCTGGTGCCACCAACTCCACGCTGGCTTTGAGCGGCGTGCAAACCAACCAGGCGGGTGGTTACAGCGTTGTGATTTCAAACCCCTACGGTTCCGTGACCAGCAGTGCGGCCGTATTTACCGTTTACCAAATCCTTCCTGGAACGGTGGTGGCGTGGGGAAACAACAGCTCTGGTCAGACGAATGTTCCCGTCGGCTTGAGCGGGGTGACAGCCATTGCGGCGGGATTTTATCACACTGTGGCCCTGAAAAACAATGGCACGGTGGTGGCATGGGGAGGCAACGGCAATGGACAAGCGACCATTCCCGCTGGCTTGAGCGGAGTGATCGCGATTGCGGCGGGTGATGTTTACACCGTGGCGGTGAAAGGTGATGGCACGGTGACGGGCTGGGGCGATAACGGTTTTGGTCAATTGACCATTCCCGCCGGTTTGAGCGGGGTGATGGCCGTTACGGCCGGCCGTGGTCACACCGTGGCCCTGAAGAACAACGGCACCGTGGTGGCGTGGGGACGCAACGAGTGGGGGCAAGCGTCTGTTCCGGCTGGCTTGAGCGGGGTGATAGCGATTGCGGCGGGTGATGTTCATACCATCGCCCTGAAAGGCGATGGCACGGTGGCGGCGTGGGGATATAACGGCTTTGGTGAAGCAGTTGTTCCTGCCGGGTTAAGTGGGGTGACGGCCATTGCAGCGGGTGGATATCACAATGTGGTGCTGAAAAATAATGGTGCGCTGGTTTCGTGGGGATTAAGCAGCGCTGGCCAGACGACCATACCCGCTGGCTTGAGCGGGGTGACTGCCCTTGCGGGAGGCAGTGAACACAGTGTGGCCCTGAAAAACGATGGAACCGTGGTGGCGTGGGGACGCAACACCGATGGGCAAACGACCATACCGGCCGGCTTGAGCGGGGTGACCGCCATCGCGTCAGGAACACTTTCGACCGTGGCGCTTGTGGTGGTCACACCGACCCCGCCCGGCATCATAATACAGCCGCAGACAGCCAATATGCCCGTCGGAACGAACGTCACTTTTTACGTGACGCTCACTGGCAGCGCGCCTTTTTCTTTTCAATGGAACAAGGATGGTTCGCCGATTCCTGACGCGACCAACTCCACACTTGCTCTGAACAAACTTCAACTCGCGCAGTCCGGTGACTACACCGTCAACGTGGCCAATCAGATTGGCTCCGTGACCAGCCAAGTTGCCACGTTGACGGTCTTCATTCAGCGAATCCTCGCCTTGCAGGCGCAGCCCCAGTCGCAGGAAGGCACGCGCGTGCAAATCCCGCTCACCCTGATCAGCACCGGCGATGTGGCCGGCATGACGTTCACGATCAACTACGACACGAACTATCTGCGCGATCTCCAGTTCTCCTGGGATCCCCTGATCCAGGGCGGCTTCAACCAGCAAAACCAAAACACTCCCGGCGTCGTCTCCGCCTCGTTCGTCTTGTCGGAAAACATCCCGGGTGGCACCCAGCACCTGGCCACGCTCGACTTCCTCCTGCGCAGCGTGCCGGCCACGCTGGACACCGCCCTGACCGTCACCTTGCAGGACGCCTCGGATGCGCAAGGCAACACCGTCCCGGTCAACACCACGGTGGTGCAAGGCTGCTCCCAGCGCATCCTTGTCCGCCGGATCATCGGCGACAACAACGCCAACGACCGCCTCGATGTCGGCGACGCCACCGTCATCCTGCGCTTCCTCGCCCTGCTCGATCCCGTCCGGGCTTGGGACATCACCGGCAACGACGTCAACCAAAACACCAGCCTCGATTCTGGGGACGTGACCAAGGTGCTGCGCGCCGCCGCCGGCATTGATCCACAGCCGCCGGTGCCGCCGGGTGTCAGCAAGAACCGTTCGAGCCAGGCGGCCCCGCCCGCCCAGCTCTTCCAGCCGGCCGGCCAGTTCATCCTCACGCCCGACCGGACCAATGGCACGCCCGGCCAGCAGGTGACGGTGCAGGTGCGGCTGCAAAACAATGCGTCGCCGCTCTCCGGCGCCTCCTTCACGCTGAACTATCCGACGAACGCGCTGCGGCTGGCGAACAGCTCGGCCTACCGCCTCGGCTCGATCGTGCCGGGCGGCACGCTGGCCCAGTGGAACGTCGCGCCGTCGCAAAACAATTTCGCGACGCAGAACGGCCGCCTGACCCTGGCCGCCAGCAGCGCCAACGCCTGGCCGTCGAGCAACGGCGTGCTGGCGGAAGTCACCTTCACCATCCAACCGGGCGCGATCGGCCAATACCTCTGGCCGCTGACCCTGACCGGCGGCGAGACCACCGCCAGCGGCTTTGACAACCACCTCTTCCCGACGGCGAACGCATCCTTCATCGGGCGGGTGCCGGTCGCCGGGCAGCTTGCTTCGCTCGTCCGTCTGGCCGGAGGCCAGTTCCAGTTCTCGCTGGCGGGCGACACGGGCGGGACCTACGCCGTGGACGCCTCGACGGACCTGATCGGCTGGACGCCCATCCAGACGAATGCGGTGCCGGCGGGTGGATCACTCCTCGTGCAGGATCCGGCGGCGACCGGCCAACCGCACCGCTTCTACCGCGTGCGCTCGCTTTACTGATATTTCCTCGAACCACGAACGCGCTGAATGACCTTCAGCGCGTTTTTTGTTTTCGAGATGACGCGCCTTGCGTCGGAGTGCGCCCGTCTCCGGGCCGGCAACATGCGTGCGCGCCAGCGGGTCTGGAGTTTTCCAACGTCGCGTCCGCGCCTCACCCCGCTGCGTCCGGGGATGGGCGCACTCCATCACACGCCCAGCGGAGCGAGCTTTTGCCCGGCAGGTCTCATCAGCTCTCCGTCCTTCATTTCAGTTCAACGTCAGTTCAATTTCCATTGACCGGGATGTTGATGAAAACCTATTTTGCCCGCCTTGAAACAGACCCAACGATCACCCGGTTCATCTTGAAAACTTTGCCTGACGCATTGCGCGGAAACTTTGTCGTAATCAACCTCGGCAGCGGCGGCGACACTGATTACGGGCTGCCGGCTGAGTTAAAGCGGTCCATGACGCTGGTGGAAATCGACGCGGCCGCAGGCGCGGCGACCAGCGGGCAATATCATAAAAAAATCAGCGTCAACCAGGTGGTCGCGGGGCTGGCCGGGCCGAGAATCTTTCGACGTAACATTCAAGTTTCCAGTTCCTCCCTTTTGGAGCCGAAGCAGCCGTTGATCGACGCCTACGAGCTGGGACGATATTTCCAGGTGGTGGAACGGAGCACGGTCGATTGCACCACCCTGCCCCGGCTACTCAGCGAAAACCAACTGGGCGGTTTTGACCTGCTGAAGACGGATCTGGAGGGGATGGACTTTGACGTGATCCGCAGTTGCGAGCCGCTGTTGCCTCGGGCGCTTTGTCTCCAGTGTGAAGTTCGTTTCCAGCCCTTTTACGAAGGGGAGCCTTTCGCCCACGAAGTTTTTGCCTACCTTCACGACCGGGGGTTTGAACTGATCGGCCTGAAAACTGAGCACTGGAAGTATAAAACTCCCGGTCGCTTCTGGCAAAATCAGGGCCGGCCCGCCTGGGCGGATTGCCTGTTCACTTTGCGTCCGGAAAAGATTTTGGAACTGGATGCCGAAATTCAGCCGCTGGCCCTGGCCAAGCAGATCATTCTGGTGGCGATGCTCGGCAAGAAAAACTACGGCGAGTTTTTGCTCGGGCAGAACCGTGCGCGCCTGCCGGCGGAGTGGCTGCCGGCGCTGGAAGGCGTCCTCAAAGCAAGGTGCCCCAGCCCGAAGGAATTGTTTCGTTTGTGCAGAGGTCTGTTTCTTCCTCTGGAAATGAAGCTCTGGCATCTTCTGGGCCGCTGCCAGCACGCTTCCTATCGTTGATGGCATTGTTTCTTGCCGTTCGCCGGCATGGCAATAAAGCCGAGGTCGTCCGCTCACAAAATTCCAAGCAAAGCTCTCCACGCCATTCCCCGAATCTTGACAAGCACGCTTTCAAAACGAACAATTCGCCGCTCATTGTCGCCATTGCCGTGAATAAACTATGAAACTTTCCACTCCCTCCGCGCACCCGCGCGGCAACGGCTGGCTCTGGCTGACCCTGGGCCTGGGCGCGGTGCTGGTGCTGCTTTTTTACAAAAGCTTCGCGCCGGGCCAGGCGATGTTTGCGAATGACGGCCCGCTCGGCGTCCAGAAGATCAAATCCTACGCGGTGCCCGACGCGCTCTTCGGCATCTGGAACGAACTGGGCTGGCTGGGCGGCGACAACGGCGCGATCCCGCCAAATCTGCGCGGCCTGATGCTGTTTCTTGGCCCGCTCGGCTACCTCAATTTCTCCGTGCCGCTCTCGCTGCTGATCCTTGGCTGGTGCGCCTGGTTTTATTTCCGCCAGCTCGGCTTCCGGCCGATGGTCTGCGCGCTCGGCGGCCTGGCGGCGGCGTTGAACATGAATTTTTTCTCAAATGCCTGCTGGGGCCTGCCCAGCCGCGCCACCTGCCTGGCCATGATTTTTCTCGCGCTGGCCGCCTTGCACAGCGGCTTGAAATCGCACGGCTGGATCAAGGCCATCCTGGCGGGCCTGGCCATCGGCCTGTCCATCTCCGAGGGCGGTGACAACGGCGCCTTCTTCAGCCTGTTCGTCGCGGCCTACGCTTTTTGGATCGCCCTGACCGGGGAGGGCGACTGGTTGAAGAAAAGCATTTTCGGCGCGCTGCGCGTGGCGGTGATGGCCGTGTTCGCCACGGTGCTCGCGACGCAGATGCTCGAAATTTTTCTTAACACCGCCGTGACCGGCGTGGTCGGCACGGCCCAGGACCAGCAGACGAAGGAGCAGCGCTGGGATTTCGCCACGCAATGGAGCCTCCCCAAGGCCGAAACGCTCCGCGTCATCATTCCCGGCCTTTACGGCTATCGCATGGACACGCCGGACGGCGGCAATTATTGGGGCCGCGTCGGGGAGGCGCCCGGCGCGCCGGAACAGCTTCGCCGCCACTCCGGCGCGGGCGAATACGCGGGCGTGCTCGTGGTGCTGGTGGCCTGCTGGGCTTTGGCCGGCGCGGCCAGCCGCCGGGACAAAATCTTTTCCCCGCTCGAACGGAAAATGATCTGGTTCTGGGGCGCGATGGCGGTCATCGCCCTGCTTTTCTCGTGGGGCCGGCACGCGCCGTTTTACCAGATCATCTATGCGCTCCCGTATCTTTCCACGATCCGCAATCCGATGAAATTCATGCACCCGTTTCATCTGTGCCTGATGGTGCTCTTCGCCTACGGGCTGGCCGGCTTGAGCCGGCGCTACCTGGAGACGGCGGCGGCGAAAACTCTGGGCCTCGGCGGGCAGTTGAAAAAATGGTGGGCCGGCGCGACGGCGTTTGAAAAATTGTGGAACTACGGCTGCGGCGCGGTCATCGGCCTCAGCGTCCTGGCCTGGCTGGTTTACACCTCGGCGCACCGCGAGCTGGCGGCCCACCTCGGCCAGTCGGGTTTCGACGCGGACCTGGCCGGGCGCATCGCCACGTTCAGCGCCGGTGAAGTCGGCATCTTTGTCTTGATCCTGATGATCTGCGCCGCGTTGTTGCTGCTGGTGCAAGGTGGAGTTTTTGCCGGCGGCAAGGCGCGGTGGGCCGGACTGCTGCTCGGCCTGGTGCTGGTGGCGGACCTGTCCCGGGCCGACCTGCCCTGGATCAAGTACTACAATTATCGTGAAAAATACGCGACGAATCCGGTCGTTGACTTCCTCGCGCAACACTCGGAAGAGGCGCGGGTGATGATGCCGAGATTTCAAATTAGCCAAAACTTCTCCCAGTTCCAACAGTTCTATCACGTCGAGTGGCTGCAGCACCATTTTCCCTTCTACAGCATTCGCGCGATGGATGCCGCGCAGGAGCCCCGGGTGCCGGCGGACAAGCAGGCCTACTTGGGGACTGTCGGCACAAACATCATGCGCTACTGGCAGTTGACCAACACCCGCTACGTGTTTGGCGTCGCCCCCGGTTTCGTGGAGCAACTGAACCAGCAGCTCGATCCGGTGGAGAAACGTTTCCGTCTCCACACCGCCTTTGCCATGACGCCCAAGCCGGGCGTCGCGCGCGCGACCACCTACGACGAAATCACGGTCGCCGAGACCAAGGACGGCCCGTTGGCGCTGATCGAATTCTCCGGGGCCTTGCCGCGCGCGCAACTGTATCCGCACTGGCAGTCCGTCACGAACGATGAGACGGCGTTGCACCGGCTGGCCGACCCCGCCTTCAACCCCGCGCAATCCGTGCTCGTCGCCGATGTTCTGCCCGCGTCCACCAACACGGGCGCGGCCCTTCCGGTCGAGGCGTCGAGCTACGCGCCGCGCGAGATCCGTTTCCAGACGAGCGCCACTGTTCCCACCGTGCTGCTGTTGAACGAGCGCTTCGATCCGCGCTGGCAGGTCACGGTCGATGGCGCGGTGAAAAAAACCCTGCGGTGCAATTTCCTCATGCGCGGCGTGCAGGTTCCGGCCGGCCACCACCAGGTCGTCTTCCGTTACCAGCAATCCGCGACCACCTTTTACATCAGCGTCGTCGCGGAGGGCTTCGGGCTGCTGCTCTGCGGCTTTCTTTTCACCACCCGCGCCCGTCCCGGTCACGGCCCGGCCCCGAACGTCCAACGCTGAAGCGGATGAGCCACCAGGAATCCTACTACCGGCAGAACGAGGCCTACGCCGAATTTCTCGCCGGCTGGGACGCGGGCTTCTACGCCAAATACGCCGACACGCTCCAGCCGGAAAAAAACCAGGGCCGCGCGCTCGACATCGGCTGCGGCGTCGGCCAGGTCGTGCATCGCCTGCTCAAGAACGGGGCGGACGCGTACGGCGTGGATGTGAGCGGGCCGAACATCGCCCGCACGCGCGAATTCACCGACCGCTGCCAGTTGTACGACGGGCGGAAACTTCCTTTCTCCGACGGCCATTTCGCCAGCGTCGGCGCGCTGAACGTCCTCGAACATGTTGATGAACCGGAGGCGTTCATCGCCGAACTGGCGCGCGTCACCGCCCCCGGCGGACGCATCGTCCTTTCCAGCCCGAACTTTTTCCGCGTTTTCGGCTTCCGCGACTACCATCCGAAAATGCGTGGCCTTACCAGCAAATGGCGCAACTGGCGGCGGCTCCGCGAAAAATCCGCGCAGATGAAATCCGATCCCGCCGCCGTGCGCTTTGACCGCATGACGCCGATCGTGAAGGAGCCGTTCACGCCGGACGACGACGCGATCATCGCGACCAGCGCGCTGGAGATGAAATTTTTTCTGGAGCGCGCCGGCTGCGCGGTGGAGGAGGTGTCCTGCACGGACCGTTACGTGGCCCGGCCCGTCGATTTTCTGCTGAACCTCACGCCGCTGCGCTTCATGATGTTCAACTCGTTTCTGGTGGCGCGCCGGATTCGCTAGCGGCCACGCCCCGTCCGCCCGCCCTCAATAAATCTGGCAGTCGAGCGGCGCGGCCGGATCGTAGTCCGAATTTTTCAGCTTCCTGGCCACCACGATCACCGTGCTGGCCCAGGACGGTAGCACGGTCGCCAGCGCGGAGCAGCAATCGCCGAGCTTCGGCACATAAAACGCGCTGCCGATGGCCCGTTCGATGGCGAAGGAATGCTGTCGCAGCGCGATGCGGATGGTCTTGAGCGTGAAATCGCGAAAGTGCGGCGCCCGGTAGCGCGCCGCGTACATCGGCGGCATGTCGAACACCATCATCACCAGCGAGAGCAGGGTGCGGATGTTGGGGTAGGTGAGGATGAGCTGGCCGCCCGGCTTCAACACGCGGTTGATTTCCGCCAGCAGTCCGTCCGTGTCCACCTGATGCTCGATGGTCTCGCCGCAGAAAACCACGTCGAAGGTGCTGTCGGCATACGGCAGCGGGCCGCCTTCGAGGTCGTGCTCCACCGCGCGCAGGCCGTTCTTGACCGCCACGGGCACGAGCGGGCCGTAAAGCTCGACCCCGTGAATCTCATGCGCCGTGGCGAAGGGGGCGAGAATGCCGCCGTTGCCGCAGCCGATGTCGAGCGCCTTCTGGCGGCCCGGGAACTCGGCGAACAACCGGCGCACCTTTTCTACCCGCCGGCCTTCCGGCACCTGCGAGTACTGGCCGGCCACCTGTTCGTGGGTTTCCTGAATCTTGTGCTGAAACTCGGACGATTTCATAATTACGGCGCGACGATCAAAGGCGGCCTGCTCTGCCGGACACGCCACAGTTGCCGATCCCGCCCGGCGGGATCGGAACGGCCTGCATCGTGACGAGGATCGGATAAATGTTCACGCCTTTTTCCTGGCTCTGGCCACCGGCTTTTCTTCCGGCTCAACGTGAAAGCCAAGCCGCCGCTTTGGTGTCTCCGATTCGGGCGGCGGTGGCGGCGGGTCAAGAATGTCCATCACGCGCCGCAGCACTTCGATGATGGCGACTTCATGCCCGTCGAGCCGCGCGGTCAATTTCTTTTCCAACGCGGCCAGTTGCTTCGCCAGTTCCTTCGTGCTGCCGAGCAGGTCGCGCATCTCAATGAACGCGCGCACGACAAAGATGCTCATGCGGACGGCGTCCGGACTGTTCAGGATGTTCGCCGCCATCACCGCGCCTTTCTCAGTGAAAGTGGTCGGGAGATACCGACGACCGCCGTGTGAGCTTGAGGTCGCAATTTGCGACCTCAAGTTGCCGCTGAAGTTTATTATTTCTTCTTCCCATGCACCTTCGCCGCGATCCCGCAGGGCGGGACGCAGGCGAGGCATTGTATTTCGCGGGTGGCCGTCATTTCTTTTTGTGAACTTTGGCGGCAACCTTGAGCCGTAATCCATTCAAGCGGATGAAGCCGGTGGCGTCGTCCTGGTTGTAGGCCTTGGTCGGGTCGGCTTCCATCGTGGCGAGGTGCGGGTTGTAGAGGCTCACCGGGGATTTGCGGCCGGCGACCATGATGTTGCCCTTGTAAAGTTTCACGCGCACCGTGCCGGTGACGTTCTTCTGCGATTCCTCGACGTAAGCCTGGAGCGCGTAGCGTTCGGGCGCATACCAGAAACCGTTATAGACAAGCTCGGCATATTTCGGAATGAGCGCATCGCGCTGGTGCATGACTTCGCGGTCCATCGTGAGCGATTCCATCTGGCGATGCGCGAAATGCAGGATTGCGCCGCCGGGCGTCTCATACACACCGCGCGATTTCATGCCGACGAAGCGGTTCTCCACCATGTCCACGCGCCCGACGCCGTGTTTGCCGCCGAGTTTGTTCAACGCCTTCATCACGCCGAGCGGGTTCAACTTCTTGCCGTTCACCGCGACGCAATCGCCCTTCACGAAATCGAGCAGGACGAACTCGGATTTGTCCGGCGCGTCTTCGGGCAGCACGGAGAGCGTGGTGAAATAGTCCCGGCACTTGTCGGGATTGCCTGCGTCAAACCACGGGTCTTCGAGAATGCCGGCCTCGTAGGAGATGTGCAGGAGGTTGCGATCCATCGAATACGGCTTCTTCGCGCTGGCCTGCACGGGAATCTTGTGCTTGGCGCAGTAATCAATCATCTCCTGGCGACCGGGAAATTC
>Ga0049085_10001227_pt1 | contig 10196 bp, 7 predicted proteins | sample GreLakmeSU08MSRF_FD_66721 | JGI IMG/M metagenome (GOLD analysis project Ga0049085, IMG submission 66721) | Freshwater lentic microbial communities from great Laurentian Lakes, MI, USA - Great Lakes metaG SU08MSRF | ecosystem: Environmental > Aquatic > Freshwater > Lake | place: Great Lakes... | reverse complement strand
CTGTTGAACCTGACGCAGATTTAAGAACTAACTGTCCAAATGTATCTGCATTACTAAATGTAATTAATTTTGTAACTTCTAGGGTTGTATTAGGCGAGGCAGTTCCTATACCTACATTACCGCTACTGTCTATACGCATACGCTCGGTCTGCGAAGCAATATCCGCATTGCCTGTCGTGAAAGTTATGCCGTCATAACCACCTAAGCAAAGATAATTACCTGTCGAGCCATAAGCCCCCGCAGCACCTCTCCAAATACCCGCATTAGCCCCTGTGGAAGCAACATCGCCTAAAGAAATTAAGCCACGAGCATTGTCGTTTCCTACTTTGATATTTCCATAAACTTGTAATGTGGTTGCAGACTTTAATGTTACTGGTGAGGCAGTTCCCATACCTACATTACCGCTAGAGTCTATATTTAATTGAGTGCCGACAGGGTTACCGCTTTGGGCAATCGAAACAATCGTTGTCCCAGCAGCATTTTTAAGGTCAAACCTTCCACCCGCAGCAATGTCAAAATAACTTCCGCCCGTTTCTTGAATCCTAAACTGACTACCAAATGCTTTACTGATGTGTAGACCAGCCGCTGGTGATGCAGTTCCTATTCCCACCCTATCGTTCGTTGCATCAACAAACAGCGTATTGGTATCAAACGTAGCGTTACCTGAAACCGTTAAAGAACCTAGCGTTCCAACACTCGTTAGCGATGAAGCGGTAACGCCACTTGCTAAGGTTGAGCCTGTGATTCCCGAAGCGGGAACAGAACCTGCAGAGCCTGTGGTGTTTTGATTAAGCGTAGGAATATCCGCAGCCACAATCGCTCTAAACGTTGGTACACCTGCACTACCATTGGGTGCTGCAAGAACATAATTAGCCGTCTTAGAGGCGTAGGGATTTTGAGTGTCACCGTAACTTGAGTTAAGGCTGATAACTGGAGTTGAGCCGCCACTAGAAGCAACTGGAGAAGTGCCTGTTACTGCGGTAACGCCACCTGCTGCTACCGTTGCCCAAGTTCCATCACCACGAAGGTAAGTTGTTGCACTCGGTGTGCCCGTAGCACTAATGCCCGCAACGGGAACCAAACTCCAAGAAGCTGTTGTTGCGTTAGTGGTTAAAAACTTTCCGCTATTGCCTGTCTGAGAAGGTAAACCCGTTCCTACAGCATTATCTACATAAAGTTTAGTTGCCGCATCTTGTGAGGTAGTCGGATTAGCAACATTAACAATTTTATTACTATTGGCATCTAAGCCATTTTTTGCTTTAAACGGTACGCCCATTAGTTCACTATCCCTAATGAAAAATTAATTTTAAGTGGTGAATGCTGATTTAATAACCTTGTAAGTACGAGTTCCTGATTGAGTAACTCTGAGCCTGATGCTTCCCGAAGTCAAGTCGGCATCAAAAGTAGAAAGTACGCTTCCCGTATCAATTCCACCGTACTCCGTTATAACAGGTTGTGTGCTAGCTTTCCAAGCCACATTGATTTGAGTTTGGCAGTAGTCTGTGCCATCCGTTGTTTGAATAATATAAGCAATACTTTTGTAGATACTGGCATCCGTTGTATCCAAGGTGTCAGTGGTGGAACCCGCAATCGTTAATCGAATAACGCTTTGTACGGATACGGTATTTCCGTTGGTAGTGGCTGTGTATTGAGAATCAACCGTAGGGGCACTTAGGGTTTTAGTGGTAAGCGTTTGTGCGGTGGTTAAATCTGCCGTTTGAGCCAAATTGATGGTGAAAACAGAACCACTAAGCGTTAATCCATAACCTGCTGTAAAGGTTCCAGCACCTGAGAACTGTTGCCAAACAATAGCCGAATAAGTTCCACCCGTATCGCCAGGATTCCAAAGTGTTCCCGCATCGGTGTCATTAAGCGTACATACCCAACCCGTATTGTCATTGCTACTTCCTGCTTGAACGAACACAAACGCTGAAGATAAATCAGCCTTCGTATCGGCATCGCTAGAACGTGCCCAAGCACCCGTAGCAGCAACATAAATACCATGTTCATAAGTGTTGGTTTGATTTTTAACTAGAATTCTATCGCCCGCAATCGTTTGAACTCCATCAATAACAAGAAGAGTTCCCGTTACTAAATTAATATTTCCACCTGTTGCGGTGGCTAATCTTACTTCACCCTTAACGGATAATCCTTGAGCAACGGTATCCACATAAGCTTTATTGGCTAATGATGTGCTACCAAAATTAGCACGACTTTCGTAACCAGAAGGAACCGTAACCGTATTTGTTCCAATGGGTACTAAATTTATGCTAGTGTTTGAACCACCTGATGTAAAAGTTAATGCACCCGTACCTGTAATAGAACCTGTAGCCGTCCCCGTTCCACCATAGGCAACAGGAATAGTGTTTCCAGTCCAAGTTCCGTTGGTAATAGTCTGAGTATTAAGGTCTACTCCGTATAGTGCTTTAAACTGTTTTGTGGTGGCCATTTTATATCCTTAAATAAATATTTGGGTTTTCATAATTCTCAAGGTCATTGCGGAGTTTTGAGTAGGTTGAAATCGTAGTTCAATGTTGCCAGAGTTTATTCTTGCATCAAAAGAACCAAGGTCTATACCTGAAATAATTTTAGCATACTCAGTTATATAGGCTGTATTGCTTGACGAAGTTAATAACAACTCGGAAACCTGATAATGAGTCTGAAATTTAATTTGTATAGTGTATTTAACTGAGGCAAATGTACTATTGCTCATAGAGTCAACTGTTACAAGCGAATTGTTTGCTGTTGTATAAGATGAACCAGATACCCATCCCACATTGGGAATAATAAAGGCAGCAGAAGCAACGGGTTTAGGAACCCAACTGCCTGGATTCGGTGTTGCTTGATAAACCCAAGTATAAGTAGTATTTATTTCGTAGACCACAAGGCCATCAATAGGAGGATAAAATTGCCACCCCAAAACGCCATTTTCAGAATAGGTGTAGACCGCTACTTTTCTGTCGTGAGTAGCGAACGAACCCGTCGCACTAACGGCTACAATATATCTATCTCCAGCCGCTGGGCTACTTGGGTTTACTGGTTGATTTACATTAATAACACTCAACGAAACTGTTGCATCTAACTTCAATAAAGCCTTGTTCATGGCTATTCGCCATGACTGTTCTCCGTCGTTTATTTGTCCACCAAATATGCTAAATACAGGACCTGTAATTTGACTCATAAGCCCCAACTCTCTCCCCACTGTGAGCCGTAGCCAAAAGTGGGATAATTAGTTGAAACCGTAGTTAAAACAATAATCGGTTGTATGGTCGTATCTCCAATTTCAATAATGGGTTTAATAATAATTGGTGATGTGATGGTTGATGATGTTTGTGCCTGTGAATTTACCAAAGTAGAAGATGTCCCTTTAGAAATCATCTGCTGATTTTGGCTAGTTTGCTGTACAAGAGTAAGCACCCTATTCAATTCTTCTACTGTAGCATCATTAATTCTGTGTATCATTACGAGGGAACCACCATTTCTGTATATACATATTCTACAACTAACCTACTTGTCTCACCATAAACTTCAACGTCAACAACATATCCAACTCTTTTGCCTCTTGGTAAATTAAATTTTCTAGATTTTTCTGGATTTTCTGTTGCAAGAATTTTATTGTCACCAACCCATCTTCCGTCAATAAAGGCTCTTGTGTAGAAAAATCCATCTCCATAGAACTCAATAGTTTCGTACTTTCTTCGCTCTGAAACATTACCAAAACCCTTCTGCCCAGAACGTAATCCCATCGGTACAAATCCATCACCTGAAAACAATTTCCATACACTAAGACCCAAATTGCTTGTGTATTGATTCGTCGGTTGTACATTGGAGTTTGCAAGCTTAAAAGAAGCCCAGTTAACCATATTAATTTGTTCACCAATATTGTTAACTGCATTTCCAGCATTTTTAAATAAAGCATAAGCTTCTTCAAATTCATCAACAAATACATGTTCAGCTTTCATTCCAATAGTTGTTATTGGAAATCCTTGAATCTGAAAATCAACAACAATACAAGTCTGTCCTTCATAAAATTCTGTTCCAGTAAAATACATATAGTATTTTCCATAGTGGCAAAAAGACCCTATTTCATATATTGGAGTTTCAAATGGTTTAGTGTTATATAACCTATTACCTGTTTTATCCGTTTGCAAAACTGTATCAGGACTCGCAAAGTTTGAATAAAAATATCCAAGTTTAGTAGGTATCCACCAAAAATTTACAGGCTCTAAAAGCTTACTAGGTCCATAAATATTCCTTGCAGAAATCTTTGTGTCACTAACACAAATGGCTCTCATACCATCAAATAACATAATTCCACGTTTTGATAAATAAACTAAACCAGCCGTTGTTGCTTGAACCGAGTAAGGTGCAATGCATCCGTCTTCAACTGGTGTTTTTGATTGAGATAAAGAACTAGGTTGATTTCCGTCTATGCGATAAATCGCGTCTTCGCATAAAACAATGAGTCCCTGAGCAAAACTTTTAATCACGAGGGGCCTGAATGAAAATTGAATCATAAAATTAATTGGCCAAGCATCGGGTTGACCCGTGGGTGTCCACCTAACGCTATTGCCGCTAATTCCAAAAAGCATTCCGTAATGAGAAGTTAATCCCGTAAGGTCATCAGGCGGAACGTTAAAATCTACATTAACAGAGCCAAATATTCCCGTATCAGTGTAATAAGATTTTGGCTCAACCCCTAAGTAGCCAGCACTAGTCGTATCGTTATAAGTATTGTTATAGATATCAACTTTTTCTACAAGTTGGAAAAACCCGCCAGGACCCGTTCTGTAAACGTTCCAGGTTTTATAGTATCCATTGTTAGGTGTCCACTTAATATAAGCACCAAGTTGAACAGGGTTAGACCAAGATGTTATTGCAATATCAATATCAAACTGTGATTCTGCTATAGCCTGACCCGTTGGGTCTTTTCTATAAACTCTGTACAAACCATTTATTTCTCTGTTTACTGAAACTGCTTTAATTTCTAACTGAGCAGCAGAAACATTTGAGGATGAATTGGGTATGATTGTTGGGTTAAATGTTAAAAACTCACCAACCAAATAGCCATTTCCAGCCGTAGCTTCTGGAATATAAATATCAACAACTTTTCCACCAATAATTTCTACTTTTGCCTGTGCCCCAGTTCCATTTCCCGTATACCCATCTCTGTAGACAAGAGGAATAGACGTGCCTCCACTCCAATCTCCATTGTTATAAAATCCGCTACCCTCTGATGTAATTGCTAATCTGGTAATAGCACTGTTGCTAGAGTCTTTCATATTCAAATAAATGGCATCGCCATCAAGCAAATTTGATATTCCACCTGTCCCTATTTGTACTCTTGTTTTTCCAATAGCTATTTTGTAATCACTTATAATAGAATCCACATTCCATATAGCCGTTGTTGTTATCGGGGCAACAATAGGATTAAATCTAAATTGAACTGCATATGGCAAATCAACCGTTAAGGTATCGTTAGCCAAGTATCCATTGCCACCATTAACTATTGATACCAAAATAAGTCCATTAGATGAAACTTGAACATTGGCTGTCGCACCAGTTCCGCTTGCAACACCGCCCGTAGCAGCAATAATTGGAACGTTATAATACGTTGTTGGTTCTAAAGATAAAACTTGAAAGGAACCTCCAGTGCCATTATCAAGTGGCTGAGGTGTCGGAGTTACAATATTACTAACTGCATAACCTAACCCGCCCGAAACAACCGAGACAGAACCCGATATTTCTCCAAGAGAATAGGTACCAGAAACCTGAAGGTTATTGTTGCCAGCTCCGACTGTAAAACATTGAAACGGACCGCTAGCGGGGTAGTTTTGGCCACCATGTGGCGGAGAACCGCCTGTGTATAAATTCACACTAGCAACTACTCCAGCGGTTTGATATCCACTTCCTGCGGCTAAAACGGTTCCAATACCACTAATCACAGACGAGTTGTTGCCCCTGTACATGGCTGGAATTTGAGCCGTTAGGACATCGCCCACTCTGTAGAAACCGTTTCCTGCGGAACTAATTGCCCAATTGGTTATTCGACCCACGCCATACTGAATGTCTCCAGTTGCAACTTGTATTGTTGCATTTTTTCCAGATGAAGCATCTTGATTTGTTAGTGAAAATGGATTAGGTGCAGTGGGTGTAGGCGTAGTAATAACCAGACCACCTTGATAATTATCAACTGGATTTTGCAAGGTAAGACCACCATTATGTATATTTCCAACAATAGAGTCAGACGGTGGTGCTATATCTTGAATAGCAAATTGAGTAGAAGAAACATAAATAATTTTATAACTTTTATCAAGATAATTATCGTCATCCCATGAACCCACAAACTTTACAATCTCTCCTGTTTTAAGATTATGGGGAGAATTACAAGTAAAATGAACTTGTTTAAAGTATCGGTCAAACCGAAAACTTTTAATAATTACTTCATTATAGAATGGGTAACTGTTGGTAGCCTGATTTTTAACTAAGTTAAAATCTAATCCATCGGTATCCGTTATTGTTTGCGTTTCTCTTTGATTAAAAAACCCGTCATGAAGAAAATCCCTAACAACAGTTCTACCATTGGTTGTTTTTATTTGGCTAGAAATTGGGCTTAAACCAGATTCATTAAGAACACTTGCAACATTTCTCTCGTAAGTATACACATAAGAAACTTCATTTGCGTCAAAATAAGAAGATGCATATTCTTCTCTTGGTGTAACCGTTCCATTATCAATATAACTAGAATTGGCTGCGTCTAGTCTAGCTAATCTTTGCATCGTACTGTAGGTACCCGTTCTACCCCAAACAATATAACCAATAGCTCCCGTAACACCAGTCCAGTTAATTTTTATATTCTTCTCTGTTTGTCCCGCGGGAACTGCAAAAGTTTTGGTAATGGTATTGCTGGGTGTACTAATTCCATTAGCAAACTCAGCAGAAACAGCGTATGTGTATGTTCCAGCAACCAATCCACCACCGTCAATTGTTTCAATGCTAGTGATGGTTGGAACAATATTAATAGATTTAGAAACATTAAGTTGGCTTGTGGGTCTAGGCGTACCAAGATAAACTTCGGTACCCTCAATCATTTTTTTTGCAGGACTACCGCTTTCAGACCAATATATTCTTTCTATACCCTGAAGAAAAGATGTTGCATAATCTCTATAGTTATCAGAATAAATCCATCTTCCGCGATAACTAAATATTTGTTTTGTATTTTGATAACTTCCACCAACAACAGGTGAAGTACTCGGTCCATAAACCAAATGACTAAATAGTGGTTCTTTTACGCATTTAGGAAATCCACTTCTAAGGTCAACATTGTCTAATACGGTAGCAAAAGTATCAGCGATAAGAGTCTTATCAATTAGTGTATTTACACCGCCTGAAAAATTAACCCTTACCTGCTTCATTATGAACTACTCTTTACGCCAAATATTAGCCAATGCAAGCCCCCGCCCGTATACGATGGAGACCAAGCACCTGACCCAGTACCCGTGCTTTTTACATAATGCTCATAAACTCTATTGGATGTTTGACTAAAAAATGTTTGTATATAAGCAATAAAATTTGTACCAGGGCTAGGTCCATAACCTGTTTTTACTACTCCAACTAAACTTCCAGGGGCACCAATCCAAACACATTCCGTTTCACTTGCCAATCCACCACTATTGGGATAAGTCGGTAATTGAATAGCCTGTAATGAATCAGGTACAGTTCCCTGTCCAGGAGTTCCTTTGCCTCCATAATAACCATTTGCTTTTGCAATATTAGAATTGGTATTAATAGAAGCGGTACTTGATGCAATAGACTGAGATATCTTTGCTGAAATTAAATCATTAAAAGAACTAACCTGTTGATTAACGTAACTTACGGTAGCAACGGTTTGACCAGCCATTTTTACTAAAGTTGGAAAATTGTAATTATCTTTAGCAGCCCATCCAGCAGGTCCTGTAATGGCACCCGTAACAGCACCCCCAGTCACGGGAAGTAATCCACCCTTAGGTTGATTACCGTCATAAATTTCATTCCAAGTTCCTGAGCCAGCATTTGGAAACGCATTTGTTCCCGTCCATTCAGAAAGCTTTGAGGTATCGGGATTAAACCATTGATATCCAGCAAACCCAGGAGGAGTACTTGCTGCATTTTGTATATATCTAAAACCAACTAGATTATTAGGCATTATTCAACATCCTTTATGAATTCTACAAATTGTTGTAAATAGGCAACTGCAAGATTAATATTTTGATTATCTCCATCAATTTGAAGACACCAATAAGCAGCCATAAATTTAATAAATCTTTGATGCGTAATCGTAACTCTTGAATCTACATAAAAAGTGGTTGGGTCATCCGTACCATAAATAAAATTTACAGGTTCTTCGACATAGCCAATTGAGCATAATGTTGCAGCATTAGTAGGAGTAATTCTTATTTTTTGTCCGTCAAACAAAACCCATCGCTTAGGTGTTCCTGTGGAAGATAACCATTCGGGATTCTTGTTAACCTCGTCCGTAACGCTTGATTGTAATAGCCATCGGTTTTTACTAGCAACTTCAACACCTACTCGTTTAACTTCAATATAAGCATTGGGCAGCGTGGCTACTCCACTACTCATGGGAAAGTCGAAATGCTCAGTGTAAGATTTATCCGTTACCCTTAGGTAATGTTGAACGGCAAAATTAATTCCCTGATAAATAGATTCATCAGACCAAGAAGTGGTAATAGATTGAACGTCTCCTAGTAGCAAGCGAGTATCATTCATAATTTCATAAAAAGTTTGTTTAACTAAATTATTATAAGGATAAGGCATTTACCATCCCCATTCAGATAATGAGGAAAAGGAGTTAAAACCAACTCTCCTTCTTCCACCAAGAGGTCTTGGCATAACCGTAAGTCTTCCAGATTGACCCATGAGGGCAACCGCCTTTAGGTTAGACATTTCAAAGTTAAATTTCATTTCGTAGTTTTTTGCCAATTGAGGATTGCCTGCTGGCCCAGGTAATATCAACGCCTCTGCGAGTGTTCCGTAGTAAACGGCTTCTTCGGCTTCGGGGGGTAATGGGATTTCCTCTATTTCTCCATTAGGGACAACGGACACTAAAACTTTAATTCTGCAACCTAAGTTTTTATTAGAAACAGGTGGAAAAAAATAAATGCTTTGGTCAAATTGATTGTAGGCCCAAACCAAGGGAGTTCCCGATGTTGAAGACGGTTTTGAAATTTTGTTGTTCAAATCTACGTAATTACCTTCGCCAAGGTTTCTGTAATCTCCCGTTTGTTCCGTTGGCAAAGTGTAAGCTGTCCAAATAATGCTTGAACCATCATCAGTAATTGTTCCACTTGTAAAGGTTGTAGCTGATTTAAACCAATTAGTACCACCGTTTAGGCTTCTATAAAGGTCAAAATTATTAAATCCGTTGGGTGCTAATGGTGGTTGGGGCAGCGTAATTTTAACCGATTTATTAGTAATAGCACCCGTGGATGAAGAACTGCTTGGAAGACTAACCCATCCCTGTGGACCCACAGCAACCACTTTGTAGAGGTAAGTTCCGCTAAGACTTCCGTTAATTGTTGAAAGTGTTGGTGCGCTAGGCGTTTGAATAACCGTATCTTGCCAGCGTACAAAGTGTATTCGATTTAATTCATTTTCTCCTAGTACTGAACTGTCTATTTTTATACTACTTACTGGACCATTAAAATCAAAAGTAAGTTCCTTCTTTGAAAGCATGGTTAGCCTGCAAATTCTTTTAACAATTTCCTGTGTTAAGTAATCAATTTCGGCTTCACGAAGGTCAGGTCTGTGTAACCTAGTTTTTCCTAAGATTGACCTTACGGTAAATGCCATTAAGGGTCTCCTATTTTTTGTGTTTCATACCTTCAATAATAACACTAGCAATTTCTGACTTTGTTAAGTGAGAAGCGGGAACGGTAAAATTAATGTTATTCTCTTTTGCTATATCCAAAAGCTTTTTAACGCTGTTACCCATGAGTTTTTGCACACTTATGGTACTTTCTGCTTCTTCGGTATAATCCATAAAGATTAACTCAAAGCTATCTGGATTAGTCTCCGCATGAGATATTAAATTCGGATTGTTGAGTTCTTTTCCTTGAAACTCAACTTTGGTATTTACATTTATTATCTTTACTAGTTTCTTTGCCATAATCTCTCCATAAAAGAATAAGGGGGTCAGG
>Ga0049085_10001225_pt1 | contig 10198 bp, 5 predicted proteins | sample GreLakmeSU08MSRF_FD_66721 | JGI IMG/M metagenome (GOLD analysis project Ga0049085, IMG submission 66721) | Freshwater lentic microbial communities from great Laurentian Lakes, MI, USA - Great Lakes metaG SU08MSRF | ecosystem: Environmental > Aquatic > Freshwater > Lake | place: Great Lakes... | reverse complement strand
ACGGACCAGTGGTATCCCACGGAGCATGTAGATGCGCACATCAGGCGGTTCATCGCGCAGAAAACGGCGGAAAGGATTTTGGAATTTCAGTACCGCGATCGCATTCAGACGGGGGTAACGAAGCCGATGGTACCTGTGATCAAACCGAGTGTAAACAACCTACCCAACTGGAACATCAAGATGCCCCTAGCCGATACTTGTTTGGGTAGTTGGAACGGATTTGCTACGAAGCATTTGCGTTAATAAACATCCAAAAGCGGAAGTTTGTAAGAAGGAGGTGTATATGGCGATTACTGTGGACTGGAATGTTATGCCTACAATTACCCCAATTGAATCTCTCATGTAATGAGTGATTCCGGGTTCTCTCACGTCGAACTTTTGCTGTGGGAAAGTGCTTCTACATTGCCACTATTCCAAGATGATTTGGACCGCGCGACGGTTGGAATGAGAAAATTTCAAGAAATACAACCCTCGGGGCAAATCACTCACATCAATGGTTTCTCGGTTTTCAATGAGTTGGCCTTGTTTCACAGGTTGGCCAATCGCATTGCATAAGTTGTATTCAACAACTGCTGATAGTTTAACGCTTTCGATGATGAGTTTGTTGATCGCAGGATTGGAGTATACCTTGGTGATTTGTTGTTCATCGAAATAATGATTCGATGCATTTGGATTGTTGATCATTGGGTAGAAGAAGGAGGCAATTTCTTTCACGGCCTTTTTAAATTGAGTTCCTTTGTTTCCTAAACCCGGCCAACCATGGCCACCAGTGGTTAATATCATCGTGTCAAACGGCACTTTACTGGCCTCCAACTCTGCGACCATTTTTCCCGGGCCACACAGTTCAACCACAAGCGGATTGTTTAAACCTGGACCACAATTATAAGGTACAGTGGCATCATCTTTTGCGTGGCCCATCCAAACGGGTACATCGCCTGTAGAAATAAAGTTTAATTGGTGTACAGCTCCTGCCATGCTGAAGATGGCTTTGATGGGGCTGCTATACCCATCGTTGCCCGCATCCCCAGCAAGGGTTTTTATGCTGTTTTTTAAAAGATCTTTTAAATTTTCATCTAGCTCAGATTCAGTTTTAACCCATGCAGTGTGGAGAGAGGCCACGGCACCGGCAGAATAACCTCCCACAAAAAAAGCAGTAGTATCTACACGATATTGGTTTGTGCCTTTGGCATCTTTGACAAAAAATCGCAAAGCAGCTTTAACGTCAGCCATACATTGTAGAACCGTAGTGAGTTGTACTTTTTTATCAGTCAAAAACAAAATAGGATTGGACAATCGATAGTTTACAGACACGGCAACGTAACCTTTTTTTGCAAATTCACTACAGAAATCAACGCAGTCTTGGCTAGATTTATCTCCCGCGTAGAAGGCACCACCGTGATTGAAAAAAATTACAGGTCTTTTTGTCAACACATCGCCTTTGGGAAGATAAATATCCATTTTGTGATAGTTGTCTGTAAATACATCTGAATAATTTATTGTTGTTTTTTCTACTGATGAAAATACGGAATCAATAAATCGGGTATTTTGTGATTTGACTGCGGTACAGTTAAAAAATCCCAAAATTGACAAGACCAAGAGGCGATTCATTGCGTGAATATAATAAGATTCTGTTGCATTAAACTTTTATTGTTGGCAAGTTTAATGCGACAGACCCCGCTCTCGAATATTTACAAGCCTCGTTAAAATAGTTGTTGTCTAACATACAATTACCTAAATTGCGGGCAGTACAACAACTCTTTGTCAAGCAACAAATACAACCCCATGAAAAAATCACCCCTGTTGTTTGGATTCTTTGCAACACTTACCCTCGCAGCGCAATCCCAAAACAACCCCAACGTGAATTCTACCTCATCAGATTCCATCGAAAAACCGATGAACGAAGTGGTGGTCATAGGCTATGCCACAGCAAAAAAGAAAGACCTTACCGGTGCGATGTCGTCAATAAAAGGCAGTGAACTCGTTGCACAACCCGTTCTAACAGCCACCCAAGCACTTCAATCCAAAATGGCCGGTGTACAAATCACCAACTCGGGCGCACCCGGTTCTTCACCCAACGTGAGAATTCGTGGAACCGGCTCGGTAATCGGTGGCGCAGAGCCCCTTTACGTTGTGGATGGAGTAATCACAGACGACATTCGAAACATCAATACCGCCGACATCTTGTCCATTGATGTGCTCAAAGACGCTTCCTCCACCGCCATTTACGGTGTGCGTGCAGCCAACGGTGTGATCCTCATCACCACCAAACGCGGCGGATCCGGCAAACCAAAACTCTCCTACGACGGTTACGCAGGCGTTAAAATGATGGCCAACAAAATCGCCATGGCCCGCCCTGGAACTTTCTCCAATTACTCCAACGAAGCCGCCGGCACCAATGCCATTTTGAAATCTGATATCAACGGCGAAACCGATTGGTTCGAAACCCTCACCCGCCCTGGCAACATGAACAACCACAACCTGAGCATGAGCGGCGGCTCAGAATCTACCTCATACCTCTTCTCGGTGAACTATTTCAATGAAAATGGAATCCTGAACGACAATAACTACGAACGTGTATCAATCCGCTCCAACAACGAATACAGAATCTCCGATCGGTTGAAATTCGGAAACAACATCTCCCTCTCACGCTGGAACTCAAACAACAAACCCTTCAGCTTATTCACAGACGCCTATAACGCCGCACCCATATACAACGCCAAAAACGAAGATGGCACCTACGGCTTTACCACACTGAGCGATGTGGGCAACCCCCTGGCAAAACTCGAATATACCGATGATAAAACTTGGGGCAATCGCTTCATGGGCAACTTTTTCACAGACATTTACTTAAAGAAAAGCCTGAAATTCAGAAGTTCTTACGGGCTTGATTACGACAACAGTCGGGGCGCCAACTACCAACAGAGATTTCGCGTTTCTCCCACCCAAAAATATGATACCACCACCCTCACACAGAGCGAAACGGAGCGATACCGATGGATCTGGGACAATACCCTCACTTATTCACCCACCCTCAAAAAAGGACACGGTTTACAGATTTTGGCGGGTCACACGGCAGAGCGATATGACGGTTTTGAGCAATCTTTCCGATTAGACGGCGTACCATCAGGCAAACAATACCGATACCTAAATACGGGAAGAGACCCCATCCAAGGCATCATCAATTACCAAAGACCCATCGCCGACTACGGCCGAAGAGAATCATACTTGGGACGTGTGAGTTACAACTACCAGAGCAAATACATGCTAAATGCTTCTTTCAGAAGAGACGGATCATCCAAATTCCCGATCCAAAATCGCTGGGGCAATTTCCCGTCAGTGGGTTTGGGATGGATGGTGAGCAACGAGAACTTCATGAAGAATGTTCGCTCCATCACTTCCCTCAAAGTCAGGGGCAGTTGGGGCAGAGTGGGCAATGACCGCATCAACCCTTCCGAATTTGTAACGTTGTTGAGCACAGGCCTCAGCGCAGTTTTTGGCGACCAAGTGGTTTTTGGATCTACCATCGCCGAAATCAAAGACCCCAACCTCAAATGGGAAACCACCGAAGAGATCGATTTGGGTATTGATTTCGAGGCGATGAACGGACACATTGCGGGCGTAATTGATATTTACAACAAGAAAACCATTGGCGCATTGTTCAACATCCCACTGCCAGGTGGATTGGGCGATAACAACAACTCCATGCTCACCAATGCCGCCGATATCCTGAACCGAGGTCTTGAAGTTTCGCTTCGATACAACAAGAACAGCAAAGGCAAATTCAATTACAGCTTGGGTGTGAATGCCACCTTCAACCACAACGAAGTATTGGGACTCGGCAATGGTTTGCCCACAAATTTTGGCAGCTTGCGAAACGGAGAATTTGCAACACGCGTGGCCACCGGACAAGCCATCGGAAGTTTCTGGGTATACGAAACCCAAGGCGTTTTCCAAACCCAAGCAGAAGTAGACGCAGTGCCGCATTTCTTGGGAACTCAACCCGGCGATTTCAAAGTCATCGACCAAAACAAAGATGGCAAAATCAATGATTTAGACAGGATTTACTTAGGATCTTACCAACCCAAGTGCTTCATGGGAATGAACGGCAGTTTCAAATATTCCAATTGGGATCTAAATATCGACCTGTTGGGGAACTTTGGCAACAAAGTCTTCAATGGCAAGAAAACCGTGAGATACGGAGGCAATTACAATATCGAAAAAGCCGTGGCCGATGCCCGTTGGACCCCCACAAACGGAACCAACACCGCACCCCGCGCCTTCAACGGTGTGCCCAAACCTACAGATTATTTTGTGGAAAGCGGCAGCTTCGTGCGACTCAACAACCTAACCATCGGGTACAACCTACCTGCCAAAATCGCCAAAAAATCCAAAGTACAAGGCTATAGGTTCTTTGTCACCGCACAAAACGCATTCACTTGGAAAAAATTTAGCGGATTCAGCGCAGAACTGCCCGGCAATCCCGCCGATGCAGGTATCGAACTCGATATTTATCCAACATCATCCACCTTCCTAACCGGTTTGTCTATCCAATTCTAACCCAAGCAATCACATCGTATGAAAACACATTTCAACACGGCGAAAACCTTCACCTTGGGCGCAATGGCCATCTGCACCCTCAGCATTACCATGATGGGATGCAGGAAAGACTTCCTCAATGAAACCCCCAGGGTACAAACCCCAGACGATTACTTCAATTCCAATACCAACGCGGCACAAGAATTGGTTACCGCCATCTACTCCAAACTGTACGATTGGCAACAACACGGATTTTCGTGGATAGGCATTACATCCATCGCCTCAGACGAAGGGGAAAAAGGCAGCGATCCGGGTGATACTGGATCAGACAAAGACCAAATGGACAAACTCAGTTGGTCGCCCACCGCCATCAGCTTTGGCGAAGTGTGGGAATCCAATTTCGAAGGTATCGCCAGGGCAAACAAAGCCATTGATTTACTACCAACGATCGACATTGGTTCCGCCCAAAGAGACCAACTCATTGGTGAATCTCGCTTTTTGCGGGCCTATTTCTACTGGAACCTCGTAAGAAGTTTCGGCGGGGTACCACTAATCCCCAAAGTACCAAAAACCGCAGCAGAAATCGAAGCGCTCAATTACAGGGCTACTGCGGACCAAATTTACGATTTCATTGATGCCGACCTAGAATTTGCCGCGGCAACTTTGCCTACGTCACAGCTATCTACTCAAACCGGACGAGTTACATCAGGTGCGGCAAAAGCCCTGTTGGCAAAATCGTCGCTGTACCGCAAACGCTATGGCAAGGCAGAATCACTATGCACCGAAATCATCGCTTCAAATACCTACTCATTGTATGCCGATTACAGCAAACTCTTCCGCGAAATGGGTGAATTTTGCAGCGAATCCATCTGGGAAATCAATTGCAAAAGCACAGCACCCGCCAAGGCCATCGAAGGCTACTTCGTGGTTCAAGCCCCCCGTGGAACAGGGGGTTTAGGGTGGGGATTCAATACCCCAACAGCCACGCTCATTGCGGCATTTGAAACGGGCGATGTCAGGAAAACGTCTACTTTCTTCTCTCGGGGCGATGTGCTTTGGGATGGATATGTTTGCAACAATGCAGCACCCAATGCATACTACAACTACAAAAGCTATGTATCCCAAACCATGGAAAGTTGGGGAAACAACGATTGGCTCGCCAACAAGAATTTACGCGTTTTGCGCTATGCCGATGTGCTATTGATCCACGCCGAAGCCGCCAACGAAAATGGCAAAACCGCCGACGCCATTAAATCACTCAATTTAGTGCGCACCCGTGCAGGCCTTCCCAATACCACCGCCACCTCGCAGGCCGAAGTTCGCGAGGCCATCTACAAAGAACGATTTGTAGAGTTTGCCATGGAACACGATCGCGTGTTTGATCTGCGCCGACAAGGTAGAGCCGGTTCTGTGATGAGAACCCATGGTAAAAACTACATTGACGGGGTACATGATTTGTATCCCATTCCTCAGCGACAAATCGACCTCAGTGGTGGTAAAATGACGCAAAACCCCGGATATTAACAAAACAAACCCTAATATTGTATCAAAATGAAAAAAATGAAATTATTCCCATTGGCAGTGCTTTTCGCAGCCTCTGCCCTCACATTTACCTTTACCTCTTGCGACGAAGATAACGACGACGAAGACAACAATGCCAGCGGCTACAAAGCCTCTGACGAAGTGGCTTCTGCCAACTTGGTGGCCAAGTTTTCATTCGAAAACAACTTAGATGATACCAAAGGCAACATCACTGGCGGTACATCTTCTGGAACTAGCTTTATCGCCGGCGCCAAAGGCCAAGCCTGGAAAGGCAATACCAACGGCTACGTGTTGTATACCGGTGTAAGCTCTGCCATCAGTGGCTTGCAATCCGTAACCATCTCTTCTTGGGTGAAAACCTCTGCCCATACCGACGGTGCTGAATCTTGGTTCCAATTGTTGAACGATTCTAACTGGATCGGCAACTTATTCATTTTACAAGAGAACGGTGCCGCTGGCAGTGATTCTATACGCATCAAATTCACTATGAATAGTTGGAACGCAACTGCATGGAAGGAACAATGGACCGAATTGAGTGGTGAAAACCGCATCAAAATTGGCAACGATGAATGGCACCATGTGGTTTGCTCTTACGATGCAGCTACCTCAAAGTTGGCTGTTTACGTGGATGGCAACAAGCGCAATTTGCCTGCCAACGTAACCGACAAATACCAAGACGACCCCACCAAAGGGGGCGCTCCATTGGGCAACTTGGCGTTCAAGAATGCCACCAAATTCGTTTTTGGTTGCTATAAACAGAACTTGCCAGGTGGTGCTCCAGATAGTTGGATGAAGAACTACGATGGTGGTTTGGATGAATTCCGCATCTACAGCAAAGCATTGGCCGATGCCGATGTAAAAGCCTTGTATGACTTGGAAAAATCCGGAAAATAATCCTACCTCAACCCTTTTGCTTTGCGGGCCCATTCATTACCTTGAATGGGCCCGCTTTTTTTTGGAAAAAATTTGCCCCGGAATGCCATAAAACAAAGGAGTTTTCGTAATTTAGAATCTTTAAACATCATGGCATTTTTCCGTCGCTTCGCTCCCCTGCTTTTCGCACTGTCTATGGCGATATTCACGGCTTCCTGCGAGAAGGAAACCCCACCACCCGCGGCCAAACCCAACGGCATCATGCTCACCGTGTTTCACATCAACGATGCCCCCACCAGCGGAAAATCCAACGGTATCCCCCTCAACTCAACCTTTACCCTCTACTTCTCCAACGCCCTCGATACGCTCTCGGCCAAAGAACACATCGCCGTGAAAGAAAAAGGCTACGACCCCATCGTCCTGAATTACCAGTTCTTCAAAGGCGATAGCGCCGTAAAACTCATTCCCAAAACCACCCTCAAAACCGGCACCGGATATGTAGTCGCCATCAACGCCGCCCTCAAATCCAAAGTGGGCACAAACCCTGCCTACTACGTGGGCATCTCTGTGGGGACAATGATGGATACCACAGACAAATTTCCCCGCATCTCAGACGAAGCCCTGCTCGATAGCATCCAATACAATACCTTCCAATACTTCTGGAATTATGCCCACCCCAACAGCGGCCTCGCCCGTGAACGCAATACCTCAGGCGACCTCGTTACTTCCGGTGGCTCTGGTATGGGCATCATGGCCATCATCGCAGGCATCAACCGCGGATTCATCACACGCGCCCAAGGCCTCGCCCGCATCCAAAAAATGACGAACTTCCTCCAAAACACCGCCCAAACCTTCCACGGCGCCTACCCCCATTGGCTCGATGGGAACAACGGCAAAGTCATCCCCTTCTCCAGCGATGATAACGGGGGCGACCTCGTAGAAACCTCCTACCTCACCCAAGGACTGCTCACCGCAAGGTCCTATTTCAACCAATCCAGCACCGATGAAACCCAACTGCGCACCAACATCACCAGTATCTGGGAAAACGTAGAATGGGATTGGTACACCAGAAGCAATAGCGGTTCGCTCTACTGGCACTGGAGTCCCTCGCTCGGGTGGAAAATGAATGTGACCATCCGCGGATGGAACGAATGCCTCATCACCTACGTACTCGCCGCTAGCAGTCCCACCCACTCCATCAACCTTGCCACCTACCAAAAAGGATGGGCAAACAACGGCAGCATGAAAAACGGCAGCAGCTTCTACGGATTTCAACTGCCACTGGGCGAAAACCTCGGCGGCCCGCTCTTCTTCTCCCACTATAGCTTTCTTGGGCTAGACCCCCGCGGACTCAGCGATGCCTACGCCAACTACGAAACCCAAACCACCAATCACAGTAAAATCAACCACGCCTACTGCAAGGCCAATCCGCGACAGCATTATGGCTATTCCGATCAGTGCTGGGGACTCACAGCGTCCGACAACAATTCCGGTTACAGCGCCCATTCGCCCAACAACGATCTCGGCGTGATATCGCCCACAGCGGCACTCAGCTCCATGCCATACACCCCCACCGAATCCATGAAAGCCGCCCGCTTTTTCTATTACAAACTGGGCGATAAAATATGGAGAAACCAAGGCTTCACCGATGCCTTCAATCTCAATGTGGGCTGGTTCGCCACCTCCTTCTTGGCCATCGACCAAGGTCCGATCGTGGTTATGATCGAAAACCACCGCTCTCAACTGCTTTGGAAAACATTTACCTCAGACACTGAAGTGAAATCCGGACTCAAAAAACTCCAATTCACGGCCCCCTACCTGTAATTTCACCATGGCCCAAACCTGTTATGAACACATAAACCGCCCAAGTACCCCCAAACAACCGTTGGCGCGGATTACACCCAAATTATTCCGGGCCATCTCCTCAGCCCTTTTGCTGTTCGGAAGCTGTCGCCAAGTTCAAGCGTTTTCAGCCACACCGCCCAACCCCATCCAAGATAGCATCCTCATGGATTCTGTCCAAAAACAAACCATTCAATACTTCTGGCAATTTGCCCACCCCACCTCTGGATTGGCCCGCGAACGCAGCAACGTCGCCTACGATTATGGCAACGAAGTGGTCACCACCGGCGGATCCGGCATGGGCTTTATGGCGCTCATCGTGGGTGTGGAACGCGGATGGCTAAAGCGCGAAGAAGTGGTCGCCCACCTACTCAAATCCTTGAAATTCCTGGCCAAAGCCGACCACTACCACGGCATCTTCCCACACTGGCTCAACGGCGAAACCGGAAATACCATCCCCTTCTCCCGCAAAGACGATGGCGGGGATTTAGTAGAATCAGCCTACCTCTTCCAAGGATTGCTCTGCGCACGGGCCTATTTCAATCAAACATCGCCCCAAGAAACCGAACTTCGCAATCGCATTACCTGGCTGTGGAGCGACTGCGAATGGAACTGGTATACCCAAAACCAAAACAACCTCTACTGGCACTGGAGTCCCAATAACAGCTGGAGCATGAACCACAAAATTCAAGGTTGGAACGAATGCCTCATCGCCTACGTCATGGCCGCCTCCCACCCGCGTTTCGCCATCTCCCCCAAAGTCTATCACAAAGGATGGACCGCCGGCAATCACTTCAAAAATGGCAAAACCTACCTCGATGTTACCCTCCCGCTGGGCTTCGATTACGGTGGACCGCTCTTCTTCTCGCATTACAGCTTTTTGGGTTTGAATCCCAACGGACTCAAAGACCGATACGCCAATTATTTCGAGCAAAATGTGGCACACACCCTCATCAATTACAAACACTGTCAAGAAAATCCCCTGAAATTCAAAGGATACGGCCCTGGATGCTGGGGATTGACCGCCTCGGACAATCATTTGGGCTATGCAGCGCACTCGCCAACCGAAGATTTGGGGGTGATTTCTCCCACCGCAGCCCTGTCCGCCATGCCCTATTTACCTGAACAAAGCCTCTCTGCCCTGCGCAATTTCTTTGATGTGGGTTCGATGCGATCGCTCTTCCCCCCTGGTGACACAACCCGTGCATCCGCCCTGAACAATGGCAGCGGCAGTGCCAACCGATACGTTAATACTCAGCCCAATGAAAATCCCATTTGGGGACCCTACGGCTTCCGCGACGCCTTCTGCGCCAAAGAAAACTGGGTCGCCAACAGCTACCTCGCCATCGACCAAGGTCCGATCGTTGTCATGATCGAAAACCATCGCTCTGGCCTGCTTTGGAAC
>Ga0049085_10001224_pt1 | contig 10201 bp, 6 predicted proteins | sample GreLakmeSU08MSRF_FD_66721 | JGI IMG/M metagenome (GOLD analysis project Ga0049085, IMG submission 66721) | Freshwater lentic microbial communities from great Laurentian Lakes, MI, USA - Great Lakes metaG SU08MSRF | ecosystem: Environmental > Aquatic > Freshwater > Lake | place: Great Lakes... | reverse complement strand
GTTCGATCCCAACAATGCAGTCCCGACCACCGCGATGTCTGCGCTGGGAGTCACGGCGCGCGACGTCGCCGCTACCGGCAACAACCACAAGGTGATCTTTATTGAAAATGATGGCACGATTTTTGATGCCCGCGGGAGCTTGCTTTCCGGCACCTACAACAACTCTGCCGTTCGCGCACCGGACGGCACGCCGGGGGTTACGTCGGGTGCGCTGAAGGTGTATGATCCGCGCATTTACCCCGGCAACGTCAACGCAGCGGGCCCAGGGATGTTTCGCCAGCAGACCCTGCGAAACTACACGATCACCGCCGATTGGCAGGCCACACGCAACCTGGCGTTCAACTTCGGGCGCAACTATCAATATTCGCGAGCGCGCGTGACGCTCATGACGGGGGCCGACCCCACGTTGCGCGGCGATCCGAACCGCACGCTGGGAGTGGGCGGACCAGCGAATCCCTATGCCGGCCGACTCTACTTCGATGGCGAATGGCGGCGCGATGACCACGTCGGCGAAGTCGCCGAGACGCGTCTGGCCGCCTCCTACGCGCTCGACACCCAGTCAAAATGGTTCGGCCGGCATCGTTTCGCCGCGTTGGTTTCACAAACGGAGCAGTTCGACGTGCGGGCAAACTCTTGGCTGGCCTTCGCGGGCCGCCCTTACAACGCCACGCCGAACAATATCAACAACCGGATCACGGTGCGTAACTACATCACCGAGGGCAGTTGGGCCACGTATCGCGTCGGCGACTGGCGCTCGTTGCCGTCGACGGTCAACTTCGACGGCCGGGCCTACACGCTGGCGTGGGCCAACGAAGTCGGCGGACCGAACAACAGCGGCGGCGAACAGAAATCCACGACAGCGCTCGGCGCGGTGCAGAGCCATTTTCTCGCCGACCGACTGGTCACGACCTTCGGCTACCGGCAAGACAAGGTCGATGTGATCGAGCTCGGATTCTACAATGATCCCGTGATCGGCGACGTCGTGGACCGCGATCGCAGCAAGAGCAAAACCACGAGCGCGACCGGCTTCACGGGCACGGCCGGCGCCGTCTTACACGTGTTTAAATGGATGTCGCTGGTCGCGAATCGCTCCAGCAACCAAGGCGTGCCCTCGTTCGTGCGGACGACCTTTCCGAAGGGTCAACTCGCCCCGGCGTCGAAAGGCGTCGGCTCCGACTACGGCGTGAGCTTCGACGTGCTCGGTGGTCGGTTGAATGCAAAGTTTGTTTATTTCGCGTCGACGGAACAGGGGCGGATCACGACGAATGGTCTCGCCGGCGCCCCCGCCCGCAACACCCGCGTGATGGACGCATTTGCGGGAGTGTTGACGGGGACCGGGCTGCCGTTTTCGACGAGCCAGTGGCAGCCTATTTACAGCGCTTACAATCCGCCCGTCACAGCGGCGTCCTCGGATTCGCAGTCCAAGGGCTACGAAGCGAGAATCACGGCGAACCTGACGCGGAACTGGCGACTGGTGGCGAACTATTCCTACACGGATTTTATTCGTAAGAATGTCGGTGCGGAAGTCGCGCAATGGTATGGGTTGAAAATGGCGGACGACCGTTTCGTGCAAGGCGTGCGGCAGGATGCGACCGGTCGCTTCGTGGTTGACCCGAGCGCATTCGAGCCGGGCATGACGGTGGCAAAGTGGCTTGAACTGGGCGCACTGCGCGCACCGGCGAATGCATCGACGCTCACCACCTCGAGCGGCAATTCGGTCGCGCAGGAAATCTACAACCTGGTCGACACGATGAACGCGGAGCGCGACGACGAGGAGAAACGCTGGGGGCTGCGTCCGCACAAGGTCAGCCTCTTCACGGCCTACGATTTCAGGGCAGGGCGCATGAAGGGATTCACCCTCGGTGGCGGGTGGCGGTGGCGCTCTGCCAACGTCATCGGCGCGGACTCCAAAGGGAATGAACTCACCGGGGAACCCATTGTGGCGAACGATCTGATGATCGCCTACACGCGGAAGTTTCAGCGGCTGCCCGGCCGGGTACGCGTTCAGCTCAATGTGTCCAACGTGTTTGATCACACCGATATTCTCCCCGTGCGGATTGCGACGGGCGCGAGTGTGCCGGATGGATACGTGGTGCCTGGCGGTCGCGGGCGCGCCTATGGTCGTTACGATCTAGTGTCCCCCCGCGAGCTCCGCTGCACGACGACGTGGACGTATTGAGGAATAAAAACGCCCGAGCGTTGGAGTAAAGATCGCCGGGGCAAGCCCCGGAGTATTCACGGCACCTATCAGCGTGAGGGTGGGAGCGAGCTTGCTCGCGACGCGTTCGCCCATCGTCGCGAGCAGAGACGCTCCAGCACGCTCACACTCCCGCACGAAGCGGAAGCCCATTCACCACGCTGCACGGTCGGGCCGATGGTTTGGGTGGATTTGGATTGTTCCTACCCTCGGTGATCCGGTTAGGTTACTAGGAGTGGTTTTCTCCTCCGTTATCTTTCTCTTCTTCTTTCTGCCGCTGGTCTTGGCTGTAGGCCTACCGTTGCAGGCCCTCGCCAACCGGCGGGGTGGCCAAGGCCGGGTGCTGGGTTGGGCCAATACGTGGCTGCTGTTCGCCAGCGTGGTGTTCTACGCTTGGGGAGAGGTCTATCTAGTGTGGGTAATGATCGCGTCGTGCTTGCTCAACTACGCGGGAGGATACTGGTGCGAACCAGGGAGGGCAGGGCGCCGCGCGGCACTCATCGGGGTGGTCACGGCGAATCTCGTGCTGCTCGCGTGGTTCAAATACAGCGGCCTCGCCGTGGAAATCGCCAATCGTGGCAACGCGGCACTCGGACACCTGTTCGGCGCCGACATCACATGGGTGGCGGTCGTGCTGCCACTCGGCATCAGTTTTTATACTTTTCACGGCATCAGCTATGTCGTCGACGTGTGGCGCGCAAAAATCACGCCCTGCCGTAGCCTCCGCGATTTTCTGTGTTACTCGACATTGTTTCCGCAATTGGTCGCCGGTCCGATCGTACGGTATTCGGAAGTAGCCGATCAATTCGTGCGCCGACGGGTCGGGCGCGAGGATCTCGCGGAGGGTGCGCGCCGCTTTATCGCAGGTTTGGGTAAAAAGGTCCTGATCGCCAATCAGGTCTCGGTGTTGGCTGATGCTATTTTTTTGCTACCCGAATCAGAGCGCACGGCAGCCGCGGCATGGGTCGGCGTGACTGCGTATGCGCTCCAGATATTTTTTGATTTCTCCGGCTACTCGGACATGGCGGTGGGGCTCGGGCGAATGTTTGGGTTTCGGTTTCCGGAGAATTTCGACTACCCGTATTCGGCTGGGTCGATGCGTGAATTCTGGCGGCGTTGGCACATGACCTTGTCGCGGTTCTTCCGGGACTACCTCTACATTCCAATGGGAGGAAACCGCCACGGTGCGCTGCGCACCGCGCTGAATCTGCTGGCGGTGTTCGCGCTGTGCGGACTCTGGCACGGGGCGAGCTGGAACTTTGTCGCGTGGGGATTGTTTCACGGACTTTTCCTCGCGGCGGAGCGTGTGCTCGAGCCAGTCACCGGACGCACGCCGGACTGGCTGCGGCCGGCCGGCCATGGCTACACGATCATTGCCGTGCTTTTGAGTTGGGTGATTTTTCGCTGTGATACGTGGGCCCAGACGATGGGTTACTTCCGGTCAATGGCGGGGATGACGGCCAACGGTGGTCTTACAGCGATCCCCGCCAATGTCGTCACGACGGGCCTGTTGTATGCGGGAGCCGCCGGATTATTACTGTGTGCGCCACTCTGGCCGACGCTGCGCCACCGCTGTGCGCAATCGGCCGTGGGCGACCGAGCGTTGGAGGCAACCGAAGTTTGCGTCGCGCTCGTCGTGTTGTTTTTGTGCCTGATTGCGATGGGCGCGGGCACCCACAATCCGTTTATTTATTATCGGTTTTAACCGTGAATCCGCCGAACGAAAACGCCACGCGCAGCTGGCATCTCGCAACGTTTGTAGGGCTATTGATACTCCTGTGCGTGCCCATCTTCAGTGGGGCGCTGCGCGTGGCTGAGCTCAAGGATGTCCGCGAAATGCGACCGCTCGCGACCTGGCCAGACTGGAAAAAAACAAAAATAGAAAAATGGCCAACAGCTTTTGAGAGCTGGCTGGGCGATCATTTCCCGTCGAGAACGCGTATCGTCCAATGGTATGGTCTGGTGCGTCACCGCTGGCTCGGGGAACCGTCGAGCCTCGTGGTCGTCGGACGGGACGATTGGTTGTTCTACACCGGCGAGCGTACGGTGCCCGATTTGCTCGGCCGCGATCGGCTGAACGAGACCGAATTAGTTAACTGGCAGCAAGCGGTAGAGGGTCGCCGAGCTTGGTGGCGTGAGCACGGCGCCGAATATCTCGTGGTGCTGGTGCCGAACAAGTCGACGATCTACCCGGATCGGCTCCCGGCATTCTTACGCGCGCAGGCGCAGCCGGGTAAACTGGACCAAATCGTCAACCATCTCCGCATTCACCAATCACCTGTCTCCGTGCTCGACTTGCGGCCCGCGTTGTTCGCGGCCAAGGCGAAAGGCACGGTTTACTGGCCGACAGACAGTCATTGGAACGGCGAGGGTCTCGCGGCGGGCAGCGCGGCGATTTTGACCCGCCTGCGGGAAATGCGTGTGCCCCTGCGATCATCCGATGCGTCGAACTGGACGAAAATCGAATACCTGGCGCGTGAAGGCGACTGCATCGGTTTGCTCACCATGAACGGACGTTGGCCCCTCGTGCCGGTGTCGCAACTCCGGCTCACGTTTCCCCCAGATTTTAGCGCGGTGCCGACGCCACTCAGTGATTTTCCGGCGTGGAAAACGGTCGGGCCGTGGGGGACGCCGTTAGCGTTCGAACGGACCTCGGGCGTGGGCCGGGCTGTGATGATGTGTGATTCTTTCTTCCGAGTGGGTGGTCAACCCGGCGAGGTGAACTCGCAGTCACCGCTCGTCTTGAGTTTTCAGCGTTTTGTCAGCCTGTGGAGTTGGGTATCGACGACGAATTTGGCGACCTACGAAATGGTAGCGGACATCGCGGAAAAGGAGAAACCCACCGTCATCATCGAGCAATGGACGGAACGTTACTTGCGAACTCCGGCGCCAGATCACCCCGAGTTTCAACGGGCACGCACGGCCGCGGCGGGCAAGTGACGGCGCGGCCCCGCGTGGGCAATCGACGCGGAAAAATTAAGCGGGCGAGAATCAGCCTACCTGTTCCGAGCGCACGTAACGGGGGGGCGACACCGTGACGTCGTTGCGACAATTCTGCTGGAGGGATTGACGTGGTCTGCGCTGGCGGTGCGAAGTGGCGAAAATGTATCGTGGACGCGAATGCATTCGGGTTGGGCGATATAATTCGGGTTGGGCGAGCCGAATCTCGGCCAATCTTGTGGGTGTTACCGTCGCCGGAAACGATCACGCAGTGCGAAACGGGGTCGCGCTTTCGACGCGAACAACTATTGTGATGGCGATGTCACTCGTTGAGCCTGCTGCGCCCGTCGTGGAAGAGGAACTACCCGCCGGATTGGTGGAGGCGGGGGTTTATCCGAGCGAACGCGCGGCGTTCGATCACGGGCTCGTAGTGCTAGCGATGGGGCGCCCGTATTGGACGGTAGCGACGGGCAGTGGGCAGCGTCTGCTGATCGAAGCGGAGGTCGCGGTGCCGGCCAAGGAACAACTCTTGAAGTTTGATCGTGAGAATCTGAACTGGCCACCGCCTGTGTTCGTCGAGCAGATAACTTACCCGACGGATGTGATCACCCCCTTGCTGTGGGCTGCGGTAGTTCTGGGAATTTTTCACCTGCAAGGGGCGCGACCGGGTTGGTCGGCGGCGGGCGCACTGGATGCGGTGGGCATCTTCGGGCGAGGGGAGTGGTGGCGGTTGGGCACGGCGCTGTGGTTGCACGGCGACGGCGCGCATGTGGTATCGAACGCGCTGAGCGGCGTGCTACTTTTTACCGCGGTGGTGAAAACATTTGGCCGCGCGGCAGGGTGGGGGCTCGTCGCGCTCGCGGCGGTGCTCGCCAATCTCCTCGTCGCCGCGTTGGCGTTTCCGGTGGCCTACCGCTCGCTCGGGGCGTCGACGGCAATTTTCGCTGGCGTGGGTTTGTTGACGGGGCGGAGTCTGCGCGTGCTCACGCGGGCGGAGCATCCGCAACGCAGCCGTGCAATCTTGGTCGCGCTGGCTTCGGGTGTGTCCGTGCTCGCGCTCTACGGTGCGGGTGGCGGAGCGGCGCGGGTGGATCTCGGCGCGCACGTCGCCGGGTTTGTCGTCGGCGTGGGAGTCGGCTTCGCGGCCGCGCGGTCATGCGGCTAGCGCCGAGCGCCGTCTAAGCGCGTCCCCCCCCTCGACGACCTCCTCGTTCCCAGTCCAAAGTCCCACTCAGACCAAGAGCAGCGCGGGCGATTCCAAGAGCGTCTTGAGGGCACCCAGGAATTGAGCGCCGACGGCACCGTCAAAGACGCGGTGGTCGCACGAAAGCGTGACCGTGAGCGTTTGACCGACGACGATCTGGCCGTTTTTCACGACGGGTTTGGTTACCGTCGTGCCCACCGCAAGGATGGCGGCATTGGGCGGGTTGATGATCGCGGTGAATTTCGGAATGCCCATCATGCCGAGATTGGAAACGCAGAACGTGCCGCCCGTAAATTCGGCGGGTACGAGTTTCTTTTCCTTCGCTTTCTTACCGAGCGATTTCGCCTCGGTGCTGATCTGGAATATGCTCTTCAGATGCGCGTCACGGATCACGGGAGTAATGAGGCCGTCTTCCATGGCGACGGCAAACGCGACGTGCGCGGCGCTGTGGCGGCGGATATGCGTAGCTTCCCAGGAGGCGTTGACCGCCGGCACGCGGCGCAAGGCGTCGGCGCAGGCCTTGAGAATGAAGTCGTTGACGGAGAGTTTAACGCCTTCTTTTTCCAATCCGGCATTGAGTTGCTCACGAAGCGCCAGGAGCGGGCCAGCATCCATCTCGATGTCGAGGTAGACGTAGGGGATCTGCGTAGTGGACTCGAGCATACGCTTGGCGATGACGCCGCGCATCGTGGAAACGGGAACGAGACGTTCTTCTTGCACGGGGCCGCGGGCCGAGAGGGCGCCGCCGGTGAACGTGCTCGCCGATCCGGCTTTCGCAGCTGGAGGGTTCTTTTCCGCAGCAAGGATGTCGGCGCGGACGATGCGTCCGCCGGGGCCGGAGCCGGTGACGCGAGTGACGTCGATCCTCTTTTCCGCGGCGAGTTTCCGGGCGAGCGGGGAGATGCGCACGCGGCCGCCGGCCGGAGCGGGCGAAGGGGCAGGCGGAGTCGGGGCAGACACGGGCGCGAGTTTCGGCTCGCTGGCGCTCGCCGCCACGGGAGCGGGAGGAGCGACCGGAGTAACGACTGCCGGTGCCGCTGTCTTGGGCGCAGGCGCGGCGACGACTTCGCCGGGCTTGCCGATCGCACAGAGCGGATCGCCGATGGCGACTTGTGCGCCGGCGGCGGAAAATATTTTCAGCAGCGTGCCGGCGAAGAAACTCTCCAGCTCCATCGTAGCTTTGTCTGTCTCAACCTCGGCGAGCATATCACCGGCTTTGATTACGTCGCCTTCCTTTTTCAGCCATTTGACCAGCGTGCCCACCGTCATGGTGTCGCTGAGTTTCGGCATGTCGATGAATTGGGCCATGGGAAAGAAAGTAGCGAGGAGTGGGTAGCGAGGAGTGAGCAGGAAAGCCGGTTATGCGTGCGATTGGGTTGCGACGACTTACGCCATTGCGGCGAGCACGGCTTTGATGACGCGGCCCGGGTTCGGGAGTTGTTCTGTTTCGACGGGCGGGCTGTAGATCGCGGGCGCGTCGATGGTGGCGAGCCGGTGGATCGGACCGTCGAGGTCGTCGAAGGCTTCACGCTGAATCATGTAGGCCAGCTGCGTCCCGACGCTCGCAAAGGGTTTCTGCTCTTCGACGATCAAAACGCGATTCGTCTTCTTGACCGAGGCGAGGACTGTATCGAAATCGAGGGGACGAATCGTACGGAGGTCAACGACCTCGACTGAGATACCGTGATCTTTTGCGAGCACTTCAGCGGCCTTCAGCGAATGGATCACACAACGTCCATAGGTCACGATCGTGAGGTCGGTGCCAACGCGTTTTACATCCGCCTTGCCGAGCGGAATGACATATTCGGCTTCGGGGACCTCGCCCTTGTCGCCGTAGAGAATGGTATTCTCGAGGAAGAACACCGGATCGTTGTCGCGGATGGCGGACTTCAGCAGGCCCTTCGCATCATAGGCGGTGGCGGGCACGACGACCTTCACCCCAGGGTGATTCGCGAGGACATTTTCCGGAGTGTGTGAATGCGTGGCACCGACGTTGGTGCCGCCGTTGGCGGGGCCGCGGATGACAATCGGGCAGTTAATCTGGCCGCCGCTCATGTAGCGGACGTTGGCGGCATTGTTGAGGATTTGGTCAAACGCGACCGAGTAGAATGACCAGAACATCAGCTCCATCACGGGGCGGATGCCGAGCATGGAGGCGCCCACCCCGAGACCAATAAAACCGGCTTCAGAGATGGGGGTGTCGACAATGCGGGTGGGCCCGAATGTCGCGAGGAGGCCGTCAGTGACCTTGTAGGCACCGTTGAACTGGGCGACTTCCTCGCCCATCACGACAACGTTCGGGTCGCGGGTGAGTTCCTCGGCTAGGGCGTGGCGGATGGCTTCGCGGTAAGTGATCTGAGGCATCGGACGGCGGAAAGTTGGGAGCGGAGAGTTGAGGGTGGAGAGCCAAACGGTGACCGGGCTCAGTCGAAGAAAAGGCGTCCTTCCGATTTGCGTTCGGCGGGATGATCGCTCTCCCAGTAAACGTCTTTCTGAATATCGTCGGGCGTCGGGTAGGGACTCGCGTCGGCGAAGTCCGCGGCGCTTTCGGCCTCGGCCCGGGCCTCAGCGTCGATCTTGTCGGCCGAGGCTTCGGTGAGGACGCCCTCGGCGAGGAGCTTGTGCAGGGAAACCTGGATCGGGTCCTTTTTGTTCCGATACTCCTCGATCTCTGCCTTCGTGCGATAGGTGTTGTCGGGATCGGCGACGGAGTGTCCACGGTAGCGATACGTGTCGATCTCGACGGTGCTCGGGCGGGATTGTTCGCGGGCGAGCGTCAGGTGTTTGTCCATCAACGCTCGCACTTCGTAGACGTCGTGACCGTCGCATTGGCCCCAAGCCATGTCGTAGCCCTCGGCCCGCTTGGCCAGTTGGCCCGCAGAGGAGCGGGCTTGGCTGGTGCCCATGGAGTAGCCGTTGTTTTCGATAACGAAGACGACGGGAAGATTCCACAGGGAGGCGAGATTGTAGGCCTCATGCACAGCACCTTGGTTGACAGCTCCGTCGCCCATAAAGGCCATCGCAGCGCCTTTCTTGCCCTGATATTTCAGCGCGTAGGCGAGACCGGTACCGAGCGGGACCTGGCCACCGACGATACCGTGACCGCCCCAGAAATTTTTGTCGGGTGCGAAATAATGCATCGAACCGCCCTTGCCCTTGGAGCAGCCGGTGATTTTCCCGTAGAGTTCGGCCATGAGCGGTTTTGTGTCCATCCCGACAGCGATCGCGTGACCGTGATCGCGATAAGCGGTGATGACGTGGTCGTTCTTGCCCATCAAGGAGCAGCATCCGACAGCCACGGCTTCCTGCCCGATGTAGAGGTGGAGAAAGCCACCGATGTTGGTGCCTCCGCTCGGATTCTTACCCTGATAAGCTCGCAAGGAGCGCTCCTCGAAGCGTCGGATCCGGATCATCGTACGATAGAGCTCAACCCTTTGCGTAGAGGAGAGCGCGGCGTTTATGGGCGCGAGGGCGTAATCGGTCGCCTTGACGGCGGACTCGGCTTTTGTGTCGGCGATGGCGCTGGGTTTCTTGCTCACGGAAGGTGGTTCGTTTTTGAGAAAAGGGAAAGTGTTCGGCGGATAGCGGTGAAATCAAGCGTGGATTCTAAATGTGACGCAGGGAGGCGCCAAATCCTGGATAATTCCGGGCAACTCCGTTGCTCGACCGCAATCCTTGGTCATTTGGATAACGCAGGAATTTTTCAAATCAGGAAAACCAATATCACAGTTATTAACATAATGCTGATTGTGCGATAAGAGGACTCCAAGGATTCCAAAGACAACCCGGTTCGAGCGCAGACCAACCGTGGGTTAATCTTTCAAACGCTTTTCGAGCGCCGCTTTCGTCAAACCCAGATA
>Ga0049085_10001221_pt1 | contig 10205 bp, 11 predicted proteins | sample GreLakmeSU08MSRF_FD_66721 | JGI IMG/M metagenome (GOLD analysis project Ga0049085, IMG submission 66721) | Freshwater lentic microbial communities from great Laurentian Lakes, MI, USA - Great Lakes metaG SU08MSRF | ecosystem: Environmental > Aquatic > Freshwater > Lake | place: Great Lakes... | reverse complement strand
TTAAAATTAACTTGATTACCCAAAAAATTAAATGTAAAAAATGTTAATATGTATTAAATTTGTTCTAAAACTATTTATATAATTAAAAAAAATTTATGAGAATTCTTAAAACGGTCGCTTTATTAGCTTTAACATCTGCAATAGTTGCAATGCCATCAAATAAACTGGCTCTAAGAGAACGTTCACCTAATGCACCTTTAACAACTCCTGTACCTTTAACAACTCCTGAACCCTTAACAACTCCTGCAACTCCTGTAACTCATGCACCTTTATCAACTCCATTGCCAGTTATATATGATAATAGCATTAATGAATTTAGGAATATTATGCTTTCGGTTTTTGGCTCTATTATTTTATGCTGTTGCGCAACACCCCTCATCCGTAACCTTTATGGAAAACTAGAATATAAACTATCTAACCTAATAGCGCGACGACGTCGATTAGGACAAAATGGTGCTCCAGAGCATGAGATGTCAGTGATTGTTGCACAAAATCAGTCGCAAGCAAATGGAGTAATTAGAGGAGTTCCTTATCCACAAAATGCTCAACCATCTCAATTACAAAGTGCGGCTCCGCAACTAGTAATCTCTACTCTTGTTTTCCCACAACATCCACCTTCAGCGCCCTCATTACCGAGAGCAACACCTACACAAGGGAGTAGCCCGTACCTAGCATAAAACAAGCCGAAGCTATTCTCTTAACTAGATTCTTACGGGTTTTTGGTTCAAATCAAGGGCGATCGCAAACTAATTCAAATGGGAATTAATCCCGCAAATATTACTCCACTTGATCGCCTTTGCTATGTTGGTAATCGTGGCATGGGGGCCTTGACTTATGAGCCAGAAATTTTCAATTTTGAAAATACGCATTCTTTGAAAGATTTGGATTTGATTGCCGATGAATGTGTTAATTTTCAAGAAAATGATAATGATAAATTTATCGATGATCTGTTGTTCATGAATGGATCTTCGGCTGGTGCGCGACCAAAAATTTTAATAAGCATTACTAAAAATAAAACTTTGGAAAATACCGAAAGTGATCCACAAAAAACTCACGATAATTGGATAATAAAATTCCGTTCTAACTCAGATCCAAAAGACATCGGCGCCATTGAATATGCTTACCACTTAATGGCGCAAGAAGCTGGTCTTTGCGTGCCAGAAGCCAAACTTTTTAAATCAAAAAAATGTTCTGGATATTTTGGCGTTAAAAGATTTGATCGCCAAAAATCATCTTTTCAACATATGCATACGATCGCCGGATTACTTCACAAGGACCATCGCGTCCCTATTCTTGATTATGAAATTTTGCTCAAAGCCACAATGCATTTAACCAAAGATATTCGAGAATGTGAAAAACAATTCCGTCACATGGTTTTTAATATTTTTGCACATAATCGCGACGATCATTCGAAGAATTTTTCTTTTTTAATGGATCGCAATGGCAAATGGCAAGTTTCTCCGGCCTATGATTTAACTTTCTCCTCAGGTCCTATGGGACAACATTGCACTACTATTTTAGGGGAAGGTAAAGACCCAACAATCGAACATATTTTAAAGCTTGCCGAAGCGATTTCAATCAAAAAGAAAATCGCTTTAGAAATTATCGATGAAGTAAAAAATGCAGTTTTGAAATGGGAGAAATTTGCGGAAATTGCAATGGTTAGTAAAAAATCCTCTAAAAATATTATGTCAATTTTAAATGTTAGAAACCAAAAATGATCAACTATAATTATTTTTTATATAAATTAAAATAAATTGACTAAATAAAAAATTAAATGTAAAAAATATTAATATGTATTAAATTTGTTCTAAAACTAGTTATAATAATTAAAAAAATATTATGAAATATTCTAAACAACTACTAGCTTTTTCAACATTATTTGCAGTAGGATTCTCAATGCCATTTGGATCACGACAAGATAGAGCCGCTCTAATAAGAGGACATAAAACTCATGCACCTTTAATAACTACTTCTGTAAATGCAACTTCACCTTTATCAACTCCACCGCCAGTTAAAAATAAAAGTTACTCAAAGGAGGATAATTCTTTAGAGATTGGCTTAGGCTTTGGTGGTACAATTATCTTTTGTTTACTATTTCAAACTTTAAGAGAATGCTTTAAGGAAAGTATAAGATTAGATGAACTAAACACACACAGAGAACAATTACGACGAGAGCGAGAGCGAGAAGAAGGGATAATTCAACGAGCGCAAGAAATAGCAGAAGCAATAGCAGAAGCGAGAAATCAACTTAGAACAGAACAAAATCAACTTAGAACAGAACAAAATCAACAACGTAGAGATGAACAAATTGCGATAATAGCTCAACATCCAGATGGTAGTTATGCTTTGATGAGATTATTGCCTCCTCAGAGTTCCAGCCCTGGAGTCTCGAGACCTAGAATTGAAGAAGATGCTTCTTTATTATCATCTGTTTCTGCTTTTTTTTCTTCCGCTGTTGATTTTATTACTTCTTTAGCAAGAGAAACACCACCACAAATTTCTACTCCTACTACTAATGATCCATTAGTATCCTCCGCACTAAACGAAGAAATCCCACAAACACAAACACAACCACAAACGCAACACCAACTGAGTAGTCAACGTCTTGCTAATGCTACTGCTTCATTAGTCTTCGCGCAACAACAACAACATTAGCGATCTAAGGTCTTTAGCATTAAAAAATAGCCTAAACTCAACTTTAAAATTAAAATCTCATCGCGGATGTCGCGATTCATTCGCTTTTATCCGCGATTCAACTTAAAACTAAATTTGCTTTGGCAAATTTAATGCGTAAAAAATCAGGAGCGAAGGCGACGCCATCACAGTCGCGAATCTTTTTCGAAAAAAAAGATGAAGTATTTTCACCAAAGCAAACTTCCAAAAACAAAAATCTTATAGCAAATGTATCGATTCATTCGCGATGAAGCGATTCAACTTAAAGCTAAATTTGTGTTAACAAATTTAATTTAATCAAGAAACTCATAACGCATTCGAGAATAAAAAACATCAAACGAAATAAGATTTATAAATAAAAATTGTCGCGAATACGGCAATTCATTTTCAGTGAAGCTATTCGATTTCTAAAAAACCCTAACTCTTTATAAACCTACTGCCCGGCTTTACTGCGGGAATGTTTTTTAAACTTTCGGGAATATTATTTTCGTCGAAAGTTTGCACCTCAATTGTCATCAAAGAAATAATCGGAACTGCCATTTTTTGCTCTAAATTTTTATTACCCGAACGATCGACCAAACAAGCTTCGGCGACAATTTTTCCACCAAGTTTTTTTACTAAATCAAAAGTTTCTAAAGAAGATTTGCCCGTTGTAATAACATCTTCAACCACCAGCACTCTAGCATTTTCAGGCAATTCAAAACCGCGTCTTAATTCAAAAATTCCGTTAACTCTTTCGCAAAAAATTGTTGGTAAATTAAGTTGGCGCGCTAATTCATAACCGACGACAACCCCACCCATTGCAGGCGAAACAACGATATCGACAAAATTTTCACCGAGTCTTTCTGTCACTTTTTTTGCCAAAGAATTACATAATTTTTCGGCTCTTTTTGGATCCATCAAAACCCGCGCGCACTGCATGTAAGTATCAGAATGCAGACCCGATGACAAAATAAAATGTCCTTTTAAAATCGCCTTGGCGTTGATAAATTCTTGTAAAACTTCTTGCTCTTTTAAACTCATAATGCAAATTATTAAATTAAAATTTTGCCAATAAAAACTTTTTTAAAAAATTTATGCAACATAAAAATTCGCATATTAGTTCTGCGATAAAAACTATTGAAACCGAAATTGAAGGTTTGAAATCCCTTATCGATTTTTTTGATGAAAAATATATAAAAACCGTCGATTTAATCTTGAACTGCAAAGGTCGTGTAATCATAAGTGGCATGGGAAAATCTGGACATATCGCCAATAAAATTTCCGCCACCCTCGCCTCAACCGGCACTCCGGCTTTTTTTATTCACCCCGCCGAGGCTAGCCACGGCGATCTTGGCATGATTACCGCGCAAGATGTAGTGATTTTACTTTCCAATTCGGGCGAAACCAAAGAGCTTCGCGACATAATTTATTATTGCAAAAGGTTTGAGATTCCGATCATCGGAATTGTGCGTAAATCAAATTCCGAACTCGCCAAAGCCAGCACGATTCCATTAGTTATTCCAGCTGTAAAAGAAGCCAATAATGTCAACGCGCCAACCACTTCAACGACGATGATGCTTGCCTTGGGAGATTGCTTGGCGGTTAGCTTAATCGATGCTCGCGGTTTTAATTCAGAAAATTTTGGCACTTTTCATCCCGGTGGCAAATTGGGTTCGGCGTTTTTAAAAGTCGCCGATATTATGCGTAAAGATTCGCAAATTCCAATCGTTGAATTTAACACCAAAATGAGTGAAGTGATTATTGAAATGACCTCGAAACATCTAGGTTGCACCGCGGTTGTCGATAATAAAAATAAGATGATTGGAATTATTACTGATGGCGATTTGCGTCGTCATTTAAATCAAAATTTTTTTAGCGAAATTGCCGAAAATATTATGACCAAAAATCCGATTACAATTGTTAAAGAAAGCCTTGCGATTGAAGCCTTTGCGCTTATGAATAAAAAATCCATAACCAGTATTTTTGTTCTTGAAAATAATAAAATTATTGGCGTTTTACATCTTCATGATTGCTTAAAAGCTGGAGTTTGATTTTTATAAAGAGTTAAAATATTTTAAATAATTGCTTAAAAAAAATCTTTAATTATTATTTGTAAAAATTAGTATTTTTATAATCCAAAATAATCATTTAAAATTATGTCATCAATCGCAACTTTTTTTTATATAATTTCCGCGGTTTTATTCATCTTATCGCTTTACGGATTATCTTCACCAAAAACCTCGCGCATCGGCAATTACCTTGGAATGTCAGGCATGGCTTTAGCAATTATAACTACGCTTTTTTTACCGCAAGTTCATAATGTTTTTTATATTTTACTCGCCCTCACAATTGGCGGTGGTATCGGCTACGGAGTTGCCAATAAAGTTAAAATGACATCAATGCCTCAATTAGTTGCGGGCTTTCATTCTCTAGTTGGTTTATCGGCGGTTTTTATTGCTTCAAGCGCACTTTGGATGCCAAATTCATTTGGAATTTTGGAAGATGACAAAATAAAAATAGCCAGTCGCATTGAAATGGGTTTAGGAGTTTTAATTGGCGCCATCACATTTACGGGCTCAATCATTGCCTTCTTAAAACTTAACGGCAAAATGTCGTCAAAATTAATAATTTTCAAAAAAAATCCTAAAAAATATTCCAAAATAACTGGAATTGCTTTGTTGATTTTATTCTTAGGTTTTTGTGTTTTTGGATCAAAATTTTTATTCATCGCCCTCACCTTACTTTCATTCTTTGTTGGTATAATTTTAATCGCACCCGTCGGTGGCGCCGATATGCCCGTCGTAGTTTCAATGTTAAATTCTTACTCAGGCTGGGCAGCCAGCGGTATTGGTTTTACGCTCAGTAATCCACTTTTAATCATTACGGGCGCCTTGGTCGGCGCTAGTGGAGCAATTTTGAGTTACATTATGTGCAAAGCCATGAATCGCTCAATCTTTAATGTTATGTTTTCAGGATTTAATGTTGATGAAACCGTTCAAAATGTTGAAGCCAAAGAACAAAGACCAATCAAAATCGCTAGCGCTGAAGATGTCGCCCACATTATCAAAAGTTCTTCATCGGTGATTATCGTTCCTGGCTATGGAATGGCTGTTGCCGGCGCTCAACATGCCGTTTCAGAAATGACTCATCTTTTAGAAAAAGCTGGTGCGACCGTTAAATTTGCCATTCACCCCGTTGCCGGCAGAATGCCCGGACATATGAATGTGTTGCTTGCCGAAGCTAATATTGATTACGAAAAAGTTTTTGAACTTGATGAAATAAATTCCGAATTTAGAAACACCGATGTCGCCTTCGTAATTGGCGCCAACGATGTGACTAACCCTTCCGCTAAAACTGATAAGGCTAGTCCGATTTATGGTATGCCAATTCTCGATGTCGGCAATGCCAAAACCGTTTTCTTCGTAAAGCGCTCAATGGCAACTGGCTACGCCGGCGTTGATAATGAATTATTTTACAATGAAAATACCATGATGATTTTTGGCGACGCCAAGAAAGTTGTCGAGGAAATTGTTAAAAATTTAAACTAAATTTTTATTTTTTTAAAATAACTATTAATTTTCTTTCATCTAAAAAAACTCCAATCACTATTTAAATTAATTATTTAAATTAATTTAAAAATTATGAAAAATTTTAAAGGTTTTTTTTGTCTATTTTTCTTTTTCTGTAACGAGCTTTACGCTGAAAAAATACCAACATTTTCGCAATATAAAAATTCCAAAAAAGAAGCGTCGAATTTTTTAAAAAAAGCTGAGATAAAAAATAAACCATTAAATCAAAATGAAGAAGAAGTTTATAACCATTCCTTTATAATTTCTTTGGATAAAGTTAAAGGCATCGCTGATGAAATAGTCTATAATGGGGCAAAAAAAGTGAGCCATTTAGAGTGGGATATAAAAAATTTAAAAATGCTTTCGCTTGGTTTTAATTCAGAATTTTCGGATGGTTTTGGCGCGCGCATTAAACTTTCTAACGCCATCAATGGTGGCAATGGCGGAATGGTTGATTATGATTGGATTGGCGAGAATTATGATGGCAATTTAAAGCATGAAAATTGGACGCATCGCTCAATTCATGACATAAAAATACAAAAGGCACAGCAACTTGATATCGCCAGCTCTTACAATCTTTATAAAGACGAATTTAAATTTAATTTTGGTTATAAATATGATCGCTTTAAATGGCGTGATTATGCCGGTTCTTATATTTATTCGGGAAAAGGTGGATTTAGAAATTATGTCGGTAATTTTAATGGCGAAAGAGGCATTTCTTACGAACAAAATTTTGAAACACCTTACATTGGTTTAGAATATCAAAAAGAATTGTTTGATAAAGAAATTTATGGCAATATATTTGGCAATTATAGTAATTTGGTTTATGCTCATGACACCGATATTCATCATCAAAGAAATCTTAAATTTGATGGATATTTCAAGAATGGCGAATATTATAATTGGGGCGCTAATATTTTCGGCAAAGTAAAAGAAAATATTTATTTGGGTGTTGGTTATGAATATGTGTTTTATCCAGAAAATCGGGGCTATACAATTATGAAAGATTTAGCTACCAACGAGTCTTATAGATATGATGATTCGGCTGGGATAAGAAATAAATTTAATAAAGTTTCTCTAAATTTAAAATATAATTTTACAACAAATTCAACTTTATAAAATAAAAAATTATGAAAACAAATGCAAATTCAATTCGCGTCGGCAATGTAATAGAATTCCAAAATCAATTATGGAAGGTTATTAAACGCGAACATGTTAAGCCCGGTAAAGGTGGCGCTTATATTCAAGTTGAAATGAAAAATATAGTTACAGGCAACAAAACCAACACCCGCTATGCTTCAAGCGAAGATGTTGAAGTGGCCTTTGTTGAACAAAAAAACATGCAATTTCAATATTTTGATCAAGAAGAAATCGTTGCCATGGATATGGAAAGTTTTGAATCTTTTAATTTCAGCAAAAAAATTGTCGGCGAAGCTTTGCCATTCTTAACCGAAGGCATGAGTATTCGCGTTGAATATTGCAATGATAAACCGATTTCAATTTTCTTGCCCGAGCAAGTTAACGCTATAATTGCCCAAGCAGATTCAGTGGTTAAAGGTCAAACTGCTTCGGCATCTTATAAGCCGGCAATCCTTGAAAATGGCGTTCGCGTTATGGTTCCACCTTTCATCGAATCAGGCGAAGAAATTATTGTTAACACCGAAGATTTTATTTATGTTAGTCGAGCAAAATCATCTTCATAAAATACAAAAAACAATTTTTGATTTTGTTAAAATGAGTGGCGCGAGCAATGATTTTGTTATCATCGACAATCGCTTAAATCCAAAAAAAATCAATGTCGAAATTGTTAAAAAAATTTGCCATCGTCAAAATATTGGTTGCGATCAACTTATTTTAATCAATAATTCGTCAGATAATTCAGCAGAAATCGCGTGTGAAATGCAAATTTTTAATAGCGACGGCTCAGAAAGCGCGACTTGTGGCAACGCCACACGATGCGTCGCTAAAATTATTTTTGATGAAGATTTTTCAAAAGATAAAATAAAAATAAAAACTCAAGCGGGAATATTAGATTGTTTCAAAATTAACGAAGATTTAATAAAAGTTAATTTGGGAGTGCCAAAAGTCGTTAATTCGCAAATTACTTTAGAAGGTTTTGAGTTCATTCACATTAATGTTGGAAACCCTCACGCTGTAGCTTTTGTCGCCTCAATTCCCCAAGATGAAATTTTCTTTAAAGCGGGCGCTAAAGTTGAAAATAATTTACAATATTTTCCGCAAAAAACCAATGTCGAATTTGCTAAAATCATCAATGATTCATTGATCGAAGTTAGAGTTTTTGAACGCGGAGTCGGCGAAACCTTGGCGTGTGGATCAGGCGCTTGCGCGGTCGGCTTTTGCGCAATCTATAAAAATTTAATCAAAAATACGGCGGTAACTGTGAGATTTAAGGGTGGAGATTTATTAATTGAATTTGACGGCACCAATATTTTCATGACCGCGGGAACGCAAAAAATTTTCAAAGGAATTATCGATGACGATTTTTTGCAATAAATTTTTTATAAAAATTTTATTTTTTTTGAGTTTTTTTGTCGTAAATTCAGTTTTTTTAATGAATTCATCTCAAGCCCTTAACCCCGAAGCGCGCCTTAGTAATCCTAACGACGAAAATCGCGCCATGAATTTATTTTTACAAGTTCGTTGTTTAGTGTGCAACGGTCAAGTAATTGAAAACTCCGACAGCAAATTCGCCTTTGATGTTCGTAGTTTAATTCGTGAACAAATTTCTCAAGGAAAAACCGATGACGACATCAAAGAAAATTTAGTTGCAACCTTCGGCGAAGATATTTTAAACCAACCCAAAAATTCTAGTGTTTTATTACTAGCCCTCATTTCTCTAGGCCTCTCAGCTGTGATTTTTTTTAGAGTTTTTGCGGGAAGAAAATAAAATTTCTCCTTTTTTTGCCAAAAAAATCTTTGATCTACAAATTTTTCTTTAAATAAATTTAATTACTAAATAAAATATATTAAATTTATAAATCCAAAAATTACAAACCCAAAAAACAAATTTATGTCAAAAAAAATTAAGAAATTCTTAGAAAAAAAATTTACTAATAAATCAAATTGGTTTGATAGCGTTAAATGGAACGATCTTAGTGAGGAAAAAACTAATCTAGCCTACTATAGTGCAATTAAATTTCTGGAAGATTTAGATAATTCGCAAAAAAATTTAGATGGAAAGGCGCTGGTTTTTTTATCTTATTTATTCGCTATTTGCGGTGCTATAATTTATAATTTACTTTTTAAAAAAAATGATTTCGCCGAAATTACTTTTCAAAATGGTAATTTATCAACATTGCTTTATTGTGTTTGTGGTTTTTACGCTATTTTATTTTGCATAGCTTCAATGGTTTTTTTATCTATGCGAAGTTCAGTGGGAAAATACTGTAGTCCAAAAGATATTTTTAGTAATTCTAATGAAAATATTCAGCATATTAAAAATGATTTATGTTTGGGCTTAGAAGAGTCTATTTCTTTCAATTTAAAAAAATATCGTAGTAGATCTGAATTTTTAAAAAATCTTTTATTATTTTCGGTAATAATTCCAATGGCTTTAATTGCTTATTTTAATGCTTGGCTCTCTTTGTTTTTTTCAATTTTTGCTTCATTAGCTTTGTTAGTGTTTTTGCGGATTTTGTTTCGATTTTATCCTTAGAAAGTCCATTCTATTATAGTCATTCTCGTGTGGCTTGAAACATTTTAATCATAAAAAAATTTTTTAGTTGCGTAAAATCATTCCTAGTTTTAGAGAATTTTAGAATTTTTTACTCAGATTTCAATAGTCAATTTATTAAAAAAATAATTCAATTACCAATTTTCTAACTCCGATCAAGTTCCTTTGACATTGAATTTAAAAGCATCAATGAAAAATTGCCTGCGCGCTCTTGGAAATGGTTGATTTTGGCGGTGAAGATGTTGTAAAAAAAGACGGCGGGGATTGCTGCGAATAGCCCAATT
>Ga0049085_10001220_pt1 | contig 10205 bp, 12 predicted proteins | sample GreLakmeSU08MSRF_FD_66721 | JGI IMG/M metagenome (GOLD analysis project Ga0049085, IMG submission 66721) | Freshwater lentic microbial communities from great Laurentian Lakes, MI, USA - Great Lakes metaG SU08MSRF | ecosystem: Environmental > Aquatic > Freshwater > Lake | place: Great Lakes... | reverse complement strand
CCCCGCCGCCGGTGCTGGGGCAGCACACCGACGCCGTGCTGGCCGAGCTGGGCTACTCGCCTGGCGACATTAGCCAGCTTCGTGAGACGCGGGTGATCTGACCTCGCTCCCGGATCCCGGATCCCCGATCCCCGATCCCCGAGTAAGATCAGAGCAATGGCTGATGTTGCTGTCGTACGGAAGCGGGTTAAGACTGCCATCGAGCAGGCGCGACGGGAGCAGGCGGAACGCCGCGGCCGGGTCACCGAGGCCACCAAGGCCTACGACGGCTTCCTCGAAGACGCGGCCATCCCGGTGTTCAAGATGTTCGCGAACATCCTCAAATCTGAAGGCCTGCATTTCGAGGTGATGACACCCGCGGGCGGCGTACGCCTGCAGTCGGAACGGCAGCGCGATGATTGTATTGAGATGGAACTCGACACGACCGCGGATCCGCCGCAGCCGCTCGTCACCATCACCCGCGTGCGCGGTAGCCGTATCGTCCGGTCGGATCGCTCCATCAAGGGCAGTAACCCACTCGTGCAGCTGGCCGAAGAGGATGTGATCGAGATGCTGCTGGAAGAACTGCGGCCCTGGCTGCTCTAGCCACCCACGCGCGGCTGCCGCGCGCAGGGCCCGGCTAGGCCAGCCGTTCGACGACGCTGGTGTCGATGCCCTCGCGCTTGAGGCCGGCCAGCAGGCGATCGCGATCAGGCGACTCGCGGAACGCTTCGCGCGTATCCACCACGCCCAAGTGCTCGAGCCCGACCAGCGCAAAGAGGAGTGAATCGGCTAGTGCGACAAAATAAAGTGCCGCGGGTGCCTCAGGTGCCAAAGGGTTGGTGCCAAGGGTGCCACCGTGCCAGGGTGCCGCAAGCTGCCCGGCAGTGCACACGTCGTGCGCGCCATCCCCTAGTTCATCGACCAGGACCAGAGGGACGTTAGCGGGACCGTTGTGCCAGATGCAGGGTCATGAGGCCGAACAGCAGCGGCACCACGCGCACGCCGGTGAAGCCGCGCCCGGTCAAGAGCGACGCGACACCGGCCGCGCCGGGATAGCGACGGATGGAGGCCGGAATGTAGCGGTAGGTATCGGGATCACGGTGTAGCAGCCAACCGAGGGTCGCGCCCACCACCGTGAGATACGACAGGTAGATCGATCGGAGCCACGCCGACTCGGGGCGATTGAAATCAAGCGACAGCAGCCGCCCGCCCGGCCGCAACACCCGGGCGATCTCGTCGATGGCGAGGTTGAGGTCCGGCACATTGCGCAGCCCATATCCCGTTGTCACGAGATCAAACGACGCGGACCGCAGCGGCAGGTCCGTCATATCACCGGTGATGAAGCCGACGGGAGCTTGCCCGCCGTAGCCTTGGCGACGGTGGGCGAGTTGCAGCATGCGATGGGTGAGGTCGAGTCCCACCACCCGCGCACCCTTGCGGGCGGCAGCAAAGGCGAGGTCGCCGGTGCCGCACGCCAGGTCCAACGCGCGCTCGCCAGGCTGCACCTGCGCCATGCTGATCAGCGTTCGCTTCCAGTGCGCATCCTGTCCGTAGGACAGCACGGCGGTAATCAGGTCGTAGCGATCGGCAATGGTGGCGAACAGCGCCCGCACGTGAGCGCGCTTGCGGTCGGGACTGTCGAACGCGGTTCGCAGCGTCATCTGGCCGGCGTCGCGCTAGAAGCCGAACCACGCGCGGGCCATGGCGGCCGTCAACATGGTGACGATGAACCCCAGCGCGAGCGGCATCAACGCGCCGATCGTGGTCCACCGCACGCTGAGCGTTTCCTTGTAGATGGTGATGATGGTGGTGGCGCACGGGTTGTGCAACAGCGAGAACAGCATCAGGTTCACGGCCGTCAACAGCGTCCAGCCATGCTGGTCGACCAGCAGCGTGCGCAGGGCGTCCATCGATTCGATCTCGAGCATTCGGCCCTGGGTCATGTAGACCATGAGCATGGTCGGCACGACGATCTCGTTAGCGGGAATGGCGATGATGTAGGCCAGCAGGATCACCCCGTCGAGGCCCATGGCCCAGCCGAGCGGATCGAGAAACGTGGCGGTGCGGGTGGCGAGGCTGACGCCGCCCGGCGAGATGTTGGCCAGCAGCCAGATCACCGCGCCGGCCGGTGCGGCGGTGACCATGGCGCGCCACAGCACGAACAGCGTGCGGTCGATCAGCGAGGTGTAGAGAATACGGGCCATCGCCGGCCGCCGGTAGGGCGGCAATTCGAGGGTGAAGGCCGAGGCTTCGCCCCGCAGCACCGTGCGTGACAGCACCCACGACACGACCAGCGTGAACAGCACGCCGACCAGCACAATCGCCACCACCGAGCCGGCGGCGACGAGCGACGCCACCGCCGGTGGGAACGACGCGGCCACGAACACCGTGGCCAGCATGATCAAGGTCGGGAAGCGGCCGTTGCAGGGCACAAAGTTGTTGGTCAGGATCGCGACCAGACGCTCGCGCGGCGAGTCGATCACGCGGGTGGCAATCACGCCGGCGGCATTGCAGCCGAAGCCCATCGCCATCGACAACGCCTGCTTGCCGTGTGCGCCCGCCCGCTTGAAGAGGTAGTCGAGGTTGAAGGCGACGCGCGGCAGGTAGCCGAGATCCTCGAGAATGGTGAACAGCGGAAAAAAGATCGCCATCGGCGGCAGCATCACGCTGATCACCCATGCCAGGCCGCGATAGACGCCGTGCCAGACGAAGCCGGTGATCCACCACGGCACGCCGAGCTGCGTGAACCAACCAGCCGCCAAATCCTCGAACCAGAAAAAGGCGCTCGCCAGCATCTGCGACGGCACATTCGCGCCGACAATCGTGAGCCAGAAGATCACTGCCAGGATCACCAGCATCAGCGGCAACCCGAGCAGCCGCGACGTGACGATGCGATCGATGCGCTGATCGAGTTCGAGTGGCCCCGAGCCGGAGTCCTGCACCGCCCGGCGCGTGAGGCGTTCCACTTCGCCGTAGAGGGAGGTTACGACCTCCTCGCGGAAGCCGGCGTCGAGCGAGCGGCGCAGCGCCGCCGCTTCGCGCACGATGTCGCTGGGGGTTGCGGCGATCGGCGCGCTCACTGCGCCCCCTGCAGCGCGATCTTGCGGCTGAACCGCGCATCGGGTGCCTGCTGGCGCGCCACCAGTTCGGCCAGCCGGCCGCTCGCGAGTGCTTCTTCGACCGGCACGTCGCCATCAAGCAGGCGAATGGCAATCCACCGCGCGTTCGGTATGCCCGGCGCTGCCGCCTCGATCATCGGCACCAGCGTAGTGACGGCGTGCTCGAAGGCCGGCGTGCCCTTTGACCGCAGCGGCTGGGTCACCGTCTCGCCGGCGGCGACCGCGGCCACTTCCCCGACCAACGCCATCATGTTGTCGCCGGTGCGCGCCACGATCGGAATCGCCGGGACGCCCAAGTCTCGAGACAGACTGCGGGTATCCACCGTGATGCCGCGCCGTTTCGCTTCGTCCATCAGGTTGACGGCCACGACCACGCGGTCGGTGATCTCGAGCACCTGGAGGACAAGATAGAGGTTGCGCTCAAGCGCACTCGCATCGACCACCACCACGGTGCAGTCGGGACGTCCGAACAACAGGAAATTCCTCGCCACCTCCTCGTCATCGGAGGTCGACAACAACGAGTAGGTGCCGGGCAGGTCAACCAGCTTGTAGCGCAGGCCGGCGAACTGAAAGGCGCCCTCGGCGCGCGTCACGGTCTTGCCGGGCCAGTTGCCGGTGTGCTGGCGCAAGCCGGTCAGGGCATTGAACAGCGTCGACTTGCCGGTATTGGGATTGCCGGCCAGCGCGACGACCCGATCGAAGGCCTCGACGGTGGCGCCCAGGGGCGCCATCTCGGCGTGCACCGGGCAGGTTTCGCAATTGTGCTCGACGCTCATGTGCGGGCGTGGTCCTTCATCACGCCAGACGTTTGACCAGGACCCGGTCCGACTGTTCGCGCCGCAGCGCAATGGTCGTCCCGCGCAGCCGGTAGGCGCGCGGATCGCCGGCCAAGGTCGCGAGATCGCTGCGAATGCGCGCCCCGGGCGTGAACCCCAGGTCGAGCAGTCGCCGGCGTGCAAAGCCGCGGAACGACGGGTCGAGGGCGACGACCTCGGCTGACTCGCCTGACCGCAACCGCGTCAGCGCGATGACGCTGTCGGGCCACGCCGCCGGCGCGGTCTCGGTCGTCACCGCGGCGACATGGACGTTGGCAGCCACCATCGGCGCGAGCCGGAATTCGTTCTCGCCATCGGTGAGGACCACGCGCGTTGGGGTCCGTTCGATTACCCGTATGACCTGGCCGAGACGAAGGCCGGCGGCCGACAGCTGCGCATACGCCAGCGGCGGCTCGTCTTCAAGGTGGACGATGCGCCCGGGTGTGGACGGCGGCCAGGCCCCGAGCGGTGTCCCCGGCGACTCGGGAATGGACCCGTCGCCCGTCGGAATCGGATCGCCGTGGGGATCCAGTTCGGGGTGACCCATCGAGGCCGACAGCCGATCGAGCTGCTCTTTGGTGAGCCCGTGTTCGGCGCGCTCGGCCTGTTCGTGCACGCGACCGATCGGCACACCCAGTTCGTCCGCCAGGTACAGCTCCCACAGCCGGTGAGCACGCAGCACGTGCAGTGCGACCCGCTCGCCCTCGGGCGTGAGCTGGAACTGAGTGCCCTCTGATCGCACCAGGCCCTCGCGCTCGAGGCGCTGGGTGAGGCCCATCAACTGCCGATCGCTCATGCGAAGAACGCCCTGCAGCGAGGTGAACGACGCGACGTGGCCATCGGTGGCTTGTCGCAGCAGGTGTTTGAGAGCGTTCTCGGTGCGTTCGCGCACCTGGGCGACGCGATACTTCCTGAACTGGGCCAGCACGCCGTGTGACGGCACCAGCACGACAAAGGCGACAGCAAGAAATGCCAGTAAGATGGTTGTCAATTTTGAGTAATCAAAATTAAATCACACCAGTCGACGAAAAGTCAATTTGGCGACCGCGACAAGTTTGGTAACATGCTGAAAAATCAATGCTTCCGTCGAGCACCGTCGAAAATTACCTGAAAGCGATCTACGTCGGTGAGACCCACTTGACGGGCGGCGAGCAGCTCGTCCCGATGGGTCAGTTGGCGGGCGCGCTGGGCATTGCTCCCGGCACGGCCACCACCATGGTCAAGGCCCTCAGCGAATCGGGCCTCGTCGTCTACGAGCCCTACAACGGCGTGCGCCTGACCGCCGCCGGCCAGAAGCTGGCGGCGCGCGTGCTGCGGCGGCATCGCCTCATCGAGTTGTTCCTCGTCCAGGTGGTCGGCATGAAATGGGATGAGGTCCACGACGATGCGGAGCAGATGGAGCACGTGGTGTCGGACCGCTTGATCGAACGCATCGACGAGATGCTCGGCCAACCCGAAGTCGATCCGCACGGCGATCCCATCCCGACGGCCGACGGCCAGCTTCCCCATCGCACGCTCGAGAGCTTGTTGACCTGCCCGCTCCACACGCCCGTCACGGTGGCGCGTGTCACCGATCAGGATGCGGCGTTCCTGCGCTTCATCGAAAGTCACAACCTGAAGCCAGGGCAGACGATTGAAGTGGAAGCGCGCGATGACGTGTCCGACAGCGTGCGACTGAAAGGCGCGAACAACGCGCTCATGACCATCGGCGCCCGCGCCGCGTCGAAGCTGCTCGTGACCGGATAAGGTCGACGCCAGGACCTCGACAAAACCAAGTGACGGCCATGGAGCAACCACCTGACGCGCCGCCGGCGCACAGCCGGCGCCCGCGATACGCCGGCCGGCATCCGCGCGCGTTTTGTGAGAAGTACAAGGAACTGAACCCCGATCGCTATGCAGCGGACGTTCAGAAAGTCCTCGCTGCCGGTAAGACCCCAGCGGGCTCGCATCGGCCGATCATGGTGGAGGAAGTGCTCCGCTGCTTGCGGCCCAAGCCCGGCGACGTCGCGGTGGACTGCACGCTCGGCGGCGGCGGTCATGCGCACGCGATCCTGGACAGGGTGCTGCCCGGCGGACGTCTGCTCGGACTCGACGTCGACCCGATCGAATTGCCGCGCACCGAAGCCCGCCTGCGTGCGGCCGGCTATGGCCCCCAAGCCTTCGTGGCGCACCGCTCGAACTTCGCCGGCCTGCCGCAGGTGCTCGCCGCGGCGGGTCTCGCGGCCGCGGATCTGGTTCTTGCCGACCTTGGCGTGTCGTCGATGCAACTCGACAACCCCGACCGCGGCTTCAGCTACAAGGGCGGCGGCCCGCTCGACCTGCGGATGAACCCCTCGCGCGGGGAGTCAGGGTCGCAGTTGCTGGCGCGCGTCAGCGAAGCGGCGCTGGCGGAGCTGCTCGACGAGAACGCCGACGAGCCCCACGCCGGTATCATCGCCGCTGTTCTGAAGCAGCAGCCCATTGCGACGACCACGCTGCTGGAACACGTGGTGCGGCTCGGGCTCCACCAGGCCCGTCCGGACTTGGCGAAGGACGACGTTACGATGTCCGTCCGCCGGACGCTGCAAGCGCTGCGCATCGCGGTCAACGACGAATTCTCCGCCCTCGAAAGCCTGCTGCGATCGTTGCCGCAGTGCCTCCCACCCGGGGGCCGTGTCGTGATCCTCACGTTCCACTCCGGTGAGGATCGGCGCGTCAAGAAGGCGTTTCAGGCCGGCCACCGGGCAGGTGTTTACTCCGCCAAAGCCGATGAGGTGATCCGTTCCTCAATGGAAGAAACGCGCGCCAACCCACGCGCCGCATCGGCGAAGCTGCGCTGGGCCACGCGCGCCGGCTCGTAGCGCTCAGGATCAGGTGGTCCCTCACCGGATCTCGTCGAGCACCGCGGCCAGGTCGCGAGGATGGTCGACGACATACGGCGTCGCCGGTGGCGCCTGGCCAAACTTCACGGCGCCGAAGCCGTAGCGGGCCAACACAAACGGACAGGAGGCGGCCGCGGCGGCCTGCGCATCGGCCGGCGAGTCGCCGATCAAGACCATCTGACCGCCAGGCGCCAGTGCCCGTAGCGCCTGCAGACCACCGGGATCCGGCTTGCGGCCGTACTCCCCATCGCCGCCAATCACGCGGGTGAAGAAACCGCGCAGCCCAAGCGCTTCAAGCAAGCCAATCGCCGGTCCCAGCGGCTTGTTGGTCAGCACCGCCAGTGGACCTCGGGGCATGGCCCGCCCCAGCTCTTCGTGAATGCCCGGGTATGCGACCGTATGATCCATCAGCCGCCGGTCGTAGATCTTCAGGAAGCGCTCGAGCGCACCGGGCGTCGCGGGGTCGAGCCCCGACTGCTCCAAGGCGCGGCCCACCAGTACCGGCGCGCCGTCGCCGACCATGGTCACCACCTGCGCCACCGACAGCGGCGGCGCGCCGTAACTCTGCACCAGCTCACTCGCGGCTTCGCCGAGGTCACGCGCCGAGTCGACCAGCGTGCCGTCCAAATCAAAGGCTATGATCACCAGCCGTTGATCATAACTGCATGAACACGCTGGTCCTACTTTCAGGCGGGCTCGATAGCGCGGTGCTGGTCGCGCACGAAGCACAACATGCCACCGTACAACCGGTCTACGTCAGTGTCGGCCTGGCGTGGGAGGCCGGCGAACTCGCCATGGTCGATCGCCTGCTCTCGGCGCCGGCGTTTGGCGGCCGGGTGCTGCCGCTCGCGCGCGTCGCGTTCACCATGCGTGACGTCTACCCACCCACCCACTGGGCGATTCGCGGTGTGCCACCCGCCTACGACACCCCCGACCAGGACGTCTACCTGGCGGGACGCAACCTGGTGCTGCTGACCACGGCAGCCGTGCTCGCCACGCAGAGCCAGGCGCATCGCATCGCCCTTGGGCCGTTGGCGGGAAATCCGTTTCCTGATGCGCGGCCGGAATTCTTCTCGGCCATGGCCACCGCCCTGTCGCTCGGCCTCGGTCACACCATCGAGATCGCCACGCCGTTTCTGGAGTGGCAGAAGGCCGAGGTGATCCAGCGCGGTGCCGAACTGGGCGTGCCGCTGGAACTCACGCTGTCGTGCATGAATCCATCGGCGGGTGCGGCGGGTGCGCTGCCGATGCACTGCGGGTTGTGCAGCAAGTGCCGCGAGCGGCGTGATGCCTTCGCGGCCGCCGGTGTCGCGGATCCCAGCGTCTATGCCCACCCGTCACCACGCTAGCTCTACCAGCGCGTCGCGCCTTCGACGATACCGGATGGCACCGTGATCGGTGGTGACGCCGTTCCCCGCTGCTCGCGCTCGAGCCAGTCGGCCAGGCAGGCGCCGCGACTGAGCTCCACACCGTCGCTCGACTGGCAGATGTCCGCCGGGCACAGGTTGAAGGTGTCGCCGGCTCGCGGCGGCTACATCACGCGGGTCGAGGTGTTGGACGGGAAGTTCCTCTACGCCATCAACGTCCACACCACCGGCGCCGCGCAGGTACGCCGATGGGCTCATGCGATTAAGCACCACCGAATGGGTCGCATCGTCACTGCCATAAGTCGCTCCTCTGCTGCTTGCCGAGCCGGTCATGGTTAGTACTCCAATGCCGGACGGCCGGCCAGATAGGTCTGCCGGACGGCCAGACCTGGCCCAAGGACGACCAGGTCGGCCGTCATACCGGGAACAATCGCCCCGACGCCGGCCAACCCCAGTTCCGAGGCCGGGGTGGTCGAACACATCTGAGCCGCGTCGATCAGGGACACCCCGACGCGTTGGACCAGGGTCCTGAACGCCGCATCCATCGTGAGAATGCTGCCGGCCAGGGTGCCGTCAGCCAGTTCGGCCGTGCGCTCGGTGACGATGATCTCCTGACCGCCCAACCGCGTCCGCGAGCCAACCGGCAACCCCGATCCAGCCGTGCCATCGGTAATCGCCATCAGGCGGCGGGCGGTCTTCATGCGAATCGCCAGCGACATGAGCGCCGGATGCACGTGACAGCCATCGCAGATGATCTCCGCTGCGACCGCGTCAGATTCGAGCACGGCACCCACCACGCCGGGCGAGCGCGACGTCAGTGACGACATCCGGTTGAACAGGTGCGTGGCGTGATGCACGCCGGCCGCAATGGCCGCGCGGGCTTCATCGTAGGTGGCGCCGGTGTGTCCGAGCGAGACGCGATGACCAGCGGCCACGAAGCGACGCACCAAATCCATGCCGCCCGGCAGTTCCGGCGCGAGCGTGATGATGCCGGTCGCCGCACCATGTCGCGCAATCACAGCGAGGATCTCGACGGCACTGAAGTCTCCTTCGGACGGCTCGCGGCCTGGCGTCGGAAGGCGCAGGCAACGGCGCGGCTGTGCGCCATTCCACGCAGGGTTGATGAAGTTGCTTTCCAGGTGCGCCGGCAGCACGCGCGCCGATCGTGGTGCCGGCGTCGACTGCGCCGCGGTCACGCGGGTCAGCAGTTCACTGAGAGTGGCGGGGTCGCAGGCGACCGAGGTCGGACAGAAACCCGTGACCCCAAACTTTGGCAACCGGCGCGCGATCTCGGCGACGGCGCTGCCGCCGTCGAGCACGTCAATGCCCTCGACGCCGTGGACGTGAACGTCGATGAAGCCGGGCACGATGACCTGGCCCGAGCAGTCGATCCGGGTGGCACCGGAGGGGCCATCGATGTGACGCGTCTCGATCGCTTCGATGCGACCGTCGCGGACGATCAGCGTGCCTCGCGACACGAGGCCAGTCGGCAGCACCAGGTCGGCGCCGGCCAGGACCATCATGCGGAGGGACGCGCGACCGAACGCGCGGCGCCGATGGCCACGGCCATGCCGACGTAGTTCGCGGTGTCGCGAACCACCGAGATGCACACGCCGTCTCCCACCCGCGCCGCCTCGAACATATCGTCCGCGGTAATGCGCGACAGGTCGCCACCGACGTTGTCGGCGACTGCGAGGGCTGACACCTTGCCGCCGGCACCGGCAATCGCCTTGCGCGCAGTGTCAGCAATGGCATCGGCAATGTTGCCGGGGGCTGGCGGCAGCTGTTCGCGCGACAGCAACTGCCCGCTGCCATTAACAACGACGGCGCGGGTGACCGCATCCGAGCAATCGACACCGAGCGTCAGTTCAGCCATGGTCGGGTTGCCAATCAGCTCGCCCAAGGAGGCGAGCAGGGTGGGCGTGCAGTTTGCGACCGTCCAGCGGCAACGGCGCGCTCGAGAACAACTCCTGGTCGAGGCGCGTCAGCAGCGACACCAGGCCGGCCTCGTCCGATGCGGCCATCACCAGCACGCCGCTACCGTCGGCCGGTGGAAAGTGG
>Ga0049085_10001219_pt1 | contig 10211 bp, 8 predicted proteins | sample GreLakmeSU08MSRF_FD_66721 | JGI IMG/M metagenome (GOLD analysis project Ga0049085, IMG submission 66721) | Freshwater lentic microbial communities from great Laurentian Lakes, MI, USA - Great Lakes metaG SU08MSRF | ecosystem: Environmental > Aquatic > Freshwater > Lake | place: Great Lakes... | reverse complement strand
GCGTGAGCCGCGCTTGAATGAGAGCCTCGCCTTTGAGCGAATGCGGTTTTGGGTTGCCACGAGAGACATCGCTAAACTTGGCGGCGGGCGTGATCAGTGGACGGTGAGCGGGTTTCGGCGGAGCAGGAACTTCGGCTGCGCGAGTTGTGGAAAGTCCGCCTACGAATGCCGCTGCGGCGAACGCAGAGCTGGTGCGCACGAAATCCCGACGCGTGATGGAAGTAGAGTCTGCGTAATCCAAAGCGGAAGGGCGTTTCATGGTTGAGCAATTATCTCGCAGGCCACAAGCATCTGCGCAAGCGCATTGGGGTTGCTGACACATTGCCGGTTGCGTCGTCGGTGCGTTTGTGTAGAACGACGGCGTGTCCGCACAAATGAAACCCCGCCGCCTCGATCAGATTCTCTCGAACTACGGCTACTGCAGCCGGAGTGAGGCGCGCCTTTGGGTGAAGGGCGGCCGCGTGTTAGTGGATGGCATCGCCGCCGATTCGGCGAATGACAAAGCGGATCCGGCGAAGGTGTTCGTGGACGGCGCGCCCATCGAATGTCCCGAGGGGATTCTCGCCTTGTTCCACAAGCCCGCCGGCTGCGTCTGCTCACACGGCGCGAACGAAGGGCAGACTGTGTATGATTTGCTGCCGGCGCGCTGGTCGCGCTGCAATCCTCCCGTGGCGACTGTCGGCCGACTCGACAGGGACACGACGGGAGTTCTGCTGGTGACGGACAACGGCGCGTTGGTGCAGCGTTGGACTTCGCCAAAGCACAAGGTCGGGAAAGTTTATGAAGTGACGGTGAATCGCGATTTGGAACCGCGGCTCGTGGAGTTCTTCGCGGCCGGCACGTTGATGCTCGAGGGCGAAGAGAAGCCGTGTCTGCCCGCAAAGCTCGAAATTCTCGGACCGCGTGAGGCGCGGCTCGAACTCGTTGAGGGCCGATACCATCAGGTGAAACGGATGTTCGAGAGCCAAGGCTGTGAGGTGGTGCGACTTCACCGCAGCCGGTTCGGCGAATTCGACCTCGCCGGTTTGGCGCCCGGACAATGGCGGTTGCTGCCCATCAGCCAATTTCTTTAGCTGGCGACATCGTCGCTCATCGTCGGGCAACGGCTCGATGAATCAATGTTTCATCCGCGGCGAAAATCCGTCATCCTCCCGCGAGTGTCCCCCAATCACACGGAAACCACCTTTCGCTACGAGCGCTGGCGCGCGGTGAGCGGCGGCATCCTCGAGACGGCGGGGACGACTTTTCTGCTGCTCATCGCGGTTCGTCACTTCTCCGCTGGCGCCACGGCCAAAGGATTGCTCAGCATCGGCGGCAGTGTGGGACTGATGCTCGGGCCGCTGGTGGTGGGTTGGGTGGAGCGCGCGCGCTGGCCAGCGGCGAAGGCGGCCTCGCTCGCGGCGTCGGTGGGCGCGGTGAGTTTTCTGGTGATGGCGTTGTTGCCGTGGCTGCCGATCTACGTGGCTGGTGGGATGATCGCGATGGCAGCGGCTTCGGCGACCATCCCGCTGATGACGCAGGTGTATCAGGACAACTATCCCGAAGTGGCGCGCGGCCGGCTCTTTTCGCGTGCGTTAATGATCCGCATCGGCGCGGCGGTTATCTTCGCATACGCGGCGGGTTTTCTGCTGAGCCGCGATTTCGCTTTCTACATGCGCTGGCTGCTGGTGTTGTTCGCCGCCGCATTCGCGTTCGCGAGTTGGTGTTTCACGAAACTGCCGTCACGTCCGCTCACGGAGTCTGGCAGTGCGCATCCGCTGCGGGCGTTCCATGCGGTGCGAGCGGACCGACTCTTCCGCTGGACGCTGATCTGCTGGATGCTGATGGGCTTCGCGAATCTGATGATGTATCCGCTGCGCGTGGAATATCTCGCGAACCCAGCGTACGAAGCGATGCACCATCAGACGCTCGATGCGACCGAGGTAGCGTTGCTGGTGAGTGTGATTCCGAACATGGCGCGGTTTGCGCTCAGCCCACTGTGGGGTTGGCTATTCGACCGGATGAACTTTTTCGTGATGCGCATTGTGCTGAACATCGGATTCGCGCTCGGCATCCTCTCATTTTTCACCGGCAACGATCTCACGGGCCTCGTAATCGGCGCGGTGATTTTTGGCGTAGCGAACGCGGGCGGCGACGTGGCGTGGGGGTTGTGGGTAACGAAGTTCGCGCCGCCGGAACGCGTGGCGGATTACATGGCGGTGCATACATTCTTTACTGGCCTGCGGGGCGTGATTGCGCCGATTCTCGGATTTCAACTGGTGCAACCCGGCTCGCTTGCGCCGATGGCGTGGGTGTCTGGCGGATTGATTCTCGCAGCGACGCTGATGCTCGTGCCGGAGATCAAGTCCGGCGGTCGCGGTCGTAAGGCTAGTCCACTCGTCGAGGAAGTCTCGGAGTGATCAAAGCAGCGGGGCGATTTCTTCGCGCGCGGTGATGATCCCTTTGTAGCGGGCAATTTCCTCGGGCATCGTCCGCAGCGCGCGAGGAAGCCCACGCGCGGCGTCAGGCCACTTCTTCACATCGCTCAGTGAGGCGTTCTCGATGCGGATGCCGAAGAGGAGTCCGCCCGTTTCTGGAAGGCGGAAGAAAATCTGATTCTCGACGCGCAGCCACACTTCGTCCGCACGCAACGGTGAACCGAGTCTCGGCGTGTGCTGACTGGGATGCTGATTCAACGCGGGCGAGCGGCTGAGCCCCCCAGTTCGAGCGCGCCCACGCGGCGCTGGGGCGAATACGGCCGAGGAACTGGTCGATGCCCGCGCCGAACGTGGCGTTGAGCGTCGGTGCGGGTGCGTGGGTTTCGGCGATAGGCCGGCCGACTTTTTCCTCGAGCGGCCATGAAGAGGGAAAACAAACACATGCGGCGACGAGCCGGAACGAGTTAGCTTCATCGTCTCGCAACAGAAGAAAATCCGGCTCCCAGCTTTTGCCGAGCGCCAGTAATTGCTCCCGAGGAACGGTGGTTTTATCGAACGCAGCCAACTCTCCGGCGTCGACCGAGTTCCATTATTGCGCGAGCGTGGCGGCTTCGGTGGCGAGCGGTTCGCCTTCAGCCAGCAGCGCTGAGTATTGGGCTGGCTCAAGCTCGAGTGAGTGATTGCGTTCGCGAGTAAGCTCGGCGTGCTGCGGTGTGGGCGCGAAGAAAGCGGCGGCGTTGCCGGGGCGCAGGCCGAAACGAAACTAGAAATCCTCGTCGGGGAAAAGCTCGGCCGACGCTGGCGCAGCGTCGGTCACACGTCAGTCCGTTGTGACAGCCGCTTTCTTTGCGAAGAGATTCTTGAGCCACTCGCTCATCTCGTCGAACGGATTGTCTTCGAGGATGGCGAAGATGCTGGCGTAATCATCGGTCCAAAGCGGGACATCGTCCCCGCCTTTGCTGGGCGCGGAAAGGGCGGCCTTCACCTCGTCGTTGTCGAGGATCGCGGGATTGTTGGTGAGAAGAATCCACGTGGAGCCGTAAACCCACGACTCGTCCTCTTCTTTTCCGTTGATGATGAGCGCCTTCATGTCGAGGTGCTTCGCGAGTTTGAGCACGACCGGTTCGAGGTTGAGATAGCGGTTGGAAGTGTGCACGGCGATGACGCCGTTGGTGGCGAGGTGGTGCTTGTAGATATCGAAGGATTCTTTGGTGACCAAGTGGACGGGAATGGCGTCGCTGCTGAAGGCGTCGAGCGCGATCACATCGAACTGCTGCGGCGCCTCGCGTGCCTCGCGTTCCATCGAGAGGCGTGCGTCGCCGAGAGCGACTTCGATTTTCGCGTCGCTGTTCTTCAGATAGGTGAACGTGTCGCCTTCCGGGCCGGCGAGGCGGATGACCTCGGGGTTGATGTCGTAGAAACGGTAAACGTCGCCCTCGCGCCCGTAGGTAGCGATGGTGCCGGTGCCGAGGCCGACCACGCCGACGCGTTTATTTTTCGCGCGTGTGTGGCGAATCGCCAATCCGACACCGCTCTTGCCGCCGTAGTAGCTCGTCTGCCGCCGCGCGTGGATGGGGTCGACGTATTGGAAGCCGTGCGTGATGCGGCCGTGGCGCAGGAGGCGATAATGTTCCTCCGGATTATCCGGGTAATATTCCATCACCGCGAGCACACCGTAGAAATTGCGCGAACTGGAGAGGGCTCCTTCATTTGCGTCTTTGGCTTGCGACCAGAGGCCCCAGCCGAGCGCGCCAATTACAGGCAGAAGCGGAATCCACACGGGCACGTTCCAGCGCGTCGCCGGTCCCACGCTGATCCAGATGTAACAGATGACGGCGAGCAGTGCTGCGCCGCCCCAGATGGCGAGTCGATACTCTTCGTAGGAACGGGTGACGAGCAGAAGCACCAGCGCGGCGAGCAGGCTGGCGAGCGCGCCGACAGTGCCGACGGCGATCTGGAAGGGCAGGGAAGGTTTCTCCGGCGCGCCAATCCAGCGGGGCAGGAAATGGCTCACGACCGCCGCGACGACGAGCGCGGTCGCGCCCAATCCGATTTGCGCGGCGATGGAAACTTCTGTGTAACGGAAAATCGCCCAGCAGGCAGCCGTCCAACTCATCGTGCAGGCGATTGCCACCTGCCAGCGGCCGATGGGCCAGATGCTTTTGCGCAACAGGCAAACCAATGTGAAGAGCAATCCGCTGGCGAACAGGCCGATGTTGAACTCCATGTAAGAGTTGAAAACAATCGGCGCGAGCAGCGCGACGAAGAGGCCGCCGAGTGCGCCGCCGGCGGAGATGGTGAGGAAGTAGGCGGTGAGCCGGCGGGGCGCGGGGCGCAGTTGATACAGTTCGCCGTGGCATACCATGCAGGTGACGAACAGTGTGGCGGAGTAGATGAGCAGTTGCTTGGCGATGCTCACATCCACGCCTTTGAACATTGCCCACGTGACGGCCGCCCAGCAGAGGATGAGCGCACGGCCATACCACGCGCGCGAATACCAGCGCGGGCTGTCGAAGGCGATGATGAAGGTGATGAGATAGAGCGCGAGCGGCAACACCCAGAGGAACGGCACCACGGCGACGTCTTGGCAGATTTTGTTCGTCGCTGCCATCAGCACCGCGGTGGCGCAGGCGGGAAGCGCGAGCCAGAGAAACGCACGTCCGGGCACCTTCACTTCTTCGTCGGATTTATCAGTCGCGGCCGCGTCGGATTTCTGCTCGTCGATCGGAGCGGACCAGAGTTCACGCGCGCACCAGCAGGCGGCGGCGGCGAAGGCGACCATTCCAAACGACCACCAACGCGCTTGCGCGGGACGGGAGAGACTCGTTTCCACTAACACTGGATAAGCGAGCAGGGCGAGGAGCGAACCGATGTTCGAGAGCGCGTAAAGTCGGTAGGGCGATTGGCCTGGATGCGCCCGTGAGAACCACGCCTGCATCAGCGGGCCAGTGGCCGAGAGGGCGAGGTAAGGCAGTCCGATGGTACGGCTGAGCACGAGGAGGATTTGCAGAATCGGATCGCCGTCGCCGGCCGGTTTGAGTTGGTCGCTCGGAATGATGGGCAGCGTGGCGAGCGCAATGGCGACGACGGCGAGGTGGGTGATGACTTGCTGGCGCGGTTTGAGAAAGGTCGTGAGCAGGTGCGCGTAGGCGTATCCGGCGAGCAGCACGCACTGGAAGAAGAGCAGGCAGGTGGTCCAGACGCCGGGGCTCCCGCCGAACCACGGCAGGATATATTTCCCGATGAGCGGCTGGACGAGGAAGAGCAGGAATGCGCCGGTGAAAATCGCCACAGCGAAGGAGAGAGTGCTGCGAGCGGGAGTGGAGGCGGTGTGAGTCATGGTGTTCGGCCAGTCAGAAAGTTCGCGGCATTCTGCGGTTGAGCCGCCGGATTTCAAGGCTTATTCAGCGCGAGCGGACTGCGCGCTTGAGTTGAGAGCATCCCGCCGCTAATCTCGCACGATCCTATGGCAGAAACCCAACACGGATACAAAATCTGGGCCGTGGACGACGTCGTGTACGGCCCCGTGGATCACGCTGTGGCGGTGCGCTGGATCGCGGAACAGCGGGTGTTGCCCGACACGTGGATTTTCGTCGAGAAGGACAAGGTGTGGAAAGCTGCGGGTGAAGTTCCTGAATTCAAGAAGCACTTCGCTGAAGCAGATGGTCGTCCGGTGACGCGTGTGGCCGAAGCAAACCCGCTCATCGCCGGTATCAAGCCTGGTTCGCTGCGTAAGGTTTCCATTCTCAACGAGCTAAGCGACCAGCAACTCGGCCGATTCGCGCAATTCATGGAGGTGCAGTATGTGCTGCAGCACGACGTGCTGGTGCGCCAAGGCGAGCCGGGTGATGCGATGTATCTGTTGCTGGAAGGATTGGTGCGCGTGCGATCCATCATCGGCGACAAGGAGAACACGATCGCCCATCTGAAGGCGGGCGATTTCTTCGGCGAGATTTCGCTTTTCGACCACGGTCTGCGTTCGGCCGATGTAGTGGCGAATCAGCACAGCGTGTTGCTGAAGATTTCGGCGGAATCGTTTCAGAAACTCACGGAAGAATTTCCAGAGCTTGCTACACCATTTCTCGTGGCGGTGTGCCAAACCCTCGTGCATCGCATCCGTGAAGATAACCACCGTCACTACGATTTTATCCGCTTCAAACGTGCGGCCGAAGAAGAGCGTGGCCGTAGCTAGACGCCGCGATTGGCGCGTTGTTTCGAAGGTTTCAGCACGCAGGTAGCACCTTCACGTGCGCCTTCCACGATTAGCTTTGCGCCGGCTCGTTTCACGAGACGTTTCGCTTCGGCGACCATCGCGTGAATCTTGCGGTCATCGTGCCCGGGATCGTGGTGGAAGAGGTAGAGTCGCTTGACGTCGGCGGCAATCGCGGTGGCCACGGTGTCCTCCACGCAAGAATGACCCCAGCCGACGTGGTGCCGATATTCCTCGGTGTCGTACTGCGCGTCCATGATCAGCACATCCGCGCCGCGGATGAACTCCACCATCTTCTGGTCCTGTTGATGGACGAAGTCGTGAATCATCTCGGCGCTGGAAGTCGCCGCGCCCATCGAGTGCAGTTTGAAGCGTGAGAACGCTTCGTAGTCGGGGGCGAAGACTACCGTGCCCGCGCGGCTCTCGAGTCGGTAGGCGATGCAGATACCGGGATGGTTCACGAAGGCGGCCTTCACCTTCACCTTCCCAATTGCGAACTCCATCCCGCGCTGCTCCCGGATCTTCACGTGGCCGGGCATCTGCTCAAGGCTCACGGGGAAATACGGGTTCTCCATCTGCGAGCTGAAAACCGCTTCCAACCCTTGGCGCGCGCCTTCGTAGCCGAATACTTGCACCTCGTTCTGCGGATGGTACGCGGGGATGAAGAAGGGGAAACCTTGGATGTGATCCCAGTGAGTGTGCGTGATGAGCAGGCTCGCGCGCACGGGGCGGCCGGCGGCCTCCTTCTGCAAGGCGAGGCCGAAATCACGAATGCCCGTGCCCGCATCGAGCACGATCACCTCGCCGTCAGCGCGGACTTCCACGCACGTGGTGTTGCCGCCGTAATGTGCCGTCGCCGGACCAGGCGTCGGGATCGAGCCGCGCACGCCCCAGAAACGGACCGTGGTCGAGCCGTCGCCTTTCAATCGCTGCACGACAGGCTTGCTGGTGCGGCGCTTGCGGGCGGAAGATTTCTTCGTGTGTGCTCGCTTCGAGGACATCACGCGCTTGACGACTTTCAGAAACGGTTCGGGGGCGACCGGCTTGATGAAGAAGGCGTCCGCACCGGAATCGAGCGCACTGTTCCGGTCGGACTCGTAGGCGCTGGTGGTGGTGACGATGATCCGCGGCGTGTACGCGGTGTCCTGTCGCAGGGTGCGGCAGACGACGAAGCCGTTCGAGCGCGGCATCAATAAATCGCAGATGACGAGGTCGGGGCGATGTTCCCCGGCGAGCTTCAGGCCAGCCTCGCCATCCTTCGCATCGAGCACGCGCCATCCGTTGCGCGCGAGGATGCGGTTGAGGATCAACCCCACGACCGGATCGTCGTCAATGATGAGGACCGTCTTCGTTCCCGATTCGGGCACGCGGTGAACATTACCCAAAACAGGTCGCTTGTCAGCCCTTTTGAAAACATCGCCATCGCGCGCCATCGGTCAACATTGAGAGAAGCGTGGGTGTAGGTGCAGGTTGGAGTTGTCTTGAACCTTCCCGCGCTCTAGCATTTTTCTGTTTTGAAACCGCTGTCTGGAAAACAATCAGCACGATGAATCTCACGCTGGCCACTTGTCTCTCGGTCGCGATTGGCGGCGCGCTCGGCAGCGTCATGCGTTTCGCGTTGGGCGGTTGGCTTCAGCGCGGTCTCGAATCGAAGCTGCCGACGTTGGTTGGTTTTCCAATCGGCACGATTCTGGTGAACGGCAGCGGCTCGTTCGTGATCGGCGTGCTCGCATCGCTCAAGATCGCGGGCGGTGAATCGCTGCTGCCGCCGTCGGCGCGGATTTTCCTACTCGTCGGCGTGTGCGGCGGCTACACGACTTTCTCGAGCTTCAGCCTCGAGACGTTGCAACTGGCCGACAAAGGCGAATGGGCGCGCGCTGGCGTGAACGTACTGGTGTCGGTCGCGATCTGCCTGCTCGCCGTCTGGCTCGGACACGCGCTCGCGCTCGCGCTGAACAAAGCGCGCGGGATTTGAACCGGCTCACGCCGAGGCGGAGAGATTCTTCAAATCCGCCCGCACGCTCTGGTAACTGGTGGCGTAGGCGAGCACCTTCGCATCCGGTTCCACGCCCCACGTTTTGCACGCAGCGCAGTAGGCGTCCGACCACCAGTTGCGATGTTGCGTGAGTCCTTCTTCGCGATACTTATTCCAGTCCATCAACACGCGACTCCAACACGCATCGCCGTAATCCGCAGCCTTCTTCGGATCGCCGATTTCCTTCACATACCAATCACGGCCGACGCGCGCGTGCAGCACTTCGTCCGCCCAATCGTAATCTTGGAAAAGTGCGGAGAGCGGATTGCCAGAGGCGAGACCGACCTCCCATTCGTGGCGCTTGCCGGTCTTGGGCATGAGGCCTTGCTCGATGAAATAGAGAACGGCGTGGCGCTCAATGGGCTTCAGCTGCGTGTTGAGGGCGAGCGACCAAGTGAAGTTCACCATGACATCTTTTGGCCAGTCGATGTTGAGGCTGGCGAAGCCGACCTCGCCCATCATCGCGTGGCGCGCCTCGTCCCAGAGCTGGCGCGTGAGGTCGCGGTAGTAACCCCACGGCTTGCCGGGCGTCTCGGCGATGATGCTCGCCATCATCTCGGGGACGTCGATTTCGCGGAGCCGTTTGTAAAACATCATCAGCGTCTTCGCCTGCGGCGGCATCGATTCGTCGTAGAGGAAGACCTCGGCGTTGACGCCCATGTTGTATGGATCGGGAAAACGCTCGTCGCGCCGCGGACGGCCATCGAAGACAAACGGCTTCGCGGAATGCTGACGATCAATCACGTTGCCGCTCGGCTCCGCTGTGCCGCCTAAGTTGCCTGCGGCAGCGAGACAAGCGTCGAGCAATTCCATCCACGCACCAGCGCGCTGCCGCGTCTCCGGCGCGATGACGGATGCGATGGACTGCGCGCCGTATGTGCACATCTCGTCCAGTTCCAGCAGGGCGAACTTGCAGAAGCGCATGGTCGGTTGATCGGCGAGCGGGTTGGTTTCCTCGCGGTGCTTCTCGAGCGCAGCCTCAAGTGCGGGCAGGGCGACTTCGTACAAGCCGAGCAAGAGTTCATCGGTCGTGGGCGCGGCGAGGATTTCATCAAAGAGAATCTCGAGAGCTGCGTCGGGAGCTTCTTCGAGTCCCAATGGCGGCTCGCGCATTTCGCCGACACGATTGCGCAGGGCAGCCGTGTGTTCTGCGCAAAGATGGGCGTGAAGACTGAAAACCATCTTCAACTCGTAAACCGGCTCGGCGGTGAGCCGTGCGATGAAGATGCCGTGGAGCCGCTTGAAAGCGTAATGATAACGCTTGAGGCGGCGGACGCATTGCTCGACCGAGAGACCGGCGCGCGCGGCTTCGGCGAACGAGCAGAGGCCGGCCAATGGCGGCAGATCGCGGTAGGTGGTATAAGTATGCATAGCCAGAGCGGATTCATTCTAGCATTCGGCGTATGTGTTTCGGAAGAAATTCCTTGCCTCGAAAATCACGAGCACCGATAAGAGAAACAGCCTTCGAGGCCAATGTAGCTCAGTGGTAGAGCAACGGTTTCGTAAACCGTAGGTCGTCGGTTCAATCCCGACCATTGGCTCCACTTCT
>Ga0049085_10001217_pt1 | contig 10225 bp, 11 predicted proteins | sample GreLakmeSU08MSRF_FD_66721 | JGI IMG/M metagenome (GOLD analysis project Ga0049085, IMG submission 66721) | Freshwater lentic microbial communities from great Laurentian Lakes, MI, USA - Great Lakes metaG SU08MSRF | ecosystem: Environmental > Aquatic > Freshwater > Lake | place: Great Lakes... | reverse complement strand
CCCCCTCCAAGCCGGAATTTAACCATCATAACGACCAGGGCGGGGAGTGGGAGGAGGAGTGGGTCATGTCTGAAGGAGCTGTAGGAGCTGAAGGAGCTATGTCACAATTGATAGCTGGGAAGGGGTGGTGTTAGGTTGGAAATGGAAACGGTTGGAAACGGCTGGGAAACGGTTTTTGCCGCTTCCAACCGTTTTCAAAAGTACCCTGAACCCTTGATCGCCTTAAATTCGCCCCTGTCAGGGTATCGCTGGGCTTGAAATTAAGTTTAGTTTAATGGCCTGACTGGGGTTGGGAGCTTGCATTGGGGCGCAATTCTAATCATTTTTTTAGCAGTAATTAACATGGCGCACGAGATACAAAGTAATGACAGCATGGTTTCGTGTAGGAACGTTACGCCGTGGCACGGGCTTGGAACGGTCCTTGGTGAGGCTGGTTTGTCTGCTGGCACTGCTATTTCCGCGGCGAAGCTTGATTGGAACGTTGAGCAGGAAAACGTGTTTGATGGCGACATGGTGCAGATTAATGGCTCGCAGCTTAACCGCCGCAGTGACGACCGCACTGTGTTGGGTATTGTTAGCGCGAGTTGGACGCCTGTTCAGAACAGCGAGCTTCTTGAGATTGCGGAGGCTCTTGGGCAAGTGGATGGCGAGTCGTTTAAGCCGGTTATTGAAACGGCTGGGAGTTTACGTGGCGGTCGCATTGTATGGGCGCTTATTCAGACGGGTGAGCGGACGTTTCACGGGTCCGAGCATAAAGCCTACATGCTGCTGAGCAATGGGCACACGCAGGGGCGCGGGCTTAGGGGTACTGCGACTGACGTTAGAGTGGTGTGTAATAATACTTTAACTGCTGCTGAGCGGGCGGACTCAGGTTTTTTTCTTACGCACACGAGCGGGATTAAGAACAGGCTTGAATTGGCAATTAAGCTTTTGAAGTGGGGGAACGACTCGCTTGACGCGACGTTTGCCATTTACCGGGCGCTGGAACAGGCCGCGGTTAGCGCGGACAGCGCGGTGCAGTTTTTTGCGAACCTTTTTCCGTCTGAAGAAGTGCAGCCTTCTGCTCCCCGCATTATTGAGGAAATGTTCCAATTGTTCGGCAACGGGGCTGGCAACGAAGGCAAGACGGCTTTTGATTTGGTGAATGCCGTAACGGACTGGGTGGACCACTCAAAGTCATACCGGGACGACGCCACGGCGGGAGAACGCCGGTTTCTCAATTCCACAATGAGCGGCGAGGGCGACCGCATGAAGCGGGCCGCGCTTAGGAACGCCAACCAACTTTTTGGGGTTACGGCCTAATTAAAGGTGAGAGTGGGTGTTGGTGGTGGTGTGCCTGGGATGAAGAGCGTTCTTGAAATAAGGCCGGGTATAGGGTGCAACTGTTGACATGAGTTACCCGAAGCCAGTTACAGGATGGGCCGATACCTTGGACGGCGTGATTATGCCGGTGATGTGGTCAAAGCAGATCGGGGACTCGGTCCCGGTTGTGCTCGTTTCCCGGGCGGAGTGGGATGCGATGGTGAAGCGAGACCCGTCTCGAACTGGATCTAAGGGTGGGAAGAAGCGGGGCCTGAACCTGACCAAGCAGGAGTTGACGGCTATCGCGAAGAAGGGGGCGGCGGCGAGGTGGGGAAAGAAGGGGTAGGCCCTGCAATTATTCTGCGATAATCTTGTTTAGATCCGCGTTGCGGCCGAGTTCAGCGTGCCACGTTTTCTCGGGCATCACTCGGTATTGTTTAATGGTCGCGGGATTGGACCGTACAAAGCTGTCGTCCCTCCACAAGATGCGGTTGTTGGGCTGGGCAGCGATCTGACCCGAGCCATCCTCAAGCAGCAGTAGGTGGTAGCACTTGTGCTCTGGCGGGTATTGGCTGTAGCCGTTGTCGGTGTGGTCTAGCGTGAACCAGTAGCTTGCAGGGACCATCACCCCGTCCCTGCTGCGGTAGTGGCAACCCATCTCCCGCAGATACTCGTATTGAACGACGCAAAATTCCCATCCGTGAGAATCCCACGACTGGAGTTGCGGGAGGTCATGAACTAAATCCGAAGTAGGCTGCTCATGCCGTAGCTTGTGCAATGGGATGCGAGCCCACTGAGCCCCGCTCTCGCAAAGGATCGAGAAGTGCAGGGCTCGCGACGGGATGGAGGTAACGCCGAAGATTACGCAGCGTTCGTACTCCAGAGCATCAGCGGTCTGGCCGCGCAGGATCGACTGGTCAACGAACCCGTAGGTGTGCTGGGGAATGGACTTATTCATGGTAAAGGTTCTAGAGAAATAAAACCCTGTGCCCACGAGGACAACTCAGTAGCTTCTTTTTTATCCCCCAAAAGGTGCCTTCCGCTTTTTGATATACCCAAAGCTAGAGCTATCGCTAGCAACTCTGCCTCGCTCATTGTAGCCAACCTAGCCGTGTAGGAGTACAAAGTACCCACGGGTGATCCAAACGCTTTGGCCCATTTTTCTTGCGGCGTCATAGACTAGTCAACGAACCCGTAGGTGTGCTGGGGGATGGATTTATTCACGGGGTTTACGTTCTAGCTCTGCAATGCGAGCACGGGCTAATGCAATTCGATTGTCGTAGTCTTCTACTCCTACGAGGTATCCAACTACTGCAGCGATGATGGTAAGGACAAAAACGCAGGAGATTATGACAATGAGGTTCATGACTTGAGGTCGCTTATGGTTTGTTCGAGGCAATGCGGTAAAGATTCTCGACTCGGACGCTGTAATCACGCGGCCAGCCCATGCGCTCGCGTTTGATGGCATCGCGGATGCCCTTGTTCCAAGCCCCCGCCGCCATCCGGACGGTAAACTTGACCCCGGCTTTCTGGCACTGCTGCTCAAATTCTTTTAGAAGAACACGACCCACAGCCTCGGCGTGCTCACGTTTTTGTGCCAACCGGTAGGGGAGGGAAGTTAGGGCTTTCCACGTCTCTCGGGTAAAGGCCAAGGCCCCGCCAGGGTCAGTCCATTGGTGGCCCTCGACCTGACGGATGGCGTCGAAGAAACGGTCGTGGTCAAAAGCCTTTACCTCCACAGATCGGTGGATGGCTGGAGGTGGCCAGTGAAAGACCACGGCTGGAGAGCAGTCGGTGGCAATCATTGGTTGTTCCTTCCCACGATTTCTATGGAGTGTCCATGAACAGAGGTGACTGTGGCCCGACGTTGAGCGCGCCGATGTTGAAATCGTAAAACTCCATGGCGTCGCTGTAGTCCATGCTGTCCCGCTTTATGAGAATATCCAGAATCCTCCCGACGGAATAGACCGCAACGTAGGCGTCCTCCTGCGCTATTAGCCCAACAAAGGCCTCATCAAGGCCATCAAGAAGAACTACGTTCTCTACCGCTTCTTCAGGGTATTGCTCCACAAATTCGATGATTTGTTTTCGGGTCATGGCTTTTTTTCTGGCGTTACGTTAATGGCCGGCTTGGCATCCTCCCCACGCAAAGAGCGGATTAGGTCTTCCCTGCTTTTATTATGGCCGAAGTTATTCACCTGAATATTTACATTGGCGGCATGTAGGGAGTTGCGCCCCTCCAGGTGCTGGCGCTTGTCCATGGCCACAGCCAAGGCGAAGGACAGTTCGGACGGCCGGAATTTGTCTTCTTCCAGTTTCTGAAGCATCCGGTCGAGAACCTTGTCCGCAAAGTCTGAAAGCTTGTCGCTTAGCCGCTGGTTAAATTCCTCGGCCGAAATCTTCGTTACCCGCTGGATCACTGCCCGGTCCCTCTCAGTTAAATCCCGGAGCGCCGGGCTCACCTTGATCCCGCCTTTGCCCGCGAGCAGGGCCTCCGTGGTGATGTCGATCAGCCTGTCCGTGTCTTCGGGCGTGGCCAAAACCACTTTGGTTGGGAGCGGCCCGTGCGTCCCGGGCGGGCGTCCACCCTTGGCCCCGTTCTCGCGTAACTTCTGCGCCCACTCTTCCGTCATTTGCCGCCGGGATGGCTTTTTTGGTGTCCGGTCAAACGGTGGCCACGGAATTTCGGCTGCGTTCATCGTGTCGATGGCCTCCTCCCACTTTCCTTGCTTCGCCAGCTCGTGCGCTGTGCAACGGATCTTGTGCTCCGCCTTCTTTTCCTCGGTCCAGTATTCCTTTGACTGAGGCCCGGGCTCCGACGCGGGCTCGGGTTGCGGCGTATCCTCCTCAGCCATGTTCCAGCTCCTTTTCGTAATAGTAAGGATCGCCTTCGGCGCTTTCTAGAACGACGCGGATCTTAGAGCCCAAGCGCCAGTTTTGCCGCCGGCCGCGCCACATCGAGGCTTCGCGACCATCGGGAAGCTGAATGATGACGAGCCGCTTGTTCCGACAACCACGCCAAATCTCGGCCTCCGTCTCCACCGGCCAGCCGTTCTTCATTAGCCCGGCCGCAGCGACCGGAGCCTGCTCAGGCACGGAAGCCGGTACTGGCTTATCAGGAAACGAACCCAAGCCGTCCTTGGGCGGAAGCGGGAGTTTCTTCCTGGTGGAGGCGCGAACCTCATCTGTCGTGAACCCTCGTGCCGTGGCGTAGGATTCGGCTTCGGCAAATCGGCGAGCAAGAAGGTAATTTCGGCAGGCAACAAAAACGTTGTAGCGTTTCGCTTGATTTTTATCGCGCACCTTTTTTTTCACTGGCGTTAGTTGAACCCGCTCTAGCGCGGGCAATAAAACCGGCTCCGTGCTCATTTGTTTGCCTCCATGCGGATGTCATCGTTGGACACGTTGACCCCCACCATTTCTGGCGTGATCGGGAAGGCGCAGAGCCCGAGGTGTGGAATGATGGACATCCCAAGGTCCATGTAGATTGGGATGCCGCACTGCCTGGCCATGTAGCAAAAGGAGTAATCTTCCCCGCGCAGGAACGACGGCGGTTGCTGATCGTAGCAGGATTCTTCAATCATCGCCCGGAACTCAACCGGGTCAGCCCCCACCTTTAGCGCGGCCTTGACTCGCTCCATCCGAGCAGCCGGCGTGCGCGGACCTTCTACTCCCAGCGGGAAATATTCCCAGCTCAGTTGCGACTCTTTAGATTCGTCATCCTGAACCGTAAATTGAAGATGCGGATACCTCGCCTCAATCTTAGGAAGGACCATCTCTAGGTTGATCTTCATAAAACCGGTCGGCGCGTCATCCACTTCCAGCAGCCCGGTCTTTTCATCGGTCTCGGCGTCAGCCTTGGGTGTCATCAACCAGAATGGTTTCCCGGGCCGGCGCTTGCTGTAGAGCCCGGCCACAATCGGAAGATCAACATGAGAGATTAACCGCGTGAAGTGCTCCACCGTCCATCCCATGTCGGAGTCAATAAAACAGATTTCCCGCGCCTTGATCTGCTTGGCGTGGTGCATGAGCTGATTGCGGTTGAAGCTCACGAGGGAACCGTCAACCAGCGCGTGAGAGAGCGCCACGCCCGGAAACTCCCGGGTCATAGTCGCGACAAATCCGCGCATATAATTGGCGTCGAGGCCGATTTTAACCGGCGTCGCGATTAGGATGTTTCTCATGATGGTTGCAGGACCCAAGCCGGGCCATTGACGGAAATTTTGAGGCTGTTTTCGTAGGCGAACCGGCTTACGGCCATCCGAACGCCAGGGAAATCGTTCCAGTCATCGCCAAACAGGATTCCGCCCGGGGCCACGAGGCCGGCGTAAAAGTTCAAGTCGAGGAACGCCGGCTCGTACCCGTGATCCGCGTCGATATAAACGAGATCGCCCTGAATCCCGGCCTTTGCCAGCAGTCGAGCGGCGGCAATCGAGGTGTGAGGGATGGGAAAGATCCTCTCGGCGTGGCCGGACTGAACGACATTATGCAGAAACTGCCGGTACACCTTGCCGACATCGTATTGAATCGGCGCATCCTCGGCCTGCTCGTTGTACGCTGCGTTGGTCGAGACTTCCCCGAGCCAGGTATCGCAACAGTAGATTTTCGTTCCGAGATCCTTGGTAAGTTCCGCCATGTGGAGGGCCGAAGCCCCCTTCCAGCTGCCTACCTCAATGATGGTTTGCGGCTTCACCTGCTCCACGAGCTGGGCAAAGAGGGGATGAGCTGAATTCCAGCCCTGCAGATCCACCTGCAGGCCAAGTTCAGTATTGGTGGCGAACACCTCGCCGGCATTGAGTAATTTCATAAAGGTTTAAGCGCGTTGCCGGTCGTGGCGTAGTAAATCCGAAGGGATCGGTTGACCTCAGTTTGTACACTGCGGTCCGTCTGAGCCACGGCGCGGCGAATGGCTTTCTCAACGTCGGGTTCAATCCGAACCTGCATCCGGGGCCGCACGACGCTGATTTGTTTAGTACACAAATCCATTGACCTGTTGAGAATGAATCTCAACTAAGGGTCAAGCCGTTTTGTCATCATTTGTGGACAAAACAAACGCTGTTTACCTATGTCTATAATTGGCCGCAATATACAATACGCCGACAAGTTTCAGCCTGATTTCGGCGTACCATGGAGCCCGGTGTTACCGGCGGAGGTGCTGGAACAAATGCCCTACGAGAAGTTGCTGGCCTATCAGCAGGACCGGCAGGCGGCGGAGGTTCAGGCCATGGTCAATCCCGTGGGCGCGGGCTGGATTTTGCCGACCTGGCAAAGGGTGATGGCCAACTGGAACAAGTACAACGTCCACGTGGTTCTGGGGGGCAACCAAAGCGGCAAAACAACGCTTGGAGGACGAATTGCAGTCTGGGCAGCTGGCACCATTCCCGAAGCGGAAACCTATTGCTGGCACGTCTCAGAGAAGCGGTCCATCGACGATCAACAGCGGTTTATTTACGAGAGCCTGCCCGCCGGGATTAAAAGCCTCCCCACAAAAAAGGGCATCAGTCACTCTACGCAGTACAGCCAAAAGAACGGGTTCACTGATCATATCTGCATCCTGCCGCCTCACACGGGCTATCGGCGCGGCGGGTCCATCAATTTCTACAACTATGCCCAGTACCAGCAAAACGATCAGATCATCGAGGGAATCAAAGCCCATTTCATTTGGGCAGATGAGAAGATCCCGTTGGCCCTCATGGAAACGCTCAAGTACCGGCTATTCACCTACCACGGCCGGCTGCTCATCACATACACGGTGATCGATGGGTGGAATGACACTATCGAAAAGATCCTCGCCAAGACCCGGACCCTGGAGCGGGCCTACAGCGACCGGCTAAAAATGGAACTGCCGGTAGTGCAGGAGAGTCTTTCGATGGACTCGTGTTGTATTTACTACGCTTGGACGGAAGAGAATCCGTTTACTGACATCAAAGAATTCTGGAAGCTGAACGCCACGGCGGATCGCGCCACGGTCCTTGCCCGGGCCTACGGGATACCAACCAAGTCTATTGCGAGCGTGTTTCCCTGCTTCAACAAGGAGGTCAACGTGGTAAAGCACGAGGAGCTGCCGTGGGTAAAGGACCCGAAGTACAAAGTTACACGCTACATGGCGATTGACCCGGCCGGCCGCAAAAACTGGTTTATGGCGTGGGTGGCAATCGACGCCTCTGGGACGTGGTGGGTGTACCGGGAGTGGCCTGATTTCGATGATTGGGCCCTTCCCGGGTCCACGGCCGAGGGTAAGCCAGGCCCCGGTCAAAAAGGGAGCGGCAAGGGAATCAAAGGCTACGTCGAGATGATCCTGGTGGCCGAGGAGGGCGAAAAGGTCTTTGAGCGATTTATTGATCCTCGCCTTGGCGCGGCCGAGAAGCAGTCGCTGGACGGAGCGGTAACAATCATCAGCGATCTTGACGATTGCGACATGACTGTGATCCCGGCCCCCGGCGTAGAGATCGAGAACGGGCTCCAGCTCCTCAATAACCTCCTAGCCTACGATGAGAGCAAACCCCGTGATTCTCTTAACGCCCCGCGCTTCTTTGTCTCCGACCGTTGCCAGAACATCATTTACGCCATGCAAGAGTACACGGCGCAGGGTGGGAAGAACGAGGCCACAAAGGACCCAATTGACTGCCTTCGCTATATCGCCGTCTCCAACCCGGAATACCTGGAGGAAATGAAGCCGGACAATAATACAACCGGCGTTTATTAGGCCGGAGCAAAAAGGCACCAAGTTACAAAAATGTTTTTTGGTGCCGTGGCGGCTTGACGGAGGAATGGGGCAATTTTGCTACGAGATGGGGTAATTCGCGGCGGCAATGGGGCAATTTTACTTAATGAGACTTGATCTCAATTTGTTTTGTGGACAAAACGAAGCGAAATGAGTTCTTACGGCGGTTCCAACCTTGCCAGTGGCCAGATCGATGATCCCGGCCTGCAAGAAGCGCCACGAGGAGAGGAGGGCCCGGATCACGGGCTGCTCAAAAAGGCTTTCAACGATTGCTTGCTCGGCCTCGGGCCCTACATCGATCAGACCAGGCTCAACTTTGAAACCCGGTACGCGCTGTGGCCGAATCAATCGAGTGACGGCAAGAAGCACGCTCGGCAAGGTGAGGGTCAGCCGGAGCCTGTACCGTGGGATGGGGCTTCAGATTTGCGGGTGTTCCTGACGGACGAAGCAATCAACTCCAAGGTGGCGATGAAGTGTTCGGCCTTTCGCAAAAGCGCGATTGTTGCGAATCCGGTCGAGGGCAACGATCTCAAGCGAGCAAAGACCGTAGCCAATTTCATGCGCTGGCTCGTGCAGACGCAGATTCAAGAGATTGATCGTGAGGTCGAGTTACTGAGTAACTACATTGACGAAAAGGGAGTCGCTGCCACTGGCCAGTTTTGGGAAGTGGTTCAAGAAAAGACGCTGATCACCGTCACGCCGCAGCAACTCCAGCAGCAGTTCCCGCAGTTGAATTTTCAGGAGCTGATCTTTGACGACGAGGCTGAGGAAGCGATTCTTGGAATTTTTGAGGAGATTTACGGTGTCGCGAAGAAGAAAGCGCGGAAGATCCTGAACGGCCTTCGTCAAAATGGTAAGGCCGATGTGCCGGTGGTTGGTCGCGAGCGTTCCCGGCCGGTTGTGCGGGCTTTTAACCTAGACAAGGATCTGTTCATCCCGAGCTACAGCACGGACATTGAAAGCGCGTCGGGGATCTACCGGGTCCAATACTTCACCCCAGAGCAGCTGCGTAGTTTTGTAAACACGGACAGCTGGAGCGAGGTCTGGGTTGAAAAGGCTATTGAGTGTTGCCGTGGCAAGATACTGACGCAGGACGTAAATGACTACGAGCAGTCCATTTCCCGCACGCTTGTCTATCAGGAGGCCCAGTTCTCGGATTTGATCGGTGTCGTCTATGCCTATCAGCGGCTTTCAGATGAGGACGGCGTTCCCGGGATCTACCTGACCATTTTCAGCCCGGAGCTGCCGCCGGAGCCGGGCGTGCATGAGGGTTATGCCAAGTACGGCCTCCTCGGTTACGCCCACGGCCAGTATCCCTTTGTGTTGCATCGCCGCGAGGTGCTTTCCCGCCGGCTGCATGACTCTCGGGGCATCCCAGAACCGGGCAAGCCGGCTCAGGATCAGATCAAGGTGCATCGCGATTCCCGAATTGATGCCGCGTCATACGCGATCCTTCCGCCGATGATGTATCCGACCGGCCGACCGCCTGGCCGCTGGGGAGCTGGTGCCCGTATCCCGGAGCGCAGGCCAGGGGAGTATCACTTTGCCGACCGGCCTATGCCGGACATGAACACGGAGAAAAGTGAGCAAATCCTCATGGAGGGTTTCAATCGGTACAACGGCTTCATTTCCCGCGAGACCGATCCGACCTTTGCCAACCTCAAGAATCAGCAGGAAGTGGACAAGTTCCTTACCGGCTGGGGCAAGGCGTTCCGCCAGATCTTCAAGCTGTATCAGCAATTCGGAACGGAAGAGGTGTTCTTCCGTGTGATCGGCCTCAAGCAGGAAGATGCCGAGCGGTTCGCAAAGGGCGATGCAACCGAGGACTTCGATTTTGTCCTGAACTTTTCAGTGGAGAGCATGGACCCCGAGATGACGTTTAAGAAGCTAGAGCAGATCGCAAAAATCGTAGCCACAGCGGATCGTGACGGGGTGGTGGATTATTCGGAATGGCTCCAGGTCATGATTGAGGCCGTGGACCCGACCATTGCAGATCGCATCATTCAGCCGAAGAACATTGGTCAGGCCCGCGTCGTCTCGGACATGCAGGACATGCTCGCCAAGGTGTACGCCGGCCAGGACCAAGACATCAAAATCGGTACGCCCCCGGATGTCGGGCTCCAAGTCATTCAGGGCTACGTGCAAGGCGATCCCACGGTGCAGGCCCGGCTCCAGAACAAGCAGGACCCGTTTGGAGAA
>Ga0049085_10001216_pt1 | contig 10233 bp, 9 predicted proteins | sample GreLakmeSU08MSRF_FD_66721 | JGI IMG/M metagenome (GOLD analysis project Ga0049085, IMG submission 66721) | Freshwater lentic microbial communities from great Laurentian Lakes, MI, USA - Great Lakes metaG SU08MSRF | ecosystem: Environmental > Aquatic > Freshwater > Lake | place: Great Lakes... | reverse complement strand
GTGGCTTAAGCGACCATGGCCCGATCAAGTTCGCGCACACGAGACGCCAATGTGGTCAATAACTTGCTGGACAGCACCGGCACGTCGCGCAGCACACCTTGAAAATGTCGCTGACTGATGACAAGTACGTCACAGTCGGTGTCGCAGGTAACGGTGGCGGTACGTGGACCATGGTCGAGTAACGCGAGTTCACCGACCATTGCACCGGCCCCGAGCGAGGCGAGTTTTTTGCCATCACGACGCACGGTGGCCTTGCCTTTCAACAGAATGAAGGCTTCACGACCTGGCTGACCCTGCTCGATGAGCACTTGGCCAGCCTTGAATGAAACCTCATCTGCTGCATCAACGATGCGTGCGAGATCTTTCTTGGAACATGACGAGAACAACGAGACGTGATGCAATGTGGTGAGGGGATTGGTGCGTTTTGCCATGCCTCAACCATACGAACGCATTCGTGCAAACATGCACGAATGCGTGGTGAAGGTTGTCTCAGAGACTCGCTTGGCCAGCGACTGCATTGGTCGCAGCGCTTATCGCAGCGCTGTCACCGAGATATGCGACGTTCGCCACACGTAGTGCGCGATGCGCTCGATCGTCGCTGTTCAAAGTATGAAACGTGTAGTGGCGGGGCACTCCGGTCGGGATGTTGAGTTCGGCGATCGCTGCTTGGCTCAAATGTTCGAGATGCATCACCAGCGCACGCAACGAGTTGCCGTGTGCAACGACGAGCACATCGTTGCCGCCCTGCAACAGCGGTACGAGTACTTCCTGCCAGAACGGCACGACTCGTGCGACGACGTCTTGCAAACATTCGGTGGCGGGCAACCGCACCGGGTCGATGTCTGCGTATCGCGGGTCGTTCGCCGGGTGTTCGGGGCTTGATCGATCAACGGGCGGGGGTGCCACGTCGTAGCTTCGTCGCCACAGCTGGGTTTGTTCGACGCCGTGTCGTTTTGTCGTTTCTTTTTTGTCGAGCCCCTGCAGTGCGCCATAGTGACGTTCGTTGAGGCGCCAATCCTGCACGATGGTGACGGCCGGATGTTCAAGTTCGCAGAGTGCCCGACGGTTAGTTTCGATTGCGCGAGCCAACAGTGACGTATAGACGACGTCGAAGTGCAGGCCCATGGCACGCATGGTGCGACCGGCGTCGTCGGCTTCTTTTTCGCCCTTGGCACTGAGCGGCACATCGTGCCAACCAGTGAACAAATTCAATTCATTCCACGTGCTTTGCCCGTGGCGCAGCAGCACGAGAACGCCGGGTTTGGCGGTCGGTGTTTGCGTTGTGGTCTCCACGGCGCAAGGCTAGAGCGAGAGCACCCCATGAACGAGTCGGCGCTGTGACCACCAGCAACACACCCGATGTCGTTGTCGTCGGGTCGGCCAATCTTGATCTCGTTGCACTTGCGCGTCGATTGCCACATCCGGGCGAAACGGTGTCAGCCCATGGTTACTTCGAGGCATGTGGCGGGAAAGGTGCGAATCAGGCGATCGCTGCGGCTCGTGCCGGTGCCCGCACTGCGTTCATCGGTGCAGTCGGGCGAGACGCAGCAGGGGACACGCTGCGCGCGGCGTTCATCAACGACAACGTGAATGTGGATCATCTCGTCACTTTGAACGGGCCGACGGGTCGTGCGTTGATCGGTGTGTCGGACGATGCGGAGAACCTCATCATCGTGGTGCCTGGTGCAAACCACGCGCTTTCAGTCGCCGATATTGACGCAGCGGCAGCGCTGCTGGCCTCGGCCAAAGTGGTGTTGATGCAACTCGAGGTGCGCATCGACATCGTGCAACGTGCCGCTGAACTGGCGGGCAACGACACGATCGTCGTGCTGAACCCTGCACCGGCAGCCGACCTGCCTGACGCATTACTGCGCCACGTCGACATCATCACACCGAATGAACACGAAGTCGCACTGCTCGGCGGCCCGGCGGCGTTGTTGGCGCGGGGGGTGGGCAACGTTGTCGTTACCGAAGGGGCGCGTGGCGCACGACTCGTCACCCGTGACGGCGAAACCCGTATTCAGCCGTACCCGGTTTCGCCACTTGACTCAACCGGTGCTGGGGATGCGTTTTGTGGTGTCTTGAGTGCACGCCTTGCGCTCGGTGGGGGGTTGTCGGATTTGTTGCTGGCGCTCCGGGCCGCTGCGGTGGCTGGGGCGTTGGCGACCCAAGTGCAGGGTGCCGTACCGTCGCTGCCGCACTGGGCAGCGATCGCCGCAGCACTGCAGGAGTAGGCCCAGGCCTGCCTCCCAGGCAGGTGACACATATCTTGAGCCGCGGCGGCTCAACCTTTGCCGACGTCCCCATAGGCTCTACAGCCTTACGTTACGGAGGTAACCCCATGCCCAAAGCAGTCGGAATCGATCTCGGCACCACCAACTCAGTCGTTGCCGTGTTGGAGGCTGGCGAACCAGTCGTCATCCCCAACTCCGAAGGTGCGCGCACCACCCCGTCGGTCGTCGCGTTCTCCAAGGCCGGTGAAGTGCTCGTCGGTGAGGTTGCCAAGCGTCAGGCAATCACCAACCATGATCGCACCTTCCGCAGCATCAAACGATTTATGGGGCAGAACTGGCACTCAGAAGATATCGACGGCAAAAAGTACACGCCACAAGAAATCAGTGCCCGCACGCTCATGAAGTTGAAGCGCGATGCCGAGGCGTACCTCGGTGACACCGTCACACAGGCGGTCATCACCGTGCCGGCGTATTTCGACGACGCACAGCGCACCGCGACGAAGGAAGCCGGACAGATTGCCGGTCTTGAAGTGTTGCGTATCATCAACGAGCCGACGGCAGCAGCACTGGCCTACGGCCTCGACAAGGGCTCACAAGAAGAGACCGTGCTCGTGTTCGACCTCGGCGGCGGCACGTTCGACGTGAGTGTGCTTGAAATTGGCGACGGCGTGTTCGAGGTAAAGAGCACCCATGGCGACACCCACCTCGGTGGCGACGACTGGGACCAGTGCGTCATCGACTGGTTGGTCACCCAATTCAAGGCAGCCCACGGCGTCGACCTGAGCAAGGATCGCATGGCCACACAGCGCCTCAAAGAAGCGGCTGAAAAAGCCAAAATTGAGCTGTCACAAGTGCCCCAGACGCAGATCAATTTGCCGTTCATCACCGCAACTGCGAATGGTCCGTTGCACCTCGATGAATCACTCACCCGCGCAAAGTTCCAGGAGTTGACCGCACATTTGCTCGAGCGATGCCGCAAGCCGTTCGAACAGGCGATCAGCGACGCCGGCCTCACCAAAGGTCAGATTCAGCACGTCATTCTCGTCGGGGGCTCGACACGCATGCCCGCCGTGCAGGAACTCGTGCAGTCGTTCACGGGCAAAGAACCGAATCGCACGGTGAACCCCGATGAAGTGGTCGCCGTCGGCGCAGCGGTACAAGCCGGTGTGTTGCGTGGTGACGTGAAAGACATTTTGTTGCTGGACGTAACACCGCTGTCACTCGGCATCGAGACCAAGGGTGGTGTGATGACCCGGCTCATCGAGCGCAACACCACGATCCCCACGCGTCGTACCGAAACATTCACCACCGCCGAGGACATGCAGCCATCGGTGGAGATTCACGTTTTGCAGGGTGAGCGCGAGATGGCTTCCTACAACAAGACACTCGGCAAGTTCCAGCTCGTCGATCTGCCACCTGCACCACGTGGTGTGCCGCAAATCGAAGTCACCTTCGACATCGACGCCAACGGCATCGTGCACGTCTCGGCGAAGGATCGGGCAACGAGCAAAGAACAGTCGATGACGATCACCGGCCAGTCGTCGCTTTCCAAGGACGACATCAACCAGATGGTGAAAGATGCCGAAGCACACGCCGACGATGATCGTCAACGCCGAGCCGAGGCCGAGGTGCGCAACAACGCCGATTCGCTCGTGTATCAAACCGAAAAAGTGCTGCGCGAACAGGGCGAGAAAGTCACCGAGGACGAACGCAAGGCCGTCGAGCAACCACTCGCCGACCTGAAGTCGGCGTTGGGCGCCAACGATGCCGACACGATCAAGAACGCGACCGAAAAACTGATGACTGCCAGCCAGGCGTTCAGCCAGAAGCTGTACGAAGCAGCATCGCGGGATGCGAATGCGGCAGGCACTTCAGCGACCGGTCAATCGGCAGATGGCACAGCGTCGGGCAATGACGGCGACATCGTTGATGCCGAAATCGTCGACGAACAATAACCACGGCCCAGCGACGACGGCACGACCATGACCGACGATCAGACCACGTCAGACCACCAGGAATCTGACGGCGTCGATCCGATCGTGAACGAAACGGTCGTGCACGATTCGATCGACGTCAGCGACGTGCTGGAAGCCGTCAGCAAGGAGCGTGACGACTTCAAGGATCTGGCCCTGCGCTTGCAGGCCGACTTTGAAAACTTCCGCAAGCGTGTGACCACGCAGGTCGTCGACGATGTGGCGCGGGAAACCGCCAAACTCGTCGAGTCGATGCTTCCCGTATTGGATGCCTGTGAGGCGGCCGCTGCCCACGGCGTGCAGGGCATCGAGTCGGTGTGGTCGGCGCTCCTTGGCGCGTTGCAAAAGCAGGGCCTCGAAGTACTCGACCTCGCCCAGCAACCATTCGACCCGGCAACGGCAGAAGCGGTCGTGCATGAACCAGGTGACGACGACAGCGTCGGGCCCATCGTGGTGGAAGTGTTGCGGACGGGATATCGCTGGAAGGGTCGGGTGCTGCGCGCGGCCATGGTCAAGGTGAAGGGTTGAACTCACAAACGAGGTTGATATGACTGCACAACGGGAGTGGTTCGAAAAGGACTACTACGCCGTGCTCACTGTTGCCCAAAACGCATCGGCAAAAGACATCACGAAGGTGTACCGCAAACTGGCGCGTCAGTACCACCCCGACGCCAACCCGAACAATGCAGCAGCCGAAGAACGCTTCAAGGAAATTTCTGCGGCCTATGACGTGCTCGGTGACGAAGAGCGCCGGCGTGAATACGACGAGGTGCGACGACTCGGCCCGGGCGCCTTTGGTGGACCAGGTGGCAGATCGTCGCAGTTCGACATGGGCGACATGGCCGGGGCGGGTGGCTTGGGAGATCTGCTCGGCCAGATGTTCAGCGGTGGTCGTCGCAACGGTGCAGGTGCGGGGCCGCGGCGTGGTTCTGATCTGGAAGCGGCGCTCACCATCGACTTCGTTGATGCAGTGAAGGGTCTCACCACCAGCTTGCACATCACCTCCGAAGCGGTGTGCAGTAGCTGCAGCGGCTCGGGTGCGCGTCAGGGCACGACACCGAAACGTTGCACGCAGTGTGGTGGGCGTGGTGCCACCGACATGAATCAAGGTGGTTTTGCTTTCTCCATGCCGTGCTCGCCGTGCGGTGGCCGCGGTGCGGTGATCGAGCATGCGTGCGGAACGTGTCGTGGCACTGGTGTGGAGATGCGCAATCGCGAGGTCAACGTGCGGGTACCGGCAGGTATCGGTGACGGTTCGCGAATTCGAGTGAAGGGTCGCGGGGCGCCAGGTCGCAACAGCGGCCCAGCCGGCGACTTGTTCGTGATTTGTCGCGTGACCCCGCACCCGTTGTTCAGTCGTGACGGACACAACCTGCTCGTACGCATCCCCGTGTCGTTCACTGCTGCGGCCTTGGGTGCCGACGTTTCGGTGCCGACGCTGGAGGGTGACACCGTGATGCTGCGTCTACGCGCCGGAACCCAACCGGGAAGTCGTCATCGTGTGAAAGGGCGCGGTATCGCAAGTGACAAAGATTCGGGAGACTTGATCGTCACCGTCGATGTCACGGTGCCCACATCACTCTCCGAACAACAACGCGAGGCACTACTGGCATTCGCCAAGGAGGAGACAACATGAGTCAACAACCAGATCGAGACCACTACCGCATGGCGGTGTACGTGATTTCGGTGGCTGCCGAGTTGTCGGGCATGCACCCCCAAACGTTGCGTAACTACGAACGGGTTGGGTTGCTGTGCCCCGCCCGCACACAGGGTGGCAATCGCCGATACAGCGAGGCCGACATTGCCCTCCTACACCGCATCGCCACACTCGTCGACAGTGGCATGAACCTCGAGGGCATTCGCCACGTGCTGACGCTGGAAAACGACGTCGCACAGTTACGCAAAGAAGTGCAGGCATTGCGCGAGCACGTGGCCCACCAGCGCGCCGCGCGAGGCGAGTTGGTACCCACACGACAAGTGCTGTCGGTGTTCACGCGTCGTTCGGGCTTTTTTGGTGAGCAATCATGACGCTTGACCCCAGAACCTGGACGACCAAGACCAGCGAAGCGGTCGCGGCTGCGATGCAGGTGGCAAACACTGCCGGGCATCGTGACCTCACCCCGCACCACGTGCTGGCAGCGATCATTCGCCAAGAGGGCACGATTGTTGCACCCGTGCTCGCCAAGGTCGGTGTGCCGATCCAGCTCATCTCAGAAAAATGTGCGGCCGTGCTCGCCAAGTTGCCGAGCGTGAAGGGCGAAGCAGAACCGCGGCTCAATCGCGAGTTGGCCGCAGCGTTTGCGGCTGCCGCAGAAACACAGACCGAGTTCCGAGACGACTATCTATCGGTGGAGATGTTGATGCTCGCGTTCCACGACATCATCGGTGTGCCACGCGATGACTTGTTCGCTGCATTACGCGAGCTACGTGGCTCGCACCGGGTGACGTCGGAGAACCCGGAGGACCAATTTCGGGCATTGGAGAAATACAGCGTCGACCTCACGGCACGTGCCCGAGCCGGCAAACTCGACCCGGTCATCGGGCGTGACGAGGAAATTCGTCGGGTGGTGCAGGTGCTCTCGCGTCGCACGAAGAACAATCCGATCCTCATCGGTGAGCCTGGTGTCGGTAAAACGGCCATCGCCGAGGGTCTGGCCCAGCGAATTGCGTCTGGTGACGTGCCGGAAGGATTGAAATCGAAGAGATTGGTCTCACTTGATATCGGAGCGATGCTTGCCGGCGCAAAGTACCGCGGCGAATTCGAGGAACGCCTGAAGGCGGTACTGAAAGAAATCGTTGCCGCGGGTGGTGAAGTCATCACGTTCGTCGACGAGATCCACACGCTCGTCGGCGCGGGTGGCACCGAAGGTGCGATCGATGCAGGCAACATGGTCAAGCCGATGTTGGCACGCGGTGAGCTGCGCATGATCGGTGCCACGACACTCGACGAATATCGCACCCACGTCGAGAAAGATGCCGCACTCGAGCGTCGATTCCAACAGGTGTATGTCGGTGAGCCCACCGTCGAGGACACGATTGCCATCTTGCGTGGGTTGAAGGAGCGCTATGAAGTGCACCACGGCGTGCGCATCCAGGACAATGCGTTGGTGAGTGCCGCGGTGTTGTCCAATCGTTACCTCACGAACCGTTTCCTGCCCGACAAGGCAATCGACCTCATGGACGAAGCTGCCAGCAAACTGCGGATTGAAATCGACTCGATGCCGACGGAAATCGATGTCGTGGAGCGTCGCGTCATGCAGCTGCAAATCGAAAAGGTCGCCTTGTCGAAAGAAACCGACGCTGCGAGCAAAGAACGCCTCGGCACCCTCGATGCCGAGTTGCAGGAGCTGGTGCAACGTTCGACGGTGATGAAGCAGCGCTGGGAAGCAGAGAAGCAGGGCATCCACGCAGTGCGCACATTGAAAGAAGAGTTGGATGTGCTCCGGCAACAGGCCGAGCGTCAGGCAGACCTCGAGAAAAAAGCCGAGCTCATCTACGGCCGGATTCCCGAACTTGAGCGCCGCATCAGTGAGGCGACCTCGGGCGAAACCGCACGAACCGGCGAAGCCCGCATGCTGAAAGAAGAGGTCGACTCCGAAGACATCGCCGAAGTCGTTGCCAAGTGGACGGGCATTCCGCTTTCGCGTCTGATGGAAGGTGAGCTGCACAAACTCGTGCATCTGGAGGAGTTGTTGCACCAGCGTGTGATCGGCCAAAATGCAGCCGTCACGGTGGTGGCCAATGCAATCCGGCGCAGTCGGGCGGGGTTGTCCGACCCGAATCGTCCGATCGGCTCATTCCTGTTGCTCGGCCCGACCGGTGTCGGTAAGACGGAGTTGGCACGTGCCCTCGCAGCATTCTTGTTCGATGATGAAAAGGCCATGGTGCGCATCGACATGGCTGAATATTCCGAAAAACATGCGGTCAGCCGTCTCGTTGGTGCTCCTCCCGGGTACGTCGGTTACGACGAAGGGGGACAATTGACCGAGGCAGTGCGGCGTCGCCCGTACAGCGTGGTGTTGCTCGATGAGATCGAAAAAGCACATCACGAGGTGTTCAACATTTTGTTGCAGGTGCTCGACGAAGGTCGCCTCACCGACGGCCAGGGTCGCACGGCAGATTTCACCAACACGATTCTCATCATGACGAGCAATTTGCCCGTTGAACCGAGTGAGTACTTCCGGCCCGAGTTCATCAACCGCATCGACGAGATCGTGCGTTTCGCCAGTCTCACCCGTGATGATCTCGGGGCCATCGTCGAAATTCAGGTGCAACACCTGATCGATCGTCTTGCCGAGCGACGGATCACATTGGCGGTGACACCAGCGGCGCGTCTGGCGCTCGCCAACCGTGGTTATGACGCCGAGTTCGGTGCGCGTCCACTCAAGCGATTGATCCAACGGGCGATCGCCGACCCAGCCGCATTGTTGCTGCTGGAGGGCAAGGTGTCGGAGGTGAGCGGCAACGGCATCATCGTCGACGACGTGAACGGCGAATTTTCGGTGAATCCGTCCGACGCAGGCTAATCAGCCACACGGCTTTGGTGTTATTCGAATCGTTGTCGCAGGGCGTTGCCGTGTGCGGGGAAACCCTCATGGTCGGCCAACGCTGTGATCGTCGCACTCATTCGTCGAAGTGCCGCCTCTGACGCAGATGCAATAGCCGTCGTTTTCATGAACGCAGCCACGGTGATCCCCGACGACACGGCGGCGAATCCACTCGTTGGTAATGACGCCGGGCAGCCGAGCACGAAGTTGGCGGCAGAAAATGGCGTATCTTGCCCGACGAGAATCTCCCCGGCGTTGTTGATCCGCGCCACCAAGTCGTCAGCATGCGGGCGTTCGATGGCAAGTTGCAAATGTTCGGGCGCAAAGGCATTCACCACATCGCAGGCTTCGGCCAATGTCGCCACGAGCACCGCACCACCGTTGACCCCGAGTGCTGCGCGTGCCGCCGCAGCGCGGGTAGTGGGCATGTTGGCAAGCAGTTGGTCGAGTTCGGTGTCGATGGCGTCGACGATGTTGCGCTCGACGGCGACGAGCACCACGGTGGAATCTTCACCGTGTTCGGCTTCGATCAACAGATCAAGGGCGGCACGGCGTGGGTCGGTGGAGTGGTCGGCGATCATCATGCTCTCGGTCGGGCCGAGCACCATCATCGTCGCCACGCCGTGGCGCTGCATCTCCACTTGGGCAGCGGTGACTGCCGGGCTGCCTGGTCCGACGATTTTGCGCACCGCTGCAATGGTGCGTGTGCCAAAACCGAGTGCGGCAATACCAGCCGGACCATTCGCGCGGTACACCTCGTGGATACCGAGCAAGCGGCAGACGACGAGTACGGCAGGGTCGACGCGCCCAGAGCCATCGGGCAACGGTGGCACGAGAACGGCGATGCGTGGCACACCGGCAACGACCGCAGGTACACCAAGTTGGTAGGCGACGGACGGATAACTCGCCTTCCCGCCCGGTACGAAGAGACCAACCGAGGTGATGGGCGTGAGTTTTTCACCGACATGCGCACCGGGTGCGATTTCCATTGACCAATCCGTCAGCCGTGCTCGCACCGCTTCGTTGAATCGACGAACATGATCAATCGCATCCACCAATGCCGCCTGCACGTCGTCACCAACACGCGCCGCCATGATTTCGTCGGTGCCGATGCGGAGCTGTTCGGGTCGTAGCGACACGCCGTCGAACCGTCGCGTCGCATCACACACCGCATCGTCGCCACGCACACGCACATCCTCGAGTAGCGACATGATCTCGGTGCGCAAACTTTGGGACAGCACGCCGGCCAGCGAACGTTCGGTGAGCAATTTGCGCTCGGCCTCACCCATGGTCGCCCATTCGCGGCGGCGCAATACGGTGTTCACGTCACGAAACTATCGGTCAAAGTGCATCAGCTTGCCCCGCTTGGACTGGAAGCCGAGTAGACTTTCTCAACGTTCCCACAAGCGCAGGAGCGTCAATGCCCGTCACCGTAGTAGTTGGTACCCAGTGGGGGGATGAAGGCAAGGCCAAGATCAT
>Ga0049085_10001210_pt1 | contig 10252 bp, 24 predicted proteins | sample GreLakmeSU08MSRF_FD_66721 | JGI IMG/M metagenome (GOLD analysis project Ga0049085, IMG submission 66721) | Freshwater lentic microbial communities from great Laurentian Lakes, MI, USA - Great Lakes metaG SU08MSRF | ecosystem: Environmental > Aquatic > Freshwater > Lake | place: Great Lakes... | reverse complement strand
TCACCAAGGGATCGCCAGCCAGCCGCCGTGACGCTGGCCCCGTCTTCGCTCGCCAATATGTAAGTGCCGATGCGACGGTAGCCGAGCGCAAAGGCGGCCCGCGCGCTGGCACCGTACAGAAACGAACAGGCGTTGCGCGTGCCGTCCGTACAGAGCCGCGTCACTTCCAGCGTTTTGCCGTCGTCGCGCATCCTCGATACGGGGCGTCCCACGATAGAGACGCCGACCAATTCGCCCGCTACTGTCGCGCCGATGCTAAACTTGTGGCCGACTACAGGCTTATGGTGGCGATGCAGGCGCGCGACGAACTCGTTAGCCGTCTCCAATTTCACAGGCCGTAATTCTAAGCGCGGCTTTGTCTCGACGCCGCTCGCACGAACAGCCGGGCCAATTGACGTAGGCGTGCCAAATCTTTTGGGCATTAGGATACCTCGCTCGCGCTATCGCGCTCCGCACCCGCTGGGGCTGCCGGCTCCCACACAATCGCACTGCGGCCAGATGCATTCGCACGCCGCTCGCCGGAATCACGAACGAGGCCCAGCCGCTGCAATTCAGTCAACCGGGGGCGCACGGCGAACGGCGTCTCGCGGATTTCGCGTGCAATCTCGTCTGCGGTCTGCGCGCCGTAGGTCGTCAGGGTTTGCAGGCATGCCGCGCGCAGTGTGCCCGCTGCGGGCTGCATCGCCGCCGCCGCCGCCTGGCTGGTGCCAGTCGCCTTGTAGCCCGGTGAAACTGGATAAATCGGCGTCCAATCAAGCAGAGGTGTGTCGTTTAGCCGGGTCATGTCGAGCGCCGCAAAAACGCGGGCATCGGGTTGGCGTCTTGCGGACCGGGCTCGATACCGGCTTGTGCGGCTCTAGGGGAGCTAGCATCCCCGGGGTCCGCCGCACGCATCCCCGTAGCCGCGTGTCCATCCACGCCGCCCGAGCTGTTTGCATTTTTTGCAAACACCTCCCCCGTCTCCGGGGCGTGGGCTGGCTGTCTCATTTCCGACGAGTCGTTTTGCGAAGTCACTTTTTGAGACGCCCGATAGGCGGTCGCCCGAGAAACGCCCTCAGAGGCCGCTACAGCGGTGGGACGCTCGCCCGCAGTCAGGCGCGCCTCGATCCGGTCAACCGTACTCAGCGCGTGCCAGTAGGTCTCCAGCAGGGCTTCCTGCTCGGCCCGGTCCGCCGCGTCCATCTTGCGAAGCTGGACGACCTTCCGCATGGTCTTGATGTCGTAGCCGACCGCCTTGGCCTCGCTGTAAATGTCGCGCTTGCCGTCCGCGAGCTTGGCTTGGTCTTCCTCGACGCGCTCGACGCGCTCGATAAACGACTTGAGGCGGTCGGAATTGACCGGGCCGCTGTTGTGACCCGTGCCGACGACGCTCATGCCGTGGCCCTGCGCTCGGTCGCGATCTGCCAGACCTCAGCGATCCACACGCCGCAGAACGTGCGGCCGATCTCGCGCAGAATCGGGCGGCCATCGCTGGTCTGGCCGAGTATCTGGACTACGTACCAGTCGCCGGAGCGGCCTTGCCTGTAGAGCGCCACCATTAGACGCGCTCCTTTGAAAGATGCGCCCAGCGCTTGCGGCTGCGAATAAGACTGATCGTCGATGGGTCTACACCATAGATTTCGGCCTCCACGTTCTGGGGCCGGGCGCTGTCTCGGATTGCTAGCACCTCGGCATCGGCAAGCTTGGCGCCAGCGACGGCGCGGCCTTTGGCCTGCCTGCCCTTAAACATTTTGTCGGCCATGTTTTCAGAGAATGTTCCAAGGAACAGATGCTCGACGTTGACGCACGCTGGCACGTCGCACTTGTGGCAAACCTGCATGTTGGGTGGGATTGGGCCGCGCGCCAATTCCCATGCGACGCGATGGGAGAGACGCTCATGGCCGCGCCATCCCATCTTGCCGTAACCAGAGCGAAGGCTGGGGCCTATCCAGAGAATGCAGCCTCGTTCATTGGGTGGCGCTGTTCGGTTAAAGAGGCGTTGTTCAAGCGACCAATGGTGCGGAATCGAGGAAAGTATGCCTTTGGATTTGGTCACTGCATCGCCTCTGCGGCCATTAAGAACAACCTCGCGCGCACAATCCGGTCGGCCTCGGCAAGCTGGGTGTCCATCTTCAGGATGCGAGGCGCGTTGGTGCAGGCGTGCATGATGCTGGTATGGTCGCGGCCACCCATCGCGTGAGCGATGGCCGGCAGAGACGCCGACTGGCAATGCGCCCGGCAGATCGCAGCAACGACATGACGAGGCCAAGCAAAACGACGCGAGCGGCGCTGGCTCTTCAGGTCTTCCAGAGTATAGGCGCGACCCTCGATCTGGTATCCGACATCGGCCAGCACGGCTATGAACATTCGCAGCGCGCTTTCGACCGGGCCGTGTCGGCTCGGTATCATCGTCTTCATAATGGCGATTTGATTGCGGAGCTTCTTAGTGTCCTCGGCCAGCTTCTTGTTGGCCTCGCGCAAATCCATCACTTCGCTCATAAGGTCGTCCCGTGAGCGCGGCGCGGGCGTAGCGTACAGGCGCGGAAACGCTTGGCTCTTGGCAAGCTGCGTCATGCCTCGGACGGCGATGTCGCGCTTGGCAACGATACAGTCGTAAACGCCAATCGGTTCTGTCGTCATGCCTAATTTCCCGCCTTCTCGTTCATTCATCACCGACCGCTGAATAGATCGTCAGCGGGCCTTGTCGATTGTCCGAAGTCGCGCTTCGCTTGGTTCATCGCCATCCACGACCAACGGTCGAACAGAATCGACAGCCGGAGCAGAAACCGAGCGCGCCAATACTTGAATTTCATGAAGTGTTTCCTGGCGCTCTGCGGCGCGTTTCTTAAGGGATGCGAGGGTGTCGTTCAGTGTGATCCACTCTTGTGCCGATATGATTCTGGCGCGGCGGTAGAAGATCGAGCGCGTGCGCTCGTAATCGAACCCGAGGATGCGCGCCGCGTTGCCGAGCCAAGAAGCTCGCGTGTCGTTCCAGCCGCGTTCGCCCGCGACCATTGCGACCATGCGTGAGGCTCTAAAGTGGACGGACATCTTGTGTTCGTCCTCGCACGACTTGTGGGACTTCTCGTTCATCGACGCCTCCATGATTGCTTACATGGAAGACGGACGAACTGGCCGGATGACCCGGCTCTCGACAATCACGCGCCGCTTGGCTGCCAAGCTCGGGGCGGCGCGTGACAGAATTGAAAGTAACGGCGACGCCCTTGGGGTGAGCGCCGCCGCCGAAGTGCCGCGCGCCAAGAAGGCAGACGCGGATCGAGCAGACCGGGGGAACGGTCAGCCGATGGGAATTGATGTCACAGGCCGCGCCCCCCCGCGCCACGGCCCGTGGCAGACGCTGGCCGCCTGATGGGGTGGCGGTCAGCGTCTTCACGGCAGCAAACCGATAACGTGGAGGTGCAAGATGCCGCCAATGGCAAACCCTGTCGCAAGCCCACTCGTCCAGAACGAAAGCAGGCGTATGGCAGAGCGGGTCATGGCTATGCGGCCTTCCTCTTACGGGAGGGGGGCTGCCAGTCCTGAGGGATGACGGCCTCAATTTTGTCCAGCGTGCCCGCCGTGGGATTCCAGTCGTCCTCCGTCGCAAGGCGCAGCGTCTTAGCATCGACGCCGATTTCACTGGCGAGGCGCGCGCGAGGTTGGGAGTGATTGGCGGCAAGCCACGCGCGGACGCGGGCGACGGATCGGGAGGCGTAGGATTGGGGGGCTGCGGCTCGGATCATTTTCCGATACTACAGGGAATACTTTCCGACCGTCAACCGGAAAACGGAACACTATCCTATCGGAACATATTCCCGGCCTTGGCATGATCCTGCCTATGGAATTTGACCCCGAGCAGCGGCGCCGTGCGTTTCAGGCGTTTATGGATCGCGAGAACATCAAGGTTTCGGCGTGGGAGAAAGCCGCTGATATCGGTGGCGGCACGCTGCGCAAGTTCATGGACGGTACGTCCACTTCTTTGACCGAACGCACCTTTCACCGCCTTTTAACTGGGGCCACCGCCCTTCTAGGCAAGAAGATCACCGCCGCCGATATCGAGACGGACGGCCAGTTAAGCCTCGTAGAGCAACCCGGACGGCCCGCCCCCGCCCCCGCCCCTGCCCGTCGCCCCGCATCACGCAAAGCCACCAAAGAAGACGGCCCCGATTTGCAGGTGTTCGCCACGGCGGCTGGCGGCCCCGAGGGTGCGTGGATCTTGTCCTCTGAGCCTGTGGCGTGGGTCTATCGAGACAGCCGCCTAGTGGGCATCCCGGACGCCTTTGCCTGCTATGTCGTCGGTGATTCCATGGAAAGGGCCTATGAGCAAGGCAACCTGCTGCTAGTCAATCCGACTGCCCCGCCGACGCCGGGCGATGACGCGCTCCTGGTACAGACCGCCGAGGATGGCGAGCGCTATGCCTTGATTAAACGCCTTGTAAGCGCCAACAGCTCGCACTGGACGGTGCGCCAGTGGAACCCGGATAAGACTTTCAAGCTGTCCAAAAAGGAATGGCAAGAGGCCATGCTGGTCATCGGCAAATACAATCGCGGATAGGCGGCGCGCGTGGAATTAATCATCTTTGGCTTCGTCGGCCTCGGGCTCCTAATTATCGGGGTAATGATTGCTCTCGGCGCCCTTGCTCTCTTGCCCGTCACGCTGGCGCTGGCCGTTATCGGATGGCTAATCGGCGGTTCGACCGGCGCTCTAGTCGGTGTGGCCATATCGGGCGTTATTGGGCTGGTAATGCTCAATAATGACTAGTTTGGCGGCTCCTGATGCCGGGCGGAGTGGGTGCGAAAGGTAATCCCGAAGCCACATAAAACCACTTTCCGACTATCTGGAATATTTTCCGTTTTCCTACTTGACGATATCGGAATTTAATCCGATTATCTCCCCATCGAAGCAATCACGGCAGGGCATCCCGCCCGCCGAGGGGAGAGAGAAGATGACGGACAACAGCGGCCACAACCTCCGTTACGAAATCGTCTGCGAGAAGTGGGACGACGACCGCGAGGACTACATCACCGAGCCGCTTCCCGTCCTGTTCGGCACGCGCGCCGAGGCCGAGGCGCTGGCCGACAAGTATCGCGCCGAGCATGTCATCGACCGCTCTTTTTACCCCGGCCCCGAGGCTTACCTCGACGTGTTCGAGATGGTCATCAAAGGCGACCGCGTTTTCCGCACTGGCGCCTAACCCTCTCCTCCCTGCGCCCGTTCACGCGGACGCAGCATTGAGAAGGTTAACAGGAAGGGAATGACATGAGCAACCGCGACAATGACACGATCCGCCGCTTGCAGGCCGAGAATGAGCGCCTGACCCGCGCGCTCTATGTGCGCCGCGATTTTCACCCGGACGAAGATCAGGACGACGACGACGCCTACCGCCCCGGCTGTGGGGCCGACGACACGCGCGACTCGCGTGGCGAGCGTCTGCTGTCCCGGTTCAACGATGCCGGCGAGCCTCGCTGGTAGTCGCCCTCGCATCAACACAGGAGCATGACATGAGCAGCATCGAGTCGATCCGCGCAGACGCAATGTGGGAGAGCAACGCAGAGTTTCGCGAGCGCCGCCGCCAGATGGACGTTATCGACCGCTGGGATAACGCGAAGGAAGAACTCGACCGCATCGAGTCGAAGGTCCGCGACCTTCTCGACGCGCTCACCGACTATCGCCGGTCGTCCTATTTTGCCAGCGATGTTGCCGCCATCGACGCCTTCGCCTGCGATGTATCCGGCCCCGCGCACGATTTGCTTTCCAACTTACACGCCACGCACCTGAAGCTCGCCGACGAAGCCGGTCTGGCGGCGGACATGCTGCCACTGGACCTGTCCGATTTGAGCGCGGCGCACGATGAATGGGAAGCCCGCTGGTCTGCTCGCAAGGTGTCGCCATGACCTTCAAGCACACCCACCCGGCGGACCTGTTCCGCGCCCTGCTGGATGTCGAGAACGAGGATGGCAAGATCATCAAGGAAGACCTCCCCGGCTGCACCGACAAGTGCCTCTGGGAGCTTCTGGACGACGACGACCCGAACGAAGACGTGCAGATGCGCGGCCTGTTGCTGCTGGCAAGCAAGCGCATCGAGGAGTTGAGCAAGCGCGTGGCTTTCTATGAGGAAGGCATCGAGCAGATCGGCGCGCTGGCCGACAACGCGCGCCGCCTGAGCCCCGCAGGGGTGCGGCCGTGAGCCCGTACAGCATCGACAGAGAAGCCAGCGCCTACGATCTGGCCCTTGGTATCTGCGTCTGGTTTGTCGCCGGGGCCGTCATCGCAGGGATGCTGCTCTACTGCATGGGAGGCCGGCAATGAGTATTTGTCGCTGCACCGAGTGCGAACGCTTTGTCGATACCGACGACGAGTGCGGAGAAGAAATCGCGGGCCGTTGGGTCTGCGAGCGATGCGCCGATGAAATGGCGGATGGCCTTCAGGCATATGCCGCCCGTGAACCGATCAACCCTATGGGAGAAGAACATGGCACACATTGAAAACGCACTGTCCGTTATGCCGTCCAACGGCGTCGAGACGTATCGCGCCAGCACCGACGCGGCCCGCATCTGCGGCGAAATCGTCAAGGCGACGGTCCAAAACATCAAGGGCAAGAAGCATGTCCGCGTTGAGGGATGGCAGGCTATCGCCATTGCACACGGCTGCACCGCCAGCTCGCGCGGCGTTGAGGTGATCGAAGGCGGCGTCAAGGCGATTGGAGAAATCCGCCGTATGTCGGACGGTTTTGTCATTGCCGAGGCAGAGGGCTTTGTGGGCGACGACGAAACCATGTGGGCCGCCCGCCCGATGTATGCGCGCCGCGCCATGGCCCAGACGCGCGCCATTTCCCGCGCCTGCCGGTCGGCCTTCGCGCATGTTGTGGTGATGATTGACAAGAGCCTAAGCACGACTCCTGCGGAGGAAATGCAGGGCGTGATGGACCATGGCGAGACCGAGGACTGGGCGGCGGAAGCCCGCAAGGACGGCCTCACAACAGAGACGCGATCCGCCTATCAGGTCAACAAGGTCAAGGCCGCCGCCACATGGACCGACGCGGCGCTTGAAGCCCTGCGCTTCGCCGCGCTGCCCAGCGACATTGACACTTGGTGGGAGGACAACGCCAAGGCGTGCGACCGCCTGGAGGCGAACCATCCCGACCAGCACGCGCGGCTCAAAGCGGCGGCGGCTGAAATGCGCGACGCACTGATGGCGAAGGCGGCCTAATGTCGGCCAGCGATTCTCGCACCTTCCGCCTCGTCCACGACATCGCTCGCAACGGTGCCGTGGCGGCCATCCGCGCGGCTCCGCAGGGCTATGTGGTCACGGTTCGCCCGGCCACGCGATCCGGCGAGCAGAACGCAGCCCTCCATGCCGCCCTGACGGACATTGCGGAGCAGATTCCTTGGCGCGGCCAGATGCTCACGGTCGATGTCTGGAAGCGGCTCACGATGGCCGCATGGCTGCGCGAGGAAGGCCAATCCCCGGAGATGGTCCCCGCGCTGGACGGGCAGGGCTTCGATGTCATTTTCGAGCGGTCCTCGCATTTGACCGTGCGCCAGATGTCGTCGCTTCTGGAATGGGTCAAGGCTTTTGCGGCGCAGAACGGCGTCGTGTTCAAGAATGAGGCGGGGCGATGAGCCGTGACCGCCGCGAGTTCACAGCTAAAGTGATGGTTGCCGCTTTTGAGCGATGCAAGGGCCGCTGTGAATCCTGCGGGGTTCGCCTGTCCGCTGGCCGGATCAATTACGATCACGTCATACCTGACGCGATGGGCGGCCATCCGTTGCTTGAGAACTGCGCGGTGCTTTGCGCGGCGTGCCATGGGGTTAAGACCCGGACGCTCGATGTCCCGGCCATCGCCAAGGTCAAACGCATCCAGGCCAAGCATATCGGGGCAAAGAAGCGCAGCGGGTTCCCCACAAAGCCACCCGGCTATCGGTGGGATTGGAATCTGGGGCGCAATGTGAAGGAGGCCAAGCCATGACCCCGCTCCTCGCAGAACTGACCGCCGCCAAGGCCCTTTTGCGGGCCGCCAGGACGAAAGGATAGACGATGCAGCTCACGGTCACGGAAAAGGCCCTGATCGACCTCCAGAGGCAGGGGAACGCCATGGCGAAGCGCCGCAAGATGCTCGGCAAGGAAGACATCGGCATGGAGGACATCGGGGGCCATCCCTACCCGCCCGAAATGGTCGATCAATTGGCGGCGCCGGTCAGGCTGGAAATCAGCTTCAAGGATCCGATAGCGACCCGCCAGCAGATCGAGTCGCTGATGGCGGCCCTCACCGAGGCGCTGGTGGTGACGCAGGACCACAAGCGCGGTATCGTGCGGCAGCGGCTCGATACCCGGAACATCATCAAGATCGCCAGCAACGTGCTGGTCTACATGAATGGGAAACTGCCGAGTGGGAAGAAGCGCCGCGCCCTGCCCTAGCATTTCCTGCAATGACAGAACATCCACTAAATGTTGCTCTGCCTGCACTTTCCATCAGAATATATATTATACGATGATAATATAGTTACTCAAAGACATTACTGATATTTTACTGTGCCTTCGTTGAAATCTTTGCCATCGCCCCCATGACTCACAGGCAGGACATATGAGCAACCAGCCATCAACACCTAGGTCCCGCTTTTGAGCGATCTAGCGGCAAGTGCGAGGCGTGTACAGGCCGGGGAAGAACTTGCCGGACGCCACGTCGATCACCACGCAGAGCTTGCCCGCCGCGCTGCCTTTGGCAGTCAGATGCAGCTTGCAGAACTCGAATGTCATCGCCGAGACGTATCCGGCGGCTGCCGCGTGTCAATGCGAAACCTGCCGAATGTTATGACACCTGCCATTTTAATCAAGACCTGCCGCAGACTCGTTGACACGTCGCGAGTTATCACTAGATGATGAATGCGAACGTTCAACATCTCGCCTCAGCGAGCAGTAAGCAGAGCGCAAAACTCGACAAGATAACTCACGTTCTGGTCGGGGCCGGCGCGGCGCTCGCCGTGGTCCTCGCCATTGGCGGGATATTCATTAAGGATATTTGGGCCGGTATCATCATCTTGATGAAGGCCGCCCACTAGCCGCGAGGCGTGTCGTCGGCGGCCCGCCGATTTCAAATTAGGACACTACCGTCTACTGGCCCCGCTCGAACTCAATGAGCGCGTCTTTTTCGGCGGCGCATTTGGCGAGCAACCTTTCAGCCTCCAGCCACGCCGCTGATACCTCAACCTGATTAGGCCTTGGCAAGCCTACAGGACGGTCGCAGGGCTGTAGGAGGCCAGCGTCGGGACGGCGGGCCACAGGCACCGGAGACGGCTTGTCGCCACAGGCGGCCAGCGTAGAGGCCGCCAGCGCCATCAGGATCAGGCCCCTCATTTGCGCGGCAACGGGCGGGCTTCGCGGATGGCGGCCACCCCGCCGATTGCCGCGTTGAACGCCGGATCGTTGGAGCAGGCGACGTTGACCGGAACGGTGCGGATCACTTCGCGGACTGGGAAGACCATGTTGTTCAAGGCGCTGGTAAATCCGGTCTGCATCTCGACGAGCTGGGCCGAGAGGTTGGCGTCCTTTTCCTTCATGGCGATGATCGCACCCTTGGCCGCGCTCTCGGCTTTCAGGTCGCCAATGCGTTCGTGGGCTCCCAGCAGGAGCCAGCCGAGAAGCGCGGAGGCGAGGACGCCCAAGCCACCGATGATGGCAAAGGGGTTCATCTGGCGACACATTGAGCGACGGCGATGACGATCAGCAACGCCAGGCAGGCCGCGAGAACCTTGCTCACAGCCCTTCCCTTGTCCCGTTTCGGTCGATGGTCAAAATCTGCTGCCGGGGATTGTCGCGCCAAGCGATATGAACCCAGCCGGTCGGCGGAAATTCCAGAATGAGTTGGTCGAACTCCAGCCCCGGCGTGCCGGCGATGATTGAGGCGACCGTCATGGGCGAGCCCGCGCCGGGGCTTGTGAAGTCGGCGGCCTGCCCGGTCAGGTGCGCGCTGTTAGCGGCCCCACCGACAGCGGCGTTTACTTCCCGGCTGCGATAGCCCGAGCTTATCAGGATCGGCTTGCCCAACACCTTGCGGACTTCTTCCAGAAGCTCTGCAGTCTTTGCAAGGTTTTCGATAACGAAACCCGGCGGCACGTTGCTGATGCCCAAGCGTGCGGCGGTCTGCGACGTAGTGAACTCAGAGAGGTCGAAGTTCGGAGAGATTCGCATTCACGGCTTCCGCCGCTTTTGAAACACCGCCTCGCGTCCGATTAAATAAACGGCAATGGTGAGCCAGAACATCCAGCTCCAATC
>Ga0049085_10001208_pt1 | contig 10258 bp, 7 predicted proteins | sample GreLakmeSU08MSRF_FD_66721 | JGI IMG/M metagenome (GOLD analysis project Ga0049085, IMG submission 66721) | Freshwater lentic microbial communities from great Laurentian Lakes, MI, USA - Great Lakes metaG SU08MSRF | ecosystem: Environmental > Aquatic > Freshwater > Lake | place: Great Lakes... | reverse complement strand
CAGAAGTCTCCTTGCGGTGTCTTTTTCTCGGCTGTGCCTCTGCGGTGATGCAGGCGTGAGCAGTCTCGAAAAATTCAAACGCTCGTCGAGCTTCCGCCAGTTCCGTCGTGGGCATCTCGCAGTCGAAGCGGCAATCGCACAGCGTGTGACGATAGATCCCGAACGGCCGGCGTGCATTCAGAGCACGGGTAGCGAGGGCATTGGCGGTCGTGCGGCATGGGCCGCTGCCAGATTGCCAACCAGGCGTTCGCAGATAGTTTCCAGATAGGGTCGACTAGCGGGATCGATGTAGTTGTCGGCCGTACGGCCGGCGTCACCGTGCTCACGAATGGGGATCTGGATGGGCACCTCGCCGAGAAACGGGATTTCCAGTTCGGCGGCCGTGCGTTTTGCACCGCCGCTGCCAAAAATGTCGTAGCGTTTGCCGCTGTCGGGCGGCATGAAGAAGCTCATGTTTTCCACCATTCCTAAAATAGGAATATTCACTTTACGAAACATGGCGATCGCCTTTGTGGCGTCGAGCAGTGCCACATCTTGCGGCGTGCAGACAACCACCGCACCGGTGAGCGGCAGCACCTGCGAGAGCGTCAGTGCGATGTCGCCGGTTCCCGGTGGCATATCGATGATGAGATAATCGAGCTGCCCCCAGGCAGTATCCCGCAGCATCTGCGTGATGGCGCCATGCAGCATCGGCCCACGCCACACCACAGCCTCACCCGCTGGGATCAGAAAGCCCATCGACATGACCGGCATGGAGTGAGCAACAGTGGTTTGTGTCGCCGGTTCTAGCAGCACCGTGGGGTAGCGCATCGGCTGCAGTTTCCCGTTTTCAATTTCTGGGCGACCTGTGAGTCCCAACAGATGCGGAATGCTTGGTCCATAGACGTCGGCATCAAGCAACCCCACGCAACTGCCCGCCCGCGCCAATCCCAGCGCAATGCAAGCAGCAATGGTGCTTTTGCCAACACCCCCCTTACCAGAGCCAACGGCAATCACGCTCTTGGCCTCCAGACCAATCTGACCAAGCTTGGCAGGCGGTCGAATGTGCTCGACAATCTCGACGTCCACGACCGGCACCTGTGGGAATCGCGTGCGTAGCAATTCCTCGATCCGTCCGCGTGTTGACTGCTTGAGAATGGCCGAATGGCTGCAGAGCCCCACCGAAACTCGGATGGCATTGGCTGTGGCCGCAATCGATTGCACCTGCCCCATTTCAGCCAACGGGCGCCCAGTTTCCGGGTCGGCAACGGCAGCCAGTACGGCAGCAACAGACTGTTGATCGGGGACAGAGGGTGTCATAGAAATACCTATTGAGGGTCGATTGTTTGGGTTGGATGCTGGACGCGAATGGATGCAAAAGTGCTGCCGCTGCCGGCCCGTGAGGCCGACACAAAGAGACCGCGTGGCTGCAGCATCACCATCAGCAAAAGCGCCATGCAAATCAGCATGGCAAAGCCTGCCGAGAGCCCGCCATCGGTTTGTACACCACGCTTGGTTGTCCGGAAATAAATCGCCGCAATGATCCGTAAGTAGTAAGCCGCCGCAATCGCCGCATTCACAACCAAAATGACGGCCAGCGCCACAAACGCGGCTCGGCGACTGCCAAAACCAATGGGTGCGTTCCAGTCAACCTCCAGTGCCGAAGCGGCCAACGACAATTTACCCCAGAAGCCCGGCAGCGGCGGGATGCCTGCCAGGCTCAACAGAAAGAGCGTTAAGGCAAACGCAGCGACGGGATTGGTGCCGGAAAGCCCATTCAGGTCATCGATCACAGCGATTTCTTCACGAGGAGGACGCGGTCCGCTGCCGCTGTTCCACTCTGGCCACCGATGGCCCAAGTATGTGATGGCAGCAAAGATACCGGTCGTTGCCAGTACGTATGTGGCGAGATAAAAAAGTGAGGCACTCATGCCTCCCAGACCCAGTGTCCAGGAGGTATCACTAACATGAGCCTGCAATGTGCGGTCTGCTTGTGCAGCCGCTGCGGCAGCTGCCACCGCCACGCCTACCAGCAGATAACCGGCATGGGCAATCGATGAGCAGGCCAGCAATCGGCGTAGATTTTTTTGCAGCAGGGCCATCACATTGCCGACGGTCATGGTTAAAGCGGCCAACACAGCGGTTAACTGCCAGAACAGTGTCAGGTGTGAAGTGGCACCGGCCCCGATCGACGCCGCATCAGTGGCCGTCAGACTGCCTGCTGCAGGAATCCCCAATGCCAACAGTCGAACCAAGAGCACAAGACCCGCAATCTTCGGCAGTGTTGAGAGCAAGGCGGCATTGCCAGGGCTAGTCCCTTCATAGACATCGGGGGCATAAAAATGCATCGGCACGGCGGCTAAACGAAAAGCCACACCAGCCATCGCCATCCCCAACGCCACCGGTAGGAGTACGACCACCATGCCAACGATCGTTTCGTCATTCGACTGCAGCCGCGCGCCAATCGCCGCCAGACTGGTCGAGCCACCCATTCCATAAAAGCAGACAGCCGCATAGAGAAACAGCGCAGAGGCGACTAGCGACAGGAAAAAATACTTGAGACTCGCCTCTTGTCCGTGCGGGTCGGTGCGTTTCAGGGCCAGCAAGATGTAGGTTGGAATGGACACCAGTTCCAGACCCACAACGAGCAGCACAAGATCGTTGGCTGCACCGACAAGCGATAAGCCGGCCAGCAAAATAAGAAATGTTCCGGCCTCCTCGCAGGTGCCCCCTCTGTTGTGCAGGCTGTTATGGCCGACTGCCGAACGAAAGAGATCACCAGCTTGCACGAGCGCTAAAAGCAAGCCGAGCGACAGCACCATCCAGCGCACAAAGATAGAAAATCCATCAATTGTGACACTACCCGAAACCAGTGTTGCCCCATCGGTGGGTTGGCCGCCAGACAGAGCCATGGCCCCAACAATACCCACTATCGCTACAGACCAGCCACCGCGAAGACCGGCAAAGGCGCCCGCCAGAAAGACAACCAGCGACGCTGCGACCAGTGCAATCTCAGGGCCGAGCAGGAAAAAAGTTTGCAGTGAGGTTGTCATGGATTGGCTGAAGATTGGCTGGGAAGTGGCTGGGGGAAAACGTTTATTGGCGTAGATGCACGCGGATGCACGACAACGCGATTGACAGTCGGGGCAATCGTTTGGACAGTTGCCTGCGTTGCCTGCATGCGGTCTGCAAAGGCCTCGGCTGCAGCGCTCGATGCATTGCGAACGGCGGCGGCCGCAGGATGGAGAAACGTGGCGGGAGCGATCCCAATCCAAAACACAAACACCACCAGTGGCAGCAGCGAGAGTGTTTCATACCAGCGCAGATCGCAAGCCTCGACGGGAGGACCGTGGGGCGGTTGCCGAGATGTTCCAAAGAAAACGCGTTCAACCGCCCAGAGCATGTACCACGCCCCCAGCACCACACCCAGAACGGCCGACACGCTCATCACCAGAAAAGGAGATTGAAACGCGGGCGCAACCCCCGTCCAAGCCCGTTGAAATGAGCCGGCCAGAATCATGAATTCACCAACAAAACCATTCAGACCAGGCAGACCGATGCTGGAAAATGTGAACACCATGAAGAGCACCGTCAACCACGGCGCCTTGGTGGCGATGCCGCCCAGATTGACAATGGAACGCGTATGAAAGCGTTCGTAGATCATGCCGACAAGGGCAAAGAGACCAGCCGAGGACAGGCCGTGGTTGATGAGTTGTAGATTGGCCCCTTCCAGCGAAACGCGTTCGAGGGCAAAGATTCCCAACACGCAGTACCCCATGTGACTCACGCTGGAGTACGCAATCAAACGCTTGAGGTCGCTCTGCACCAGCGCCACCAGCGCTCCGTAGAGAATGCCCACAACTCCCAAGCCAAACAGCCACGGCGCTGCGACTGCAGAAGCATCCGGCAGCATCGGCAGTGAGAAACGCAAAAATCCATAGATGCCGATTTTGAGAAGCACGCCGGCCAAATCGACGCTACCACCGGTTGGAGCTTCCACATGGGCCAGCGGCAGCCAGGTATGAAACGGCACGATCGGCACTTTGATGGCGAAGCCAGCGAACAGAGCCCAGAAAACAATCAACTGCAGCCAACCGCCCTCGGCATTCATCGGCAGGGGATGGGCTGCCATGCCGGCAGTGAGTGTGTCTATATCGAATGTCACGTTGCCTACATGTGACGCATGCCAGAGCACGATCACCAGCAGACCCAAAAATGCCAGTACGCTACCGGCCAGAGTGTAAAGGAAAAATTTCACGGCAGCCCGACGGCGGTCGTCGTGACCCCAGATGCCGATCAGAAAAAATAGCGGCACCAACGTGAACTCAAAAAAGACATAAAAGAGGATCACATCACGGGCCACAAACACGCCCAGCATGGCGGCCTCAAGCACCAGTAAGAGCACGTAGAAACCGATCGGACGCTCCTTGATCGCTTCCCAACTCACCAAGACAGCCGTCAGTGATAGCAGCGCGGAAAGACCAAATAACCAGAGCGAGAGCCCATCGAGACCGATCGAGAAGCGGACGTCGAAAATGCCGCTCACCAGCCAGGGCAATGTGGTGACAGCGTACGGCTCGCCAGCAGCAGCTTCCGGGCTTTGCAGGTAACGCACAATCAGCCAACCGGTGGAGACGAGCGTGAGGCCGGCGGTCACAACGGCGCTTTGTCGCACAGCATGGCGGCCGCGGGCGCCCAGCACCCAAGCCACGACCGCTCCAATCAGCGGCGTGGCGAGCACAAGCAAGAGATGCGTGCTGGGGGTTAAACTATTCATAACGTGCAGCGATTCCAGAAGAAGTAATTTAGCTACGAAGTTGCCAGGCCAGCACAAACACGATCAAGAGCACGCCCATCACCCCGGCCAGCGCGTATCGCTGCAGAACCCCCGACTGCAACCGCCGGACAACCGATCCGATGCCCAGCGGCAAGGAGGCGATGAAATCGACGAGACCATCGACGAGGAAACGATCGATGATCCCAGCCAGCATGGCCAAAAGTTCTAGGGGTCGCACCACCAGAACAGTATAGATCTGATCGAAGAAAAACTGATTGGCGAAGAGGGCTCCAAGCGGTCCGAGAAATCGTTCCATCTGCGGGCCATCACTGCGGCGACCCAAGTGACCAATGGCCGCCACAACGATGCCGACCGCCGCGGCAAGCGTGCCTTGAATGGCCAGATCAAGATGAAAGACAGGAGCGGTGGCCGTTTGCCCAAAAGCCGGCAAGGCAAAGGACGGCGTGGCCGAAAGAAAATGCGACAGCCAGTGCGTGCTGAATAGCAACCAGCCTAAAACAAGCGAAGCGGTAGCCAGAATCATCAGCGGTAGCGTCATCACCAGCGGTGATTCATGGGCGTGGTGTCCAGCCTCTGCCGGCACCCGCGTTGGGCCCGTGAAGGTCATGAAAACAGCGCGAAACGTATAAAAGGCGGTCAGCCCAGCCGTGATCAGCGCCATGAAAAAGAGGATTCTCCAGACATCAGGGCAATTCAGCGCATCGAGGCCGATCAGAGCATCTGCCGTGAGATCATCGGCTACGGCATCAGATGAAAAGCTGCTGAGGTGCAGGTGGGCGTGTCCGGTTGCTGGCGACTGCTGCTGTCCGTGAGTGTTGGGCCAGGCCTTGGAGTGGAGAGTGGCCAGAATCTCGTCCTTGCTAAAAAAGCCGGCGAAGGGTGCGACACCGGCCAGCGCACACGCGCCGCAGAGAAAAGTGGCAGCCGTGATCGGCATCAAGCGTCGCAGGCCTCCGTAACGTCGCATGTCGATCACGCCTCCCATTGCATGCATCACGCTACCGGCGCCGAGAAATAAAAGCGCCTTGAAGCAGGCATGGGTTAGCAGGTGAAAGATGGCCGCAGTGAATCCGAGCATGGTACCGGTGCCGAGGCTGGCAAACATGTAACCGAGTTGGCTGATTGTGGAATAGGCCAGCACGCGTTTGAGGTCGTATTGCACCGTGGCCACAAGCGCCGCCACGAGCGCCGTTGTTGCCCCCACGATCGAAACCATCACGAGCGCACCAGGGGAGGCGATAAACAGCGGTGCACAACGCGCCACTAGATAAATGCCGGCAGTGACCATCGTGGCAGCATGAATCAGTGCGCTGGCGGGCGTGGGGCCTTCCATAGCATCCGGAAGCCAAACGTGCAGCGGCATCTGCGCACTTTTACCGCACGCCGCCAGCAGCAACAACAGGCAAATTGCCGTCCCCACCGCGCCCCCAATCATACCGGCGGGGTCGGCCAATCGCGTCTGGCCGAGAATGCCGGGCAGAATCGTGCCGTTAGCGGAGAGCGTGTCGTGGAAGTCGAGAGTGCCGTAGGTCATCCAGAGCAGAAAGACGGCAATTGCTAGACCAAAGTCACCGATGCGGTTGACCAGAAACGCCTTCTTCGCGGCGCGTGCCGCCGCGGGCTTTTGAAACCAGAACCCAATCAGCAGATAGCTGCAAGCCCCGACCGCTTCCCAGAAAACGTAGACAATCAGGAAGTTACTAGCCGCTACAAGCATCGACATCGAGAAGACAAACATCGCAAAGAGCGTGAAGAAGCGCGTGTAGCCGGGATCGTCGTGCAGATAGCCGACCGAGTAGATAGCCACCAGCAGACCGACGCAGGTAATGATCGCCAGCATGATGGCAGTCAGTGGATCCAGTCGCAGCACTACGGGGATCGAAAAAGGTCGCATCTCGGTGGTAAGCTCACCAATGGGAGTGCCGGGAATTGCCGCCGCACTACCGGCGTCGGGCGTATAGGCTTTGTCGACGGTTGCCCACTGCCAGAGCGTTGTGATCATTTCAACGGGACGCACCGGTTCGGCATGCTCACCGCTGGATGGGCCTGCACCAACCTGCATCGATGTGGAGGCCAGCAGCACCAGCGACACCGCCGCCGCCGCCGCGATTCCCGTGATGGCCGGCATGTGGGCACGGGAACGCAGTATTTTCCCGAGCAGCAAGGTGAGGAGTGCTCCCACCAGCGGCAACAGCGGCACGAGCACAAGCAGCGTGGCAGGGGAGATGTTTTGCATTGGGATTTACGCAGTCAAAAACGGACTCAAGAACAGTTGGATCTACACGTGGTCGCGTTGCAGGGCGCTATTTTCGTCGGTAACAGGCTGCACGCCCGCCGGGCTGAGCTTGGGCCAATCGGCGGGCAGGTCGTCGATGGCAGGCAGTTCATGATCAACCACTCGCGGAAGATTCGACTCGCGCAGCGATTGCCAGGCAGCCGCATCAAGCCGGCCGGTGCGGGCAAAGGCCTGCAGCACAAAGACGAGTGCCACGGCCGCTTCGCAGGCGGCAACGGTGAGCACAAAAATCACAAACACTTGCCCGCCCCAATCGCCATGAAATCGGCTCCAGGCAACGAGGCTGATGGAAATGCCTTGCAGCATCAACTCTGCCGACAAAAAGAGCACGATCAGATTCCGCCGAGTGAGCATGCCTTCCAGCCCAAGGACAAAGAGAAGTGCTCCGACCAAAAGCGAATTTTGTAAGAGCGGCAGGCCAGCCATCAGGCAATGCCCTCGGGACGAGTCGGAGTGTGACTGGTGGGAGCGTCAGACGCTGTGCTGTGCCGATCGGCAACGGCGTCAAGTTCTCCGCGCGAGACGATTGCAATCGAGCCGATGAGCGCCACCAACAGCAGCACTCCCGCCGCTTCGACCGCAACGAGGTGGCGGCCGAAGAGTTCTGCCCCGAGGCGGGCCACATGATTGTCCTCCAGCGGATCAAGAGCGGCCGGGGCAGTTGTTGCCAGCGTTTCAACTGCGCCAGCGCGGCTCGGGAGCGTGCCGGAAGAAAGCCTGCCGATGGAGAGTGTCAGCAGTCCCAGCAAGACAGCCCCCGCCACGGCCGACAGCAGCGGTTCGCTGGAAACCCGGTCGTAGGGCGCTAGGCCAGACGGTTGAGCCAACATGAGCACAAAGAGAAACATCACCAGGATTGCGCCGGCATAGACCACAATGGTGGCCACTCCCAAAAACTGAGCACCGAGCACCAAGAGCACGCCCGCTACGCCCGCCAGAGACAACGCAAACCAGATAGCCGAATAGACCGGCGATCGCGACACGATCGTAGCGGCACCGGACACAACTGCCACGATCGACACCGTGAGAAATACGGCGTCCTCACCAAGGCTGCCCAGCCTTCTGCCGGCCGTCGCTAGGCCAGCCAGCGCCACAACTCCCAACAGCATTCCGCAGCGCTGGGTGAGATAAAAAGAGCGCGACTGGTGGCGATCACTGCCGCGCGGCAGAAGCAGCCACAGGCTGACTGCCGCCGCTGTAACAGCACCAGCCACGAGAAGACCAGAAGACACAGGAGGCAGTCCAACAGGATTCACAGCGGGCCCTCCGAGATTCTTTCCAGCTCGGCCGACTGCATCGGCTCAGTCATTTTTGTCATGTCATAAACGCTGAGTAATTTTTCCTTGTCGAAGATCATCTCCTCACGGCTTTTTCCGGTGAGATCCAGCAGGCTCGTCAGTTCGATTGCATCAACAGGGCAGGCTTCCTCGCACATACCGCAGAAGATGCAACGCAACTCATCGATCACAAAGCTCTCCGGATATTTTTCCCGATCCGGCCAAGGGCTTTCCGTGGCCACGATGTCGATGCAGTGAGCGGGGCAGGCGGTGGCGCAGAGGAAACAGGCCACACATTTCACGCGTCCGGCATCGTCCCGGTTGAGGCGATGCACGCCGCGATAGATCAGTGGATTGCCCACGACCGGCCGCTGTTCCGGAAAATTGACTGTCACCTTGGGGCTAACCAAATGCCGCACGGTGGTGGTGAGACCCTGCAGAAAAAGTGGCAGATAGAGCCGCTCGGTGAGCCCGAGAGGCTTTGGCTCAAGCCAAGTGATAGCTGGATCGGTTGGTTTCATCGCACAGCCTTTTCCCAATCGCGTGAAGTGTTTGTGAGCAGTCCGTGTTCAGCATCCAGTGGGCTGCGGGTGAGAATTGGTCGATTGTCGGTGCCGGACGGCGTGAGCAGGCCAGCGCCGATCCAGCCGATCAAAAAAACCGCCCACGGCGCAGCGAGCGCGGCTCCCTGAGCCCAGCCAGCGCCGAGGCTTGCCAGTAGTTGCGGGCGAAACTCCTCAACGGTTGCGACCACAACAAGATTCGCAATGCCCAAGGGCAGCATAACCTTCCAAGCCAGATTCATGAGTTGGTCGAAACGAAACCGCGGCCAACTCCAGCGAACAAGCATAAAAAATACAATCACAGCCAAGATTTTTGCACTCAGCACGCCGCAGCGCAAAGCTGCTCCCAGCCACGTCACCTCCTGTCCAGAGCCCGTCACTCCCCACAGGTGCCACCCGCCCAAAAAGAGGATCACAATCAAAAATGCCGCCGTGATCATGTGCAAAAACTCAGCCACCAAAAACAACAGCAGACGGATGCCCGAATACTCCGTGTGGTAGCCGCCAACGAGTTCTTGTTCGGCCTCTGGAAGGTCAAACGGCAGCCTCGCCGCCTCGGCAAAGCTGGCCACCATAAAAACCAGAAATCCCAGCGGCTGCGCAAACACATACCAGATTCCGCTTTCAGCCTGCGCATTCATGATCGCATCGAGCTTGAGAGAACCGGCGGCCAGCACCACGCCCAGCAGTCCTAATCCCAGTGGAATCTCGTAGGCCAGCAGTTGGGCGCTGCTCCGCAGGCCGCCCAGAAAACTATATTTGCTATTGCTCGCCCAGCCGCCCAAGAGCACGCCATACACAGCGATGCTCGACAGAGCAAACACCCACAGCACGCCGACATCGAGGCCCGGTGCCACCAAAAACGGCACCGGATCAGGCAGGCCAGGAATGTTGAGCGGCGGCAGCACACTTCCGAACGGAATCGCCGCAAAGATTGCCAGCGATGCCGCCAGAATCACCAACGGCGCTGCGGTGTAGAGCACCTTATCAACGTGCTGGGGAGTGAAATCTTCCTTCAGAATGATCTTGAGGCCATCGGCCAGCGGTTGACCCAAGCCGAAAAGCCGGATTTTTGTGAGTGGTATGCCGACGCGGTTGGGGCCGCGTCTGTCCTGCACCCACGCCGCAATCCAGCGTTCCAATAACACGAGGTAGGCAGCTGCCGTCATCAGTCCGCCAACGAGTAAACCGATCTTGGCAAGAGCCGCTAGCGTGGTTGGTGAAGGGAGCAGCGTTGTCATGGAAACCAAAATAAAAGATCTGGCCGTGGTAAGAAAGTGGGGTGCGTTTAGGGCGTGGCGAGTTGGTGAAGGCGGAGATCGACGCCGGTTGCCGGCAGAACACC